>Ga0078972_1006112_pt1 | contig 29200 bp, 31 predicted proteins | sample YelNatPaOPGAMG01_FD_67568 | JGI IMG/M metagenome (GOLD analysis project Ga0078972, IMG submission 67568) | Hot spring thermophilic microbial communities from Obsidian Pool, Yellowstone National Park, USA - OP-RAMG-01 (SPADES assembly) (version 2) | ecosystem: Environmental > Aquatic > Thermal... | reverse complement strand
CTGGTTTTGATATTTGCCCATTTAGAATGACCAGACATAGTTTTGAGGATTTATAAAAAGATTATGGCAGAAAATTATTTTTATGACAAGAAACGCTTTAAAGAGAGGCCTTTTTGCGCTTGCGTATTTTAATGAGCAACAACCCGATCATTAATCCCGAAAAAACAATAAGGATTAAGATATAAATTAAATTGGTGCTGGCAAAACCCGCAACAACGCTCTTTTGTGCCATTGCCAATTGACTGCCCCCTGCTTCTGTTTGGCCCGTTTCAGGCATTGCGATTTTTTTATATCCGGTATCGGTGTTTGATTCAACCGGAGCATATTGAATTAGCTGTTTTTGAGAAGGGCTTTTTGTTGTTTGCGGCACAATATTATTTTGATAAATAATGTTTTTTGGATTGGGTTCGCTGTTAACAATAACAAGATTTGCAGCGCCCGGCGTTGGCATGCTCCAGACAAACCCCTCATCGGTTTTTGCCGAGGACTTACCCCGGGGAGGGTTTTCGTATTTTATTTCTTGAAAAACAATTCCCTCGGGCAGCAGGAGACGTACAGAATCTTTGTCGTTGTTAAGGGCAACCCCGGTTATTTGCTTGGGAAAAACCAGATAGCTTTTGGGAGCAATAAACGTATTTTGGGGAAAAACAAAAGGCTTGCTCCCGCCCTCTCCGTCATCAAGCTGCCATCCGGAAATATCGGTTATTGAGCCGGAATTATTAAAAATCTCAATCCATTCGTCTTGGTCTTGCTCTGAGGGGTTTGGAAGAAATTCATTAATATTTATTTGAACGGGTTGGATTTTAACGGTAATTGTATCCGTAGCATAATTTTTGCCATCATAGACCGTTAAGCTAACAAGATATGTTCCGGGATAAAGATATTTATAAGTAAAAGCCGGTTTTTCTATTAACCTGCCATCGCCCATATTCCAGGAAAAGGCTAATTCATCATTTTCCGGATCGCTGGATTGGGTTCCGTTAAAATTGATTTCTTGCCCCAAAAAGGCCAAAATATCATTTCCCGCGTCAGCAATTGGCGGCTGATTAGAGGTTGAAGCGTTTTCTTTATCCGATGGTTGCGATTTGGTAGGTGTATTTTCTTCTGTTGGAGGAGACGCGGAGACCGTAGGCTCAATCGTCATCCAGTCATCGGGAGAATTGTTGTCTTGACCGTCGATTTTTAATTTAATCGCCTTTCCCGAATCGGCATCTACAATAAAATTGCCTGCAGTCCAAATTCCAGCATTAACCGCAGCGCTTTCCCAGGTTTTCCCGCCGGCTCCGTATTCTAAATAATCAACAATGAGGTCTTTTGCCGTGCTGGTTGTGGGGTGAGACTTAAAGAGTGCTACCCATCCGGATGTGTCTCCCATATTTGCATCAAATCCCGATGTGCCGGTGTATAAGTCGGTTTGTGAATTTGTTCCTTCTGCGCGCCAGTGAATAACTACAAAAGACTTAGCATTAAGAGAAAAATTGGGCAGAACGTAATAATCTCCGGATACGGCATTTAATTCATATCCGGTTAAATTGATGGCTTCATCCCCGTTATTGTAAAGAATTATGTATTCTTTTCCCGTGTCTGTGCCAGTGGCATCGTATAGCACTTCATTAATTACCACAGCAGCAAAAACGCTATGCGAGATAAAAAACGAGACAAAAAATAAAACAACAAAAATGGTTGTTTTTAAAAGTAGCCTTTGCATAAGCAAAACTTAATTTTTATTCAATTAATTTTTTTTGCCCATTTTCGGGCCTTTTGATTTTAAAATATTTATAAGCCAACGGCGTGACTATCCTTCCTTGCGGGGTGCGCGCCAAAAATCCAATTTGCATTAAATAGGGTTCGTAAATTTCGCAAATAGTATCTTTTTCTTCAAAGGTAGCGGCTGCCAAGGTTTCTATGCCCACCGGACCTCCGTTGAATTTCTCAATAATCGTTGATAAAATTAACCTGTCTGCCGATTCAAGTCCCAATTCATCAATTTCGAGCATTGCCAACGCTTCCTGGGCAATTTTTTTAGTAATCTGCCCTCTGCCGTGGACCTGAGCATAGTCGCGTACGCGCTTTAAGAGGCGATTGGCTACGCGGGGAGTTTTTCTTGCTCTTTTGGCGATTTCTTTAATTCCTTCTTCGTCGGTTTCAATGTTTAAAATTTTTCCCGAGCGCCTTAATATATTCTCAATGTCTTTTTCTTCGTAAAAATCAAGATGATAAGTTGCTCCAAAGCGATTTCTCAAGGGAGAAGAAAGGAGGCTGATTCTGGTTGTGGCTGCCACAAGGGTAAATTTCGGTAGTTCCAACTGAATGCTGCGCGCAGACGGTCCCTTGCCAATAATAATGTCCAAATGATATTCTTCCATTGCCGGATAAAGGTATTCTTCTATTAGTTTATTGAGACGGTGCGCTTCGTCAATAAAAAGAATATCTCCGGGCTGAAGATTGGTAAGAATGGACGCAAGGTCGCCGGTTTTTTCAATTGCCGGACCAGAGGTTATTCTAATATTGGCATTTAATTCCTTGGCAATGATGTGGGCAAGCGTTGTTTTTCCCAGGCCGGACCCGCCGTAAAGCAAGATGTGTTCAATGGTTTCGTTGCGTTTTTGAGCAGCCCCAATTAAAATCCTTAGATTTTTTTTAATCTTTTCTTGGCCAAAATATTCATCAAAACTCGTTGGTCTGAGGGTTTTGTCTAAAATGCTATCTTCTTTTTGTGGTCTAGGGTCTGTATACATAAACAAAAATTGTATTATAAGTTATATTACCCGGTTTATCTCTTGACACAATCTTTTCCATTTGTTATAATGTGTTTGGAACAAAAATGGGAGGGTAATCATCCTATTTTTGTTTGTCTTTAAAAAGATTATAAATACTTTTCAGCTCCCCTGCAATAACCTGTAGGCAATAGGGGTAACCAAAATTTATTTAAAATACCCTTTGGACTATTTCTTAGTTTTGGATGATTTGGCTCCCTCCTCGCTGAGGATTTCGCTGGATCATTCCTCGGAAATTTTCCGCGCTTTTGGTTCCTAAGCCAAAGTTATTTGCCTACAGGTTATTACGGGGGAGTTTTGTTTTATCCCAATATTCTTTCTACCTCATCAATGGTGGTAATTTTATTTATCACTTTTAATATTCCGTCTTGTTTCATTGTGACCATTCCCGATTTAATCGCAGTCTCTTTAACTTCTACAAAAGACGGGGTTTGCAAAATGACCTTTTCCATTTTGTCATCAACAACAAATAGTTCAAACACCCCAATTCTTCCTTTGTATCCGGTAAAATTGCAAAAAGAACAACCGGTTTGCGACGCATTTTTAATGGTGATTTTTTCCAAATCGGGTTTTTGGACACGGCTTGGCAAATTTGCCAATTCTTTTTTTATTTTTTCCAGAGTTTCTTTGTCCGGGGACACCTCCTCTGAGCATTTTGGACACACCCTCCTTACAAGCCTTTGGGCAATGACCAGATTAAGCGCAGGCGGGATTAGACTGGGATTAATTTTCATATCAATTAAGCGGGGAATGGCGCCGGCTGCATCGTTGGTGTGAAGAGTGGAAAAAACCAAATGTCCGGTAAGCGCAGCATTAATTGCAATCTCTGCGGTTTCATTATCGCGGATTTCCCCCACCATAATAATATCCGGATCCTGTCTCACAATAGAGCGTAACCCGTTGGCAAATGTATATGCTCCTCCCGTTTCGTCAACCTGGGTTTGTTCAACGCCCTCAAGATGATATTCAATGGGGTCCTCAAGGGTAATAATTTTAATTTCCGGATTGTTGACCTTTTTTAAAAAAGCATAAAGCAAAGTGGTTTTTCCCGAGCCGGTTGGGCCGCAGGTAATAATCATCCCGTTCGGTTTTTTTAGTTCCGTTTCAATAATTTTAAAATCATAATTTTGAATTCCCAAATCCTCAAGTTTTAAACCGATTGTTTTGGGATCCAAAACCCTAAAAACAATATTTTCTCCGTGTTCTGCGGGAATTGTGGAAACCCTGATTTCAATAATGGTATTTTCTGATTTAAAGGTAAACCTTCCGTCCTGGGGCACATTATGAATATTGATTTTTAGCCCCGAAAGAATTTTAATGCGCGGAAGCAACAAATTAAACGCTGTTAAAGGAATAAATCCCGCATCCTGCAAAATTCCATCAATTCTAAACCTTAATCTTGCTTCTTTGGCCGTGGTTTCGATATGAATATCCGATGCTTCTAGTTTTAGCCCGGCGGCAATTATTGTGTTTAATAATTCGGTTGCCGACGACTTTGCTTTTTGCAGCGCCTCATTTAAATCTTTAATAGTAGCAAGTCCTTGTTGGATTTGTTTTAATTGCTCGGTATCAATTTCCGCTTTTTGGGTGATGACCGTTCTCGTTTTCACCAGTTCATATTTATCCCAAGCGCGCTGAATATTGCTCTTTGAAACAACCGCAAGGTTTATCCGATATCCCTGCTCTTCCAGGTTTTTAATAAAGACCTTGGTTGCCGCAAGCTGCGGATTGACAGCAACCACCACAAGCTCTTTTTGCTTTTGTTGAATAATTGCTGCCTGCGCCTTGACTGCTTCTTCTTTTTTGGCCAAAGCCAGGGCGTATTCGTCAATTGGCGAAATTCGCAAATCAATATAAGAAAAACCCAGCTTATTGGCTAGGTTCTTAGCTTTTTCTTCTTCTGCTTCGCGGCGAAGCTGTTGTAATTTTGCCTTGGTGTCTATATCCCGTTGTTCGTTTTTCTTAATCATTTTTAAATAATAGCGCAAAAGATAATTTTTAGCAAGACAAAAATACATTGATATTTTAAAATGTTATAGATGCCGTCTCGCCAGGGGAACGGTTTAAAGGGAATTCCGCGATGTTCTCTTTTTTTGTGTCTTAAAACCTGATAAGATTATATCAATGGAACAATTTTTTACGCGAAACAAAAAAGAAACCGAAAAACTGGCAAAAATTTTAGCCAAAGAAATATTGAGAATGCGCGGAAAAACCAAAAATGCATTGGTTTTTGGTTTAGTTGGCAATTTGGGCGCAGGCAAAACAACTTTTATTCAGGCCTTTGCCAGGGGAATGGGGATTAAAAAAAGATTAACCAGTCCGACCTTTGTTTTAATGAAAAAATACGGAAACCTTTATCATTTGGATTGTTATCGCATAAAAAACAGCCGTGACATCTTGGCAATAGGATTTAAAGAGATTATTTGTAATCCCCAGAATTTCGTTTTCATTGAGTGGGCGGAGAAAATCAAAAGAATATTGCCTCAAGGCACGATTTGGATTGGGTTTAAAATTATCGGCAAAAAAGAGCGGATTATAAGTTTTAGCTAGCTCTATGAAAAGATTAATTTTAATTGATTCCAATGCCTTAATTCATCGGAGTTTTCATGCTCTTCCTCCTCTTACCACAAGAAAGGGAGAATTGGTTAATGCTGTTTATGGTTTTTCTTCTGTTTTGCTGAAAACAATCCACGATTTAAAGCCAGACTATCTTGCTGCAGCATTTGATTTAGCTGCGCCTACCTTCAGGCATAAAGAATACCAAGCATATAAGGCGACCAGGCCCAAGGCGCCGGATGAGCTTTATCAGCAAATCCCCCGCGCAAAAGAAATACTGGAAGCATTAAATATTCCCGTTATTGAGAAAGAGGGATTTGAAGCGGACGACATTATTGGCACGCTGGCTAAAAGGTTTGCCGATAAGGAGATTGAAATTTTAATTTTAACCGGAGATTTAGACACCCTGCAGTTGGTTGATGACCATATTAAAATTTATACATTTAAAAAGGGTTTAAGCGATGCGGTAATTTATAATGAAGAAGAAATAGAAAAAAGATACGGGTTAAAGGCAGCGCAGATGATTGATTATAAGGCTTTGCGCGGAGACCCCTCAGACAATATCCCGGGAGTAAAAGGCATCGGAGAAAAAGGCGCTGCCGGTTTGATCAAACAATTTGCCACATTAGAAAATTTATACCAAACAATAGAAAGATCAACAGAAAAAGAGCTGATTGAAAAATACGGCCTGAAGAAAGGAATGATAAAAAAGTTGAAAGAAAATAAAGACATGGCATTTTTCAGCAAAAAGCTTGCCACCATTCATTTAAGGGTGCCGGTTAAGATTGAATTAAGTGATTTAGATTGGCATAAAAACTATGATATTAACAAAATAAAAAATTTATTCGAGGAGCTTAATTTCCAAACCCTAATTAAAAGATTGCCAGATTACATTGAGCCTTCAAAACCCGAACAAAAAAATTTGTTTTAAACAATATGCCGGAGCTACCTGAAGTTGAAACAATTAAGCGTGAACTAGAGCAGGCAATTTTAAACAAAAAAATTGTCCAAGTTATTATTGGTAATGCAAAAGTAATTAAGGAACCGAACGAGAAATTATTTATTAAAGAGTTAGAAAATGTCAGCGTTCAGAGAATAATCCGGCGCGGTAAATTATTAATTTTTGAATTATCATCGACTAAATTTTTAACGATTCATTTAAAGATGACCGGCCAGTTAATTTATCCCGGAAGCGGTCAAAATAGCAAGGTGAGTTTTAAATTTTCTGACGGAAGTTTATTGGATTTTAATGACAGCCGGATCTTCGGAGAACTGCGCATAGTAAAAAATTGGCAGGAATTAAAATTTATCCGAGAGCTCGGTCCGGAAATATTTGATTTGTCATTAGAGCAATTCAAAAGTATACTCGATAATAAAAAAACAAGGATAAAAATCTTATTAATGGACCAAAAAATTATTTCCGGAATCGGAAACCTTTATGCCAATGAGGCGTTGTTTTGGGCCAAAATTCATCCTTTAAGACCGGCAAATACCCTTTCTTTAAAGGAGGCGGAAGAGCTTTTTGGGGCAATAAAAAGGGTTTTATCTGAGGCTATAAAATACGGCGGCTCTTCGGTTGATCAGTATGTGCGTCTTTCGGGAAAACCGGGAGATTATGCCAGATTTCATCGGGTTTATAATCGCGAAGGAGAGCCGTGTTATCGTTGTAAATCAAAAATTAAAAGAATTAACGTTGGCGGAAGAGGCACTTATTTTTGTCCGCATTGCCAAAAATAATTTAGACCAAAATTAATTCAATATGAACGTCAAATCAAAGACAAAATTGATTTTAATTTTATGCCCTTTAATACTTCTCGCTCTTGGCGGATTTTTGTTTTGGAAATCTACAAGAAAAATAGAAATTAACAATGATAATTCCAATGTAAAGACGCAGACAGAAGAAAAGATAGACAAAATCAGCTCCATTGCCGGAATTAATTGTGAAAATTATCGTCAGCGGCCCATTGCTGTAATGTTGGCCGAAGACCCAATTACGCGTCCATTATCCGGGATTGCGGACGCTGATTTGGTTATTGAAATGCCGGTAATTACTGGAAGCATCACCAGAATGATGGCAGTCTTTCAGTGTATTATTCCTCAAGAGATCGGTTCAATTAGAAGTGCGCGCCACGATTTTATTCCCTTGGCCCTGGGGCTGGATGCAATTTATGTGCATTGGGGCGGTTCGCATTTTGCTTTAGATAAATTAAATGCGGGGATTATTGATAATTTAGATGCCTTAAAGGATCCCTATGATGTATTTTTTCGCAAACCAGGAATTGAGGCGCCGCATAATGGATTTAGCTCTGCGCAAAGAATTCTTAACGGTGCCAGAAAAATGCAGTATCGTTTAGACGATAATTTTATTGGTTATTTACACCTAGAAAAAGCAACATCTACGATCAACAAAGGTGGCAGGTTGAGTATCGGATATAACGGTCCTTATCGGGTTTATTATGATTATGAGCCGCAAAAAAATATCTACAAGCGTTGGCGCGCCGATAAAAGAGAAATCGATAAAAACAACGGGAATCAGGTTGAGGCAAGCGTGGTTATTGCGATGCGCGCAGAATCAAAAATGATTGAACCGCCAAATTACAATGAAGTGCAAATTGAAGGCGAGGGAGAGGCAGTAGTTTATCAAAACGGAGAAGAGATTAAGGGACATTGGAGAAAAACAGGAAATTACAGCAGTTCTAAATTAACCTTTTATAACCAAGAGGGCGAAGAAATAAAATTTACTCCCGGAAAAATTTGGATTGAAGTTATCGAGCCGTCCCAAGAAATAAAATGGGAAACCTACTAATATGTTGATATTTTTGTACGGACAAGACACATATCGTTCGCGGGAAGCATTAAGAAGGATTATCGGCGAGCAGGAAAAAGCCAGTTTAAATTGGTTTAATTTTGTGCGTATTGATGCCAAAGAAAAAGAGGTAGAAATGTTTGAACAAATACATCAGAACATTAATATGGTTTCAATGTTTAGCGAAAAGAAACTAATTGTTATAGAAAATATTTTTTCCGCCTCCTTGGATAGTCAAAGCAACCTCTTGAAAATTATTAAAGAGGGAAATTTATCACAAAATAACGAGACCACAATTGTTTTTTGGTCAGAAGAAAGCGATTCAAAAAACAAATTATTTGAATTTTTAAACAAATCAGCCGATTGTCAAAAGTTTGAACCCCTCCAAGGAACGCGATTAAAAAATTGGGTTAGAAATTATATTTTTCAAAACAACGGCAGCGCCACAACCCAAGCAATTGATAGATTGATTGCAGATGTGGGAAACGACCTGTGGCACATGTCTAACGAGATTAACAAGTTATTAAGTTTTAACAGAAAGATTGAGGTTAATAATATTGAAAAATTGGTTAATCCGGAAATTGATTTAAATATTTTTGAAATTATTGACGCTCTGGGATTTAAAAATAAAAAGAAAGCATTGAGACTGGTTGAGGTTTATTTTGAAAAAGGAGAGGACGAAATGCGACTTTTGGGAATGTTTATATATCAGTTTAGAAATTTGATTAGATTTAAATCTGCGCCTGCAGAAAAGCTCAATATGCATCCCTTTGTGCTGAGTAAAACCCGAGAAGAGGCAAAAAATTTTTCTTTTGCGGAATTAAAAAAAATCTATTATCAACTTTTGACAATAGATTTTGAGATTAAATCCGGCAAAAACAACGCCTTAAACGCTTTGGAGCTTTTTATTGCGGGTATTTAGTTTAGGGATTTTGGGTATTAGGGGAGGCTTTTTCTGATTTATTAAGCAATTTTATTAATCTTGATTTTTTGCGGTTTGCGGTATTTTTTTTAATGACCTTGCATTTGGCCGCTTTGTCAATTGCGCTATAAATTTCAGGGATGAGTTTTTTCGCCTCCTCCTTTTTATTTTCAGTAATAAGGCCCTTAAATTTTTTAATTTTTTGTTTTAAAACATTAACCTGACGGAGGTTTTTTAATCTTCGTCTTTTATTTTGTCTTAATGCTTTCTTTGCAGATTTTGTAATTGGCATATTCGCTTCGCAAAATTTAAAATTAACCTTTAGCTCATCTTATGTTAACAGATAATATTTTTCTTGGCAAGTTTTGGGAATTAAGTTCTTTTAGCTTTGTTGAGTTTTTAATATCGAATTTTCCGACTTTGATGCGAGTGAGTTTTTCCAAATATGCTCCGCATTTTAGTTTTTTACCGATATCGTAGGCCAATGAACGAATATAGGTTCCTTTTCCGCATTCAATTTTGATTTTCAGGCGAGGCCACTTGTAGCTTAACAGTTTAATGCTGTAAATTTTTACTTTTCGCGGCTTTAGTTTTGGTTTTTCTCCTTTGCGCGCCATTTTGTAGGCAGTTTGGCCATGAATTTTTATTGCCGAGTATATCGGTGGTATTTGTTTTATTTCTCCCACAAAGCTTTTTAATGTAAGTTTTAAATTTTTAGTTGTGGTTTTTAGTTTTTCATTTTTGGTTTTTAGTTTGATTTTTCCCGTTACGTCAAACGTGTCCGTTGTCTCCCCCAATTTCAGCGTTCCAATATAGGTTTTTGTCATTTCCATAAACCCCGACTGCAGTTTGGTTGCCCTACCAATAAGCACAATTAAAACTCCCTGGGCAAAAGGATCGAGGGTTCCGGCATGACCAACTTTTTTGATGCCGGAAATTTTTCTAATATAATTTACAACATCATGGGATGTTGGGCCCGCGGGCTTATTAATAATTAAAATTCCGTCCATTGATTTAAACCGGGTTAGGGGTTATGATAATGATATGATTGGATTTATTGAGGGAAAATTAGAAACAAGCAATGACCGTTATGTAATCGTTAGCGTTAACGGCATTGGTTATAAGATTTATATTTCCGCAAACACATTTAAAAAGCTACCAAAAATTGGAGAAAAAGTAAAACTTTTAACCCATTTGCACGTGCGCGAAGATGTTTTTGATTTGTACGGCTTTTTAAGCCAAGAAGAATTAGAATTTTTTGAATTGTTGATTTCTATCTCCGGTATTGGACCTAAGGGCGCAACCAACATTTTAAAGGTTGCTTCTGTAGAAACTTTAAAAAAAGCCATTGCTAACGAGGAGAGCAGTATTTTAACCAAGGTTTCGGGGATTGGCAAAAAAACTGCGGAAAAAATCATTTTAGAATTAAAAACAAAGGTGGCAGGGGAGCTATTGGGAGAAAAATCCAAAGCAGATAGCGAGGCAATTGATGCTTTGATTGGACTGGGCTACAAACTTTCCGAAGCACGGGAGGCGTTAAAGAGTGTTCCCTCCCACTTTCAGGACGTTGGCGAAAAAATTAAAGAAGCACTTAAGATATTGGGAAAGAAATAATGGAAAAATCTTTTTTGCAATCTGATCAATGGGCAGAGTTTCAAAGATCTTTGTCTTATCAGGTTTTTCAATTGGGAAGGGTTTATATTTTTCAGCATAATTTACCCTTATCAAAATCTTATCTTTATTGTCCGCATCCAACCCTTTTTGAAATTGAACAAGGCGGGGGCTTTGAAAGATTTTTGCTGCAAATTAAAGAAATCGCTAAAAAAACAAATGCGATTTTCTTTAAAATTGAGCCGTGTGAGGCGGTTGATTTTAAAAAGACAAAACTTCTTGCTTCATTGGGAATGATAAAATCGCATGAAATTCAACCCAAAAGAAGTTTGATTTTAAATCTTTCCGATTCTAAAGAGGAGCTATTGTCCAAATTTCATTATAAAACCCGATACAACATCAATTTGGCAAAAAGAAAAGGCGTAATAGTTAAAACATTTACCAAAAAAGATTATAAAAAATATTTTGAAGATTTTTGGATCTTAATTAATAAAACAGCAAAAAGAGATGGTTTTCGTCCCCACATCAAGAAACACTACCAAAATTTATTAGAAGTTTTTAATGCCGAATTATTCGTTGCCGAATATCAAAACAAAATTATTGCCGCAAATATCGTGGTTTTTTACAACCAAACAGCAATCTATCTTCACGGCGCATCGGACTACGAGTATCGCAACGTTATGGCCGCACCCTTACTTCAGTGGGAGCAAATCAAAGAAGCAAAGAAACGCGGATGTATTCAATACGATTTTTGGGGCATTGACGAAAAGAAATGGCCCGGAATTACCAGATTTAAAAAAAGTTTTGGCGGAAAGGAAATAGAATATTTGGGTGCTTATGATTTGGTTTTTCAGCCCCTTTGGTACGGAGTTTATAAAGTCGCCAGAATGATTTTGTAAATTAGAAAAATTAATGAAAAAATTCATTCCAAAATTTATTTTTCAAATATATCATTACCTGTTAAGTCTGATTGGCGCTTTTATTTATGGTTTTCCTTCTAAGAAATTGGTGGTTATCGGCGTAACCGGAACGAATGGTAAATCAACGGTAGTACATCTGATTACGGAGATTTTAGAAAAATCCGGCCATAAAGTTGCGTCGCTTTCTTCGATCCGCTTTAAGATTATAGACAAAGAAGAAAAAAACATGTTAAAGATGACTATGCCCGGAAGGTTTAAGTTGCAAAGATTTTTAAGTCGGGCATTAAAAGCGGGATGCGAGTATGCGGTAATTGAAGTTACATCCGAAGGAATCAAACAATTTCGCCATAAGTTTATAGATTTTAACGGTGCGGTTTTTACCAATTTAACCCCCGAACACATCGAAGCGCATAGGGGTTTTGAAAATTATAAAAAAGCAAAGGGCAAGCTCTTTCTTGCCTTGGAAAAAAGTCCGAAGAAAAACAAATTTGCAGTCTTAAATGCAGATGATTTGAATTGCGCATACTTTTCCCAGATTTTTAGCGGACAGAAATATTTTTATGGCTTAAAAAATTCTCAAGCAGAATTTAGCCCAGAAAAAATTGGACTAAAATTAGATCATTTATTGGGCGAATTTAATCTTTATAACGGCTTGGCTGCTTATTGTGCGGGAATTGCCCTGGGCATTCAAGAGAATAAAATTTTAGAGATTTTAAGAAAAGCAAAGGGAATTCCCGGACGCTTAGAATTGGTAATCGGGGAGCCGTTTAAGGTTTTTGTCGATTATGCGCATACTCCTGACGGCCTAGAAAAAGTTTATCAGACCCTGTCTTCTTTAAGCCCCGAACTTCGAATCCCAAACCTAATCTGCGTTTTGGGTTCGGCCGGAGGCGGCAGGGACAAGTGGAAAAGGCCTAAAATGGGAAAAATCGCGGCTGAATATTGCAAGAACATAGTTTTAACCAACGAAGACCCCTATGATGAAAACCCGCTTTCTATATTGGACGAAATTGAAGGGGGGTTCTCGGAAATCCAAAACCCAAATTTCAAATTCCAAAAAATTCTTAATAGGCGCGAAGCGATAAATAAGGCGCTGTCTTTGGCGAAAAAAGATGACATCGTGATTATTACCGGCAAGGGCTGTGAGCCATGGATGTGCGTAGAAGAGGGCAAAAAAATTCCTTGGGATGACCGAGAAGTCGTAAGGCGGGAGTTTAAAAAAATAAAAATAAGCAATGGAAAATAATTCTTGCGGATTTAAAATCCTTGAGAATCATCCTGCGGATGTTCGGGTCTATGTGAGGGGAAAAACAAAACAAAAACTTTTCCTCAATGCACTATTGGCGATGAATAAGATTTTGGACCCGCAAATTAGGACAAGGGTTAAAAGCATTAGTAGAAAAATTAAAATTAAATCAATTGATTTAAACGCCTTGATTGTAGATTTTTTAAATGAGGTTCTTTATCAGGTTCAAACCAATAAGGAAATTTATTTTCAGGTTCAATTTAAAAAATTTAAAGACACAGAGATAAATGCAGAGCTTATTGGCAGACCGTTTGAGTCATTAAAAGAAGACATCAAAGCAGCAACCTATCATAATTTGGAGATAAAAAGGAAAAAAGGATTTTTTGAAACTATGATCCTTTTTGATGTTTAAGCCAATGCAAAAGGAAAATCTGCAAAAAATAAATGATTATTTGTGGGAATTTAAAAAAAGCGGGAAAATGACCGTGCCGGCAAGAATTTACATTTCTTCAGGAATGCTCAACGAGGTTTTAAAAGACAGATCCACAGAACAATTAATTAATACCTCAACTCTTCCCGGAATTTTAGGTTTTGCCATGGCCATGCCAGACATCCACGAGGGATACGGATTTCCCATTGGCGGAGTAGCGGCAATGGATTTAGAGCAGGGCGTTATTTCTCCGGGCGGGGTGGGTTACGATATTAATTGCGGAATGCGGCTGTTGAAATCCGAGCTTTCGGAAAAAGAAATCTTGCCTTATCTAGATCAATTAGCCACGGAAATTCAAAAAGAAGTTCCCTCTGGACTGGGAAAGGGAAGACAGATTAAATTAAGCATAGAAAGCCTGGATAAAATTTTAAAAGGCGGAGCAAAAAGATTAATTGAGCAGGGATATGGAGAAAAAGATGATTTTGAAAACTGTGAATCGAATGGTTTTATTGAGGAAGCGGACCCGGCGGTGGTTTCCGAGCACGCAAAAAATCGGGGAAGGGACCAGGTTGGCACTTTGGGTTCGGGAAATCACTTTTTAGAAATTCAGAAAGTAGAACAGGTTTTTGATCAGGAAACAGCGCGCAGGCTCGGTTTGTTTCCCGGCCAAATTGTCATAATGATTCATACTGGTTCGCGCGGATTGGGCCATCAGATTGCCACCGATTATATTCAGCTGATGATGCGCAAGATGGGCAGGTACAATATTTTATTGCCGGATCGGGAATTGGCCTGTGTGCCGTTTAGATCTTCCGAAGGACAAAATTATTTTCGCGCCATGTCTGCCGGAGCAAATTATGCCTGGGCCAATCGGCAAATGATTACCTATTTTGTGAGAAAGGCGTGGAAGAAAATTTTTGGTGAAAACATCTTTTTAAAAACCGTTTATGATGTTGCGCATAACATTGCCAAAATTGAAAAACATCAGGTTAACGGTAAAGAAAAATTATTATTAGTGCATCGCAAAGGCGCAACCCGCGCTTTTCCGGCTCAACCGGTTTTAATTCCCGGTTCAATGGGTACTGCCTCCTATGTTTTGGTGGGTACGGAACAGGGCAAAGATTCTTGGTATTCAACTTGTCATGGCGCTGGCAGAACAATGTCGCGTCACGCAGCCACACGGACGCTTTCTGGTCAGGAAATTATCAATCAATTAAAGGCAAAAGGAATTTTAGTAAAATGTTATAGTATGCGGGGAATTGCCGAAGAAGCGCCCCAGGTTTATAAAAACATTGATGCGGTGGTTGAGGTCGTTCATCAAGCCGGTTTATCCAAAAAAGTCGCCCGTTTAACGCCATTGGCCGTGATTAAGGGAGAATAAAGAAAGCCCCGCATTTAGCGAGGCCTTTTTGTTTTTTTGGGAAACAAAAGCTCAAGTTGAACCGTTTCTTGGGGCGGAGTAATCATTTTTAATTCTTGATTTATCCAGTTTTTTCTCATTTTGTCCGAGGGGACCATTTCTCTACAGATTTTTTCATAGTCGCAAAGAGAACAGAACGAACTGGGCCTTTTGGAAAAATATTTTCTTTTAATGTCTTCGGGATTAAACCAGCGAAAGGGGAATTCCTTCCATCCGGTTCGCCACGGCTCTAAAATGTTTTGCACATAAACAAATGCTTCATCAAGCCAATAACCCAATTGCAGGTAGTCATTTTCAGTTCTAATTGGAACAAGGAAATGTTCTCCGGAAAAGGGATGCACCATGCGCATTTTTTGCGGATTTTTTCCGGTTTCTTTAAGCATTGCCAGATTATAGATAGTGAATTGGATGTCGCGCATCAATTCTTGGGCAGACGGTTTTTTATAGCCGGTTTTATAGTCCCAAATTTCAAATTCGTCATTTTCTAGGGGCTGTATTCGGTCAATTTTTCCCACAATGGTATGACCCTTAAAATGGATACGGAAAGATTTTTCAACAATGGGTTTGGGCTTTTGGCCATTGCGGTAAGGAAGGTTTTCATACCAGAATTTTTTTAAGATATTTGTTCCGATTGCCAGATAATTTTTAATGTCTTCCGGGTCATTGACCCTAACGCGGTTTTTATACTTAATTCTTACGGTATGGATTAACCAGTAATATCTGAATGCGCCGATAAACTTTTCCAGCGACTTGTAGCCGCGCTTTAAGCTAAAAAATTTTTCAAACATATAATGGATTGCCGAGCCGAATAGTTTTTGCACCCCGTGATCAACTTGTTCCTGCATTCTTAAAACATACTCAAATTCAAAATATTTCGGACATTTTTGCAGCGCTTCCAGTTTGGTTGCGCTCCATTTTTTCCAGGGAGAAGGATTTTTATTCATCCCACACCTCCTTTGATTTAAAAAGATTTCAATGTGCTTGGCTATAATTTATCACCATTTGGTTTAAAAGTCAAAAAACTATATAATAAATAAAGGATGAGAAATATTTTTTCTTTGCGTATTGAAACCAGGGTCAGCTTGGCTATAATTGCAGGAATAGCGATTATTTTTTTAATCACCATTTTTAAAAGCTTGGACAATTTTAATAAATTTATTGAACAAATCAATCAGTATGAAGAAATACGCGTGCAAAAGAACCCATAAGGGAAAAACCGCTTACAGAACCCCCAGTCGGTTTATTTATCAACAATGTTTAAAGAAAAAAAAGAGGCTCTCTTTTAAATAGAGAGCCTATTTTTCAAATGGAAGTTTCAGTTGTTTGGTGTCCACCTCTTCAATGTCTAAAAGATGTGTGAAAACTTCGATAAATCTTGCCTTATAACTTTTACACAGCTTGTAAAAATACTTTTTTTGAATTTTCCGCTCTGCTTCTTTTTCGTTTTCTGCCCAAACCCTTTCATTTAAAAAAAAGCCTTTTCTCTGATCCCTCTTATCATAAAAGAACAATTCTCCTCTAACCCGAAACAACTTTTTCATTCTCTCTCTCCTCCTTTCTTGAGATTTATTATAGCACAGAAATTAATTTTTGGCAATAGAAATTATTCAGAGCAAGGAGTTCCATCAGCCAAAAACAATTCTTTGCTTTCAGTATCTTTAATCCTGCATCCTGATTTTACAAGCTGTTTTTCATCTAGTTTTAACTTATTGCAAGCTTTTAAAAATGCCCCGGCCGGATTATTGGCTTTGATGCCGTAGAGAAGAATGGGGGATTCTTGGTTTTTGACTTCCAAATAGACATTGTATATGTTTTGGCCATTTTCAGCAGTTATTTCATTTGACGACTCAGCCGTTTTGGGGCCAATACCCAACCTCTTTTCCTTTTTGTCTTTTCTTTCTTCCATTGCTTTTTCATAATCAAACACCATATAATACTATCATAATCCAATAAATAAAAAATTCAATATGGGAAAAGCGCAAAAACTTAAAGAACAGAGAAAATTAGAAAAAATTACTGCCCAAGCAGAAAAAGCGAAAAGAAAGAAATTGTTTGAAATTATCGGCGTAGCAATAATTGTTGTGGTTGTTGTGGCAGTAATAATGATTTTATATTTACAGCGCACGGCAAAAGAAAAAAATTTGGTGAGCGCCACCATCGAAACCGAAAAAGGGAATATTGAATTGGAATTAGATAAGGGGGCTGCACCAAAAACAGTAGAAAATTTTGTAAAATTAGCCAAAGACGGATTTTACGATGGAACGAAATTTCATCGGGTAGTTGAGGATTTTGTAATTCAGGGAGGCGATCCATTAAGCAAAGACAATGATCCTAACAATGATGGAACCGGCGGGCCGGGATATACTTTTGAAGATGAAATCAATCCTCGTTCAATTGGGGTTTCTGAGGAGAGAATTAAAGAGTTGGAAGCAGCCGGCTATGTTTATAATTATAATTTAAAGTCATTGCCCAATAAGGTGGGGGCAATTGCCATGGCCAATTCCGGACCAAACACCAACGGAAGTCAATTTTTTATTATTACCACCAAAGACCAGCCCCATCTAAACGGCTTGCATACCGTTTTTGGATGGGTAAGCAATGGCATGGATGTAGTGCGCCAAATAAAACAAGGTGATATAATAAAAAGGATAACGATTAACAATTAACAATGCGGTTTATTGCACCGCGCCTAAAAACTATGTTGGATTTTTTTCAAATTAAACAACACCGGGTAATATTTTCAATTTTAGCAGTTCTTGTGGGAATTATTTTGGTTATGTATATTATTTTTGGAACGACAACGCTTATTAAGGGACGCCCCTCCAGAACAGATGGAATGTATCAAACAATTAGTTTTTCCGGAGAAGGCAAGGTTTACACTAAGCCGGACATTGCTTTGGTGACTCTTTCCGTGGTTACCGAAGGAAAAACCGTCAGCGATGTTCAGAAAAAGAATACAGAAAAAATGAATAGCGTAATAGATTATCTGAAAAAGAACGGGATTGAGGAAAAAGATATTAAAACCACCAATTACAATTTATCTCCCCGTTACAATTACGAATACAATAAAACCCCGCAGATTATTGGTTATGAAATCACCCAAAGTTTAGAGGTAAAAGTAAGAGACCTTGATAAGGTGGGAGAAATTCTTGAGGGAAGCGTCAATAGCGGGGTGAACCAGATTTATTCGCTGTATTTTAAAGTAGACAAGGACGAGGCATTTAAATTGGAGGCAAAAGCACTGGCAATTGGCGATGCGAAGAAAAAAGCCGAGGAAACTGCAAAGCAATTGGGAGTAAAACTGGGCAAGCTGGTGGGATATAATGAAGGAAGCAGTTATTATCCGGTTTATCCCAATTACTACAAAGAAGCAGGGGGTATTGGCGGAGGGGGAGAATCAGCGCCGAATATTCAAACCGGAGAAAACGAAATTTTGGTTAACGTCACGCTTACTTACGAAATTAAGTAATGAGTTTCAAGCTTCCAAAAAATACAGACAAATTTTATTGGACCAATCACTCCGTACGCAAAATGATGCAGTATCAATTATCTGAAGCGCGGATCAAGCGGGTGATTAATTGTCCCCGGCGCAAAGAATTGGGTATTGCTCCGGGCACCATTGCCGTAATGCAACCGAACAGTTCAAAACACACCTATGAAATTTGGGCAATGTACCAAGTAATTAAATCAAAAATCAAAAATCAAAAATCAAAATTTCGAATTATTACCGCCTGGAAATATCCGGGCAAAAGCCCGGTTCGCGGTCCCATCCCCATTCCCTTAGAAATTTTAGAAGAATTAGGGGAGGTAATTAATAATAATTAGTCAAAAATTATGTTCGGGAAAATAAAAAAAATACTTTTGCAAAAGAAAGCCCTAATTATTGCGCTTGCCGCCTTGGCAATTATCGGCTGGCTTTTTGCAATCTATTTCGGCATTAATCTAAATCGAGCCAAAGAAATGGTTTCTACGAACTGTTTGGAAAAACTAGAAAAAATCAACGCATATAGCAACCTGTTGGATAAGTCTAATAAACTGGTACGACAACAAAAAGGTCTTGAATCTTTAGAATCGGATGTCTACGCGTTAAACAACGGAACTCTTTATAATATTTGGAAAAATGTTGTTTTGGGAGGGAATAAAAAAGAAGATTTAAATGATTACTTTGATACGATTATTGATTCATTAATTCTGTTTTCTAAATGAAACCGATTAAATTATCGCCATCGAGTTTGAATTTATTTTTGGAGTGCTCCCGTTGTTTTTGGTTGCAGATAAACGAAAATATTCACCGGCCAAGGGGGATCTTCTCTTCCTTGCCCGGAGGAATGGATTTGTTAATTAAGGACTATTTTGATAAATATCGCGAACAGGATAAATTACCGCCAGAACTTGAAGGAAAAATTGAGGGAAGACTACTTCATGACCATGCGCTTTTAAATAAATGGCGCAATTGGAGGACCGGATTAGAATATAAGGATGAAAGCTTAAATGCGATTTTATTTGGTGCGCTTGATGACTGTTTAGAAAAAGACGATAAATTTTTGCCCCTAGACTATAAAACTCGCGGTTTTGCACCTAAAGACGGAGATTCGGAAAAATACTACGGAAATCAATTAGACTGTTATGCGCTGCTCCTTAAAGAAAACGGTTATCCGGTAGGGGAATACGGTTATTTGATTTATTATTATCCTGAACGTGTTGAGGAAAACGGTAGGGTAATTTTTAGGGTTGAGCCTATAAAATTAAAAATTGACCCAGAGCGGGCCAGAAAAACTCTAAAAGAAGCAGTAAAGCTATTAAACGGACCAATTCCACCCCGGCATTCGGATTGTGAGTATTGTGTTTGGGGCAGAAACAACGGAGATTAGAATTGAATCATTTTAAAAAATAAGCCGAGTTTAATGCTCGGCTTATTAGTTTTACGAATTTAAGAATTTAATCAATTTATCAAGATACTGCTTTACCATGTCTGGTCTTTGCAAATCGTGGTCGCCATCAGCAATAATAATTTTTTTAATCTGCGAAGGCAGTTGATCGTTGCTTTCAATCGGCACCTTATCATCATTTTCTCCATGAATAATTAAAAATTGCGAAGAATTAAGACCTGGCAATGTAAACAATTCCTGATAGTCTCTGTCTTTATTTTCAAGGAAATAGGCACTTGAGATGATGTGCTCTTTTGTCATTTTTAAGGGGTTTTTCATTTCTTTCTCAAAGATTCCTTTGATTCCCTTAAAGTGCTCTTTGAAATTGGACCAATTGATTTCATTATCTTTTTTGTAGTTTTTTGTAAACCAGAACCTGTGAAGCATTTTTTGATTAAGGGCAGGACTGATAAGGACAATTTTATCAATTTTTATCCTGGCACTTTTTAAATATTCTAGAACTACAACGCAGCCGAAACTATGAGCCACAAAAGATAATGATTTTACTTTGGAAATTTTTAGAAATTTCTCAGTTGCTTCTTTAAGTTCTTGAACCTGTTTTTTTAGCGTTAGATTTTTGAAGTTCCCGTCAGATAATCCGCATCCAGAAAAATCAAAGCGGAAAAAATTAATTTTCCCCTTAAGTTTATCAATAATATTTTTAAATTTACTTTCAATGGTTGTTCTTTCAAAGCCGTGAACAAAAATTATTCCCCTTGTACTTTTTGCTTTATCAAAGAGCCCGCGCAAGGTTTCTCCTTGCCTATTGTTAAATTCTATTAATTGAGTCATAGCACCTCCTTAATTGATAATTCTAGCTTAAAAGATTTTTAAAAGCAAGACTATGGGATGTGTTTTATCATGTAATGTTGATAAAGTCTATAACCGAGCCTGCGGTAGTATTCGCGCACGCCAATTCCGGCAATGACCGCAATTTTTTTATATTTGGTTTCGTTTTTGACAATTTTTTCTGCTTCTGCCATTAATCTTTTGCCCAAGCTTTGATGTTGCTGGGCATTTTTCATTTTTTTGGCAATCGGAACCGTTAAGCCGTAAGTATGTAATTCTCTGATTAGTGCGCAATTTTTTAGGATTGGTAAAGTCCATTCATCCGCGATCCTTAAACGAAGAAATGCCAAGATTTTATCAATTTTTGTGTTTTCAAAAGACAAAAATATTTCTTTTCCCCCGGAGGCGTCATAATCTGTTCTTATTAATTTTAGATTTTGATTTTTAAATTTTAGATTGCGGATTTCGCGGCACCTAATGCATCGACATTTTTTATTTTGTTTTTTCATTTCAGAGCCGACAACCTCGCGCAAATTAGAAACTTTATTCCCGGCAATAATGCTTTGCGCGGGAATATCGCGAATAATACGTATAATTCTTACGTAAGGAGGAATTTTTTCTTTAATTTTAATCAGCAAATTAATTAATTGCTTTTGGGAATAGGGCCTGTATTTGTTTTGTTTCCACAAATTGTAGAGCGGTGCAGTTTTTAAGACCGCGCAGGGATAAATTTTTAACTGGTCGGGTTGAAAATCCGGACAAGAGAAAAGTTTTTTAAACATTTCTTCATCCTTTTTCGGCGTTGATCCGGGCAAATTAAGCATCATGTGATAGGTGATTTTAAATCCTGCATTTTTAAGAACTTTTGTTGCCCCGATGATTTCTTTGATTCCGTGGCCGCGTCGATTTTGCTTTAAAATTTTTTCATCAATACTTTGTACTCCGAGCTCTACGCGGGTACACCCCAGTTTGCGTAGTTGTTTTACTTCTTCTTTATCAATAAAATCCGGCCTGGTTTCTAGGGTTATTCCAATAATCCTGTTTTTTGCGCTTTCATTGCGTTTTTGGGCGATTTTTAGCGATTTACTGGCACTACCCCCGTTACAAGCATCAAAACAGCGTTTAATAAACCAATTTTGATAATTTTTGGTGTATGCAGACCAGGTTCCTCCCAAAACAATCAGTTCAATTTTGTCTGTGGCGTGTCCGGCAATTCTTAAAGAATTAAGCCGCGTTTTAACCTGAAGATAGGGATCGAATTTATTTAATACCGCGCGCATACATGCGGGTTCGTTGGCAAGATAACTTTTGGGCATGTTTTGTTCTTTGGGACAATAAAGGCATTTTCCGGGGCAGGGATATGGTTTTGTGATTGCCGTGATAGCCACAATTCCCGAGAGCGTTCTTATCTTTCGCGTTTTTAATAATTCCTCCAGCCGAGAAGATCGCTTTATCTTGTTTGTTTTAATGAGCCTGTGATATGCTTGAAGTAGATCGATATTTGTAGGAATTGATGAGCCGTATTTAAAAGCAGCCTCGCGTTTAATGGCATCGAGTTTTTGTTCATCAATGTTTTTCAACTTTGTGAAAACATTTTTAATAATATAATCTTCGATGGTTTCCATGAATTTGGCTAAGGCATATCAAATATCAGAAGAAAATAAAAAAACCTATAATGAAGTAGCAGATGATTTTTATCAGACCAGAAGAAAATATAGTCCGGAAATAGAAGAATTAAAAGCCTATACAATTGAAGGAGAAAAGGTTTTAGATTTGGGATGCGGAACGGGAAGGCTTTATGAGATTTTTAAGGATAAAAACACCGATTATACGGGGATCGATTTTTCTGAAAAATTAATTCATCTTGCCCGGGAGAAATATAGATTAAAATTTATTGTTGGCGACATTTTAAATTTACCATTTTCTGAAGAAAAATTCGACTCCGTATGGGCGATAGCGGTTTTACACCATATTCCCTCAAAGGAATTGAGGGGGCGGGCAATAGCTGAAATTAAAAGAGTTTTAAAACCAAACGGCAGAGTCATTGTTGCTTGCTGGAAAATAAAATCGTTTTTGCGCAAGAATTTATTTATTCCCTTTCGCGGAAAAAAAAGATATTATTATGCATTTTCAAAAAAGGAATTGGAAAAATTATTTCAAGATGCCGGATTTAAGATTGAAGAATCGCGCTATTTTAAAAGAGGAAATAAAAAAACCAATATATTTATCGTAGCAAGGTTAGTTGTTAAATAAATAATTAAAATTAATTTTTAAATTTTATGAAACTGTATTTTTGCGGCGGTGCAGGTGAGGTAACCGGCGTTAAATATCTTTTGGAGGTTAAAATTAGCAAAACAAAAATAATTAGGGTTTTAATCGATTGCGGAATTTTGCAGGGCGGCTTTCAAGAGTTTGAGCAAAATTCCAAGGACTTTCCGTTTAACCCGCAAAACGTAGATTATTTAATCGTTACCCATGCGCACATTGATCATGTGGGATTGATTCCCAAACTTTATCGCGATGGTTTTCGGGGAAAAATTTTTTGCACCGAGCCCACAAAGGATTTAATGGGCCTGGTTTTATATGATAGTCAACAACTTTTAGAAAAAGAGTCAAGGAAAAGAAACGAAGAATTGCTTTATTCGCAAAGAGATGTGGATGGGGCCTTAAAGTTGGTGCAGACAGTTAAATATGGCACAAAGAAAAAAATTGCGGAAAATGTCTGGTTTAAACTTAATGATGCGGGGCATATGCTGGGTTCGGCAATAATTGAATTTTGGGCAGAAAAGAAAAAAATTGTTTTTTCCGGCGACCTGGGTAATGCGCCGAGTCCGCTTTTAAATCCGCCCAAACAAATTAAGGATGCAGACTATATCTTGGTAGAATCTACCTATGGAGATAGGATTCATGAAGATCAAAATGAAAGGAGAAAAATGCTCGAAAGCATCATTGAAGAAACATATAAAAATAAGGGCGTATTAATGATTCCCGCATTTGCCGTAGAAAGAACCCAAGAACTACTTTATGAGTTTAATGAGTTAATCAACAATTGTCGCGTTCCGCAAATGCCTATTTTTATCGATAGTCCGCTGGCAATAAAGGCAACCCAAATTTATAAGTCTTATCCGGAATATTTCAATAAAGAGGCAAAAAAGCTTATTCTAAGCGGCGATGATTTGTTTAAATTTCCTGGGTTAAAATACACGCAAGAAGTTGATGAGTCTAAGGCAATTAACATTGTTTCTTCTCCCAAAATTATCATTGCCGGATCCGGCATGTCAACGGGCGGAAGAATTATTTTTCATGAGAAGCTTTATCTTCCCGATTCAAGAAATTGTCTTTTGATTACCAATTTTCAGGTTAAGGGAAGCTTGGGAAGACAGCTTCTCGAGGGAGCAAAGGAGGTTAATCTTTTGGACGAAGTTGTTCCGGTCAGGGCAAAAATTGTAAAAATTGATGGTTATTCTTCTCACGCGGATAGGAAAGCAATTTTTCATTGGTTGGAGAGGTTTAATAAGCCGGTTCAGCACATTTGGGCAGTGCAGGGAGAAATTAAGGCAGCAGAATCTCTGGCTCAGCTTATAAAAGATCATTTAGGTATTCCTGCTTCAGTTCCCCAAATCGGCGATATAGTAGAATTATAATTTTGAACATGTTATTATTAAAGATATGAAGTATAAAATTTGTATTTCCGGAGCAGCAGAAACCGGTCACTGCCCGAAAGATGTATTGGAAAAAGCGAAAGAAACGGGCAGAGAAATAATTCGCCAAAATGGAATTTTGGTTACCGGAGCAACATCAGGTATTCCTTATTGGGCAGCCATAGGCGCGAAAGAGGAGGGAGGTATCGTCATTGGCTTGTCTCCGGCCGCCTCAGAAATTGCGCATATAAAAACATACCGCCTTCCTATTGATTTCCACGACCTAATTATTTTTACCGGTTTTGAGTATGCGGGACGGAATTTGCTTCTAACCCGAGCATCCGATGGAACAATTGTTATTTGCGGAAGAATCGGTACGCTTAATGAATTTACCATTGCCTTTGAAGACCAAAAGCCCATAGGAATTTTATTGGGAAGCGGCGGGGTGGCCGATATGGTGAAGTCAATTGTTAAAAACAGCCACCGCGGCAAGGGTAAAATAGTTTATGACTCTGATCCCAAAAAATTGGTTTCTAAACTCATAAAGCTTATAGATAAAGAAAAAAATAAAAATAATAATTAATTATCATCCTCGCGCGAGGAAAAATTTATGGCAAAGGAAAAAAAAGAAGAATTAATCGGAAAAATTACGCATTATTTTGATAAGATTGGAGTTGGGGTGGTAGAAATAGAAAAAGGAAAGTTAGAGGTTGGAGACACGATTCACATTAAGGGCGCAACTACCGATTTCGAACAAGAAGTAGAATCAATGCAGATAGAACATGAACAAGTTAGCAAAGCCAAGAAGGGAGACGCGATCGGATTGAAGGTAAAAGAGAGAGTAAGAGAGGGAGATGAAGTTTACAAGGCCTGAACCTAAACAATATTAGCCATTGAAAGTAAAGGCCCCGAAAGGGGAAGGTGTTTTGTATTTTAGATACAGAAGATTAAGAAATTTTCTGATCGTGTTTTGATAAAAGAATAATTAAATTCGGGTATTTAGCTGAAAAAGCATTTTAAAAGGTTTTTTATCGTATATAATCCCAAAAACGGGGATTATTCATGTATTATCGATACCATATTACGTAATATGGTATAAAAATATGAAGCAATTCTTATTTGCCACAGCAGTTTTAATGACTACCATTGTGGGAGTTGGAATGTTTTCGCTCCCTTATGTTAGCGCGCAGTCGGGGTTTAAAATCTCGGTAATTATTTTAATCCTTTTGACAATAGTTGTAAGCACCGTTCATCTATTATACGGAGAGATTGTTTGTCGCACAAAGGAGAGACACCGGTTGGTGGGTTACGCAGAAAAATACCTGGGTCCATGGGGGAAGAGAATTGTTAGCATTTCAGTAATAGTGGGATTTTATGGTTCTTTATTAATTTATATTATTGTCGGTGGCGATTTTTTGGGGGCAATGCTCGGCAGTGTTTTAGACCTGCCGGCGATTTTTTTTAATTTAGCCTTTTTTGTTGTTGGAGCGATTGTAGTTTATCTTGGCATTAAATTCGTCGGAAAAATAGATGTTTTAATGGGAATTTTTTTAATTGCCATTGTTTTTGGTTTTTTTATTCTTGGCTTTCCGCAAATTAAAACAGAAAACCTTCGAAGCATTAATTGGCATAATTTTTTTATTCCTTACGGCGCAATTCTTTATTCCTTGGCGGGCCTTTCCGCAATCCCGGAGATTAAAGATTTTTTTAGCGCGAAAGAGCATAGGCAATATAAAAAATCAATTTTTTTCGGTACCATTATTCCGGCGGTTCTTTATCTTTTGTTTATTATAACGGTTATCGGTTTAACCGGCACGGAGACCACAGAAGAATCTATTTCCGGTCTCGTTGGTGTTCTTGGTAGTAGCATTGTTTTTTTTGGTGCCTTATTTGGTTTTTTGGCTACCATAACTTCTTTTTTTGCTATTGGGATCTCTTTAAAAGAAACCTATATTTGTGATTATAAAATGAACAAAAATTTCGCATGGTTTTTGGTATGTTTTGTGCCGTTGGTTCTTCTCGGTTTTGGGGTCCATAATTTTATTACCATCATTATTCTAATCGGTGCGTTGCTGGGAGCGATTGAAGGCAGTGCCGTAATTTTAATTCATAGAAGAGCCCAGCGCCTTGGTGATCAGATTACCGACTATAAATTAAAAATTCCCGCGTTTATTGGCTGTATAATCATTCTCTTATTTGTTGCCGGATTTATCTTTACGGTTGTTTTCACGTTAAAATAAATCGTTTTTATATTGCATCCAATATATTCTTTTTTGACGAGTTCGTTGGTCATTAAAAGGTATTACGTTGATAGAAAAACACCCCCTTAATTGGGGGATTTTTAATTATTTGGGCGGTTTGATATTTGGCCCTATCCCCCTGATTACGTATAAATATTGTGGGGGTAAAAAAACAAAAAAATAACCAGAGTTCCGGCAATAAAGCTGGTTATTATATTATTGGGTTATCGGGCCAAAATACAATAACAGAAGACCTAGTTTTTGTTAGCTAACAACAACAATTGGAATACTAATCTGTACGGGGATTGGCAAGGCGAATTAACAATAAAGAGCATAAAACATTAATAAACATTAATAAAATATACATTTTTTAAAAATTATAAAACGTAATTTTGGTGTAATATTTAGCTTAATTTTGAGTTTAAGACATCAATTTTGCTGTATAAAGAAATTTTGGGGTTGAATATGTTAAATTTTTCAGACCTTGTCCATTTAGGCGGTTTATTAAAGGTTGTCCCTTATCTTTTTTTGATTGAATTATATCTTGGCTTTGTGTGGTTTGGCTTTGGGTGGTTTTAAAGAAATTAAATAAAGTATTTGGCCTGCGAACAAATTATGGATTAAATCCGAATATTTTTTGCTTTTCAGGGCCCAAATTTTTAAAATATGAGTTATCCACAGCTAACAAAATCTTGACAAAAGATTTTTGTGATATAATTAAAATTAATGGAATATATAGAATATTATATTACTATATATTACTTCTATATTACCTCATATTACTTGAGTGTTTTTCTTGCCCCGGATTGTTTATCCGATTTAAAACCAAGCCAATTTCGTTGGTTTGGTTTTAAAATTCTTTCCGGAAAAAATTAATTTCTAAAATACGCAAAATATATCGTGACAGAACAGACAAATCCACAAGTAAATAATCCCCAGAAGTATATCTCGCTACATAGGGCAGCAGAGATTTATGGTTGTACGCAAAAGCACATGAATTTGATGGCGCGTCAGGGAAAATTGAAGGCACAGAAAGTTAGGAGAAATTGGTATACAACATTGGAATGGTTGGAAGAATATAAAAAGCAAGTAAAACCAGCCAGCGCTGATGTTGAAAAATATAATTATATTTCTTTGGGAGAAGCGGCCAAAGTTTATGGGTGCACGCAGAGACACCTGAATTTAATGGCAAGACGTAAAAAACTGAAAGCGGTAAAGATGGGAAATCATTGGGTTACGACTTTTGATTGGTTGAAAGAATATACGGACAGCGTAAAGGAAGGAGAAAAAATCGAAACAACAAGAAAGACAGGAATTTCAATGCATAACGTTTGTTTAATGCTTCAAAAGGTGCTGGCAGGAGCAATGCTTTTGGCATTATCGATCGTATTTATTGGGAGCGTGTTTTTGCTGGCAAATGATGAAAGCGGTTCTGTAGAAATGGTTAACAGGGTTATTTTTGAATCGCGACAAAAAGATATTTTTTCTGCAAAAGTTTTTTCTTCGGCAGAAAGAGGCATGGCATCGGTTTTTGCGTCCCTTTATAAAAAATATTTATCTGGTCCCGTTGCCAGGATCAAGAAATTTTTAACAGTTGAATCGATTATTCCTTATGCCCCTATTTATCCCATTCCCGAAATTTCTAACCAGTCATTTGTTACCACCCTAGATCTTTATCGACGTTTGGCAAAATTAAGAAGCGATTTATATGGACGGGTAATCATTACCGAAAAAACCGGGGAAATTATCAACGAAATCACAAAAATTTTGCCCAAAGAGACAATCAAAGAAACAACAATAGTCAAGGAAAATATTTCTGAAACGGCATTGGAAGAAATGAAAAAATCTTTACTTTCAATAATTGATGAAAAAATCAAAAACATCGAGACGACAAATATTGTGCAGCATAATTATTATTTTTCTGAAGCAGTAAAAGTTGGACACATTGATTCTTTTAACGAAGACACAACCTTTTATGAAAACGTAGACATAAAAAAGAACCTAACGGTATCAACCGTTTCTGTTAGCGGTAATACTACAATTAACCAAAATCTTTCATTGGGCGGGTACATGGACTTTGAGGCAACGGCCACGCCTTCTGCAGACACTGGAAGACTATATCGCGATTCGGGAGATAATGCTTTGTATTATTACGATGGTAGCGGTTGGGTAGATTTGGGGATGGTTGCGTCGGGTGGGGGCGGAACCATTGATGGTAGCGGAGCGCAAAATTATCTTGCAATTTGGTCTGACTCAGATACGCTCACCTATGACAACAATTATTTGTATTACGACCCCGTAACTCATAGATTGGGGATTGGAGATACGTCTCCTGATTACACTTTGTCCGTTGATGGGACTGCTTCTATATCCGAAGATTTATACGTAAAGGGAACCGCCTATTTTGGCACCGGGACAATTACAATTGGTAATTATATAGATTTTGGTTCATTGGCCACTCCCGCCGAAGCGTTTGGCCGTGTTTATCTTTCTAATGACAGCAATGAGTTGTTATTTTATAACGGATCGGGTTGGCAAAACTTGGCCAGCGTTAGTGTTGAATCAAGTGGCGTTGCTCAAAATTACCTTGCAAAATGGTTAGACGAAAACACCCTTACTAATTCAATAATTTTTGATAATGGTTCAATGGTCGGTATCGGCGATGTTGCGCCGAGCTATACTTTGTCTGTTGATGGAACAGCCAGTATTTCTGGCAATACTTATTTTGATAATCTTGTTTCAATTTCCGGCCCTCTCTATGTTGATTCTTCAATATATTTCACTAATCTTAAGGACTGCAACACCATAGACACTGATGCTAACGGTAATTTAGTTTGTGGCACCGATGAAGGAGCGGGGAGCGGAATGTTGGCACACGGCCTATTATCCGACGAATGGCACAATGATGTTGGCA
>Ga0078972_1006111_pt1 | contig 29201 bp, 17 predicted proteins | sample YelNatPaOPGAMG01_FD_67568 | JGI IMG/M metagenome (GOLD analysis project Ga0078972, IMG submission 67568) | Hot spring thermophilic microbial communities from Obsidian Pool, Yellowstone National Park, USA - OP-RAMG-01 (SPADES assembly) (version 2) | ecosystem: Environmental > Aquatic > Thermal... | reverse complement strand
ACTTCAAGGCGCTGCACGTGGTGGCCCAGCAGGGCGATGCGCGTGAGGAGAGCTTGTATCCGGCCTTGGCTCAGATGCTGCAGGCTGTGGCCCAGGCCACCCACCGAACGCACATTCGGGTAACGACCTTGCCCAAGCCCACCCAAGCCAGCTCTTAGCCGTCCCATCTGGCAGAGGGCGGGCTTGGCCTGGCTCGCTGCCCATGACGTGAGTGAGAGCCGTGCCCGCGATTTTTTGAACGGTAGGTGGTCGCGGTCGCCGTCGCGCGCGTTAGAAGCTGGCGCAACGGAAAGCCGGAGGAGATGGGATTCGGGGCTGGCCTAGTGCTACCATCGGCCGATAGCGTAGGTGAACAGGGGCGACTGCCATCGGCCGGGGCAACAGAGCCGGGGGCTCGGCACCCGGTGGAAACGGCTTGCACCCGGACGACTCTTGGCATAGATTTCGCACCGCTGCGTATGGGATGCCGAGCAGATGAGCTTGGTCTCTGGCAAACCTGGGCCAAGAAACTCGGCTCCAGACGCAAAGATCGTTGTGGGTCTGGGCACCCACACCGGGTGCCAGGATAGCTCAGCGGTAGAGCAGAGGACTCATAAGCCTTTGGTCGGGGGTTCAAATCCCTCTCCTGGCACCAACCTCGCTTCTCGTAGCGTTCAGCTCAGTCACTTGCATTGTGCCCGACCCCAAGGTGCGACAGCTCACCCGCGGTGGCCCAACGCCTTTATGGGCTCAGCCGCTCGACTGGAAGCCGCTCAAGCCTTTGCTCAGATTGACGGCGTAGCTGGTTAGGTAAGGCCTGTCGGTTTGCTGCCGAGCCTGGCCCAGGGGCTGCTCGGCGTTGGGCAGAACGGGAGCTCAGGCCACAGCATGAAACGAAATCGACTAGCGAATTGGGCACTGGCGGCGTTGATCGCGCTGACGATTGCGTTTGTAGCGATGATTGTGTGGGATGGCGCGCTATAAGGCGGCGCTTTGGGCTAGCCAAAGTTGGCGGGTGCTGTGCTTCTCAAGCAGGCGCCTTGCTCGGCCTCCGGCTTTCGAGGCTCGGCAGCAGCTTGTGGCATTCAGCGCGACCGAGAGCTGGAGCCGGTGCCCGGCTCAGGCGCAAAGGCCGAAGCGCGTTCCCTGACTTCCTCGGCTGACCATGCGCGGGCCGCCAGAGTGAACCTTGCCAGTTGCACGGCCAGAAATTCGTTTCCGGGATACCTTGGGTTACCGCCCAAAGCGCAGGCTTCTGACCGGGTTAGCACCCACTCCGGCACTGGGATGTTCTGACAAGCTTGCCCGTCCACGTAGAGGGTCAAGTTTGTCCCCGCTTTGACCGCAGCCACGTGATACCAGCGGCCCACCTTGACCGGCACGCCAGCGGTCGAGTAGGCCTGGCCCGACTCCAATCGAGCAAACAACCTGCGGTCTTGGATGGTGATCCTGAGCGGGTCATCCATCGGCCCGGCCCACGCTGAAAAGACCTGGCCCAGGCGGCCTTCAGGCGTGGCCAACAACCGCACCCAAACACCGACCGAATAGTCCCTGCCCAGCTCCCCAGTTAAGGCATACACCAGCATTTGCTCTGGGCCATCCAGTTGTACGGCGCTTGCAGGTGCACCGTCTGGCCCGGGCGCATTCGTATAACCAGGCGCTCGCTGCAGGGTTCCCCAGACCGGTTTCGGGTCACCCCGCAACGGCGCCTCCACAATTACCGCTCCCCGGCCCAACTCCCAGGTCTGCTCCTCGACAACCGAGCGTGCTGTCGGGTCATATCGGAATCGAAGAGCCGGTTCGACGCTGGCCACCTGGCCATAAGGGCCTTGGGCGATGACCTGCCACCGATACCACTGCCCAGGCTGGAGCGAGCGTTTGGCACACTCGTCCAAGCTGACCCACGGCTGAGTCAGATTGTTCAGTTGAACCACGGGGCCAGCGTCTTCAGTCAACGGCCAGATCAACAAGCGATAGCTGCTCAAGCTTGCGTTGGTTCGGGTGGTCCATCGAAAGGTGGTTTTGCCCGGGCCAACGACGGCTCCGTCCGGTGGCAAGCGCTGGATGGGCGGTGGCGGCGGCAAATGCAGTGCCGGTAGCCACGAGCGGTATCGTGTCCCCGCAACACCCGCGCTGGCAAAATCGCACAAGCGCACGCTGCGGCCGCCCTGGGCTGGCATAGCCACCAACAGCCACGGCGCCAGCAGGTCAGCTTCGGGTCCGGGGTTAGTCGGGAAGCTGACTTTGGCCTCAGCTAGCCTGCTCAGGTCCAGTGCCGGCAGGTCCGGCTCATCAAATGAGTTATGCCGTTGGTCGTAGGCCAGCAGGATCGGCCCGCGGTAAAGGCATACTTGGCCGCTGGCCTCACGGTCCCCAGCGCGAATCCGCAAGGCTAGCTCCAGCTCCAGCTCGACTGTGTCACCGCTGTGCCAGAGCCGGAGCCATTCGAGATATCGGCCAGGCGAGCCAATGCGCTCTTCACCTTGGTTAAGCGTCACCCGGGCTGGGGCTGACCAACCAGGGATACGGAACCGGATCGGGAACTGAGCCGGGCCACGGGGCAGTTGGATCGTCCAGCGAATGTGCCCCGACAATGGATAAGCCGTGTCGCTGCGGAGCTGCACCGGTGTGCCATCGGGCAGTCGCAAGCTGAACTGACCTGGCCCAAGCCAGTTGATGACCAGACCGCGCCCGTCCGTCATCACAGCCCAGTCAGATAGCAGGCCCAGAGCGCGGGGCCCGTTGACCGCACAGCAGTTGAGCTCCGGTGTCCCTGCGCGGGCCTGAAAGACGATGCTGTGTGCGGAAGCTTCACGCACACCGTTCATGGGCGTGTTGTACGTCCACCAACGGCCTGAAGGATGTTGCGCGCCCAAGGCAGCGTTCAGCGTGGCCAGCTCCAGTTCATCGGCCGCTAGCGCCTCGCCCGTCAGCCGTAGCATATCCACGCTCAGGGCCAGCCACGCCACGGTGCAGCAGGTCTCGATAGGGCCGGAGGCATACGGGCTGCCGACAGCTTGCTCGCCGGTGCTGAACCCGCCGGAAGGATGCCGGTCCCACCGAAGGATGCTTCGCCAGTGGTGCTGGAAAGCCTGCCGATACTGCGCTTGGCCAGTGATGCGCCATAGCTCGACTAGGCCCTGCAGATCGTGCAAGCTTTCCCAGCGCGGCCGCGGCGTGGCATAAAACTCCACCCCGGCCAACCCGGTCCGAAGATAGTCGCCGGCCCGTTCCCAATCCTTCTCGATCTCGTGCATTAGCCGCAGGTACTTGGGCTCGCCTGTCAGCCGATACAGCCAGCCCAAGCTATGGATGATGGCCATGTTCATCTCGTGCGAGCCCGCATCGTAAACCCGGCGTGGTCCATCCAAGTAAGTGCGGCAGATCAAATCCGCCATGCGGCGGCACGTGTTCAAGGCCGCGCTGTCGCCTGTGTGTTGGTGCCATGTCAATAAGCCCAGCATCAGATGGTAATGGCCCCACAAATCCCAGTGCTTCAGCAACCGATCCGATCGGGGGAACGGGCCCAGGTAGCCATCTTCAGCTTGTGTGGTCAACAGTTGCGCGACGAAGTTGCTCAGGTGTGATCGCAGGCCGGTGTGATTGATCTGGCGCAGTGCTAGCACCGCCGAGACCAGGTATTTCCCGGCAAATTCGCCCGCCCAGGGCACCAGTTGCGGAGGCGGCTGACGATCGCGCAACCGGAACATCTCCAGCATACCTGGATTGGCTCGAGGCGCACACAGCAGCCACTGGTCGAGGTTCGCTGCGATCCGTGCACCCACTGGACCTGCAAAAGCAAATCGGGCATCGGGCACCGGATGCAGCAACAGTTGACCGCGTTCCGGTACTACGCCCTGTTCGTCACCAGCCGCCGACAGAACAAGCCCTAGCGCCAAGAACATGCCTAGCGGCCCTCCCAGCCGTCGGCCCTGCTCACACCATCGCACCGCCCCAAGCCACCGAGCATAAGGCTTAAGCCCAGCACGCACAAGCTTGCAGACTAACGAAAGGCTCTGGAAGAACAGCGCCCGCGCGGTTGCGGTGCAAAATCCGAACCGCCAGAGGCCAACGGCCCCGGTTAGCCCAAGGCCACACCCGGGCTGTCGGGTCATTTGACCACTCCGGCAGTAGCGCCGGGCACCGGCTGAATGGGCACCCGGATGACCGGATGCTGCGGGTGACTGGTCTTGACGCTCAGTTCCACCGGCTCGTCAGCAGGTAACTGGAAGCCAGGCGGAAACGTTAGCGCCAGGATGAACACCCGGCCAAGGTCGCCTGGGGTCAATTGCACTTGGACGTCGGGCACGTTGAGCGTCGGCTCCCACACATTCAATGCGTTGGTGCTGTTATTCCGAATCTGCAGCATCACCGTGTGGCGGTTGGTCAGCGGCCCCGGCGGCACCATCACCGGCCAAGGCACTAGCGCCACCGCCGGTTGATAGTTGACCCAGACGGTAAAGTTGATCCGGGGCACCTGCGGGGCGGAAGTGTCGAGGCTCACTTGCCCGGTGAAACTATTGGTCGGCCACGGCCATACAGTTCTGGCCAGCACAGCGTATTCCCTGCCTGGTTGGTTAGTGATCAGCTCAAGCCCGATCCCCGGCACGCTGCACGCCAGGTTCGACACCACCAGCGGTTCTTCCAGGTGACTCACAATCCGCACCACGGCTGCGTTGGAAGGTTGCTCGGGCGACACATGCAGCACCGCCCATTGCGGTGTGAGTTCGATCGGCGCCCACACTGTGGCTTTGACCAGCAACTGGACTGCCGGTTGAGCTGGATCGTTGCACGTAACGGTGACGGCCTTGGTGACCGGCCCGGAGAAGCCGCCGCTGTTAAACTGGATCGGGATGGTGCCGGTCTGGCCCGGTTGGACCTGGCGCTGAAACGCGCCGGCCGTCGTGCACCCACAACTAGTCTGCACCCCACTGATCTCCAAGAGCGCGTCGCCCACGTTGGTGAACAGAAACGCGCACTTGACCACCTGACCAGCCTGGACCTTGCCGAAATCGTGTTCGGTGTTGGCAAACTGGATGCGGGGGCCTTGCCGGACTGGGCCTGTCGGTAAGGCCTGGGCTGCAGAACCACTGGCCGCCGTGGCCTTGGTCACCTGAGCGGTTGGCACTTCGGAAGCAACTGCGCTAGCTGACACAGGCGCACTGGTTGGGACTGGTGGATTCGGCACCGAAGCACTGGCTGGGTTAGGTTTAGAACTTTTGCCACCGGTCAGCGCATACAACCCAAGCCCCAAGGCCAACATCGCACCACCCACCACCGCCCATCGCCAACCACCTGAGGCCTGTGGCTGCGCCGGTGCCGGCTCAGCACTTGCGCTACCTACCGCAGCACTGGCCCGTTCCGGACGCGGCTTGCCCGGCGTCGGAGAGTGCCCTTTGTGGCGGTGAGGATGCTTCTTGCGTTTAGCACTCATGATCCGGTTGGCTCATCGGTCAGGGCTTGGTCTGGATTAAGCGCGGCAGCTTGTCGAGCTAAGCTAACCCGGCTTATCCGGTCAGGGCCGCACCGGCTCGCCCAACGCCTCGACATCGCTGCGGATGCGTTGCAGGTCAGCCGGTTCGAGCGTCAACTCACCCGCCCGGGCGTTTTCAGTCACCTGCGCCACATTCCGACCGCCAGCCAGCACGTGCGTCACGCCCGGTTGGGCAGCCGTCCAAGCCAACACCAGTTGAGCCAAGGTGCAGTTGTATTTGTCGGTCAGGTCCTTCCAAGAGGCCAACAGGTCCAAGACCTTCTTGCGGTTGACCGGGATGAACCAGTAGTTCCAGTACGTGTTGCTGCGGAATTCGGTGGGCTTAAACACCCGGTCCATCCCGATCTTGCCCGTCAACAGCCCCTGCTCCAACGACATGTAGGTGAGGGTCGCGATGTTGTGTTGGGCGCAGTAAGGCAAAATGTCCTTCTCCGGCTCACGATACAACATCGAATAGCGGAACTGGTCGCTCACCACCGGACCGCACCGACAGTTCTCCTTGAGCTCCTCCAACGTGACGTTGCTGACGCCAATGGCGCGGATTTTGCCCTGGTCTTTGAGCTTCACCAGCACGGCCATCGTATCGGCAATCGGCGTCTGCTCGGGCGGGCACGAGGGCCAATGGGTTTGATAAAGGTCAATGTAGTCGGTCCGGAGCCGGCGCAGACTGTCCTCGATCTCGATCTGGATCGTGTCCGGGCGCAGGCTTCGATACAGCTTCTTGCCGTCGAAATCGGTGAAAAAACTTCCCCGGGCATCGCGCCACCACAAACCGCATTTGGTGGCCACAATAGCCCGGTCGCGTCGGCCTTTGAGTGCTTTGCCTATGACCTCCTCACTGCGGCCGAAGCCGTAGGCCGGGGCGGTGTCGATGAGGTTGATGCCTAGGTCCAGCGCAGCGTGGATGGTGCGGATGGACTCATTGTCGTCGGTGTCTTGGCCCCAAATCTGGCCGCCGCCCAACACCCAGGCGCCCAAGCCAATCACCGACGCCTGCAGACCCGAGTTGCCCAATGGTCGATATTTCATAGCCGTGCGTGGAATTGGATTTTGCTGCTTGCCCGGCCACCGAGCATGCGCCCGAGGCCCAGCCAACTGCCGCACCCAACCTATCGTCTCGCTCAGACCGGCACAAGGCCAAAGCCCAACATCCCGCACCCGTTGAAGTCGGCAGATCGCCAGCCAAGGCCCTCAGGTAGCGCTGGCCCCTCAGCCACCAGCAACGCCGCCCAGCCTCAAAGCGCACCACGATATGGGCCGCCCGAATTTGCTGTCCGCCATGAAGCGCGCCCTGGCGCCGGCTCGAAAAATCCGAAGCACCAAAGCCCAAATCCGAAATAAATCCCGAAGCTCGAACGACCCAAAATTCGAGACTGCCACACAACCGCAACCTGGACAGCGCCATTGCCACCAGAGCCCACCGCCTCAGGCGTTGGCACACCATACCGATCTGGCGACCGGGTTTCACATCGGCCCTCAAAACCAGTACGAGTCCGACCGGCTTGACCCTAAGCGGCGCTGGTCACCGGCAGCACCGGCTGCTGGCCGGTCTGTTTCAGCGGCCTGCCGAAGCCCCTGGACCAATCTCAAATCGCCGATCTCAAATTCTCGCCCCGGCTCCAAGCTCCGAGCTTCCAGCTCCAACCTAAAGCTGCGCCCTACCACTAAACCGCTGAATGCGCGAATTACGCGAAGGAGTTTCTAGAGTACCCGCCTCTGCGCGCTTCGCGTCTCTGTGGTTAATGAACGCGGCCTCGCCTACCCAGCGCTGCGCTGCGCGTGCCGTGGGCCCATCCACTGCAACCTGGTTGGGCCCCATGAGCATGGGGAGCACCGGCCGCTGGCCGGGCGGTTTCGGCGGCCCGCCGAAACCACCAACTCGGTTCCCGCCAACCATCGAACTGCGAAATACGCGAACTGGGCGAAGGAAGCTGAAGGCTGTCTATCTCTGCGCCCTTCGCGTCTCTGGGGTTTGTAAACGCCAGCGCTCCCGTCCAAACCGAGCCGGTCGGAGGGCCAGGCGCAGTCCTGCTGACACTCCATGCCGCCAGATTCACATAAACAGGCAAGAGTAAGCAAAGCCTTGGTTAAGTTCTGTGGACCTGCAGGCAGGCCAAAAACACCAGCGCAAAAACACCAGAGCCCTGCCACTTGCCCTCGCCTTTGTTGGGTTTGGCGCACCCAGCGCCATTGATCGCTGACGCAGTGGCCTGAAAGGGCTACACGCATAGTCGAACAGGGACCCCTGAGGCTGAAGGTGGTCCTTGGCGGGCGATACGGTGAACAGCGCCTCCAACAATCGCAGCCGACGGTGCCGCAGACCGACGCGGGCTCAGCCCAACGCCTGCAGCCACAGGATGGGCTGCCGTCTCGAAAGCTCGTCCGGGTCGCCCCAGCGGCCCGGACGTCGTCACCGCTGGAGTCTTGAGTGCCGACCGAATGCAACCCGGCGCCAGGTTTGGCATCGGGGTGACGCTCGGGACGTTTTGCCCGTGAGAGAATTTGCTCTTGGTCTGGCTTCCTGCCGCCGTCACGGGCAAGCGCTGCCGAATGGCTCGGCGTGGCGCGGGATTTCTCTCACAGCCTGAAGGCGGGCTGCTGCTGATGAGCAGCTTCCAGCTCCCGGCTTCGAGCTTCATCTATCGTGTAGCCTGCGATGGGAATGGACGCCCTGGCTCGCAACTCCAGGCGCCATACCCCAGGCGGCGCTTCCCAGCATTTCGGGCTGAAGCCTCGATTACGAACGACCTCCGAGCTCCGGGCTTCGGTCTCCCAGCTCCGACCACCAATTTCCACGGTGCAGGCTCCATGCCCTATGCTTTTCGGTCTTCGGTCCTGTGGCGTCGGTCTTTTGAGCCGCGGGTTCCATGCCCCCGGCGCGTGCTTCCTCGCCCGACCGTAGTCCCGGTTCGGGCCGGTTCGGGCCGTGACTGAAGCTCGATAACCATCCCTTGAGGCTAAAGCCTGCGCTGCCAGACTGTTTGTCTTCCGACCTTCAGTGGATCGGGAGCTGCTTTGCGAATGCGTGCTGGTTTGGAGCATCGACTTGATCGGGGCGGCACGGCTGCGGACCGTGAAGGGCGACCTTTCAATCTAAAGCCCGGACCACAACTGCAGTTCGGCTCGTGAGGCGCACCGCCAAAGTCGCCCCAGTAGTACCAACAAGGACCGCGCGCGTCATCTTGGACGCTGTAGCGACGGCTGCGGCCTAAGAGGGTCGGATGCGCCCGGAAAGCTAATGAGTTTGGCTTGCGGGCTGGAAGCTGCTTGTAATTGACTCGACTCAACCGCAGTCGGCTGTTGGGCTAGGATGAGGGCCACGCGAGCCAGACCTGGCAAGCCGCTGCCCTGAAGCACAACATGAACAGCGCAGGCAAGCAATCCGAGGAGCCGAGGCCTTCCCCTGGCGCAGCTCACCGGTGTTGTTCCGCAACCGGGCCCGCAAAACCACGGCGAATGCCGGCACGTTGGTGGATTGGCCTAGGTGTGGCCTTGGGAGCGATCGTGTTTATCGTGTGGTGGATGGTCCTGCCGGCGCTCAGCCCGCAGGTGGCAGTGGAGCGTGAGGTTCAATGGCTGCTCGGGCGGGTGCATGACCCCGCCCGGCGCTCTTGGCCCCGAGCTGTTCTAGAAAGGATCGTGTCAACCCTGCTACAGCGGTCTGTAAAGCTAGCTGGGGTATCCGAGGATCGATACGACTCGAGTGCTGGCATAGCCGAACAATTGGCTGCCTTGGCAGACCTGGCTGTGCCGACGTTGCTGAAGACTCTGCGGGGTGATCCCGATCCCGACGTGCGTGCCGCCGCCGTCAAGGCGCTGGGCCACGTTGACCTGCCGGAGGTATTGGCAGCTCTGACCAATGCTCTACGCCAGGATGCGTCCGACCAGGTTCGAGCTGCGGCAGCCCAAGCCTTGATCACCATGGCCCATCCAGGGGCCGTGCCGGCATTGCAGGCTGCGCTTCGAACCGACACAAGCGGCACTGTCCGTAGAGAGGCAGCTTGGGCTCTCAGGACGGTGGCGCGAGACGAGGCAATTGCTGCGCTGAGCCAGGTGGCCTGGAGTGACTCCGATTCGCGGGTGCGGGCTGGAGCTACGCTCGCGCTGGGTTGGCTGGGCGAACGGGGAGCCGTTCCGATTCTGATCGAACTGCTCCAGCAGGACACCGACGTGCGGGTGCGTAGGGCTGCCGCACGGGCTCTGGGCCAAGCTCAGGGCAATGAGGCGGTTCCAGTGCTGCTGGAGACGCTGACCAACGACGTCGATGCCGGCGTCCGGTTTGCTTGCGTGCATGCGCTGGCCCAAGCCAAGGGGCCAGGAATCCTTCCCGTTTTGCTCAAACTGTTGCAAAAGGACCCGAATGCCGAGGTCCGCAGAGTGATTGCCGTCAGCCTGGATCGGTTCGGTGACGATACTGTTCGAGCTGCGTTGGTGGCTGTCGCAACCAACGACGCAGAGGCGTCGGTTCGCAGGGCCGCGTGTTCCGCTTTAGCGCATGTGGCCGGTAGTGCGGCGTTGCCGGTCCTCACCGCGGCCTTGAGGCACGAGCCGGATCCGGAGGTCCGCAGCCGAGTCGCAATGCTTTTGGGCGAGCTGGGTGGGCCGGAGGCAGTGGCCGCATTACGGGCGGTGTTAGAGGGCCACGCCGACCCTACAGTTAAGGCCAGCGCCGCACGGGCATTGGGTGCCTGCCGCGCAACGGAGGTTGTGCCGGTGTTGTTGGGATTACTTAGTAACAGCCAGGCCAATGCCACGATACGAGCTGGTGTGGCCAGCGCCTTGGGCCAATTGCGCGATCGGCAGGCTGTGCCGGCCCTGCTGCGAGCGGTTCAGACTGAGACTGAGCCTGAGGCCAAGAAAGCTATCGTCAAGGCGCTCGGTGATTTGGGCGATCGGCAAGCCGTGCCGGCTTTGACCGCCGTGTTGGAACGGTCTGACGACCCCTTAGTGGGCTGTGCGGCTGCTGAAGCGCTGGGCAAGCTGGGCGATAGCCGGGCGGTTCCCGCTCTGGTCAGTCAACTGCGGACCGGCAAGAACGATGGAGTTCGGCAGGCCACCTGCCAAGCGTTGGGTCGGCTGGCAGCCACTAACGCGGTGCCTGAGCTGATGCGGGCATTGCGGCGTGACCCGGCTCGTTACGTGCGCCTGGCGGCAGCGGAGACCCTGGGGTTGATTGGGGATGGGCGTGCCATTGGAGCCCTGGCCAGGGCTATGGACCATGACGAGGCATTGCCAGTGCGCCGCGCCGCAGCGCAAGCCCTGGGCCGAATTGACGGCCAGCGGGCGGTCAAGGTCCTGCTGAAGGCGCTCAGGACAAGTCCGCCTGGTCGGGTCGATGCGGTAGAGGGCCTAGGCTACACGGGGGCCGCCGAAGCCTGCCCAGCGCTCCTGCCGTTGTTGGGCTCGCCCAACGCCTTGCTGCGCGCCAAAACCGCAACAGCCCTTGGCCATTTAGGTTGCACCAATGCCGGCGCGCCGCTACTTCGAGTGCTGCAAACTGACCGGGTAGCCGAAGTGCGGGCGGAAGCGGCTTGGGCCTTGGGCGTGCTGGGCTACGCTGAGGCGATTCCGGCGTTGACCACCGGGCTGGGCGACAGGGAACGCAGCGTCTGCATGGCAAGCGCTTTCGCTCTGGGCCACCTGGCCGCAACCAACGCCGTCCAAGCCCTGAGTGCTGCGCTGGACCACCCGAATGATCTGGTCCGATTCGCTGCTGCATTGGCCCTGGCGCAGATTGGGGAGCCGTCCGCTGCCAGTGCGCTCGAATCGCACCTGAACGACGGGAGCGGCTATGCCCGGGTTGCCATAGCGTGCGCGCTGGGGTTTCTGGGCCGCACCAACGGCTTGGCGCTCATCCGGCAAGGCCTGGCCGAGTCGGGACCGGAGATCCGGTTTACCTGTGTGGCAGCCCTGATCCGGTTACGATCACCTGAAGCCCTGTCCCTGCTGACCAACCGACTGGCCGATCCCTCGCCTGCGATTCGCGTGTTAGCGCAAGGCGCGTTGGCTGGACAAGGCGCGCAGGCCCTGACGGCAGCACTGACTAACTCCGACGTTGAAGTGCGCCGCTGCGCCGCTAGCGCACTTCAGTTTTACAACGATCCTGTCCTGGTACCGGCGTTGCGACAGGCGATGCACGATCGCGACGTTGAACTGCGCACCATTGCACGCCTGCTGCTGCGGCGTATCGAGCGCCTGGCACCGAACTCACCTTAAGGCCGCCCGACGCTCGCGGGCCAGGGTGCGCTAGCTTGCTACCGGTGCGGCAGTGCGAGCCTCGGGCACGGGGCATGCAGCCGGAAGCCCAGGAGCGCTTTCGACGGGCGCCGAAATCGACCAGCCGGCGGCCGGTGCTACCCATGGTAAGCCGCCCCAGCGGAGCGGCAGGATACCAGCCCAGGGCAAGCGCAGCCCCGCCCTGGGTAGGCAGGCAGGCCAACTTTATTTTCAAACGTCATCCGAAACACCTGCCCCCCGCCCGCAGCGCAGACGAGCCGACCGCCGCCGTGCGGAAGCCAAAGCGCCGCACTTCAAACCCCGTCGCAACAGAAGCCGGGGGCCGTCGACGATGCTCGGTACTGGATTCGATCGAACCCGCTCGGGCTGCTCACGTTGGGGTGTACGGTCGCTGACCAGCATTTCGCCATCCTTGCGTTCTCCGCCGAGGTGACTCTGGGCGGGTTACGAGGCGAAAGCGGCCTACAGGGTTAGTGGGTTGGTAAGACCTCCCCTGGGAACCCGAGCTGGCGCAAGGCTTCATACAGCACCAAGGCCACGCAGTTGGCCAGGTTCAGCGACCGGGCTTTGGGATGCAGGATCGGGATGCGGAGCCACTGGCGCGGATTAGCTTCCAACAAACTGCGAGGCAGACCGGCTGTCTCACGGCCGAACACCAAGTAGTCATCGGACTGGTACCGGACCTGGGCGTAGGTTTGAGGGCCGCCGGACTCGATGAACCATAAGCGTGCGCCTGAAGGGAGCTGTGCGACAAACTGCGCCCAAGACGGCCACCGGTGCCAGTGCACGTGGTGCCAGTAATCCATGCCGGCTCGTTTCAGGCTTCGGTCGTCCAGCCTGAAGCCCAGCGGTTCGATCAAGTGCAACACCGTCTGGGTGGCAGCGCAGAGCCGGGCGATGTTACCCGTGTTAGGCGCAATCTCCGGTTCCACCAAGACCACGTGCATGGCGCGGAGCTATTGTCAGGTCGGTTCGTCAAGTGGTGCGCGCGGTTCGGCCTGCTGGGTCGCAGACGGCTGTTGAGGCCGCGCAGTGGAGTGGTGAGCTGGCCCTGGAGCAGCCGTGGGAGCTGACTTGCGGGTTTGGTAAAACACTTTCCACAGGACCAGTCCGTGGGCGGGGGCGGTCATGCCAGCGGCCCGCCGGTCCCGCGCAGCGAGCATGCGTTGGATGTCCGATACGGCAAACCGGCCACGGCCCACTTGTACCAACGAGCCCACGATGCTGCGGCACATCTTATACAGGAATCCGTCAGCCTCGACAATGAACGTCAGCAATGGACCGGAGCGCCGGATGTCGCATCGGCGCACGGTGCGCACGGTGGACTCGGGTTCGTAATTGCGCTGGTTAGCGAAGGATCGGAAATCGTGCGTGCCCAAAACCAGCTTGGCTGCAGCGCGCATGGCTTGCAGATCGAGCTTCTGGGGCACGTGCCAGGCCAAATGCCGCAACAGGGGGTTCATCGCCGGGTGGTTCCAGACAAAATACCGGTATTGTTTGCCGGTGGCGTGGAACCGAGCGTGGAAGTCGGACCTGCACCGCCGCACCTCCAGCACGCGGATGTCCTCGGGCAGAAAGGCGTTCAGGGCCAGACGCAGTTTAACGGGCGACATCTTAAACTCGGACCGCGGAATTTCCACATGAGCCACCAGGCCCAGCGCGTGGACGCCGCTGTCGGTCCGACTGGAGCTGTGCACCCGCGGGCGCGAGGCAAACAACCGAGCTAGAGCTTGTTCGACCTTTTCCTGCACGCCCGGGCCGGTCTTTTGGACCTGCCAGCCGGCGTACCGGGTGCCGTCATAAGCCAGTGTAAGTTTGAGCTTGATCGTGTCCATTGGGTTCAGCAAGCCCTGCGCTTGGTCCCCGCACTGGACGGGCAAACTTGCGGGTCCCCAGCGCCCCGGCTACGGCGCGGGGCTGCGGGCCGAGTCAGCTACCAAAAGGCCAGCTAGCCGCTGCCCAGCGCATCCAGATAACTTTGCAACAGCAAGGCCGCAGCCGCTGCATCCACCTTGGCCTTGCGCTGCGGGCTGCGGAGTTCGGCCTGCCGCAGTAACCGGTCCGCCATCACCGTGGTCAGCCGTTCGTCCCAGGTCTGGATCGGTAGGTCAATGGCTTGCTGCAGTGCTGCCACGAATTGTTGGACCCGAGCTGCTGCGGGGCCGTAGCTGCCGTCCATATTGCGCGGCATGCCCACCACAATGCGTTCGACCTGCCGGGCCGCGATCAGTTCCTTGAGGCGAGCGACCAAGCGCTTGAACGGCTCGGCAGGAATACATTCCAAAGGCGTGGCGATGGTCTTGAGCTCGTCGCTGATGGCCACGCCGACTCGTTTGGTTCCAGGGTCCAAACCCAAAATGCGCACCCTTGCGTTGTGAGGCTGCCGGAGCCATTTGTCGAGCCGGATTCACAGCCGGCTCGGGCGCCGTCTGCCCACTCAGCGTCCGGAAAACCCTGCCATCACAAAACTGCGGATCAGCTCTAGCTCTTCAGGCGCGATCGTGTGGTCTTTGGGCAACTCGTGCCAGGTGATGTTCAGGCCGGCTTCTTGCATGAGCTTCACCTGGGTCCGCACTTGGGTGACCGGGATCAGCGGGTCCCAGGCGCCGTGGGTGATGAGGAACCGTTGGGCTCGCGCTACTGGGGACAGCTCAGCCAATGCTTGACGCGGTTGGTGGATGTAACCGCTGATGCCCACCAGGCCAGCGAACCGATGCGGATACCGCAGGCCGGCTTCCCACGTCATGAGGCAGCCCTGCGAAAAACCCAACAGCACCGTCTGCTCGGTCGGCCAGCCGTCCGCCCGTTGCCGGTCCAGACAATCGAATAGGAGCTGTCGGCTGCGGGCAATATCGGCATCCGGCTGCGGATTGTAGAAATCGTACCATGAATACCCCCCAAAGTACGGGTCGGGCGCATTCACCAGCAGGTAATTCATCCAGGGCAGGTCCAGTGCCGAGGGCAGCCAGCGATACCCGGCTGCGCTATCGCCCAGCCCATGCAGCGCCACCAACAGCGCGCGGGACTGTGGTTGGCGCGCTGCCACAAACTCGGTCTCCAGCCGCGTCATGCTACCGCCCAAACCTGACGCGCCCCTGCTTGGCGGTCAATCGATTCTGCCAGGGAGCAGATGGGCCGCGTGGTGGTGGGTTAGGGTGGGGTTGGGCTGCTGCAGGCCCTGCCCGAGGCCCCTGGCCACCGGGCTTTAGCCGGCACGTTCTAACTGGGCAGCGGTATCCTGAATGAGTTGCCAGGCCTGCTGCACGTGTCGGGCCTGGGTGTGAGTCTGGCCCACGCAAAAGCGCAGCACGAACCGACCGTCGAGCTTGGTGTGCGTCAGATACAGCCGCCCGGTAGCGTTGAGCTTTTGCAGCAGGCGTTCATTGAATGCGTCGCCGGCTCGATGCCGGAAACAGACCAAGTTCAGGGGCGGCGCTACTACCAGCTCGAACTGGGCCGAGGCTTCCACCCAGCGAGCGAACTCTTGGGCTAGGGCCACGTGTTGGCGGATGTGGTACTGGAGGCCTTCAACGCCGTAGTATCGGATCACAAACCATAGTTTCAGGGCGCGGAACCGTCGGCCCAAGGGCACCTGCCAGTCGCGGTAATCGATGACCGCGCCCGATTCGGTGGCTGGGTTGCGCAGATACTCCGGCAGCACGCTGAAGGTGCGAATCAACGCCTGCCGGTCCGCCACATAAAAACAGTCGCAATCGAAGTTGGTGAACATCCACTTGTGCGGGTTGAAACAGTAGCTGTCAGCCAGCTCCAGCCCGGCTTGCAGATGCCGGAACTCCGGACACAAGGCTGCGGTGCCCGCCATGGCCGCATCCACATGCAACCACAACCCGTATTGCCGGCAAATCCGGCCAATCTCAGGCAGCGGATCAAAGGCCTGGGATGAGGTGGTACCCAAGGTGGCCGTCACAAAACACGGCACCAGACCGGCTCGGCGGTCGTGTTGGATCTGCTGCTCCAGCGCTTCGGGGCGCAGGGCAAACCGCGCGTCCACATCGATCAGCCGCAACTGCTCGCGGCCCAGGCCGGCAATCTTGACCGCTTTTTCCACTGACGAATGGGCTTGCGTGGAGGCGTAGGCCACCAACCGGCCATCGCACCCGCGGCGGTTAGTCTGGAACTGCGTCGCCCGCTCGCGCGCTGCCAGCAACGCGCACAAGGTGGCACTCGAGGCGGTGTCCTGGATCACTCCGCCACCTGAACTGGTGGACTTGAACTGGGCGGGCAGCCCCAGCATATCGGCCAGCCAATCCAACATGTGCGTCTCCAACTCCGTGCACGCCGGGCTGGTAGCCCACAGCATCCCTTGCACGCCCAAACCCGCCGCGATCAGCTCCGCCAAAATCGATGGGCCGGACGCGTTGGCTGGAAAAAACGCGAAGAAATTCGGCGATTGCCAGTGGGTCAGCCCCGGCATGATCACCCGGTCCAAATCAGCTAAAATCCGGTCCAAGGGCTCGCCGGACTGCGGTGGCTGAGCTGGCAGGGCAGCGCGGATAGCGCCGGGTTGGACCTGCGCCAATACCGGCAGCGATTCGACCCGCTGCTGGTAATCGGCAACCCAATCCACCACCACTCGGCCCCAATGCCGAAACTCTTCCGGCGCCATGTGATACGGTGGTTTGCGATTCATCAGGCCCAACCATGCATCCGTCCGGTGCATCTCACAACGCTAAAGCCCAAGCTTGAGGCTCAAGCCCCGTTTGCGGACTGGTCCTGACCGCGTGGGTTCAGCCAGCCCCAGCAGACGCAACAGCTCACGGGCAGGCTGCTGACGTGTCGAGTCTCCCACATTACCAAACGGCCAAAGCCAGGTGGCGGACGGAGCAGCAAATTGGGGCTCCGCACCACCGTCTCTAGTTGCTGGCCTGTGGATCGGAAATGAAAGCAAAGGCTGGCCTCTGGCCCGATTGCTTTACCTGTCAGATACGAGGCAAGCGGTAGCCAACGGTTGGGAGCCAACAGAAGGAGGACCAAAAGACCGAAGCGGCTCGCTTCCCCAACTGCGCAAGGGACCATCGGGCGAATTACGACTTTATCGCAAGTTGGTATGCCCGGCGTGGCGCAGGTTTCCCCACCTGGCCTGTTGCCGAGTATCAGTCAGCAGGCCAAGCCAAGCGGTAGCCGCCGGCGTGAGCCGGCGGATCAATCCACCCTCGCCCAATCATCCACCGCGTTACCGCGGTGGCTACCGTCCCCATCTAGGTCCGCCGCCTGACGGCGGCTACGGAGGGGCTGAAATCGGTAGCCGCCGACGTAAGTCGGCGGACTGATAGGGCAAGTCTGCCTGGTCCGCCGCCTGACGGCGGCGGCTACGCATCGCCCTGGGAACCCTGTAGCCGCCGGCGTGAGCCGGCGGATCAATCTGCCCCCCAATCATCCACCGCGTTACCGCGGTGGCTACCGTCCCCATCTAGGTCCGCCGCCTGACGGCGGCTACGGAGAGGCTGAAATCGGTAGCCGCCGACGTAAGTCGGCGGACTGATAGGGCAAGTCTGCCTGGTCCGCCGCCTGACGGCGGCTACGGAGAGGCTGAAATCGGTAGCCGCCGACGTAAGTCGGCGGACTGATAGGGCAAGTCTGCCTGGTCCGCCGCCTTACGGCGGCGGCTACGGATTGCCCTGGCGATCCCCTGTAGCCGCCGGCGTAAGCCGGCGGATTGATTTGCTTGGGCCTGTCAAAGGTCCGCCGCCTAACGGCGGCGGCTACGGCGTGGCTCCCGTGGCCCGGTGAGCGCTCAAGTGAGCCGGCGGAAGACAACAAAATGAGCAGCGCCCTGCCGGGGCAAGCTGTGCAAAACAGTTTGAAAAACCCGGCAGCAAACCCAAACATCAACGGCGGCCTCTGGCAGGGTGGAGGCCTTACAAGACAATGAAGGAATATAGGGTGAACCGTCGGGCGTTTTTGCGTCGGACCACTGGTGCGGTTTCCGGGCTGATAGCTGGGCCGTGGGTGATCCCGGGTTGGGCCTACAGGGCTGCGGGGACGGTGCCGCCCAGCGAACGGATCAATGTCGGCTTGATTGGTCTGGGGCTGATGGGCCGGGGCCACCTGCGCGTGTTACTGGGCCGGAAGGAGACCCAGGTGCTTGCGGTGTGCGACGCTGACCGGATACGCTGTGAAGAAGGTCAACGGATCACCGACGAGACTTACGCCAGCGCGCGTGCCAAGGGTAGCTACCGCGGGTGCACAGCCTACACCGATTATCGCCAAGTGCTGGCTCGGGCTGATATCGACGCGGTGGTGATTGTGACCCCGGATCATTGGCACGCGTTACAAAGCATCGATGCGGCTCGGGCAGGCAAAGATGTGTATTGCGAAAAACCGGTTTCACTGACCATCCAGGAGGGGCGCGAGCTGGTGCAGGCCATCCGCCGTCATGGCCGGGTGTTCCAGACCGGCACACAATACCGCTCGATTCCCACTATTCGGGCGGTGTGCGAATTTGTCCGGCGGGGCGGCTTGGGCCGGCTCAAAGGCGTGTTCACCATTTGGGGCCAATACCACATCCCCACGGTGGGCAACTCGTTTGTGCCGTTGGATCCGCCGTTGCCGGCGGAGCCGGTGCCGGCTGGGCTGGACTGGGAGCTGTGGGTGGGCCCGGCGCGGTGGCGTCCGTACAACTCGGCTTACCATCGCAACCCGCCGCCCGGGGTGGTGCCGTGGGTCTTTTGCGAAGCCTTCGGCGCCGGGCCGGTTACTGGCTACCACTCGCACGCAGCCGATGTGATCCAATATGCGCTAGGCCAGGAAACCAGTGGCCCGGTCGAGATTATTCATCCCAGCAGCGGGCGGTATCCCACGCTGACCTGCCGGTATGCCGACGGCACGTTGTTGCACCATGTGGAGAGTTGGGCTCAGGCCAAACGCCTCTACCCACAGGTGCCGTCGAAGGCGCGGCTGGAGGGGTTGTTTGGCGGCTTGTTTGTGGGCGAACGCGGCTGGATTACCTCCATGTCCGGCTCCGGCCCGATCGAATTGGATCCACCCGAACTTTTGCAGGAATTGCAGCTTAACAGCCGCCACGTGAACATTGGCGCCAACAACCATCACGCTAATTGGCTGGAGTGCATCCGCACCCGACGCCAGCCCAGCTCACATGAGGAGATTGGCCACCGTTCAGCTTCGCTGGGGCATCTGGTGACCGTAGCTTACAAGCTAGGCCGGTCGTTAAAGTGGGATCCGGTACGGGAACAGTTCGTGAATGACGACGAGGCTAATCGGCTACGGGCTCGGGCCATGCGCCCGCCTTGGCGGTTGTGAGCTTCGACAGGGGCAGGGATGTGCCAGGCCTCGCATCGTGGTTTCAGCTCCCGAGATCGGTTTTTTCCGCCCCGTGTCAATGGGCTCTCCCACAGGCGGCTCCGAGGGACTGCGGCTGCCGTGACTGGGCTGGTCTTTCTGCACCAGCCTGCGAGTAGTGGGGCAAGAGCTGGATGCAGCAGCCGGGGTGGTCCAGACTTGCCGCCTGGCGTGGTTAGATTAAAACCAAGGGCGGAGTGACGAAGGCAGTGATGGGACCAAACGCAACTGCAGCCGGTAGCCTGGGATTGCTGCTGTGCGGCCTGTTGCTGGTGAGCAGCGGCTGTTCGATCCGCAAGATGGCCGTCAACAAGGTTGGCGATCTGCTGGCCGCCGGCGGCAGCACTTTCACAGCGGATGACGACCCGGCCTTGGTGCGGGACGCGTTGCCGTTTGCCTTGAAGCTGATGGAGAGTCTGCTAGCTGAAAGCCCGCGGCACGCTGGTCTGCTGTATGCCACCGCCAGTGGCTTTACTCAGTACGCGTATGCGTTTGTGCAACAGGCTGCTGACGAGAAGGAGGCTGAGAGCTTTGCTGAAGCCGAGACGTTGCGCGCACGGGCGCGGCGGCTGTATTTGCGGGCGCGGGCGTATGGGCTGCGGGGCTTGGAGGCACGGCACAAGGGTTTCGAACAGGCACTGCGCCAACAGCCCCAGGTCGCCGTGCAATGGGCCACAAAGCGTGACGTGCCGTTGTTGTTCTGGACTGCGGCAGCTTGGGGCGCGGCCATCGCCCTCTCGAAAGATAACCCGGACTTGGTGGCCGATGTACCGGTAGTGGAAGCGTTGATCGACCGGGCGTTGGCTCTAGACGAAAGCTACGATGCCGGCGCCATCCACACCTTCTTGATCACCTTTGAAATGAGCCGACGCAGCCAGGCCGGTGACCCGGTGGCGCGGGCCAAGGCACATTTTGATCGGGCCATGGAGTTGGCCCAAGGCCGGTCGGCTGCGCCGTTGGTGGCGTATGCGGAGGCGGTGTGTGTGCAAAAACAAGATCGCGCCACCTTCGAAGCGCTGTTACGCCAGGCCCTGGCGATCAATCCCGATGCCTACCCGCAGCAGCGGCTGGCTAATCTGATCGCCCAACACCGTGCTCGGTGGCTGCTGAGCCGTGCCGATGACTTATTTGTGGAGCCGAGCGCAACGCCGTAAACTGACTCACCGAACGATGAACGGTAGCCGACACCTGCAACAACATGGCAAACCCGGAGCGGGCATGACCTCCGGCTGGTGCCCAATTGAGCGTGCTGCAGCTCAAGGCACGGGCACCTGCGGGCCCTTCAACTGGGCGTTGGCTAAGCGCAGCGGGTTAGTGCTGGCGATGGCCCTGCTACTGCAACAAGCAGCTGGGCCCGCGCAAGCCGCACCGGTCCAGGTCAAGCTGGCTACCCTGGCACCCAAAGGCTCATCGATCCACACCATCCTCATGGAGATGGGCGAAGCGTGGCGGCAAGCGCCGGAGGGCGGAGTGCGCCTGACGGTGTATGCCGACGGGGTGATGGGCGGCGAGAGCGATATGGTGCGCAAGATGCGGTTTGGCCAGTTGCAGGCGGCGGCGTTGACGGCGGTCGGCTTGCGCGAGATTACCCCCTCGGTCTCAGCGCTCCAGTTCATGCCCATGATGTTCCGGTCCTGGGAGGAAGTGGATTACGTGCTGGAGCAGATGGCGCCGCGGTTGGAGAAAGAATTTGCCGACAAAGGTTTTGTGGTGCTGACCTGGAGCTACGCCGGGTGGGTCAAATATTTTTCCAAGGAACCGGCACTGTATCCTGACGACTTCAAACGAATGAAGGTGTTTACTTGGGCGGGTGGAGTTGAGGAGCAACGGCTCATGCGCAGTCTGGGTTATAACCCGGTGCCACTTGAAACGGCGGATATTTTGCCCGCACTCCAAACCGGCCTGATTAACGCCGTGCCGGCCCCGCCCGCTTATGCCAATGCCGGCCAGTTCCACACCCAGCTCTCCTACATGCTGGACCTAAACTGGGCGCCGATTGTGGGGGGGGTGGTGATCACCCGGCAGGTTTGGGCTAAGCTACCTGCGGCTACGCAGGCAGCCATCCGCCAAGCTGCCCAGATAGCCGGCGCCAAGCTCAAGGAACGTAGCCGCAAGGAAAACGAGGAGGCTGTGCAAGCCATGCAAAAACGCGGCCTCAAAGTCACACCGGTCACCCCCGAAGTGGAAGCGGCTTGGCGCCGAGTGGCTGAGTCGGTCTATCCGGACATCCGTGGCACTCTGGTGCCGGCTGACGAATTCGATCACGTCCAACGTTTGCTCAAGGAGTTTCGGGCCCGCACTCAATCCGGCAAATGAATCCGGACCCTGCCGGCCATTCCCATCGCACCCCGGGTGCCCCTGGCTCGGACTCGGGCTCGACCCAGCCTAAGGGCACCCGGTTGCCCGCCTCCGAAACAAAGCACCTGGGCGGGTTCAGGCTCTGCCGCTGGCTGCACGGGCTGGAAGATGGGCTGGTGACCGCTGCCCTAGCTGCGATGGTGCTGTTACCGCTGGCAGAGATTGTCTTGCGACGTCTGAACATCTGGCGGGTTGGGATTGTGAACGTGAGCGGCTTGGAACAGCACCTGACGCTGGTGGTGGGTATGTTGGGCGGCGCCATTGCGGCGCGTCAGGGCCGGTTGTTGACTCTTTCGACCGTAGGCACGGTCCTCAAAGGCTCATGGCGCACGGTAGCCAGCGTGGTGTCGGGCGGGGTGGGCATGGCGGTAAGTGTGTTCTTGGCCTGGGCAGCCTGGCAGTTTGTTGGGCTTGAACGGCAGGCACCCAAACCGCTGGCCTACGGCATCCCAATCTGGGTAGTCGAGTTGGTGATGCCGATCGGCTTTGCCGTGGTGGCCGCTCGGTTGGGCTGGCATGCGGCCAGTTCTTGGAAAGGGCGAGCGGCGGCGCTGCTGTTGGCCGGGTTGGTGTGTGGGTTGTGTTTGAAACCGCCGATTGCTCCGGCGCATTTGGTGGTTGGACTGCTAGCTGGATTGGTACTGGCGGCTGGCTTGGGTCTGCCCGTGTTTGCCGTGCTGGGCGGGGCAGCGCTGGTATTGTTTTGGGGCCGGGATATCTCGATCATCGTCCTGGCCCAGGAACACTACAAACAGGTGGTCAACCCCGCTTTGCCTACCATCCCACTGTTTACGTTGGCTGGGTACTTCTTGGCTGAAGGGGGCGCCTCGCAGCGGTTGATCCGCGTTTTTCAAGCCCTGGTCGGTAGCTTGCGAGGTGGCCCGGCGATTGTGACGGCGCTGGTGTGCGCGTTCTTCACCACGTTCACCGGCGCTTCCGGCGTGACGATTCTGGCCCTGGGCGGGCTGCTGATGCCGGTGTTGCGTGCCGCAGGGTATTCGGAGCGGGCTTCGCTGGGGTTGCTGACCGGTTCGGGGTCGCTCGGTCTGCTGTTTCCGCCGTGCTTGCCGGTGATCCTGTATGCCATCATCGCTCAGATCGAAATGAAGGACCTGTTCCTGGCTGGGCTGGGCCCGGGCTTATTGCTGGTGTTGCTGGTGGCCATCTGGGCGGTCAGCCAAAGTCCACGCCAGCCCGATCAAGCAGTCCGGTTCGATCTGAAGGAGCTGGGCCGCGCCGTGAACGCAGCCAAGTGGGAGCTGTTGTTGCCGGTGGTGACGTTGGTGACGTTGTTCAGTGGCTGGGCCACGCCCGTGGAAGCGGCGGCAGTGACCGCCCTGTATGCGTTTGTGATCGAGACTTGGATTTACCGAGAGTTGAAGCTGGCCCGAGACGTGCCGCGGGTGATGACCGAATGCGGCCTGCTGATTGGCGGGGTGCTGTTGATCCTGGGTGTGGCTATGGGATTGACCAATTATTTGGTGGACGCGCAGGTGCCAGACCGGGCTGTCGAATGGGCCACTGGAGCTATCCGATCCAAATGGCTGTTCTTGTTGGCCGTCAATGCAGTGTTGTTGGTGGTGGGATGCTTGATGGACATTTACTCGGCCATTGTGGTGGTGGTGCCGATCTTGGTGCCGCTGGGCCAGGCCTTTGGCATCAACCCGATGCACCTGGGCATCGTGTTCTTGGCCAACCTGCAAGCGGGGTATCTGACTCCGCCGGTGGGCATGAACTTGTTCTTGGCCTCTTACCGCTTCAACAAGCCACTACCGGAAGTGATTCGCGCAGCGCTGCCCATGCTGGTGGTCTTCTTGGTAGGGGTGCTGCTGATTACGTATTTCCCACCGCTGAGCATCTGGCTGCCCGGGCGACTGAAGTGAAGCGTTGCTTCAACGCTCCGGCCCACTGCTCAGCGCGGCCAGAGTCGGAGCAGAACCCGATGTGGGGTATGGATCAGAATGTCCCGCAACAGCGCTTCCATCCTGGCAGCCTTGGGTTCCTTTAAGCGCGTGACCAGCAGCAGTGTCATCACCAACACCCCGGCTACCGCCGCAAAGAACACCGCATACCCGTTCCAAGCCAGCCCAAGCCAACGAGGTTCCTGCCTGCCCACAGCATCAATGAGCATGCCCCACCCGATGGGTGACAAGCCCAACGCCAAACTGGTCAACACTGAGTAGAGTGCAAAGAAATGCGTTCGGCCCATAGCCGGGATCACCGCCATGGCCAGGCGGGTGTTGGCCATCTGCACTAACGAGGCAAACAGCCCCATCAGGAGATGCAACACCATAACCGTCCCGACCCTGGCCGGCAGTGCCCGCCCAGCCAACAGCAGCCAACCCACCAAGATCAGCACCCACACCCCAAGCGATAGTTCCAAGGTCGGTTTGCTGCCGAACCGATCCAGGCGCCCGCCCACAACGCCCAGGCTACTTAAGCCACCCAAAAAGGCCACTGAGCTGATCAACAGGATCGTCCCTTCGTCCCAACCCACCTGGCCACGCAAGAACGCCACCGTGAAGGCTTGCAGCCCGCCGTAGCCCACTGACCATGCGGTCACGGCTCGTAACAGGCGCCGGAACGGGTCGAATCGGAGCATCTCGGCCCAGGGCACCGGTGCACGCGAGCCCCGGGGTGCCTCGGGCGGCGTCACGTCCGGGATGCGTTTAAGGAACAGCAAACTCACTGCGCCCATGGTGGCGCTGAATCCGAACAGGACAGCAAATTGCCACGACCGCGTCGAGCCGCTGAGGCACAGCGCCGATAGCACAAAACACACGCAACTGGCCAGGTTAACTGCAGCAGCCTCACGCACCAGGTATTGGCCCCGGACCGGCTCGGGCACCAGCGACGCAATCCAGGGCAACCAGGCGGCGCTGGAGATGCCGCGGGACAGATTGAACCCGAACAGCAACAGCAGCAGCAACGCCAGGCGGCTGTTGGCGTGCAAAAACACCGCCGTCAGCGGCACCAGGGCCATCCCGAAAATAAACCCCACCCGTAAACTCCAACCCATCAGCACAAATCGGCGGTATCCAACCCGTTCGACATACTGGGCGGCTGGGATTTGGAGGATCACCAACAGCGGCATCATGCCCGTGATAATGCCCAGCACAGTGGCGCTGGCCCCCAGCGATTTGGCATACAGGATCATCGGGCTGGACAACACCACCTGAAACGAGAGCGCATTGAACATGGCAAACGCATACGCGTTGCTCAATCCACCTGGCAGCGTTTGGCTTTGGCTCGATGCGCTCACTTCCAACTGCCCGCCTCGGAACCGCCCGGGGGCGCCGATGGCCCGCAGGCCGGTCAGCCTCCAAGCCGCGGCAGGTTACCAACCGGTCTTCAGGCCTACCCCGGTTGTCGCACCAGGCCGGGATTCTGAAGCTTCTGGACTGAGCCTGAGGGTGCGTCGGACCAACCCACGGGTTGGCAACTCGACTCGGCCCGTGTGGCCGGACCAACCGTCCAGGTGCAACACAATCTTCTGGGCCGGATGACGCCGAGGCGGGCTGAACGTCAGCCGGGCAGTGCGGCTATCGGACGCGACCTCTAAGCGGAGTGAGACCGGGCCGAACTCGGTAGCGATATTGTCCAGTTGGATGACCGCGCCGGGCTTGATCCAGACCGGCGGCAACCCTTCAAACAGGTGCAGCTCCGACCCGCGCTCCAGCACCAGACAATGCCGCACCAGGCGGATGAACTCTGCGCTGGCCCAGTTGTGGGGCATGTCGCCCACCATCCCGTCGCCCTGGCCCACGGGCATCTGCTCCTCGCGCCAGCACAGCAGCGGCGAGGCGTGGTTGGCGAAGGCATACAGAGTGCGAGCCGCTTTTTGGCCTTGGCCCAGCCACAGCCAGGCATGGGCATAAAAGCTGCCGAAATACGTCCACAGGCCGTTTTTGAGCCAACCGGTGTCTTGGACCAGGCCTTGGCACTCGACGCTTTGGAGCATGGCCATGTTGCCCTGCACCAAGGGGTCATCGGCTGCAAACAGTTTGCCTGGAAAAATTGCATGCAAGAACGCCCATTGCGCCTTTTGGGGCGGGATACCCTCGCCGCGCGCCATGCGGATGGGCAGATACCGATGGCCTTGAGCATCGGTTTTCATGTCACGCTGAGCTGCCCGGCGGAAAGTGGCGTAGAAATCGTCAAACTCGCGCTGCCACGCGTTGGCTTGCGCTTCCAAACCCAGCCACCGAGCGGCTTCCACTGCAGCTTTCAGCCCCACCAACGTCCAGTAAATGTTGGTATATTCGGGCACCATATCAGCCAAACCACCGTCGCTGAAGCCATTGGGAATCAAACCTTCGTTGGGTGCGCCTTTGGGTGGGCGCTGGCGCAATTGAGCGATGTAACTTACCGCCGCTTCAACCTTGGGCCAAAGCTGGCGTAGCCAAGCCTGGTCGCCTGTCAGCCGTGCATGACGCGTCACCGCCCATAGGGCTATGCCCGTCTCCTTCCAATGCCCATCAATGAGCATGATGCCACCGTCCGGACGCTGGAAACTCAGCAGGTACCGAATGCCCGCCCGGGCTTCATTAGCCCGGCCCAGATACGTGATCGCCTCCAACAGAAACGCGCCGTCCACCACCCACAGGCCCCGGTAACAAGTGGGCCCGACTTGGAATGCAGGCAGGTCCTGCTTGATTTCGCGGGCTTGATAAATGTTGCGGATCGCTGCGTCGATCTGCGCTTGCACCGCCGGGTCGGGCACCCTTATCCGCCCATAAGGCAGACCCAATCCTTGCCAGTAGCGCACGGTGCTGTTCAGGGCCGCCTCAGCTTCAGGCACGGTTCCCACCACGCCTCGCGGCAAGGTGCCTCGCCCGACCACAAAGACGAGCTTCTGCTCCTGCCCAGGCCCAAGCCGCATGGGCGCCAAGTGCATCACGCACTTGGTCTCTGATCTGTCGGCCGTCTGGTAAGCGCCAGGCAGGAACACCACCGTCTGTTCTCCCACACTCATTGAGCGGGCGTCCAGCGCGGGGCTCATGGCCGCCGCACTTTCGATGGTTAGCGTGGGCCGAACCTCGGCGGATACGTCGCCGCTGTTGCGTAGGGTCACCAGCAACACGTCGTGTCGCGTGGGTGGCTTGGGCAGCGGGCTGCGGTCCACACCGCAGTCCACGTGGGCCAGCGTGCCGTTGGGTTCAGACCCGGTCAGCAACTGATCCAGTGACGGGAGCTGACCTTCGGGGAAAACCCACAGCACGTTGAGGATGGTATTCTTGTCTTTGGCGGTTGGGGCAGCCCGAACAGCTAAGTCCACCGCGCCATCGCCGTTCTGGTCCCAGGCCGGAAACGCAAACAGGGCCGGCACATTGCGGCCTTTCTCAGCCACCAAGTCCACCGTGCGCACGGGTTGGCCTTCAACGTGCAACTCGAGTACCCGTTGACCGGCGTTGGTGTGCCAGCCTTCGCACAAGCCGAACACCACGCTGAACCGCTGACCTGCCGCAGCCTTGAACCGATACTGCACCGGACCATTCCAGCCGATAGCCACGTTGGCAAACGCTGGGTCAGTGCCCGGGGGCGGTTTAGCCCAGCCTGCCTGTCCTGTGGCGCTGCCGACCCGCTCGATGCTCAGCCGGCTCGGGCGTTTGACCTGCGACTGAGCTTTGGATGGCGGTAAACTGAAGGCTTGCTCGATAATCTCGATTGGACCCGCGCACTTGGCAGTGCGCACCACAGGCACGCGCGGCGCCACCAACGTTTGGGTGCTCCAAGTGCTGGGCGTCTCCAAGCCGAAACTGATCCGGGTGCCAAACCCGGCGAACTTGCCCGGATAATCGTATAGCAGCGCACCGTCTTTACCCACCAACGTCTTTTGCCAATCGTCCGGCAAACAAATGGCCGTCTGCCATTGGGGCGGGGCGAAGCGGTGATCCAGTGGCCAGGCCGCCTCGGCAACCGCACCCCTCAGTGGCGCCTCTACACCCAGCGCCACGGCTGTCAGGTTCGCCAGCCACATTAGCCCGCGCTTGAGGTCAATCAGATGATGCTGCATGGCCCCTCAATGAGCTCAGCCTCGGTGCAGGTCAAGCCCACACATCCGCCCGCATCCCCCAGTAGGCAATCAGAGGGCCGTTCGCGGCGAAGCCTAACCTGGTAGCAGACACGTCCAATCGAACCAAGGCGGGACGCTGTAGCTGAGTTTATTGGCCCTCCGTATCCCCGCCGTAGCCCCAGTCTCCGAACCCATTCTATCGCCGGGTCCGAGCCGGTAGGTCGAGCCGAGCGGTAAGCCCCAGCGTGAGCCGGCGGACTGATCGGCCAGGTCCGTTGGGTCCGCCGCCTGACGGCGGCGGCTACAAGTCTGGGGCTGTGAATCTGGTAGCCGCCGGCGTGAGCCGGCGGACGGCAAGAAACTGAGATGCGCCCAAGATGCGGCGCCAACCCACATTATGCTTGAGCTGCCCAAGTCCGAGGCAGTACACGGGAGCCAATGAAAGACATCGTGTCACCAATCGTGCGGTGTGGCCTGCTCAGTTTAGCTTGCGCTACGGCGCCAATGCAGGCTGCAGGGGCTGAGAATCCGTTTGTGGGTTATTGGGCCTTGACCATTCCCGGTGGCGGCGCGGGTTGGCTGGGCATCACCCAGACCAATGGCACCCTCCAGGGCAGTATCTTGTGGGGTGGCGGCAGTGTCGTGCCGGTCAGTAGTGTGCAGGTCCAAGGCGATACCCTGATTGTGACTCGGGTCCATACCGCCAAACGCAAGGACCCTTCCGGCAAGGCGATCGTCACCAAAGAGGTCGAGACCATCCGCGCTACCCGCCATGGCGACCAGCTCCAGCTCACCACCCAACGGCAGCGAGCGGATGGCTCCGTGGTGGGGCCGACTGCTTTTACCGGCAAACGCATTCCGCCGCTGCCGCCGCGCCCGGACTTGTCCAAAGTGCGGTTCGGCGACCCGATCGTGCTGTTCAATGGCAAAGACCTGACCGGCTGGCGGGTGATGGGCAGCCCCAACGGTTGGCGCGCCCAAGACGGTGTGCTGGTCAATGACGCGCCTCAGGAGCCAGGCCGGCAGAAGGCTTACGCGAATCTGCGAACCGAACAGGAGTTCGAAGATTTCCAGTTGCACATCGAGACGCGTGTGCCGCCCAACGGGAATAGTGGCATTTACTTGCGTGGCATCTACGAGGTGCAGGTGGCCGATTCCTACGGTAAGCCGCCCGACTCGCACGGCATGGGCGGCATTTACAGCCGAATTACTCCGACCGAAAACGCGGCGAAACCGGCAGGCGAATGGCAAAGTTTCGATATCACCCTGGTGGACCGGCACGTGACGGTGGTGCTCAACGGCCGCAAGATCATCGATAACCAACCGTTGCTGGGCTGCACCGGAGGGGCCTTGTGGTCCGACGAGCTCCGGCCCGGCCCGATCTACTTGCAGGGTGACCACACCAGCATCGAGTACCGCAACATCGTTCTGCGCCCGGTGCTGAAGTAACCAGGGCGACTACGCGCTAGGGCCTCGGGCACGCCTCAGTAGCCCGCGGATCATTGGCTGCACCCGGCAGGCTGGGCGATTGGCCGTTGCCGACCCGCAACCGCGCCCGCGAGGCACCGGTCGCTGGCCGGTCGGCTTTGGCGGCCCGCCGAAACCCGACCCCATGCTCCATGCCCCACGCTCCGAACTCGATGCTCGCCCTACGACAGCGCCAGCAAGCTGGCGCACTCGTGCGCCTGTGAAGGCGTCCACATAGCGGGGTGCAAGTCCCCGTCAGGCCGAACGTTCACCGGCCTGTAACCGAAGGCTACTGCGTCGTGGCAACACGGGGTGGGGAGCTGCCGGAGG
>Ga0078972_1006110_pt1 | contig 29202 bp, 25 predicted proteins | sample YelNatPaOPGAMG01_FD_67568 | JGI IMG/M metagenome (GOLD analysis project Ga0078972, IMG submission 67568) | Hot spring thermophilic microbial communities from Obsidian Pool, Yellowstone National Park, USA - OP-RAMG-01 (SPADES assembly) (version 2) | ecosystem: Environmental > Aquatic > Thermal... | reverse complement strand
CTGCGCTCTAAGCCTTGGTAGCTTAGGATTTAGTGAATATGCCATAGAGGACTCCTTTCCTTACCAGTATACCCTAAGTGTTTCCAAGCTATTGAGACTTTACGTTACTCTTGACAAGTTCATTAAAAAGTGCTATAATATTAGGTTAATTTTTTAAGCTTTCTATGTATGCTTTTCTGCCCGGAAATCATACATAGCCAGCTTAAAAGCTTGGCTAAGACACTACTAGTAGGAGGAATTTGAAATGGCGAAGAATTTTGCGCTTGTGATTGTTGTTCTCGCGCTTGTGGTTTCGTCCCAAGCGCTGGCCCAGACGTCCGAGTACGAACAAAAATCGTCCGGTCCGGCCCCGGTTTGCGCAGCTGAGGACGGGAAACCGTCTAAGCTGGAGACCGGTGTAACGATCGGTCTCGCCGCGGGAACCATCGCGGCGGGAATCACAAACAGGCCGGGCGCCATCTACGGCGCCTCCGCTGCGAGTTACGGATGGACGACCATCCTAGTTAACCGGGACGTAAGCCGGACCATCCGCTATTCAGAATGTGTCAGGGCGCAGGTCGCCCTGGAAGCGGAATACCAGCGCGCGGGGGTTGAAAGACTCCGCGTAGAAAAAAACGCGGAGATCGAGAACAACCGCACCGCTGCGGATGTATTCCGCACCGCTGCGGAGACCGGCGCCAGCGGCACGGTTGTAGTACAGAATGGAACGATCGTGACCTCGGTTACAAAAAACCAGGTCACGGTAGTTCGCAACACAATGGGGCCATCGTAGCCCGAAAAGTCGCGACCCCCATCACGCCAAAGGCCGCCTTGGAGTAAAATCCGAGACGGCCTTTCTCTTTGTCTGAGATATTATTATCTACCCTTCCTGGATCTATCGATTCGTCGTGACCAAATTCGTTATCACGGTAATTATGGCATATGCCAAAACCACTGCAACTACCCCAAGGGATGCGTTGATCAAAGTCTTCTTCCCCTTTTCGGCTGACTCCTCATTGCCGCCGGAAGTGATGTATTGGTATCCCCCCACCACCACGAACACCACCGCAACAGCGCCGGCAAAGTACAGAAGATATTTCAGGATTACCGTTATTAACCCCATCAAAGTCGTAGCTCCGGTAAGGCTGTTATTCCCTCCTCCCACCAGCGGCTTCGGCTGGCAGACGCCGTCTATCATCATATAATCGCCCGTGCAGACGGTAGCTGAACCAGGCGCGGGCACATTTTGCGCTAAAACCATACTAAAATCCGCAGCGAACATCAAGCACGCGGCTGCCAGCAGGAATATGCTTCTCTTAATTTTCATCTTCATCTCTGGTTAAAAAAGTCCGCCAAAGCCAAAACCATACCCGCTTACTAAGTTCACTACCACTGTAACGATGACATAAGCCATTATCGCTATCACTACGCCAATGAGCGCGTTTATCAGCGTCTTCTTTCCTTTCTCCGCCGCTTCCTCGTTGCCAGCGGAGGTCATATATTGGTAGCCGCCGATGACTACAAACAATACCGCAATCGCCCCCATAATTATAAGGAGCCATCGGATTATCAAGGCGATTAGATCGGTCACGGTCCTGGCGCTGGCTATGCCACTGCGGGGAAATTCATTCTGTACGCTGGTCAACCCTTGCTGAATCGCGCCCCCTGCCTGCGCTAACGCCACGACAGGCAAAATAAGTAAAACTGCCACCAAAATTACTTTAAGCACTAACTCCTTTTTTATTTTCATCTTCATTGCTTTAATTTTCTCCACCCCTCTCTTTCCGAAAAACATCACAAATTTTTTCGGCTAGAAAGGGATAGCCCCAAACGGCAAAGCTTGGGGCCGCAAAAATTAGGGGGCAGACACGGTTGGGCTGGTGACCATATTGCTGACCACGCTGACTATTACGTAGGACAGAATTATGACCACAATACCAATAAGCGCGTTAACTATGGTGTTCTTGCCCTTCTCGGCCGTTTCCTCGTTGCCGGCGGAAGTGATATACCAGAAACCGCCGATAATGAGGAACAATACCGCGATGCCGAACGCTATGGCAAGCAGCCAGTTGATGACCAGGCGGATAAGCCCGTTGATGTTGGTCGTGGAGCAATTCTGGAATTGCGGGTCGCACCTGAAGGTGCTGCTCAAGTCGGCGAAAGCGAATAAAGGAAGCAACGCCAAAACGAATACCGCCACGATCTCGGCTACTTTAAGGAAATCTATTTTCTTCATTATTTGTTTCAAGCTGTTCACCCCCTCTCGATCTTGCCATCCTGAACCCTGACACTTTGGCGCGGGAATCAAGGTTCAGAATGACATTTGCGGGTTTATGATTAATCCTATTATACCACGTTAATTCTGATCTTTAAACCGAATAGGTCAAGGGGACACGGTCTGGCCGCCCGAGCCTATCTGCACGCCGCAGATCTTGACCGCGACAATCGCGGAGCCGGCCACTGGCGGGGAAAGGGGAAAATCCGCGAAAGGACTGGTCGCGGTGTCTGTACCGACGCTTTTACCGTTTACGAACACTTCCAGTTGTTTCTCCCCCAAATAACTCGGCGCCACGCCGCAAATGACTTGTAGATCTGATATTGCCGAATTAACGTTCACATGAACCCCCTTACCGCCATTAGTGAGGGAAGCAGTAAAGGTCGTGCGCTGGGCCGCGGCTTGGACGTCGGCGTTCATACCCGAGCTTCCGCTTGAGGCAGGGGAATTGACCAACGGCACGCTCCAGGAATCCGACAAAGGCTGGCCGCAGATCTGCAGATTTATCACCATACTCCTGGTGGTCGGCGCCCCCGGCTGATCGATATAATTAAAATTCGACGGAACGATGCTAAAGTTCATTATATAGTTGTCGCCTTCCTGCATCAGGGTCGGCGAAGGGAGGTTGTTAATGCTACCATCAGCTCCCTGGACCCGGCAGATAAAACTAGGTTTGGTATCCTTACAATAATAAACGGCCAGACTTTTCGGGACAGTCACGCTGAACGAATAGTTCTTAGTGATTTCGGCCTGGCTCGGGCCGGAAAAAGACGCCGCTCCTGGGTTCGTTTGGCTTCCAGCGGCCTGTTGTCCGTTGCCCATCGTATTAGTGCTTGAACCGGACGTAGACGTCCCCGAACCAGCCAAATTCCCCGTCACGGTATTGATGACTATACGGACAAGAGCAAAGGCCATTATGATTATCACCAAACCGACGATGGCATTGACCAGAACCTTCCTTCCCTTTTCCGCCTGTTCCTCGTTGCCCGCTGAAGTTAGATACCAATATCCACCAAGCACTACAAACAGCACCGCCACTACCCCGGCAAAGACAAAAGCCATTTGCAATATCCAATACAGGAACCCTTGGATAGTGCAATAACGTGCCGGATTTACCCAGGAGAAAGGGTTATTAGTCGCGTCCCCCCGAATATTGAACTGCTGCAAGAAATTGGTGCAATTCTGCGTTGCCGCGGCGTCCTGAGCATGCAGTTGGACGGCTGGGACCAATCCCAATATCCCTATCGATAGCAATATCCCAAAAAATATTTTTTTTGTTTTCATAACCTAAATTAAGGATGTTGAGTTTTGTTGCTGTCAAGCACGTTCACTGCCGGAGTAGTGGGCGAAACCTTCACCCCGAGGAAATTCTGTATCATCGCTACGATGCTAAAAGAAAGCAAGGCTATTACCAGCCCTAAGATAGCCCAAGTTATGGTCTTCTTGGCCGAAGTATATTGCTCTTCATTGCCTTGGGCCATGACCATCCGGAAGCCGCCAATGACAATAAACACCACCGCCCACACCGCGATTATGGCCAGAAGCCATTTCATTATGACTATAAGCATGTCGGTTAGGGCATCCTCGGGCAGAGGGTTGTACAGGCAATACTTGCCATAATCAGCAGAATCTCGATCCATCGTACTGCAATCGATGCCGCTTATAGGAAGAGTAGTTCCCCCGCCGTCTGCGTTGGTTCCTGGAGTAGTTCCCCCGCCGTCTGCGTTGGTTCCTGGAGTAGTTCCCCCGCCGTCTGCGTTGGTTCCTGGAGTAGTTCCCCCGCCGTCTGCGTTGGTTCCTTCGTTTCCTGGAGTAGTCCCACTTGACGGCTTGGCAATTTCTGGTAGCCCTTGGGCAGACAAAAATCCCGATACTTGTCCTACAGGATTCACTACACCCTTAACATAAAGTAATACTTTAACAGTATTCTGTCCGTTTACAAATGGAGGGGCAACAATCTTGGTGTTTTGTTTTTGTTCATACATAAATAAATTGTCTTTGCTGACGGGAAATTCACCAATCTTCTTGTCATTGATAGTGGTGACCATCTGAAGCTCCGACACGCTGCTCGGCAGTTGCCGTACGGTTAGGGGCACTGCGCTGATGACAATGGAAATATTCTGGTCTTTATTATACGCAGCAGTCGCTGCCGGCTGGAATGACAAACTTAAATCCACCCTACCCGAAGTATCATACCCACCGCTATTAATGACATCCATTGACCAAGTGGTTGAGGTGATTACTTTATTGCCTTTATAGAATTCAGCGACAAAAGTCAATTTATTGCCGGTGGTTAAATCGGTAGGATTCACATAACCTTCAAAGGTTTGAACCTTATCATACTCAAAATGATAATCGGTAGCATAATTCTTGGTTCCCGTCGGGTGTATCATTAAATAATAGTCCGAGGATTTATTATTCAAACACTCCTCTTGCTCCTCCAATGAAGCAAAACTGGTGGGGGTTGATACCTTATAAAAATATGTAACCTTAGAAGGGACGGAAAGCTGCTTGGCCCCGTTATTTACGTCAAATCTACTAAATTTATAATGGCATATTACGTCAGCTTTAGTTTTTGGTAGATACCCAAACCCAAAAAACTCCGCTGACAGGAACATTGCCAGGATTGCGACTTTAAAAAGGTTAGCGATCTTTCCAAATTTTTTTTGTTTCATTGTTTTGTTATTTTGGCACGTTAAGCAAACATTGGTCGCCGTTGGTCAAATAGCATAACGGCTTCTTGAAATCCACAGTCTTTCCCGGCGTATTTTGCGCCAGCAACAGGTTCACGGCCGTGTTCATAAACATATAAGCGCCCAGGACTATCACCAATCCCACCACCGCATTGGTAATGCCCTTTTTCCACTTAGCAACATTCTCCTCGTTCCCCGAAGACACTACTAACCAGAATCCCGCGATGACTATCTGGAACACGGCGTAGACTCCGGCCAAACCAATGAGCCAGTTGGTCACCCGCGCGATGAGGATGAATATATGATAAATGGTGCAGGGAGGCTCTGGATTGCCGGCCGCATCATACCCGCCGCACGGCACCAGTCCGGCTGCCTGGACAAAAAGCGGCACGGCAAAAACCATTATCATCAACACCGCCAAAACCAGATGTTTCTTTTGTTTCAAAATTGACATTTTACGACTTTACTATAACACATTCCGAAGCAATTTCCAATATCCAATTCCTAATTTCCAATAAACCTATTCTTGACCATCTGTTCCTTGGCCATACAAACGGGATTTTTGACGATCGTAATAAATATCCGCTGCAGTTCATCAGCCTCTTTCCGTAGGACCTTGGCTTCCTCTCTTGGTTCCGGCGCCGCTCTGGCTATCATTCCCATCCAATATTTTGTTTCTTTGGCCTTTTTTTGCAGATTCCTAACTTATGTTCAAAATCTTTCCTTGACTCGGCGCAATCCGCTTCACAATACAATGCTCCAATGGCCGTACCCGATTTTACGAACTGATGGATCAGCGAAAAAGTAATCGTATTTTTAGGAACTGTCTTGGCAAAATCTATTATGGCCTCGCCAAACTTAGCTGTTCTTTCTCCCAGATCAAATTTACGATTCTCCCCCCATCGAAGTTTATTGGAAATTGGATATTGGTAATTGGAAATTCAATACTGTCTCACTATCGCCGTGACCTGTTGTTCCGCTCGGGCCAGCGCGTCCCGCGGGGCTATGCCGTTTAGAATGACATTATCTATCATACCGGCAAAAATCGCGTCCATCTTTTCCTGGTCTGGCCGATAAAACGGTTTGGCCGTCAGGTTAGCCGTGGCGAACACGCCGATCTCCGGATCGGCTGCCTGCAGTTCCACCAAATCCAGGCGCGAAGACGGCTGTTTGTTCTGCGCGTAATACTTGTCCAGGCTGGACTTGCTGGTAATAAACTTCAAAAAATCCCAAGCCCATGCCGCGTTCTTGCTCTGTTTGCTCACCACTTCGCCCCAATAGTTGGCGAAATTCACGGCCGGATCGTCCAGGTTTGGCTGCGGCACCATTGCCACGTCAAAATTCAGGTTGGGATTCTTCTGCAGTAGCGTCTGCCGAGTATAGGAATAACTATACAGGAACGCGGCGCGGCCATTGGCGAACGCGTCAATGGAATAATCACTCCGCAGGTTCCAGTTATAGTTCGGGTCGGACGGATTGGCGAACGAAGTATAAAAATTCAACGCTTCCAGCCCCGGGTTCATAAGATTCCCATTCTTTTCCGTCTGCATTGCAAACGACGGGTTGTTGCCGTCCGCGCTGAACGGCACAGCCCCTTTCTGCAGCATCAGCAGATACAGAATGTCTACCGCGCGGTTGACGTTTTGGCTGGTGCCCATTGCCACGCCGCTGACCGTAAAATATCCCCTGCCGTCGCTGCGCTTTATCCTCTGCGCGTCGCTGGCCAGCTCCGCCCACGTCTTGGGCGGCGTAGCTATTCCAGCGCTACCCATTAGATCCTTGTTGTAATACAGCCCCAGCGAATCCACACTTAAAGCCACACCATAGATTTTGTTGTCTTTGGTGAAGTCCTTCACCACTGTATCCACGAACGTGTTCTTGTAATCTTTGTAGATAAAAACCTTATCCGGCGCGGGAGTGATCTTGTCCAGATATTGCGGCAGCCAAGAATTATGAATGGAAAAAATATCCGGCCCGCTGCCCGAGGCCAGGGCATTAAGCAAGTCCTTCTGGTAATTCTCGTAATTCTTCTTGGTGTAGACTATCTCCACGTTCGGATGCGCCTGCTGGTATTCGCTTATCAGCTCCTGCAGGGTCTGGCTATCGTCAAACGTCTTCCACATATTCAGCACCACGCGCTGGCCCTGGCCACCCCCTCCCCCGCCGCACCCGGCAGATAATAAAGCGATGCCGATTAGTATCGTAAAAATTTTAACGTCCAAAAATTTCTTTATGCTTTTTGATTTTATTTTCATGGAATTAACCTAATTGACCTAATTAGTCTAATTATTCCTAATAAACCCCAATATCTAATGTCTAAGACAAGAGAATATCCTTTTAGGAATTAGTTGGATATTATTTAGGTTAATTAGTCCGCCAGTTGGCGGAAATTAGACTAATTAGAATAATTTTCAAATTTGGTTTCTTGATCTAACCTATGACTATATTTTCAATTTCTTCAAATACTCCTTAAACTCATCTTTCAAATCGTCGTGCTTGAGCCCAAATTCCACCATAGTCTTCAGGTATTCTAACTTGTTGCCGCAATCGCGATAAACCCCATTCTCTATTTCTTTCGCGTAGCAGTTGCCACCCTTTTCCAACAGGATATTCACTGCGTCAAGATACACCAGCTCTTTCGGGGTATTTTCGTATTCCAGGCGGTGCATCGCTTCCTCTATGGCATTGAACATTTCTGGTTCGTAGACGAAACCAGATACTACCGCGTAATCGGACTTAATTCTACCCGGACCGGGCTTCTCTATGACGCTGTCTATCTTCAGAATTCCTTTTTCCGTTTCCTTGCCTATCGCGTAACCGTAGCGTTTATAATCCTCTTCGCCGCTGAGCCGCATGCTCCCCAAAACCGCGCACGCGTCCAATTTCTCATAAGCATCAACTAATTGCTGGCAGCGGGTCGGGGTCGCTTCTATAAAATCATCCCCCCACAAAACCAGGAACGGCTCGTTGCCGATGATGTGCCTGGCATTCCAGATTGGCGTGGCATTGCCCAAAGGACCCTTCTGGCGCACATAGTAAAAGTTGGCCAGATTAGCAATACGCCGGATCTCTTCCAGCGCCTCGTACTTGCCGGATTCCTCTAGCCGCTTCTCCAGCTCGAACGGATAATCAAAATGATCCTCAATGGTGCGCTTGGACCAGCCGGTAACAATGACAATGTCCTCTATCCCCGCGCTGACCGCGTCTTCCACCACATATTGGATTATTGGCTTGTCCACTATGGGCAGCATCTCTTTAGGCTGCGCCTTGGTAGCCGGCAAGAACCTGGTGCCATACCCAGCTGCGGGAATGATGGCTTTTCGGATTTTTTTGGTCATATACTATATTATACAACAATTCTTGATTTTTTTCTCACGTGATATTATCACATAATAACCCGCCTTATCCGTAAGGATATTGGCGCCACGATCCGTATATCCGTATCCGCCATCGCCAACTGGTGGAGGCGGAATCCGTACCCCGTAGCGATCATTCCGTTTTCGGCCGGTACTGCACTGCTTCGGCCAAATGATCGGCAGTAATATCCCTACAGCCGGCCAAGTCCGCGATGGTGCGCGCGACCTTCAATATACGGTGCATGCTGCGACCGGAAAAATTATATTGCTTCATTGCCTGCTTCATCAACTGTTCGCCTACCTGGTCCAAACGACAAAAATTTTTCAGCTCCACCAGACTCATCTCGCTGTTGGTCCGGGAAGAGCCGAATCTTCCCTGCTGGATCTTGCGCGCTTCTTCCACGCGCCGCTTAATTTTTTCCGACGGCTCTCCCGCTGCTGTATTCGCCATCTTTTCGTACGGCAGGCGCGGCACTTCCACGTGCAGGTCAATGCGGTCCAACAACGGTCCCGAAACTTTTTTCTGGTATTTAAAAATTTGCGATGGACTGCACAGACACTGCTTGGTTGGGTCGCCATTATATCCGCAAGGGCAGGGGTTTTGCGCGGCCACCAGGGTGAATTTGGCGGGGAATGTAAAGCTGCCCGACGCGCGCGAGACCGTCACCACGCCATCTTCCAATGGCTGACGCATGGCCTCCAAAACGTTACGGGGAAATTCGGGAAATTCATCCAGAAACAGGATCCCGCGATGGGACAACGTTATCTCTCCTGGTTTGGGGTTCGCGCCACCGCCCACCAGCGCGATATTGGACGTAGTATGGTGTGGACTCCTTAGCGGCCGGCTGGTGACGAATGAGCCGGACAGTTTTCCCGCGATGCTATATATCTTGGTCAATTCCAAAGATTCTTCCAAAGTCAAATCCGGCAAAATTCCGGCCATGGCGCGGGCCAGCAAGGTCTTGCCGCTGCCTGGCGGCCCCGAAAGCAGGATATTATGACCGCCGGCCGCGGCGATCTCCAAGGCCCGCTTGGCCGACTCCTGCCCTGCCACATCTTTCATATCCAGGCTTGGCCGGGTATTGACCAAAACCTCTTCCGCGTTTATCGGTTCTTCCGCGTCTAGCCGGTTTATCCCTAAAAGATGCTTGAGCAGCCCTTCCAGGCTGGGAACCGAATAAATCAACAACCCGCCGACGAGAGCCGCTTCCTTGGCATTACCCTCGGGCACGAACAATTCTTTGATGCCAAGCTCTTTGGCCTTGAGCGCCACGGCCAAAACCCCGGGTACAGCGCGCAATTTACCGTCCAAAGACAGCTCGCCGACGAACAATTTTTTCATCGGGTCAAATTCCACCTGCTCGGACGCGAGCAATATGGACAAAGCGATAGGCAGGTCGTAATGCGTTCCGAGCTTGGGCACGTCCGCGGGCGCAAGATTCACGCTGACCCGCGTTTGCGGGTAATGGCAGTTCGAATTCTTTATCGCGGTCTTGACCCGCTCACGGCTTTCCTGCACCGCCGTATCCGGCAGACCAACCACCACGGTGGCTGGCAGGCCATTGGTGACATCGGCCTCCACCTCAACAATGGCGGCATCCAGTCCGAGCACGGCAGCGGAAAGGACTTTGGCGATCATATAAACATTGACAAAATTTAAAAAATTGACAAAATTGACAAAAATTCACTGCGAATGGCCCTAAATTCTGTCATTTTTGTTCAATTTTGTTCATTTTTGTCATTAAAAAATTTTCTTTCTTTATTTCTTTCCCCAAACGATGCAATCAGCAGAATAATCACTCCCGCAACGATACACCCGTCCGCCAGGTTAAAAATGCCGGACAAGATATAAACGAAATCTCTAACATACCCTAAAACCACCCGCTCAACGATGTTGGAAATCGCGCCGGCCAGAATCAGCGTCCAGGCAAACCTGGACCAGTCCCCTAACTTTAGCCAATTTTTGGCCAAATAACGGATTATCAGGAACAGGATGAGGGCATAAAACGCAAACATCAGAGGCAACGGCAACGGCAGGCTAAACGCAAAGTCGTTGTTCAAATACAACAGCTTCCTCATTCCCGGGATCGGGCCCAAAAAATTTCCGAAACTTCCATGAAAGGCCAAATATTTGGTTATTTGATCCAACCCAATCAACACAAAGCCGACCAAGGACCAAAAAACGAAAGAAGACCAGGTCATTCTTTCGTTTTTTTTATGATTCGATGTTATAACATTCGTTTTTTCGGCTTCCATCCGCAATTGTTATAATTTCCAATTGTCAATTCCTAATTTCCAACGATCCATTTTTTTGGGAATTGGATATTGGGTATTAGAAATTCTAAATGGCCTTATCCGCCCACGGGATTGCCCGCAGACGCGCTTCGGAAATCTCCTTGCCATCATCGTCTGTGCCGTAAGTGCCGGCCGCGATCTTTTCTAAAGCCTTATTGACCTTTTCCAGGTCCGCGTTCATCGCGACAATAAGATCCTGATTAACCTCGTCCACATTTATCTCCTCTGCGTTCTCGTCCATATCGTCCCCCAATTCCGTATGGGGAGTCAATTCCCCAAGGTCATCTTCCAACTGCTTCTTTTTGGCCAGAAGCTGCTGCTTCATTTCTTCCACAAATTGCGGTGATAACATAATGCGCGAAATAGTTTAATGATCTTTGCGGTTAAGTATTAATATTATACCCCAAGATCAGTTTTTTGCAATTTTAAAAGCCGATTCCGGCTTAGTAGATTCCCATATAATAGCAAAAGCGCCCTTACGGCGCCCAATAATAAATTACGTGGCGGTGAGGGCGCTCGAAACCCGATTTCGATCGGCTACGCACCGCTCAACCTGTAGGACCTAAACTGATTAGGCCCTAAACGTTGAGCAGTGGGCAACACTCTGTCGAATCAGGCCTTTCCCGAACATGTCGGGAAGAAGCGTCTGAATCCCAATCTAATTTCAAACTACACTTTAAACTTCCCTTATGGTAACCGAAGTTACCTCAAACGTTTTATTTTTATTTTAAAACTATTTTTGGTTTTAAAACTGTTGTCCGTGAAGCGGACAGCCTACATTTTTGTTTTTGTTTTTCAGACAGCCTGGATTGGGCAGGCTATGACGGGAAGTATAAAGGAAAACTGTACTCGACCCTTTAGGATCGAACCCAGATCCCCTTCAGCGAGCTTAAAATATTGAGTTTTTAAAGAGCTTGGTCTTTGTTTCGTTTATCCACACCTTTGCTGTATTTTTATAATATCAGCTATTATGGAATCTGTCAATGTTTTCGTTTTGATTATAAAATTTATGGCTTATTCTTGCAATAAATTGGTGTCAGGTTGCTTTTTTTGGTCAAAAAACGGTCAAAATTGTATTTTGGATAATATGTGGATAACTAGTGGATTACATTATTTTCATTCATATACATATATCCGTATTGCCAACTAATGAAGGCGGAATCCATAACCTATTCGCAAACCACCTCAACCCCAGGCAAATCCTTTAAATAAGCCAAAAAGTCTTCGGCATAGCCTTTGGACAACTTAGCATCCCACAAATAGATTGTTTCCAGGGCGGAGGTCTTGAAAAACTGAAGCAGCCGGTGCAAGTTATGCACGGCTTTAGGCAGGCCGTAATCCAAAAAAGCATTGTTTAACTGGGCAGTTAGAGCCTCCTGATAGGGATGACTAAACTGTTCAAAAGGCAAATGGCAAATAACCAGGGTCTTTACCCGTAGGTGTTTGACCGGCTCCAAATTACTGGCTGACCCAAGAAATTTCAACAGGAATTTGTCCGTGACCACAAGGATACTACGCGGATTAATGGAAAAATTATGGAATAGCTTGTTGCTGCCTCCCGAATGGGTATTAACCAACACTGAAGCCTTAGATTTAAGTTCCGGATAGTGTTCCTCATAAAAGCTCCTGACTTGCGTGGTTGTGCCCATCAGTACCGCTGCCGGCAATGCGGCACTGCCTAGCAGTGCCGTCAGCTCCTTGTTTGTGGCGGTCTTGGCCAAATAATGGCAAATCACCTTTGTCGGCTGGCCGCCGGAAAATAATTCGCCCTGCGAAACATTTTCCTTGGTAATCTTATCAACAACGCGCGGACCGACCGAGATGGTCTTGAAATCCACCAGTCCTAACCTCTTTATGTAAAACGACAAGATCTTGCCGCTGCCCAGAGAGTCAACGAATACAATTTTTGAAGAATGCCCTAGGACATCCTTGGCAACGGAAACTATATTCAAAGGTGCGCTGTTGAACACACAACGATTCTCCCCCAATTCCAGCCAATGCACGTACTCTGGCTGTAATACGAAGAACTTCCTCAACCCCTCCGCGGCTTGCATTAGCTCCTTGCTGCCTGCCGTAGCGGCGAAATCTTCCAATTTTCCGGCAAAACCATCCGCGGCTTTTGCCAATTGCTGGAATTTCTCTGTGTAAACCAGGTCTTCGGTGACTTTGACATACTTAAAACCCGCAGGGTCATCCAAAAAATACGCGCCAGCCAGGCCGAAGAACAAATCAGCGGCTTTAAGTATCTCCTCTACCCGTGTTTTCAGTTTCACGTTCCCAGTGTTTAGGTCGGGGTTATAGAAAGACCGTAAAAGATATGCAATATGACTCCAGGAGACTTTAGCCGTCAACCCCGAACTCAGATATTGCTCAAATTCCGCCAAGCCTTCAATCACTGTCAGGCGGTCTTGCCATTGTCCTTTCCCGGACAATTCACAGAACGAAGACTGACTGCAACACACGATCTTGTCCGTATCCCGCTGCCGCATCTTGCCCCCGGATATCTCTTCCTTGAACTGTCCGCCGAAGAACGACAGGTTCAGGTCAAGTAGGCACTCATGCTGCCAATTGGTGTATTTCCAGACCAGCACTTTCAGTAGGAACCTTATTTCGTCCGCCGTTTTTTCCTTTTTTTTCAGGAATGCCCCAAGCCGCTCCTCATCCAGGACCGCTTCCGGAGAAAATACAGCAGCGACCAATCCCTCTTTCCACAGTTTCAGCACCGTGGAATCTTTCGGCACGACCAGCAACGACTTGTTCCTTTGAGCCTTAAGCGCAGCCAAACTACGTGACAGATAATTCTCCCCAAAAACAAAATTATAGATGTTACCAGCCTTGAAAGATAATCCTTTTTCCGCCGCTAGCAAGGCAGGGGATCGCTCCGGCAGCGGCAAGGCCAACGGCGCTAAATCCGCGTTCAACAGTCCTTTCCAAGATACGTCCAAATCAGCGATCAAGGCATTTACCTGGCTTTTTAGAGCCTGTGGATAGCCACAATACAAACGCAGCAGCTTTTCCAGTACGACCAGCGTGGCTTTGGCATCAGCCAAAGCGCGATGGGCTTCCTTGTGCGGGACTTTAAAGAAGTGCATCAGATTCTCCAGGTTATAACTGTGATGTGTCGGCAAAATAAATTGCACCAAATCGAGGGTGTCCAACGTCTCGCCGGAGAACTTTATTCCGAAGCTCTCTAAAAATCTCACGTCAAAGACGATATTATGTCCCACGATCACCGCGTCCCCCAACTTTTCCTGCAGAATATCGTGGAAATCCTTGAACTGCGGCGCGTTTTCCAATTCTCCCCGGGTTATTCCAGTCAGGCCTAAAATCGCGGCCGGCACTTCCTTAACTGGTTTGAAGACCTGTGTGAATTCTTCCGTTATCTTTATCCCATCTTTCGTCAATTCAAAGAACGCAAAACCGACTTCTAAAATTTCGCAAGTTAACGGGTCGAACCCGCTCGTTTCAATGTCCAGGCTGCAATATTTTTTTTTGGAAGAAAGACTTTTTACTTTCTTTTTTTGCTTTGGCATTTTTTGTTCGCGCCTCAATCCCGCCGCACCCTTTCTGTTTTGACGGCCTTTGGCTTATGTTTTACTGTTCTTTGGTTTCTCCCTTTTATCCTGTTTTTTATTGTAGCACGATTATAGACACGATTCACTGGCGGTCAAGACTTCTCCTGCCTCTTTCCCCTTTTTTAAGCAAACTAAAACTCCCCTAACCCTCTAACAGGACAAGGGGAGCCTTAAAAAAGGATATTATCTGGGGTGTATGCCAACTTTGTTTCCCAATCTTTCCACGCGCCTTTGTAATTCAACCAGCTCAAAACGGTAAACCACATTATCCAGTTTCAGTTTGATTTGTTCCTAGCCTTCCTCCAAAACTGTCAACTTCTGGTTAATGCCCTTAAACTTCATTTCCACACTATCGAATTTTCTTTCGACATTATCAAATCCCTTGGCGACCATTACCGCCAGATCATTCAAGCTTGTTGATTTTTTCAGTTTTTTGGCATGTGTCTATGTTAGTTTAGACGCGGAAATATGTCAATAATTATTCCTCGTCCGCCGCCTGCTTGCCCGGGACGACATTGCCGCCTTCCTTCACCTTCTGGCGCACGGCCTTGTCCAGATCCTTAAAGATTTTGTCATTTTCCTTGAGGAAATTCTTGGCGTTCTCGCGGCCCACGCCGAGTTTGATATCGCCAAACAGATAGGTATTGCCGCTCTTTTCCACGCTCCCTACGGCCACGGCCGTATCCAGTAGGTCGCCGGCTTTGGAAATTCCTTCGTTATACATGATATCGAACTCCGCGACCTTGAATGGCGGAGCGACTTTATTCTTGACGACCTTGGCCTTAACGCGGTTGCCCACGACCTGGTCGCCATTCTTTATTTGCGCGGTGCGCCTGACCTCCACGCGCGTAGAAGCATAGAATTTCAGCGCGTTACCGCCGGTCGTGGTCTCGGGATTCCCGAACATCACGCCGATCTTCATACGGATCTGGTTAATAAACACTACCGTGGTCTGGGTCTTGCTGATTATGCCGGTCAGTTTGCGCAAAGCCTGGGACATCAGCCTGGCCTGCAGGCCCATATGCGACTCACCCATCTCCCCTTCTATTTCGCTGCGCGGGGTCAAAGCAGCTACGGAATCTATTACTATCAGGTCTAGCCCGTTACTGCGCACTAAAGTTTCAGTGATATCCAAAGCCTGCTCGCCGTTGTCCGGCTGCGAGATCAACAGGTCTTCCAGCTTGACGCCGATACGCTTGGCATATTCCGGATCGAGCGCATGCTCCGCGTCAATGAACGCGGCCAAGCCGCCACGCTTCTGTACCTCGGCTATCATGTGTAAAGTCAAAGTGGTCTTGCCCGAACTTTCCGGGCCGTAGACCTCTATTATCCTGCCCTTGGGGATACCGCCAACGCCCAGAGCTAAGTCCAAAGAAATGGACCCAGTAGGGATAGTCGCCACGTTTAAGGTTTTGGTGTCCGACAGTTTCATGATGCTGCCGTCACCGAATTTGTCTTTTATCTGGTCCAAAGCGCTGGTAACGGCTTTCCATTTCCCAGTCTCCTGGACCTGAGTCTTTTCCTTTGTCGGTTGTTTTGCCATAATGTTTTCCGCCCTCTGCCTGGCCGCTCAGCAACGGCCGTTGAGATTTATAGGCTTAATTTATAAAGTAAACGATTGTTCACCTATATTCATTATAACATCTCTATCTATTGGGTCAAGAAAAACTGTGGAAAACTTTTCCTTAAGCAAGTGTAAAAATGCCCTGAAAAATTACCTTATTTGCCTTGAGTTCACTTAGTTTTTTGCACCTACCCGCTTACGCTCTCCGCGGTAAAGGGGATATTATCCAGCCGTTCCCCCGCCCGGCCCATCGCCCCAAGATCCTGCCCATTTAACACGACCCTGGTTGCGCCGGCGTCGGTCGTGGAAATCACGACCTTACTCTTTCCCGATATTTCTTTGGTGTCACCGGCATAAAAATTTTCCGTTTGTGGTCCACCGCCGTCTATTGTATAAGTCAAAGTGACATCCCCGGAAAATCTCAACTCCAAGTTGACCGAAGCATCAGCCGCGGACATGATGTCGTCTTCACCGATAACCGTAATAGTCTTGGTCACGGTCTTGTCAAACTTGTTCTTCGCGACGACGACCAATTCTTTCGGGCCGGCATTCAGGCCCACCTGGCTCTGAAAATTCCCGTCGCTGTCCACAAAAACGTTCTGTTGATTGATGGTCACGCTCATGCCGGGATCGGTCCTGCCGCTTATCATGACAGAAGAACCGCTCACGACTTCTCGGTCCTGGGGCGAAAAAATCTCCAAAGATGGCGCCCGATTGATGGACGATACTGCCCAGATCAAATACCCCAGCGTGGCCAAGACAAAGATTACTCCCACGCCCAAACTTACAGTCTTAGGATTAATAACGACATGATCAAACACTTTTTTGAGCCAGGGTTTCACGTTTTCCCGCTGCTTGAGGATATTCACCTGGATGACTTTTTCTTTGCGATATTGGTCTACCAGCATCTTCGCTTCAATTCCGTAAAGCGCGGACAACCGCCTTAAGAACCCCAACACATAAACGTCTGGCGGCAATTTTCCGAATCTGCCGTCTTCCAAAGCTTTTAAGAACTTTGGCTGGATGGCCGTTTTTTCCGCCACCACTTCCAAAGAAAAGCCCAACCGCTGCCGAACTTCCTTCAGATACTCGCTCAAGGTCTCGGTGTTCAGTTTTTTCCGTTCAAAAACCACGGGTTAAAAATTATTCTAATTTCTCCTAATTGACCTAAGTAAAATTTAAGTCCTAATTCCTAAAAGGATATTCTCTTGTCCTAGACATTAGATATTGGGATTTATTTAGAGATAATTAGATTTATTAGGTCAATTTTTTATTCTTCACCACTATCCTCTTCCTCTATTCCGTATTCCGCCTTCTCTTCCGCGGGCACTACGCCGTAGACTTCGCGCGGCTTGGCTCCCTCGCCGGGTCCAATTATCCCTTTCTCTTCCAGCATATCCAGCACTCGGGCTGCGCGCGCGTAACCGATACGCAAACGCCGCTGCAGTAATGACGCGGACGCCTTGCCCGCACGCCTGACTTCCTCTATTGCCTCTTCCAGCAATGGATCATCCTCACCGCCCTCGCCTTCCCCGCCTTCAAAGCCTGGGATGTTAAGCGGCCTCTTGGGCTTCTCCAGTATCTCCTCATTATAGATGACCGCGCCGACCTGCTGCTTGAAGAAATCCACCACGCGCTTGACTTCCTTCTCGCCGATATATGCGCCCTGCACGCGTTTGGGCTTGTTGAACTCTGCGGAAGTGAACAACATATCGCCGTTGCCCAGAAGTTTTTCCGCGCCCGCCGTATCCAGAATAGTACGGCTGTCTATTTGGCTGGCCACGGCAAAGGCCACGCGCGAGGTGATGTTTGCCTTAATGAGCCCGGTAATGATATCCACAGAGGGCCGCTGCGTCGCCACCACCAGGTGAATACCGACCGCGCGAGCCATCTGCGCTAGGCGCACGATCGCGGCTTCCACATCCGCCTGAGCCACGGCCATCAGATCGGCCAATTCATCGACCAGAATGACGATATAATGCAAAGGCAGCCCCGCCGCAGCATTGTATTCTATAATATTGCGCTTGTTCGCTTCGGCCAGCAGCTTGTAGCGGCGGTCCATCTCGGCCACGGCCCACTTCAGCGCGTTGACCGCTTTCTCGTGGTCGGTCACGACCGGTGTCAGCAAGTGCGGAATGCCATTATACAGGTTCAGTTCCACGCGCTTGGGGTCAATAACGATGAATTTCACGTCCTGAGGAGTGTTGCGATAGAGCAGAGAAATGAACAAGCTGTTAATGCACACACTCTTGCCCGTTCCCGTAGCGCCGGCAATGAGCATATGCGGCATCTTTGCCAGATCAGCCACCATCGGATGCCCGGCCACGTCGCGGCCCAGGGCCAAGGCCAGTTTGGAGCGGTGATCCACGAAGTCCTTGGTCTGCATCACTTCGCGTAAACGCACGATGGCCGTGGCCTTGTTCGGTACTTCAATTCCGACCAAAGCTTTGCCCGGAATAGGCAATTCCATACGGATGGAATGCGCGGCCAAGGCCAAAGCCAGGTCGTTCTGCAAGGCCGCGATCTGCGACAGTTTCACTCCCGTTGCCGGACGCAAAGTATATTGAGTCACGGTCGGTCCGACATTGACCTCGCCCATCTCCACTTCTATGCCAAAATCCCCCAGGGTCTTTTTTATCACAGCCACGTTCACTTCTATATTACCGCTATCCACGTTGGTCTTGTTGTCATCCAGTAGGTCGAACGGCGGCAATTTCCAGTCCTTGCGGTCAGCCACAGTCATAGCTTCCAGACGCGGACCATTGGCCGCGGGCTGATTGACCGCGGGTTTCTTTAAAGGCTTAAGCTCTTCCGGCTTGTCTTCCTCTTCTTCGTCCTCATCCTTTATCTTTTTGTTCTTGTCCATGACCTTTTCGGCAATAAACCCTTCCTTGCCCATGCTGTTTATCTTTATTTCGCGCTGAGCTTGAGGCTTTACCGCTGCTTCCGCCGCTTCTTGCTCCTCTTCCTTCTTCGGCCACAGCGCGCGCAAGGACACGTCAAAGGTCACCAGCACACCAATAATCAACAATGCGAAAAGAATCAGGCTGCCAGCCCAAAACCCGAACAAGGAGAACGCGGGCTGGGAAAAAAGCGCGCCCAAATACCCGCCGCCCCGGCCTTCCGCGGCTAGCGCGAAGGCTTTAGCTCCATCCAAATAAAAAATATGGATCAGGCCCGCGATGCTGCCGGTCAACAGGAGCGCGCCAAGATAAGTGCGAAAATAAAAACTTTCTTTAGGATGGCTCTCCAGGTCCTGCCGAAACAGGGAAATGGCGATGATAAACAAAATCAAAGGGACTAAGTAAGCGATAAGTCCGAAGGTCAGGGCCAATGCATGGTGGATCTGCCCGCCAAACTCGCCCGCGATGTCTGCCAGGGCCAGCAAGGTTAGGACCGACAGGGCCACGAAGACCACGACCATTATCCCACGCTTGGTCTCCCGCGACAGATTCAGCTTCGGTGCGTTGAATGTTTTCTCTTCTTTTTCCTCTTTTCTGCTCTTTTTGTGTCTTGCCATGAAGATTAAAAATTTAGGTTTTAAGATTTTAGATATAAGCAAGTCTTGGCCTTTTTCTGTAGTCTTCCGTAGTGTCTTAATCTGTAGTTCTGTAGCTATATTCTACCACTTTTTATCCCAACTTCAAACCCCCATCGATTTCTTCACCGGCTCTATATCATTCTGATGCCTAACCTCTTGTATCATAAATACACGGCCGTGCAGATGTGATACAGAATATATAATGTTTTATTCTTTTATTCCTGTTTTTCACGGCCGTGAAAAACAAGAATGAAGTGATGGTATACAACCAACCTACTGCTTGGCATGTAAAAAGATCATTGAGGTCAGGTGGCTTTGGTTTTAGCCGACTATTTGCCAGCGGCCTCAGCCGTGCTGATTGAAAAGGATTTACAATAAGAAAACAGTGGCAAAACAAGGTTTATCGATGTAACTAAAATCGTTGCTAATTATCGGCCGTGGAAAACTTCCATGCGGCGATGCTTCTTGCCCCTGCCGCACGGCACGGCGTCGCCTTCAAACGCGCACTCTGGCTGAAGCCGGAGGATTACAAGAACTATCAAAATCCCGCCCGGAAAACCGGGCGGGATTGCTTGCTACTTACTACAAACTACTTGCTAACAGATTTTAGAGTCCTTTGACTTTGACCTTCTTAGTCTTGGCCTTGGCGGCCTTAGGAATGACCACGGTCAAAATGCCGTCCTTAAGGTCCGCTTCAATGCTCTCGCTGTCAATGTCAACGGGAATAATGACACTGCGGGAGAAATTGCCCCAGTAGCATTCCTGGTAAAAATAATCTTCCTGCGCGATGTTCTCTTCCTTCCTGCGCGCGCCCTTGATGGTCACCATATCATTGGCCACGGTGATATCTATATCCTCGGGCTTCACACCGGCTATGGTGGATTTGATTATCACATTGTCCTTGGTCTGGTACATATCAATGTTCAGTTGCCCCTCGTAATCGGCCAGCCAATCCTCGTTGCCTTCCTTCGGTTTTGCGGCCGGGACTTCCGCGACTGCCTCTTCCTCTTCTTCTACAGCCATCACTTCCTCTTCGGCATCATCCGGAGCCAACTCTTCCGCCTCTATCACTGCTGTTTGCGGCTGTGAAACAGCCTGCTCTTCGGGAAATTCCTCGGTGACGTTCCCTCCCATTATCTTGCCAAAAAACGATGTTTTTTCTTTCCTGGGCATATAATTTAGGTTTAATGACCTTGTTTGAAACTTTAGGTAGATCGTTAACAGAATCTAAAACTATATTAAAGGATAAAAACGAATCCGTCAAACAGCGTGCAACAACCCTAACAGGCCAATTTTTTCCTTTAACAAAGCCCTAAGTGCCAATGATCCACCGCACTGCTTTGACCACCTCTTCCCCGTGCGACACAATCTTAGGAATGTTCGGATTTTGCTCGAGCGACGCCCTCATCTCCCCGCTCTCCAGTTCCTGTCTAACCGATTCGGCCACGCGCTCTGGCTTTATCAACTTGATCAATCTCCGCTCGGACAAGTACCGGCAGTTCAATTCTTCCTGTCCAGGCAGCCAGTGCGTAACCAACATAGGTAACCGCTGCTGCAGCGCCTCGGCTACGGTCAAGCCACCGGGCTTAGTCACAAACACGTCGGCAATGGCGTAAAGTTCTTCCATGGGCTGGTAGAATCCCAAAACCTTAAAGCGCGGCCCCGCGTATTTTTGCATCTCATTGTAGACTTCCTTGTTCTTCCCGCACACCACCACGACCGCGGCAGCAACATTTCCTTTCAATCTGTCAAAGACGCCTTCGGGAAAACCTATACCCAAGGAACCCGCGCCTATTAGGACCACCTTATCCGATGCTAACAATCCCAGTTTACTTTTGACCACAGACGAGTCCACCGCAACCCTCTGCCTTATGGTCATGCCACAAACAAAAATCTTCTCCCCGGAAATTCCCCGACGAACCATCTCCTGTTTTTGTTCCTCAATATTTGCTAAATAGAAATCCGCCCCTTCGTACAGCCAGTAAGGATGAAGATGATAATCACTGAATGCTATCCCCCACGGGTTTTGGTAATACCCTTTCTGTTTCAAATAGGCAATAACCGCGGAAGCCGCGGTCTGCACCGTTATTACCAGGTCAGGGCGGAACTTTTCCAGCAATTCTTTCGTCTGCCGATGGTTGAAGCTGGCAATGAACACCCGAAAAGGCAGGATCGGATAATGCCCCCACTTGTATATAAAAGCCCAGACGGACGGCACGCGCTTGTTAATATACTGATGGACAGCGATGGTGGCTTTGGAAAATTTACCCTCCTGAACCTTGGCGATGTCTTCCAGACGGACCTCATAACCCGCTTGCGACAAATAATAACCGATGTTCTCCGCGATGGATTTATGCCCGAGCCCCACGGAGGTATGGAGAATCAAAATTTTTTTCATATCAATTCCCTGACTCTTAGGTCACACCTTCGCCACTGCCCGGCAAAACGCGGCTTCGGCCGCCATCTTCGCGGGCAATGCGACAATCTTAAAAATTTCATAAGGAAGCAGCGCTTCCAAGTTCGTCAAATTTTCGATAATTAGGATATCTTTCGCTAGAAGCATGCGATGGATCGGAAACGGAAATTTATCAGGAGACGGGGAATCCAAACCGATCATTTTCACTCCCAGAGCAATGAGATTTTTCGCGAAATTTTCCGTCACTTCGGGGTAGTCTTTAAAATATCCCTGATCTTGATACTTCTTATCCCAGCCCGTCAACACCAGGATAATATCACCATTCCTAATCTCTTTGACACCTAACGCATCAACATCAATCTTTTCTTTTCCCCGCGCATCAATCAACACTCCCCTGCCAAAAAACCTGTCCGCCGGATAATCACTGACAAGCCTGCCACCCTTTATGAAATGTGCCGGCGCGTCCAGATGCGTACCCGTGTGCAAGCCACAGCTTATTTCGCCGGTTAAAATGCCGTCTCCGCCTTCATGCCGGAGCTGGCGAATACTCGTTTTCGGGTCCCCGGGAAAAGACGGTGTTGACTCCGAAAGCGGATGGGACAAATCTATATTCATTAGATTTGGAATGTTTTGATTATCTTTTCAAACTCCTTATCGTTCAAAAGTTTCCGCTCCACGGCTAGACCCCTCAAAGTCCTGCCGGATCGGATTGTCTCTTTGACCAGCCCCGCGACCCGGTCATAGCCTAAATGAGGGTTTAGTAAAGTGGCATAAGCCGTGGACCTTTCCAGCAGCTCTTTGCAACGGGCCTTGTCGGCCTTTATCTTGAGCACGCAATCAACGGCGAACTTGCGCAAAACTTCGGCAGTAAGTTTCAAGGACATTATCAGGCTGTCCGCGATGGTCGGACCCATCACGCCCAGCTCCAGCTGCGAGGCTTGGGCAGCGTGCTGAATGCAAATGTCGTTGCCCGAGACCCAAAAGAACAGCTGATTGACCGTTTCCGGCAGCACGGGATTGACCTTGCCTGGCATTATGGAAGAGCCTTTCTGGAGTTCTCTCAAGATTATCTCCCCCAACCCCCCTTTCGGCCCCGAAGCCAACAGGCGGATGTCATTGGCGATCTTGCTGGCATCCATAGCCAGCAGAGTCAAAGCCTGGGAAAGCATCACAAAGTCGGCTTGGCTACTGGTTTGGGACATCAGGTTTGCCGCGGGCCGGAAACGTAGCTTGGTGTTCTTTTGCAGCGCCTGATAAACGGCGCGGATATATTTCGGCGAGGCATTAATAGAATTGCCGATGGCTGTGCCTCCCAAGTTCAGTTCCAATAAATAAGGGATGACCTGTTTAATCCTTTGCCGATCCCTTTTAATTATCTCCGCGTAAGCCCTGAACTCCGCGCCCAAAGTGGTCGGCACCGCGTCCTGCAGATGCGTGCGGCCAAGCTTCAATACATCCTTAAACTCAATGGATTTTTTTTCGAAAGCCGCCACCAAGATATCCAGCGCGTCCAGCAGTCCTCTTACCAACCTGACGGCCGCGATTTTCAAGGCCGAAGGCAAGACGTCATTTGTGGACTGGCTGCGGTTGACATGATCAATAGGATGAACCGCCGCGCCTGCCTTTCCTAAGATTTCCGTGGCGCGGCAGGCAATAACCTCGTTGACATTCATATGGATGGAGGTCCCTGCCCCGCCCTGCAGGGCCGGCAGTCTGAATTGGTCATTAAATTCCCCGGCTAAAATCTCGTCACAAGCCCGGATTATGGCTGTCTTGCGCCGGCTGTCCAGGCCGCTGTCTCGGAAATTAGCTTCAGCCGCGGCTTTCTTTATCTCCGCGATCGCGCCTATTAACGCGAACGACACCGGCTCCGCCGAGAAAGGAAAATTCCTCAGCGCTTTTTCGGTTTGCTCCCCGTAATATTTTTTTCTCATATTGGTTTATAGTTTCTTTGTCGCGATATGCTGGACCTCAGGCCGTTTTACTTGAGACCGTCTCCCTAACTTATCCAGAAAGGACAGAACCTCGGTCGGATTATCTATAATATATTTGGCCGCGGTCTGATCCGTCCCTACTTTTATAGTATACGCCTGCTCCGGCAAGGCCTTAAACATATCTTCGTCTGTAGTGTCGTCGCCGATGCTCAAAATGAAGTCGTATTTCTGTTTCTCCAAGAAATATAGCGCGGTAGAGCCTTTGTCCGTTCCCGACGACCTTATTTCCACAATCTTGTTCCCCGGCACGACCTGAGCATTCATATTGGAAGCGAGATTAAGCAGGTTGGCAGTGAGCTCCTTGGCCCGCTGGCTTGCCAACTCCGGATTGGCCATACGGTAATGCCAGACCAGGGCATATTCCTTCTCTTCCAAGAACGATCCCGGCACGCGGTCAACGAAAGTCCGGATCAACGGCATAGCCGCGTCTTTCCAATCGCAGCGTAGCGGCTTAGGCATCTTCCATTTCTTCCCGCCTTCCTTGACCCAAACCCCGTGTTCGGCCGAAATGTCCGCCCCCGACGGCTTGAGCCAGCGCTCCACCTCTTCCTTGGCGCGGCCGCTAATTATCACCACTTTAGTATCAGGCAGGGAGACCAGCCGGCGCAAAGTCTCCAGGACCTTGGCTGAGGGGTAAGCCAGCGGCGGATACTTGGCGAAAGGCACCAGCGTGCCGTCATAATCCAAAAGTATCAACCGCTTCTTTGCCCGATTAAAATCCTTCATTATCTGACCCTTTATCTTGGCGCCCGCGAGCTTGCACTGTTCTTTGGCGACCTGCTCCTTCTTGAATTCCACCAAGTCGCGGACAAAGTCGTTTCCCCACCGCACGATGTCATAGCGCTTGAGCCGCGCCTGCATCAGCCGGTTGCGCTCCACCTGGATTACAAGCGGCTGGCTTAGCGCCTCCTGCAAGGCCGCGGCGACTTCTTCCTTGTGGTTCGGATTTATCAAGATCGCTTCGCCTAGTTCGGAAGCCGCGCCCGCCATCTCGCTCAATATAAGTACCCCGCTTTGGTCGCGGCGGGAAGCCACGTATTCCTTGGAGATCATGTTCATACCATCGCGCAAAGGCGTGACCAACGCGACGTCACTGCAGTTATACAACGCGGACAGTTCAGGAAAGGTTAAAGATTTATAAAGATACAAAATAGGCGTCCAACCCGTGGAGCCGAACCGGCCGTTTATCTTCCCTGCCAATTCGTCTATGTCCTTCTTCATGTCTTTATATGGCCCAACTTCGGTCCGGGACGGGACCACGACCATTATAAGCACCACTTTGCCGCGGAATTCCGGATTCTTCTCCAAAAACCACTCGTAAGCCTGCAACCGCTTATCTATACCCTTGGTATAATCCAACCGGTCAATAGACAGAATTATCCGCTGATTGCCCACGGTCTGCTTGAGTTTCCTTCTTTCCTCCAGGACCTTAAGGCTCAAGATGGCATCGTTGAACTTCTTGAAATCAATGCCGATTGGATAAGTATTCACCAGGACATTGCCGCCGTCTTTGACCACGTGGTCCATGGAATACTCATAACCCAATATCCTTTGCACGCAGCCGATGAAATATTGAGTATAGTCATAAGTATGGAAACCAACCAGATCGGCCCCGAGCATCCCGTTAAGCAAACTCTTCCGCCACCAGTCAGGCAATAAGCGGTATATCTCAAACACAGGGAATGGGATATGCAAAAAGAACCCGATCGGCAATTCAAAACCGATCCGGTCCCGCAAAAGCTTGGGCAGCAGCATCAACTGATAATCCTGCACCCAAACCACGTCACCCGGCCTGATTATCTCGCTGATCTTCTCCGCGAACAATTCGTTAACCTCTCGATAAGCTGCCCAATGCTCTTGTTTGTAAGTGACCAGGGACGGAAAAGAATGAAACAACGGCCACAGCGTGCCGTTGCAAAAACCATAATAGAAATCTTCCACCTGCTCCTGCGTCAGGTTGATCGGATAAAGGTCCCGCTCCTCCAGCTTCTTCTGCAAATCCCCTTCCAGGGTTTCCGGAACCGCTGTTCCCGGCCATCCAACCCACAGACACTCGTTAGCCGGGTCGGATTTAAGGAATGCCTCCAAATAAGTCTGCAGCCCCGTGGCCACTCCCCCGGCGCTGCTGTCTATCTTAAACTTGCCGTTCTTGACCGATACCGAAACCGGCAACCTATTGGAAACGACAATCAATCTCATAAGACATTTATGTCTGAAAACGATGTTAATGACTTTCCCCAATACAAATAATTACCTGGCGGAGGCGAGAGGATTCGAACCTCTGATACCTGGTTTGGAGGTATACCGCATTTCGAGTGCGGCCCATTCGACCACTCTGGCACGCCTCCGCGAAATTATCTTTGCGTCTTATCGTTAATTACCTTTTCCCGCATAAACAAATCTCTCCCATATATTATAGGAGAGATTGGCGAATGAAACAACCCTCTAAGTTCCATAATTATTTCCTGTTGTCTTGAAAGTATTTTTTACAGCGCGTTTTTCACAATATGATGTTCTCGCAGAAGCTTCGGCGATGAATGTCGCTCAATCCGTGCTGGATTATCATTTGCCTATGGTGCAACGTTCCATAACCCTTGTGCTTGGCAAAATCATAAGCCGGGTATTTTTTATGCAACCTTGTCATCAATCCGTCGCGATGGACTTTCGCCAAGATAGACGCGGCAGCCACGGACAATATCTTGTTATCCCCATCCACCACCGCTTCCTGCTCCATGTCAAACTTCGGGATCGTGAACTTACCGTCCAAAAATAAAAAATATCTGTCGTCGCGCGTTTTATCCGTGATCCGTGCAAATCCGTCCGCAGCATCCGTGCTGATTCGCTTATAAAGATTCTCCACTGCTTTCCTCATCGCCAGCAAGGTCGCATTATGGATGTTTATTTCATCAATAATCTCCGGACCAACCTCTCCTATCCCCCATGCGACGCAGCTCTGTTTTATGACCTCTGACAATTCCTCACGCTTCTTCGGCGACAGCAGCTTGCTATCCTTGATTCCGCACGACTTGATAACTTGATAACTTTTGACTTTCGACTTCAAATCGACCGAAGCGAAAGCGACGGCTGCGGCGACGACAGGCCCAGCCAAAGATCCTTTTCCAACCTCATCGCAGCCGATCACGAAGTCATAGCCTTGGCTATATTTTTCTTTTTCGTATTTTATATTCATAATCCAAATTACCCGAATTCCATCCAAATGACCTGAATGGATTACGGCGCGATTCGGGGTATTAGGATATTAATTCGGGTCATTAGGATTATGTTATGTTTAATATTAAACACCACCGCGCCTTCCCGCTGTTTCACTGTCGCTTCTGATATATAAGACCTCTAGGCTAATGAAACTTATCTCTATACCCTCAAGCCTCGTAACTCGTCTTCAGCTTCTTTTCCCTTTCGAACCTTTCCATGGCCAACGTGATGAGCCGATCAATCAGGTCGGGATATTTTATGCCGCTGTGTTCCCAGAGTTTCGGATACATGCTGATCTTGGTAAAGCCCGGGATAGTGTTTATTTCGTTAACATACGCCTTGCCGCTTTTGGTGACAAAAAAGTCCACTCGTCCCATGCCTTCGCACTCCAACGTCTTAAAAGTCCTGACCGCCAACTCCTGCACTTTCTTGACCACTGGCTTGGGCAGTTTGGCCGGAATGTTCAGCAGCGCGCCGTTCTCGTCTATATACTTGGCTTCGTAGGAATAGAACTCGTGCGTGGGCACGACCTCGCCCGGCACGGACGCGCGCGGGTGCTCATTGCCGAGCACGGCTACCTCTATCTCCCGCCCCTTGATAAATTCTTCTATCAGAATTTTGCTGTCATATTTGAACGCGTCGTCAATCGCGCGCCAAAAACTCTTCTCGTCCTTGACTTTGCTGATACCGACCGACGAACCCAAGTTTGCCGGCTTAACGAACAGCGGCAAGCCGAGCTGTTTTGCCACTTTCCTAAAATCGATATCTTTCTTTTCGTGCGCCCTGAACGTGATAAATTTCGCAATCGGTATACCCGCGTCGTGCAACAGCCGCTTGGCCGCGTCCTTGTCCATACCGATCGCGCTGCCCAACACTGACGGTCCAACGAATGGCAGATCCATCAGCTTAAGCAGTCCCTGCATGGTTCCGTCCTCGCCGAATGTGCCGTGCAACACCGGGAATACCACATCAACGCCGCGCGCCTCGCCTTTGCCTTCCATTGTTAACAGTTGCTTGCTCTGCTCCCCAGGCACCAAGGCCACGCACTCCCCCGCTCTCTTGTTCAGGGCGATGAGTTTCGGGTTTGTCTCGTTCAGCAGGTATTTGGCGCGGTCCTGTAGCTGCCATTTCCCCTGCTTGTCTATCCCAACCAGGACCGGCTCATACTTGTTCTTGTCCAACGCTTCGTAAACACTCTTGGCTGACTGCAATGACACTTCGTGTTCGGCCGATTTGCCACCGAACAATATCGCGACTTTTATTTTCTTTTTCATATTTTTTCGATTAAGATATCTATAGTAACAGGATACCACATATCGGACACTCTCCCCAAACCTTAAGGCATTGATTTTTTTACCCAAAAAAGGTATAATGCATCAGTATTCTGCGCATCCGTTATTGTTTCTTTGCATTGGGATGTGGTATGCAGGTAGTACGCGCGCCTCGCCCAGCACCAAATTTATTATATTACCTTATCAATCCAATATTTTTCGTTACTCCCTTTTGACCGGGATGTAGTATACCGGTAGTACGCGCGCTTCGGGTGCGTGAAGACCGGGTTCGATTCCCGGCATCCCGACCAAAAGCGAGTAAAATAAAATTTGGTGCGGGGTAAAGGTGCGCCTGTCCGCCGAAGGCGGATGAATACCGGGTTCGATTCCCGGCATCCCGAGTAAACAACCACCGGACTGAGGTCCGGTGGCTTTGTGTCTGCCGGCTAAGCCGGCAGGGCGGCTTGTGCTTTTAGAAGATTTTATCGAATAGCGATGGTTGGCTCACCTGGTTATGCTTTTCCTGGTGCCGGACATAACGCCTGATGATAAATTCATCGATTCCTATCGTGGAGACGAAATATCCCCGGGCCCAAAGCGACTCCTTTTCGTACAGTCCATGGGCTCTCTTAATTTTTTTCTTCATCCAGGCAGAAGATTTGCCTTTTATTATCTGCATGGTGTAGGAAATGCTGTCCCTGGGATTGCCCAAGAGGCAGAGATGGATATGGTCAGCTTGGATGTTCAGTTCCAGGATTTCCCAGTGTTTCCACTTGCAGATGGCTTCAAATATCCTTCTCAATTCACTTTTCACCTTCTCTGCCATGAGGACTTTTCCCCGATATTTAGGGGTCCAGACCAGATGGTACTTCAAGTCATAGAAGCAATGTGATAGAGTACGTATGGTACGTTTGTTTTGGATCATAGGTTACGAATTAGTTACTAAAGCCGCCCTGCCGGGCTGGCTTTAGTATACGGCGTCGCCTTCAAACGTACACCCCGGCCTACGGCCGGGGGTTTTTTCTTTTAA
>Ga0078972_1006109_pt1 | contig 29205 bp, 21 predicted proteins | sample YelNatPaOPGAMG01_FD_67568 | JGI IMG/M metagenome (GOLD analysis project Ga0078972, IMG submission 67568) | Hot spring thermophilic microbial communities from Obsidian Pool, Yellowstone National Park, USA - OP-RAMG-01 (SPADES assembly) (version 2) | ecosystem: Environmental > Aquatic > Thermal... | reverse complement strand
CAGCTCCCCTCTCCCCGTAAGTGGGAGAGGGGTGGCGCAGCCGGGGTGAGGGGAACTCCCTGCCCTAACCGCCTCTAGCATCATACAAGGGTGGCGTAGCCGGGGTGAGGGCAACTCCCAGCCCCCAGTAGCAAGCCGGGGTGAGGGCGATCCGCAGGCCATGGGTGAGGGCAACTCGTAGGCTACTCCCACCGCGCAAGCTTGGAGAGAGGGGAGCCTCTCATTCCTGGTACAGGTAGCTGAACCGCCCGTTCGGCGCCACGTCCCCCTTGTCCATGAACTCCATGATGTCGCCGTTTGCGGGAACGCCATCCGCCCACTTGAACGCCATTCTGAGCGGCCCTTTGGACGCAGGCACGCCCAGAACCGCGCGCGAGACGGCGAGCTGCAGCTCTCGGCCCTCAACGCGAATGCGCGCCGTTCCAACCGCCTCCCACGACCATTTGCCGCCCACGTTGCGCTCAACCATGGCCACGGAGCTGCCCTTCCGCACCCGGTTGACGATGAAGTCGTAGCCGTTCCAGCCGGTGTGTGGGTTGCCATCGGTGTTGAGCAGCAGAAGCATCCAGTTGTCGCCGGTGGGAGGGGTGATGGCTTGGTGCGTGCGCGCATAGAAGTACAGGTTGCGGGCGTCTCTGGCCACCTTCAGCAGCTCGAAATCGTTGCGGCCGGTGTTGTTGACGTAGGTGAGGTCATCCCAGCCTGGGTGGTTTCGGTGGACGGTGTCGCCAATATCATCCAGGAACTCGGGGCGCACGTCTCGCCACTGCTCAAAGCCTACATCGATGCGGATGGTCTTGGGCCCAGACGGCTTTGGCGGCGGCCGCACCCCCTTGTAGCGGCGGATGTTTGCCACCATCTGGTAGTAGTAGTTATCGCCGTGCCCGCCGCGCATCGGCTCAATGTCGCGGCTGTACTCCTGGTTGTACTCATCCACAAAGTACGATTCGCCGGGCTTAAGCGGCTTGCCGACGAACAGTGGGCCGCCCTGACTAACGAAGCGCATGGCCACCCACTCGTTCCAGCCCGTGATGAAGACGAACTCCGGGTCAACCTGCAAAGCCCTTCGCCACTGCTCCGCGAAACACAGGCCCTTCTCCGGCGCTATCTGATCCGGCGGAGGCTCCTTGCCGTCGTGGAAGCTGCGCCCGATGTTGGAGACCGGGTGCTGCGCCACGCACACGCTTATCTGCTCCGGCTTGTTTGGGCTGTCGTGCCAGCCAGGGGTCTGGGGATAGTTGTCGATCCACGGCCACTTGTCTTTTCCATCGCCGAACCACCCTTTGGGGTCCGTCCAAGCCCACGACCTCCGGATGGTGAAAAACGCCCTAATCTGGTCGTTTAAGCCCTCTTCGGGGGCCATCAGAAGCGGCTTACCCTTCCAGCGGAACCACAGAGCGGGGTACAGGTTGCGAGAGTAGAAGACGTCGTACAGGTGCTTCACGGTCTTGGCGCTGTCGGAGTTGGCTAGGAAGGCGATCTGCGGCGTTGTGCGGCCGGTGCGTCGGATGTCTTCAAAGACGCGGCAGAGGGTGAGCACCGTGTCATCGTAAGTGAAGGCGTTGGTCACGTCGAAGATCAGCACGTCCACGCCCGCGTCCGTGAGCATCTGCGCGTGCTTGCGGATGACGAACTCGTCGTTGCTGAGGTAGTAGCCCATGTACGGCTCGCCCCACCAGTGGAAGGCGTTCACTGGTCCCCATTGGGGGTTACCGGGGTTGGCGGCCAGTATCTTGCTGTTGTCGTACAGGCCGGTGCCGTGGGCGCCCAGCCACAGGAAGTAGAAGATGCCCACCGTCTTGCCCTTGCGCGGCGGCCCGCACTCGTCGTAGCCGGGCAGCGTCCTGCCCAGGGCGTCCGTTGCAACCCAGGTATCGCTCTGCAGGTCCCGCGTTGGTGCTGTGCCGCCCTCACATGTTATGCTTGCTGCTCCCATCGCCACCCCCACCAGGCCAAGAAGGAGCACCCACCTCCTGAAAAGAGATGCAACCTGGGTGACGCCAAAACGCATTGGATCTCCCCGGCTCTGCACGCCTGATCCGCCCACCTTTCGCACCTCCGCGATTCCTCAGGCAGATTGGCCGCCCTCCGCATAACTGCACTCTTTGATGGCAGCCACCATGGCGTCTAGGTTTGCCAGCGGGCAGTAGCTTGGAATGTCATGGGTGGAGAAGATATACATTCCATTGCGCCCAAATACACGGAATCGGCTGAGCACATGATCCCTCACAGTATCCGGGGTACCGTTCGGTATGGCATCGCAGTTGTCCCCTCCCCCATACAAGATCAGGCGGCAGTTTGACCGTCGCAGAAACTCCTCGGGATCGTTGAAGCGCGGCTCCAGCGGGTTGATCCCATCGATGCTGTACTCCAGGAACAGCTCGATGAGCGGGAGCACCCGCCCATCGGTGTGGTACAGCACCTTCTTGCCGGATGCATGCGCCAGATCGATGACGCGGCGGAGGTAGTTGAAGTTGAACTCGCGGAGGTGGCGGGGGGACACCAACGGCCCATCGCGGCCGCAGACGTCGCCAGCTAGGTAGAGGGCGTCTATATCCTCTGTACACACGCGCCGGGCGCACTCAACCAGGATCGGCTCGATGCGGCGCAGAAGCTCGTGAATCGTCGCGGGGCTATCGTAGAGAGCCGTGTAAAGTCCCTCCGCAAGCCATAGCGGCTGCAGAATGTCCAAAGGAGCGATGAACAGCGCGAAGATAGCCCTATCTGGATAAGCCGCCCGCTTGGCACGGATATCCGCCAGAAGTGAAGGGTCCGTGGGGTCTGGGAGGGGGAGCCGAAGCGCCTCTTCCACGGAGCTTATCAGCGGAGCCACCTGCCAGGTGGTCATGTGGTCGCTCACCGTCTTGCGAGGGAGACCAGCCCAAAACGGCAGCGTGGCGAACGCCTCCACCACATCCGCGCCGTAGTGGGTAACGCGGAAGTCCTGGCCCCACTTGGCGTCTAGCTGCGCCATGCGGTCGCGATCCATCCAGAAGTTGAAAGGCAAGCGGTCTGGAATCCTGCCGTCCAGCACGGCACGGACCCTTTCACGTGAGGTCATGCTCATCCTCGCTCTGGCGGGTGCGCACTGAACGACAGATTGGACGGCGGCACCCGGTACTCCTTCCAGGCAACCCAACTGCCGTCTGGGGTGTTGGCCTGCACGCATCACATGGCATAATCGGCGCAGCATCTCGGCAGCCGGCCTGTGTCCACACCTTCGCAGACAGTGGTCCCCCGCTCGCAACCGCCCCGATTGGCCATGTGCCGACCGCCGAGGTATACTGAAGCCATGGCACGCATCACGTCTGTCGCGACAACGTTGGCATGGCTCCAGGCCGCCGCAGACGACCACCTGATGCGCCATCAGGACCATCTGCCGGAGGCGCTGGACCTCAGAGAGCACGCCCCTCTGTTCGCGCGCGTCTACCAATCCGCTCCGCCCAACACTCAGATCGGCTTCCCTATCGTCCTTCGCGATGGGCGCCTCACATTCATAGAGGAGCTGGCTGCACACGTGCGCTACGGCCCCTTCATCAACGGAGGCCGCTTCATCGGCACGTTCCACGTTCATCCGCCAGCGCCGGACGGCTCGTCTCCCCCTTTCTTCGACCCGCGAGACCTCGCCGCCGCGCTTCGGTCGGACAACCCCGGCTTCATCGAGCTGCTGATGGCCGCCGACCGCCTGTACGCCCTTGTCCGCGCCAACCCGTTCCTCTACATAGGCGCCAACCACGTGGACCGCAATCCGCTCCTCCTTCAAGAGCAGCACGCCGAGATGGTCCACAGACGCGGCTCCCATAGCCCGTCGGACCCGAACTACGCGGAGCACTATCGAGAGGCCAGCCTGTACTTCTTCCGCCGGTACGGCCTGGCGCTATACGAGGGCGGGCCCGCGGAGCTCCTCAAGCGCACGGTTACCCCGGAGCGGCCTTGGTAGCCACCTGCGTATCGCTGCCAGGCCGGCATGGGACACGCGCCGCGCTCCGCAGAAGCGGGGCAAGCTCCAGCTTCAGGCGCAGAAAGGCTTACCAACTGCGCCTTTGTGGGAAACATGTGAACGAGCCGCGGAGCTGCACGCCACGCCAAGCCGCCTCTGGACACCAGGGGAAGGCCAGCCATTGCCGCCGCGCGGCCCACAGCATACGGCCGTTGGCGCACCTTGGCGGGCGCACGCAGGCGGTGTGGCAGGAGTCCTGCCCCATAACGAGAGGAGGAAGCGCCCCAGCATCCAGTCGTGCCGTGCGGCGCTTGTAATATAACGCCTATGACCAGCTCCTTTTTGTGCGACCTCGAGCGCGAAGTGATGGTATTCGACGGTGCGATGGGCACGCTGCTCCAGTCCATGGCCACCCGCGAAGATTACGGCGGGCTAGACGGCTGCACGGAAGCCCTTAACATACACCGTCCCGATATCGTGCTGCGCGCCCACTCCGCTTACCTAGAGGTGGGTTGCCGAGCCGTTGAGACCAACACGCTGGGCGCCAACGCCATGGTGTTGGGCGAGTACGGCATCGCCCACCAGGCGTATGACGTGAACGTGGCGGCCGCCCGCATCGCACGCCAGGCTGTGGACAGATTCTCCACCTCCGCGCGCCCATGTTACGTGGCCGGCTCAATCGGTCCCGGCACTCGGCTGCCGTCCCTCGGCCAGATCTCCGCGGACGAGATGGTGGACATCTACCGAGTGGCGGCCAGGGGATTGCTGGACGGCGGCGTGGATCTCTACATCATCGAAACCTGCCAGGATATTCTGCAGGCCAAGCTGGCGCTCATCGCCGTGCAAGATGTGCTTAGGGAAACCGGCAAACGTCTCCCCGTCATGGTGCAGGTTACGGTGGAGCGCACCGGCACCATGCTGGTTGGCACCGAGATGAGCGCCGCCATAGTGGCCCTGGAGGCGTACGAGGCCGCGGACGTGCTTGGCATGAACTGCGCCACCGGGCCCGCTGAGATGATAGGGCATATCCGCACCCTCTCGTCGCAGTCCACCCGCTACCTGTCTGTGCAGCCTAACGCGGGCCTGCCGGAGAACGTTGGCGGCCGTGCCGTTTATTCGCTCACCCCGGATGAGCTGGCTAGGTACCTCCGCCAGTTCGTCACGGAGTACGGGGTCAACATCGTCGGTGGATGCTGCGGTACCACGCCGGAGCACCTGAAGCGCGTGGTTGAGGCCGTGGGCGGGCTGAAACCCAGGCTGCGGGAACCCAACAGCGTGCCGTCCGTCTCCAGCCTCTACACCGCCGTGCCCCTTAAGCAGGAATCCAGCGTGCTCATCGTGGGCGAGCGGCTGAACGCCAACGGCAGCAAGCAGTTCCGCGAGCTCCTCCAACGAGACGCCTTCGACGAGATGGTGGCCATGGCCCGCGAGCAGGACCGCGAGGGCGCTCATGTGCTAGACGTGTGCACCGCCTACGTGGGCCGTGACGAGCGCCGCGATATGGTGGAGCTCGTCACTAGGCTGGCCACCGCAACCCAGCTGCCACTGGTCGTCGACTCCACCGAGCCGCCCGTCATCGAGGCCGCCCTCAAGCTGCTTGGCGGCAAGAGCATCATCAACTCCATCAACCTCGAGGACGGCGGAGAGCGGCTGAGCAAAGTGGTGCCCCTGTGCCGCCGCTACGGCGCCGCCGTCATCGCCCTTACCATCGATGAGGAGGGCATGGCCAGAACCGCCGCCCGGAAGGTGGACATAGCCAAGCGCATCTACAACATCGTAACCAACGACTACGGAATGCGCCCTGAGGACCTTCTCTTCGATCCACTCACCTTCACCTTGGGCAGCGGCGCAGAGGACTCCAGACGCGACGGAGTTGAAACCCTGGAAGCCCTTAAGCGCATCAAGCAAGAGCTGCCCGGGGTGTTCACGTTGCTTGGCGTAAGCAACATCTCCTTTGGGCTCAAGCCGGCAGCCAGGGCGGTTCTGAACAGCGTTTTCCTGCACATGGCCGTGGAGTGTGGGCTGGACGCCGCAATAGTCAACGCGCGCCACATCACTCCGCTCCACAGCCTGCCCGAACAAGAACGAGAGCTGGCCCGCCGCGTCATCCTTGACGACCGCCGGTCCGGCAGCGACCCCCTGCAGGAGTTCATGGCGCTCTTCGAAGACCCAGCTCGCTCCAAGCAGGCCACCCAGATGGCCCTGGACGCCCCCCTCGAGGAGCGCCTCCAGCGCGCAATCGTGGACGGCAACCGCTCCGGCCTCGCCGAACTGCTGGATCAGGCGCGCCAGAAGTACCCTCCGCTCGACATCATCAACAACATCCTCCTCGAGGGCATGAGGACGGTGGGGCAGCTTTTCGCCTCCGGCGAGATGCAACTTCCCTTCGTTCTCCAATCCGCGGAGGTGATGAAGGCGGCCGTGGATCACCTCAAGCCTTACATGGAGAAGACCACCCAGGCCACCAAAGGCTCCATCGTGCTCGCCACCGTCCGCGGAGACGTGCATGATATCGGCAAGAACCTGGTGGACATCATCCTCACCAACAACGGCTACGTGGTGTACAACCTCGGCGTCAAGCAGCCAATCGAAAACGTCATCCAATCCGTGCAGGAGCACAACGCCGATGCCATCGGATTGAGCGGGCTGCTCGTGAAGTCCACCGCCGTCATGAAAGAGGACCTGGAGGAGCTGAACGCCCGGGGCCTCCACCACTTGCCGGTGCTGCTGGGCGGCGCGGCGCTAACCAGACGCTACGTTGAGGAGGAGCTCACGCAGGTGTACCACGGGCGGGTCTTCTACGCTCGAGACGCCTTCGACGGCCTGAGAATTATGGACCACCTGACCCAGGGCGCGGATTTCCCAGACAGCGGCAGACGCCGCACCTCCGCCGAGCGTGATCAGGGCGACCTCGAGCGGCGCCAGCGGCCCGAGGAGCCAACGCCCACGCCTGTCAGCCACGACGTTCCCATACCCGTTCCGCCATTCTATGGCTCCCGCGTGGTCGCCGACATCCCGGTGACGGAGGTTTTCCCCTACATCAACGAGGTCTCCCTCTTCAGGGGGCAGTGGCACTTCCGCAGGGGTGCCAAGGGCGTGGCGGAACGCGATGCGCTGATAGAGGACGTGGCGCGCCCGGCCTTTGAGCAGTGGAAGCGCCGCTGCCAGGAGGAGCGAATCCTCCAGCCCAAGGTGGTGTACGGCTACTTCCCCTGCTACTCCGAAGGAGACGACCTGCTCGTCTACCGGCCGGAAGGCGAGCCCGGCAAGTGGCAGCCAAACCCGGACTCCCAGCCGTGGCTCCGCTTCAGGTTCCCGCGCCAGGCAAGGGGCCGCAGGCTATGCATTGCGGACTTCTTCGCGCCGCGCGGATCTGCAAAGCCGGACGTGGTGGCGCTTCAGGTGGTTACCGTGGGCCCTCGCGCCACGGAGCTAGCCCACGAGCTGTTCGATAAGGGGAGCTACAAGGACTACCTTTACCTACACGGCCTCAGCGTGGAGACCGCCGAAGCCCTCGCCGAATACTGGCACAAGCGGATCCGCCAGGAGCTGGGCATCGCCGACAAAGACAGCACCGACCTAAAGGCGCTCTTCCAGCAGGGCTATCAAGGCTCCAGATACAGCTTCGGCTATCCCGCTTGCCCCAACCTTGAGGACCAAGTGGGCATCTTCCAGGCGCTCAACCCGGAGCGAATCGGCGTAACCCTAACTGAGGAGTTCCAGCTAGTGCCCGAGCAATCCACGTCGGCGATAGTGGTGCACCACCCAGAGGCCCGCTACTTCAACGTGTAGCCTGCCCCGCTTGGCGGCACTGCCCGTTTGGAGCCAACCGAGCGTGCCATCCGTGGTTTCCCCCAACCTCCCAGCTCCCCTCTCCCCGTAAGTGGGAGAGGGGCGACGAAGCCGCAGTGAGGGGAACTCCGCGGGCTAACCATCATACAAGGGGAGCCTCCTGCGCCTCACGGGCTTACACTACGCAACCACGCCTCACACTACCCACCCACCACCCCCCTCCTCGAAGGCAGGAGAGGGGGCCCGAGGAAGCCGCCGTCCCGAAACGCATCACCCCACCCGCGGGCTCTGACCAGGGCTCTGCTTCGTTGCAAACCCGTAAGCCATGTGCTAGAATCGGTGCAACGCCGCTGCTCACCGCCATCGGCACCAGGGCGGCTGGCGACCGCTGGAAGTCGGTGTTGGCCCGTGTCGCCCGTTCGTCCCGGCCGCGCCCCTGAGAGGAAGCCCACCAGTGCAGCAGACCAGATCAATCCTGGCCACTGACTGTGGTAGCACCACCACAAAGGCGATACTGATCGAGAACCGAGACGGCGAATACCGCCTGGCGGTTAGGGGCGAGGCGCCAACCACCGTCGAGTCGCCCTTCGACGACGTCACCGTGGGCGTCCGCAACGCCGTCCGCGAGGTCGAGGAGCTATCCGGAAGAACCATCCTGGGCAGCGAGGGCCCAATCGTGCCGGAGCGCGACGGCAAGGGCGTGGACCTTTACCTCTCCACATCCTCCGCCGGCGGCGGCCTCCAGATGATGGTGGCTGGCGTCGTCAAAGCGATGTCCGCCGAAAGCGCCCAGAGGGCCGCCCTCGGTGCTGGCGCCATCGTTGTGGACACCGTCGCCGTCGACGACGGCCGCCGCGATTACCAAAAGGTTGAGCGCATCAGGCAGATCCGCCCCGATATGATCCTCCTCTCCGGCGGAACCGACGGCGGCACGGTCACTCACCTCACCGACCTCGCCGAGATGATCCTCGCCGCGGACCCCAGGCCCCGCCTCGGCGTCGGAGTTCGCATCCCCGTCATCTACGCCGGCAACCGAGACGCCGCCACCCCCGTCAAGGAGATCATCGGTAGCCGAGTGGACCTGCGCGTGGTGGAAAACCTAAGGCCCACCCTCGACCGCGAAAACCTCCTCCCAGCCCGCGAGGCCATCCACGACCTCTTTCTCGAGCACGTTATGCAGCAGGCCCCCGGTTACAGCAAGCTCCTAACCTGGACCAGCAGCGGAATCATGTCCACCCCAAACGCCGTCGGCCACATCATCCGCACCGTCGCCGACAAGTACCACATGAACGTCCTGGCGGTGGACATCGGCGGCGCAACCACTGACGTCTTCAGCGTGTTCAACGGCACCTTCAACCGCACCGTCTCCGCCAACCTGGGCATGTCTTACTCAATCTGCAACGTGCTGGCCGAGGCCGGTGTGCATGGCATAATGCGGTGGGTGCCGTTCCACCTCACCGAAGAAGAGCTCAGAAACCGCCTTCGCAACAAGATGATCCGCCCCACAACCGTCCCCCAAACCCTGGACGACCTATACGTGGAGCAGGCGGTGGCGCGCGAAGCCCTCTCCCTCGCGTTCGAGCACCACAAGTCGCTGGCGCGCGGGCTCAAAGGGGTGCAGCAAACCCGCACCATCGGGGAGGCCCTGAGCCAGCAAGGCACCGGCCAAAGCCTGGTTGACATGATGGCCCTCGATATGATCGTGGGCTCCGGGGGCGTCCTCAGCCACGCCCCAAAGCGCGCCCAGGCCGCCATGATGATGGTGGACGCATATCAGCCCGAAGGCGTAACCCTTCTGGCGGTGGACTCCATATTCATGATGCCCCAGCTTGGGGTGCTCGCCACCGTGCACCCAGAGGCCGCCACGCAGGTGTTCGAGCGAGACTGCCTGGTGATGCTGGGCACCGTGGTATCCCCTGTGGGCAAGCCAAGACAGGGCGAGCCGGCATGCACCATTGCACTGAGCGGTAGATCGCCGGTGGCCGTGGGCGCAGGCGAGCTTGCCGTCGTTCCGCTGGAAGCTGGCGCGGAGGTGGACGCCGAGCTCACCCCCGGCCGAGGCCTGGACCTGGGCGCAGGGCGGGGTAAGCCGATCAAAAAGCGAATCCGCGGAGGCGTTGTAGGCGTTGTGGTGGACTGCAGAGGGCGGCCCCTCTCGCTTGCTTCCGAGCCGCAAGAGCGCATTGCCCAGCTTCGAAGGTGGATGCAAGCGATGGGGCTTGAGCTGCCGGCCTAACCGTACTCATACGCCCACGGTAACAACCGTAGCATTCACCCAGTGGAGGGAAAGGAGTCATGCTCCGTGGAGCGCAAACTGAAGCAGAGGGGGTCTTCGCATGGAGAGCATTAGACTGGAAGTTGAGACGAGAGAGAACCAGGGCCTGCCCGTGATCGCCGTCAAGGGCGAGATCGACGTGTACACCGTGCCGATGTTCAAAAGGGCCATCTCCGAAGCCATCGACAAGGGCAGCAGACACCTGCTGATCGATCTAACCCACGTTACGTACATGGACAGCAGCGGGTTCGGCACGCTGCTGGGAGCCACAAAGCGGCTGCGGTCATCGGGCGGCAGCCTAAGCCTCATCGGCCCCAACGAAGTCATTGCTCGCATGCTCAAGATCACCCGTCTTGACACCATCTTCGCCATCTACAACACTGAAGCAGAAGCCATCGATGGTGTGGCAAAGGCTGCAGAGAAGAAACCAAGCAGTAGCGAGTAACGCGCCGCGGAGCCTAAAGAGGCGCCAGTGCACGGCCGACAATAGCCCTGAACGTGATGGGGACACTTCCGACCGAAAGGTCGTCTGCGGACCGATACGGGTGCCCGGAACCACCCAACCGCGAAGCCAGAAAGGAGGCCCAAGCTTGAGGGTCATCGAGGTGATCTTTCACGATGACAAGAAGGTTGAGCTGACCGTCGAAATGCCGGACCCGGACCGGTATACCACCGACAAGGTGCCACACCTCCCCAAGCTGCTGTTCAAGCTCTTCCCCAACCTAGCCACCCATCGGTGCGATAACGGCCGCGGCTACTCCTTTCGCCGCGAATGTCAATCCACCGAGATTCCACACCTCCTGGAGCACCTCATCATCGAGCTCCAGGGCCAGGCGTATCCCCACGTCAAGCTCTCAGGCGAGACTCAGTGGAACTGGCAGATCGATCCGCGAGGCTGGTTTCACGTGTACGTTGAGTACGAAAGCGAGCTCCTCGTGCTGGGCGCCATCCGGCTGGCCGAGAAGATCATCAACGCCCTCGATGACCGTAGGCTGGACGACGTCAACCCAGAGGCGGAGATCCGCAGGCTTCGCCAGATCGCCCTTCTCGGCCTGGGAGCTCCGCCCCGTGAAGGCCCTTACGCCTCCTCCACATCCGATCTAGTGCCCGCCATGGCAAGCGCAGGCCTGTAGCCTCTTCCTCTTGCCTCCTGCATACCTCAAGGCCGTGGGTCCCTTCCAGACTCACGGCCCTTTTCTTATCTACCGCTTCATCCCTTGTTCAAGCGAGGCAGCTCTTGTGGAATAACCAACCCGGTGAACTACTTGCCGCGCATGGTCCCACCAGCAAATGGGCGTGCAGGGCCATATCACCTGTGGCAAGGGAGGTCGGCATGAAGCTCCTGCTCGCGCTTACCCTGTGCGTGTGCGCTGCGGTCATGATTGCGGACCACTGGACCGCCATCAGAATCATCCTTCAGCGTCCGTAGCATCGGGCGGATGCCCGGAGCAGTACGCGCGGCAACGCCATTTGCTGCACCAGCCTGCTCAACCTGCTGTTTGGTATCCCTGTTGCTGTTGCCGTTGCCGGCTGAATAGCCAACCAATATCAAGCGACAGATAGCACGCTGGTTGCCCGTCGGTGTTTCGGCCAGGTGGCGATCCTAGCCATCTGGCCTTCCCCTTCTCTTAGCAGCGCTCGCCAGGTTTGCGCAGCCCATCCGCTGGGTAATCCCGCCACGGAGGTGTTGTCGTTGGCCACGAGGATAAGGGACCCAGAAGGCAAGGTGGCGTGGTACGATTCGGGCAAGTTTAGGCTCACCGGCGCGGCAACCGGCGCCGATGCCAGGGGCGGGGCTGGCACAATACAGGGCGTGGCCGGCGGCGCCGGCACAGACACGGTGCGTGGCGGCGTGCTTCGCCGGGCCGAGCAACAACGCATCATCAGCCCAAACCGAAGCTAGCCTCGGTCACTCTTCACCGCCAGCAACCGGCTGCGGCGTAATCCGCTGTTCCAAGCCGTATCGGCGCATGAGCTTGCGGAAGTCTCTCAGCTTCAGCAGCTTTATCTTGATGCCGGGATACTGCTCGCGCAGGCGGCGTAGCTTGCGGTTTTTGCGCGTGGATAGCGAGGGCTTGAGGGTGGTGACCTCCACGTAGAGGTCGTACTCAGGCAGGTAAAAGTCCGGTGTAAACGACTGCTTGACGTTGCCAGACGAATCCCACCGCAAAGGAAACGTTCTCGGCTCGTACTCCCAGCGTACGCCGTAATAGTCAAGCAGCCTTGCGAACTCCTCTTCGGTGTGGTGGGCGAAGGGAGCCTTCCTCTCGCGCGGCCTAGACATCAAGTGACAGCAACACTCCTCACCGCCCGAGGAGCAGAGCCTCGCGGTCCCGCCCATCCAGGCGGTTCAAGCATCCCTCTGCATAGCAGCGCCAATCCCAACCGGCTCGCACACGCGGCCAAAGTTGGTATGGCCTGATCTCACTAACATAGTTTAACACGCCCCGCGCCTCAATGCAAGCTCCGGCGTGATCTGTCGCATGTGGGGTGTCTCTTACAGTAATGCAGGCCGCAACAGCCCGCTCGCCTGTACCACACCCCATCGCACCCGCGGCCCACCAGGGCGCACGTCGCCCGCGGCGAATCGCACTACCGTGGAGGTGCCCTGGCTTTGGCTAACAGAACGCCTTTGTTCGCGTTGGCCGCCGCGGCGGCCGCACTGATGGCATCCCCGGCGGCGGCGCAGAGTGCTCATCTTGAACATCAGTTTCTTCGGGTGGGCATCGTGCTTCGCCCGCCAGCATTGGCCGTGGAGCTGCAACCGGTCGGCACCCGCTGTACCTTGACCGCCGACGGGCAGCTGACTCTGGCACGGGCCGCCACAGGGCAGACGGTGCGCATCCTAGCCGACGGCGCTCGCGTTGTGGCCCGCATGCCCTCCGGGGCCGCCCTGCACGCCAACCACTGGCTGGCGCTTTCGCCGGAAGCGAACGGGCTCATCGCAGTGAGGGGGCGGCGGTACCCGGGCCAGATACGCGCGTACGTACGCCGGGGCGCCATCCAGTTGGTTGCGTATATCCCCCTGGAGGCGTACGTTGAGGGCGTGGCGCGCGCCGAAACGCCAGCCGGTTGGCCGCCCCAGGCCGTTGCGGCGCAGGCGGTGGTGGCCCGAAGCTTCGCTTTGGCCAGCATCGGCAGGCACGCCCGCGACGGTTACGACCTGTGCAACGTGTCTCACTGCCAGCAATTCCGCGGCGCGGAGCAGATCGACCCTGCCACCAGGCGCGCTGTAGCCGCCACGCGTGGTTGGATCCTGACGTGGCACGGACGGCCAGCCCTCGCCCTGTTCAGCTCGTGCTGCGGCGGGCGTACCGCGTCTCCTTGGCCCGGAGCGGAATCCATCGGCTTGGGCTATCTGCGCAGCGTTACAGACACCATCTCTGCAAGGCCAGCGTGTTCCGCATCCCCCTATGCGCATTGGAGCACCCTCATCACCCGCGCGGAGATGCTGGCGGTCCTGAAAGAGGCGGGCTGGCTGGGCTCCGCGCCGCCGGAAATCCGCGTTACGGCCAGGGACCCCTCCGGCCGGGTCTCCCAGATTCGCGCGGGTTCGCAGACGATACCTGGCAGCGAGTTCTGGATCGCCGCTGGAAGGGTGCTGGGGCGCAGGCGCATACGCAGTCCGTGGTTCGCGCTTGCCCCAAGCGGAACGGGCTACGCCGTGAGCGGCCGCGGGTACGGCCACGGCTTGGGGCTGTGCCAATGGGGAGCCAGGGCGCTGGCGCTTGAGGGCATGGATTGGAGGGCTATCCTCCGCCGGTACTACCCGGGCCTTCACCTGGAGCGGCTGGAGAGTGGGCAGTAGGGGATGGAGGCAGGGGGCGATGCTGCCTCCGCGTTGGGGCACCTTCCCCTGGTGGAGGCCGCCAGCACATCTCAGTGCTTGCCAAGCTGCATCACCAGCAGCCCCGCCACGATCATAAGCGCTCCAACGCACTTGCGAGCGTTCAGCCCCTCCCCAAGCGCAACGACGCCGAGCACCAGCGTCACCAGCGGATATGAGGCCGCCATTGGCACCACCCAAGACGCCTCTGATATGCGGATGGCGTGAAAATAGGCCACCTGAGCCAGCAAACCAGCGGTGATGCCGCCAGCAGCTATCAGACCTGCGCTTCGGAGATCCACGAACTTGAGCTGGTGGTACCCGCCCGACGCAAGCAGATACGCCGAAACGCACGCCAGAACCGTCAGGCTTCGAAGAAAGGTTGCCACCTCCGGCCTAACCTTAACAACCCCAAGCTTGTCGAAAACGGGCGCCACGCCCCAAAGCAGCATCGTTACCAGCACCAGAACGATCGACCGCACCAGCTGAACTCCTTTCAGAGGCGGCGCTGCCGCCCCAAGCCATTGTCGGCCAACGGGAGACGCCCTCCGCAGGGAGCCCGCGAAGGTCCACGCGCAATCGCCCTCGGAGCCGTTGATGCGTCCAATGGTCTATTGGCACGCTCTAGCGCGGCGCATCCGGCGGCTCGTGGGGTTAGCCGCGCCCTGAGGTCAGCCGAGCCAGGAGGCGGCTCAGCTCAACGGCGCCAACCTCGCCTCCCGTTGCGCCGGCCGCGCGGGCCAGGGCGGGCGTGGTTGGCTGCGCGCCGAGGAAGAGCCGAAACGCAACCATCACGTCCGCCACGCCAAACGCACCGTCGCCGTTCAGATCGCCCGGGACGAACGGGAAGCGTAGCTCGATGGCGTCTCGGATGCCGTGCGGGTCGTTCAGGAGTCGCGGGTCCATCTGGGCGTTGCCAGCGCCATCCCGCACGCCCGGCGAAACCCTCACGCGATACAAGATATCCTCGCCGGGGGGACTGACGCCGGGTGGGCGGTAGGTGAGCAGCAGCTCCCGGTCGGAGGCACCGCGCACAAGCGCCGCGCCCGAAAGCACGCCGCTGTCTTCAGGGAGGTCCTCCAAGAACAGCGTGCGCATGTCCACCGGCTCGCTGAAGGTGAGAACCATTCCGCCGCATGGGCCGCCGCCGGGCCTAGTCGCCGCGCCGGAGGGCAGGGGCAGCTCGGAAAGGCGCACGAGTATGGGCGGCAGCGTCTGCTCGGCGTCGAAGCGGATGGACGCGGTGGAGGCGTTTCCGCCCGGGACGTGCTGCGCCCTATCCCTCACACAGACGGCCACGCGGTAGGTGGCGATTCGCTCGGTGGGCGGATCGCCCTCCAGCACACCGCCGACCAACGGCTTGGCAAGGCGTACCAGCGCCACTGAACCCACAGTCCCATCCGAATCTCGCAGCTCCGCCACATATGGTGCCGCCTCGGCGATGTCCGGCACGGCGGCGGCGTCGCTGAGCACGCTTACGCCGCCGTCCGCCAGCGTCTCGTTTGCCACCACGCGCAGCACCGCGTTCAGCGGCACGGCAGCGGCGCCCGGCAGTGGGCGCCAATAGGGGGTGGCGGGGATGGCGCCGTCGGGCATCGGGTTGGCGAGGTACTCCACCCGGAAGGCGGGCGGAACGGTGTCTGGCGGCGTCAACCCCACCACCATTGGATTGGAGCTATCGCCCTTGGCGTCGGCGGCTGGCGGTATGCTCAGCAGCACCGCGGGGGCGCTGGGCACGATCGCGCCAGCTGCGTCGCGCACAAACGGCGGAATGGAGGCGGTGAACGGAGCCGAATGCGCCAGCACCACACTTCTGCACCCCGGCTCCCACGTGGCAGACCACGAGCCGGCGGACGGCGTGGCCACTGGAAGAACGAGGGTGCTCGGATCCATCTGGGCGCTGAAAGTGAGGCGCACGGGCGAATCGCGGGGCACAAGGCGATCGGTTGGAGAGGCGATCGCGCGCCACGGGCCGGGCGGGCCGCTTAGGCAGCCGTCAGCCGTAAGCCCCCCCAGCCCCGGCTCGCGGTACTCAACGCTCACCAACCGGGGTCGCTGGCCGGTGTAGAAGCTCCACGTCAGCGGAACCCCGGGTCCGGCCACCACGCCTTGTCCGCCCAGGTCCGTGGCGCTCACAAGCGTGAACGCGTGGGCCACGGGCTGCTCCGTGGGCGACTCGGCGTAGGGCTTGTGCTGAAGCGTCACCGTGGTGCCATCCGGGCTGAAGCACCTGCTGCCCGCCAGCCATCGGTCGTACGTAGAGCTGTGCGTTGTGCCCGTGAGGGACCAGTCGCCGTCCGCGGCAAAGGCGAGGCTCCACTGGTTGATCGGCTTGCTGAATCGCAGCACCACCGGCTGATCGAGCGACGCGAGCGACCCAGGCGCCGGCGAGACGCCAATCAGCATAGGCGGCCGGGTGTCCGCCACGCTGAACGACCACAGCGCGCCGCTGCCCGGGGCCATCTGGTTCCCCGCGGCGTCCCATACGGCTAGGAGCTGGGCCAGCACCGTGTCTCCGGGCCGAAGCCTATTTCCGTCCGCTCCAGCTGCGAAGACTAGGTTCAGCGACCTCCCGTCCGGGCTGAAGCCTTGGGTGGCCGCCCAAGCACCACCTCCAAGCGGCTGCGCGCTCGCGGGGTCCAGTGCAGGACCTGCCTCACCGGAGAGGTAGGACAGCCGAACCACGGGTCGCCCGGGCCCAGCGGTTGCCACAGGCTCGGAAAAGCGCAGCTGCAGCGCGGTGGTTGATGGCTGCACTACGGCGCCGTTTGCGGGAGTGACGCCGGTGAGGCTTGGGGGTTGGTGGTCGATCGTCGAGAAACAGACTGCATTGTTGGGAACCATGCCCGCCACCAACGGCTGCCCATCGAGGTCGCACGCCGACAGCACCTTCAGCTCGTACGTGCCGCCGTCCTCAAGCAGCGGCGGGTGCACCACAATGGCGGTGGTTCCCTGCCCATCCAGCGCCGCGCTCACTCCCGCTAGCGCCGTCCCGCCCGGGCGGCTGAGGGCAACGGCCAGCGATTGGCTCCGAATCGGCTTGCTGAAGACGATGGAGAGTGTGGCGTTGTATGGCACGTTGGCGCTGCCCTCCGATGGCGTCATGGCGAGCACGAACGGCGGGCTTCCGGCGGACACCGCAAACCGGAACGCCTGGTCAGCCGCCAAGCCGTTGCCGGAGGCGTCCACCACTCCGCCGGCCAGCAGCGTGAACGTGTGCTGGACGCCCTGCCGCAGCGGCGACGTGTGCGTAATGGTGAGCGTGGTGCCATCCGACGACTGCTGCACGCTCCACGTGCCGCCCGGGTCTGGGTCCACGCGGAACCAGGTGGCTGCCTCCGGCACTGCAACCGGCTCGTTGAAGACGAGGGTGATCGGCGCGCTGCAGTCGATTGCGGTGGCGCCGTCGGCAGGTGCGTGCCACTGGAGCTGTGGCGGCCACACGTCGGCTCCCCATGGCACCAAGGTGACGCTCCATGGGTTACGAGCCGATGTGGGCGCGGTGGGAGACGCGGCCAAGGCTCGGCCGTAAACGTCGAGGGCGGCCACGCGAAGGGAGATGCTTAGGGGGGCGGCGCCAACGGGCGGGAACGCCGCGGGCGTTACGGTTGCCACGCGTCCATCGGTGGAGAGGGCGACGGAGAGTGCCAGAGAGGGCGTGGATGTAACGGTGAGGGTCTGCGCCACCACCGGCTTGCTGAACGCCACCGAGATGGAGTGGCCCGGCATCAGCACGCCGCCGTCTTCCGGGCTATGCGATACGATGGTGGGCGGCGTCATGTCGCCGATGGTGAAGGCAGACGGGTTCGGGAGGGGGCCGCTGGTGAGGAGGGGACGCTGATAGCTGTCCTCGCACAGGCGTGGAAGGGCGGCGGGGTCCGTTTGGACCGTGAGCAAGTAGGTGCGGCCATCCTCAAACGGCACCTGGTGGGTGAGCGTGAGCGTGCGCTTATCTGCGGAGAGGGCCCACTGGAACGCGATGGGCTGGCCGTCGCGGCCGGTGGAAGGCTGGATGCTAAGCACCGGCGGATAGCGATCCAGCACAATGCTGTCGGCCAGTACGGGGCCGCTGAACGTGAGTACGATGGGCGCGTTTGGCGCCACGTTGCCTGCCCCATGGGCAGGAGCAACGCCGGTGACGGTGAACGCTATGCACCCCGGGGCCGCGGACCCGGCCGCAACCATGGCCAGAAGCACAAGGCAACGCGGCAGAGGGGGCGAGGCGAGTCTGACGGAACCCACTGGCAACCTCCCAGGCGGTGCACTGCTTGGAAACGATGGCACTCGCTTACGTGGTTCCACAGCAGGCGAGCGAGTCCTGTAATGCCAAGCAGCAGGCGCACGGCTGGCCTCAGATGTGCTTCGCGTCGATTGCGTTGCCGTGGATCAGAGGGACCTGCGTGGGGGTGGGTTGGGGGCGGTTTGGCGCATGGTAGCCGTCCGCGCCCTCAAGCAGCTCCGACGCTGGTATGGTGTCCTCGTCGAAGAGGAGGTAGGGCAGCACGGCGAGGCTATCGTCCACGCTCATGGGCACGAAGCGGCCCGAGCCCCTAACCAGCACCGCTCCGTCCTCGCCGCGGATCTCGCCGGAGGCCTGCCAAAGACGGCCTCGCCCGCCCGTGAGCCTGGCGCGAACGAAGATGCGCCTGCCGACGGGCACCGGCTTCACAAAGCGGATCTGGAGCTCGGCGCCCACGCAGAGCCTGCGCACAACGAGCGTGGGCGTCCACCCCATCGCCTCGTCTAGCAGCGCCGAGAGCACGCCGCCGTGCACCACGCCGTTGTACCCGCAGCGCGTGGCATCCGCGGTGAACTCGGTAACAACCTCATCTCCCTCCACGCGAAAGCGCACGGCGAGGCCTGCGGGATTCGCCCGCCCGCAGACGTAGCATCCATCTGAGTTGGGAAGGTACCTCACGATATCGCCTTCGTGGGGTGCGGCAAGGCTCCTGCCGACCTCCGCGCGGTTCGCCTCAGGCGTGCCGCAGGTGGCGGCCGAAAACGTGGAAGCAAGTAAGCCAGTAATAGATGAAGCCACTGACAGTCTATAACGTTCTTTCACTTGCTTCCTTCTGGAGCGCGGAAGGGTGCGTCGTGGCGCTGCGCGCGCCCTGGCCGGCTCACTAACAGCAGGGAGGAGATGGGCACAGCCGTCCAGAAAGCATTGCTACGGCGGCACTGCGCCAACCCGTTTGGTGGCGAGAGGCTGGGGATTACGGCGTGTTGCGAATCCTGAAGGTCCGCGGGTTCAGATCGCGCAGCGAATCTCTACCGCGCTGGCAAGACGTGCCCATCGCTCTGCGCCTTAGTTGGGGAACTGCGTTCAGGCCTCCGGCGCCCAGCGGCGGGCCACGCAAGCCATCGTAGTAACCGGAGGAATGTAGAACGGTGCCACAGATCGCCAGACAGGCAGCGTGGGAGCTGCTGAACGAGTACACGAAGTCGGATAGCCTCATCAAGCACGCCCTGGCTGTGGAGGCATCTATGCGCTGGTACGCCCGCCATTTCCGCGAGGACGAGGAGCTCTGGGGCTTCGTGGGCCTCATCCACGATTTCGACTACGAGCGCTGGCCCAACGCCCCGGACCATCCGGACCAGGGCGCAGCCATCCTCAGGGAGCGCGGCTACCCTGAGGAGATCATCCGCGCGGTCCGCTCGCACGCGGAGTATACCGGCCTCTCCCGAGACAGCCTGCTGGAGAAGACGCTCTTCTCGGTGGACGAGCTTACTGGCTTCATCACCGCCGTGGCGCTCGTCCGGCCAACCAAGAGCATCATGGACGTGGAGCCGCGCTCCGTCCGCAAGAAGATGAAGGATAAGGCGTTCGCCGCCGCCGTGAGCCGAGACGATATTCGCAGGGGCGCCGACGAACTCGGCATCGACCTAGATGAACACATCGGCAACGTCATCGCGGCGATGCAAAGCGTGGCCCCTGCGCTGGGGTTGGCCGGTGGCTGATAGACGCCGCAGCTTGCTGGCCACTCTGGAGGTGGACCGTCGTTTCGGGCGAGGGCAGAGGCTGGCGCGCAAGGGCGATCCCTCCGGCGCCGAGCGCGAGTTCAGGGCCGCCCTCCAGCTTTCGCCCGCCCACCCTCACATCCGCATTCACCTCGCCATGGCCCTTGCGGACCAGGGGCGTTACAAGGAGGCGTTGGCAGAAACCTCCGCCCTGGCGCGAGAGAGGCCCACAGACGCCGTCGTCCACCTGTTCCACGGTCGGACGCTGTACGACGCGGGCCGCTACGCCGAGGCGGAGGCGGCGTTTTCGCGGGCGGCGGAGCTATCGCCGGATAACCACCTGGCGCCGGCATACCGCCTCTTGGCTCGCGCGGCGCAAGGGCATGTGGGTGAGGCGCTCGCCGGGCTCAAGCAGCCGGGCCTAACGGGGAGCTCCGCGTTCCAAGCCCGCCTCCTCCTTCTCATCGAGGAGAGGTCGCTGTTGCCCAAGCGCCCCGACGGGCCGGCGCCCGCCACCTCGCTCTCCGGTGCACCGAACCGCCGCGCCGCCAAGCGCCACGCAGACAGAGCCGCTGGCCTGCTGGAGCGCGGCAACGCCAACGATGCCGTGGAGAAGATGCTGAAGGCGCTTGCCGCGGACCCGAATCTGCCCGATGGGCGGGAATACCTGGCGGTAGCTGCCCTGTACGCCAGGCGGTTCGGCCTGGTGGCAGAGGCCCTGCGAGGCCGCAACAAGACTGATCCGCTGGTGGCGATGCTTCTTGGCTGCGCGTCCATCGGTTTGGGAAGGCTGGATGAGGGCCTCCGCCTGCTTGAGGCAGCGGATCGCCGATCGCCAGAGGCGCGCTACTACAGGGCGGTTGCGCTGCTGGCCAAGGGAAGGCGTCCGCAAGCCGTCCGGGAGATGGAGGCGGCGGTGGAGCTGGACTGGGAGCTGGCTCGCAGGCACGTAGCCGAGGCACTGGCGGCAGTGTGTGGCTAGAGCGGGCGTGTTGTGCGGGGCGGCGTCACACCTTGAACCGCACGTGAATCACGTCGCCGTCTTGCACCACGTATTCCTTGCCCTCCAACCGAAGCTTGCCGGCCTCCTTGGCGCCGTGCTCGCCGCCGTAGCGCACGTAGTCCTCGTACGAGATCACCTCTGCGCGGATGAAGCCACGTTGCAGGTCGGAATGAACCCTTCCGGCGGCCTCTGGGGCCTTTGCGCCCTTGCGGATCTCCCAGGCGCGCACCTCCATGGGGCCGGCGGTGAAGAAAACGATGAGGTTCAGCATCCGGAACCCGGCTTCGATGAGCTGGTCCAGGCCTGTTTTCTCCCGCCCCAACGAGGCGAGGTACTCCCGCGCCTCCTCGTCGCTGAGCGCGGCCAGTTCGGCCTCCACCTGGGCGGGGATCGGGATGACGTCCAGGCCATGCTCGCGCGCCTTGGCTTGCAGCGCAAGGTAATGCGGCTCGGAGTCGAGATGGGCCACCTGATCCTCCCCCAGATTGGCGATCACAACCTTCTCCTTCAGCGAGATGAGGCCCAGGTCTTTGAACTGATCCCTCTCGTCTGAAGACAGGTCTGGAGTGACTCCCTGCTCCAAGCTGGCCTTTATCCTCAGCAGCAGGTCAAGCTTCTCCTTGGCGCCGGGAACGCGGCCCCTGGCCTCCTTCTCCAAGCTGTGCTCCCTGGTGGAAACCACCGATAGGTCGGACAGCATCAGCTCCAGGAGGATCGTGTCGAGGTCGCTGGCTGGGTCCACCCGACCTTCGGGGTGCATAACGTCTGGGTCTTCAAAGCAGCGGATGACGATGGCGATGGCCTGGCAGGCCCGCACGTCGGCGAGGAAGCGGTTGCCCAGGCCGGCGCCAAGGTGGGCGTCCTTCGCCAGCCCGGCGATGTCCGTGAAGCGCACGGTGGCAGGCACGATGCGGCCTGGTTTGGCAATCTCCGCCAAGCGCTGCAAGCGGTCGTCCGGCACTTCCACAACGCCCACGTTCGGCTCAATGGTGCCGAATGGATGCCGGGACGCCTCCGCCTGAGCCGACTTCATGAGGGCGTTGAACACGGTGGACTTGCCGGAGTTGGGCGGGCCTACAATGCCGATCTCGAGAGCCATGAGGGTACAACCATCAATGCTCGGGAGCTGCAGAAGGCAGCTGCCTGCGCGCGTCACAGTCGCGGCCGACCTTAAGGTTACCACCTGAGCAGCAGCCAGTCAACCTGCACCGGCTTCCTTTTCAGTCCGTGTCCCCCACGCGAACTGCCGTGGCTTCCTACCCCGCCTTGATATAGCCCACGGCCGGTGAGATGCGGTGGCCCGGCGCCGTTGCGGTGGCGGCAACGCGCCCCTCGCCGCCGGGCTGGGGGCTATCGCGCCGCAACGTGAAGGTGGTGCGCGCCGTCTGCCCTGCTGCCGCCGACACCTTTGTGGCGCTGTCGCCAACCAAGCGCCACCCCGCCGGCGCGGATAGGGTTACCTGCACGGTGGCGGGCTGGCGGGAGTAGTTGTGCAGATCCACCGCCACCAGCTGGCTCTCGCCCCTGGCCACAAACGCGTTCCGCTCGGCAAGCACCTGATCAACATCTGGCTTCGGGCGATCCTGCACGAAAGCCAGGGATATCCATACGGGGTCGGCGGTGGCGGGAGCGGGCCGCGGGCGTCGTTTGGGCCAGGGGGCCGGGTCATGGGCCTGCTTGGCGATGGCGGCGGGCAATCCGGACACGTACACGGGAACCGGAGACAGGTCAACGGCAACCTGGCCACGGCGCGATGGCCGCTGGGATGCCACACCCATGATGTCCGTCAGCGTAAGGGCGCGAGAGGCTGGGAGGCTCACGCCCTTGGGGGCGTTGCTCCAGGCCACCATCACGTAGCGACCCCCGTTGCGGAATAGGTACCCGCGGGCGTCTGGATCGCCCAAATCCAGCTGGCCGACGAATCGGGCCTCGCCCAGCGTTTCCGTCATGGCCGCCAGGGCGGCGTAGGCGGGCTTGGGAGTGAGGTCGCTGCGCACAATGCCCCAAAGCGAGGATGCGTACTCGAGGAACTCCGCCATGTAGAAGAAAAAGAAGCGGTCGACGCCGTGGCTGAGCGCGTTGGCGTATGCCTTCACAAGGTAGACGGCCTGGTCTCGCTCCGACTGGGTGAAGGTGCCGTCCGGCGCTCGGTGGGCGGGCACCCCCATCTCCGTGAGCCATATGGGTTTGTGGCAGTGGAACTGCTCCAGCAGCGCCTTGTTGGCGGCGATTCGCTCCAAAACGCCGTCAACGGGGCCGTAGTAGTGCATGTTGAACAGGTCGAAGTAATCGCAAGCGCCGTTCTCGAACACGCGCTCCATCCAAGGGCCGGCCTGCATCGCCAACGAGCCAAGCAGCACCTCGCAGTTTGGGTTTCCCTCCTTGCATCCAAGGTAGGCGGCTTTGAGGACTGCTGCATACTCCTCAGGCCTGCCCGCGAAGAAGAAAATGTCTGGCTCGTTCCATATCTCCCAGAACTTGGTGCTATCTTTGAACTCGGCGGCGGCCTTGCGGAAGTAGCGGTAGGCGTCGTCTGGGTTGGTGGGCGGGTAGGAGTGGCGGTCCCTGGTGTTGGGCGGGGCGCTGGTGGCCCACGAGGGGCTATCGTGGAAGACCTGGTACACGGTTATGCCCACGCCGCGCTGGGCGTCTGCGGCCTTGCGGTACCACCCCCAATCGAACCTGCCGCGCTCCGGCTCGGTAGCCCCCCAGGACAACCGATCTCGGAGGCACGAGAGGCCGGCGGCGCGGGCGACCTTGGCTGCGGTCTGGAGCCGTTCCGGGGTGGTGTAGAACCAGCTGAAGCCGGCGTCCAGGGCGAGCGGCGAATCTGGGTAGTAGCGCCTATGCCGCGGGTCCGCCACCACGGCCAGCGACACGGAACCCTTCAACGCGTCTCGGCCATTCTGAAGCGGAAGGCTCCAACGAAGCTCGTAGTAGCCGCGGTGCACCACGGGGAGGGTTAGCCGGGCAGAGCTGGATGGGGCTGTTGTGGGGTCCCAAGGCACCTTTCCATCGCACACCACGCGCCCGCCGAAATCCCGGACCTGGTAGCTCAGGGCGGTGGGTGCGAGGGCCGTGGGTTGGCTTAGGGCAACCTGAAGCTCCACGGGCTTGCCCACGAAGAACAGGTTTCCCGGCTGCTGAGAAGCTATGGAGACTGCTGGCACGCGCTCAAGAGCGACGCCGTCGAACCAGGCGGTGCCGCTTGCGTAGCTTGGGGAGGACGGGTCGTGAAAGGTGGAGCGGAGGCGACACACCAAGCGGGCGGAGCGAGCGTTGGGAGGAGAGGTGAGGAGGGCGCGGTACGGAAGCCAGTCGTACGTGCCGATGGCGGACTCGGTTGCCGCGGAGGACACCACATTGCCGGAGGCATCAAGCCACTCAACCAGCACCTGCGCCTCAGCCTCGCGGAGGCCATCGGTGCGAATCCAGGCGGAGAGGCGATAGGCGCGCTGAGACTCCACTGCCGCCGGTAGCGCGGATGCCCAGGCGGCCTCACGCGCGTGCAAAGCGGAGATGCGGAGGGAGCTTGAGGAGACGTGGCGGGTGACTGGGTCGGCTGCCAGCTCTGCGGCGCCACCCGAAACGCGGGGAGTCCACTCGGTCTGGCTCACCATAACGCTGGTGAGGGTGAGCAGGGCGATGTACATAGCAGCCTCCAGGTTGGCCAAGGCGGCGGAATGCCGTGCTGGTTTCCGCCGGTTGGTGGTTTCGATACCAGAATACGGCACGGGCTGGCGCGATTCCCCCGCTGAGGCGTACGAGCGTCGGCGCGAACGGGCTGCGGGCGCGGAGGCAGCTCCCGTCAGCGGCGTGCTGTAGGGGTGTGGGTATGGCGATCCACGCCCTGCCGCCAGGAAAGCGGCGCGCGATCGTGCGCAGAAGCCCATCCCGGTGTGGCTGCTATGCGGCCCCCGAGCCGTTGACGCATCTATTGCTGCATGGTATACTGTGGCGCGGCGGGATGGCATCGGCCATCCCCATATCTTTGTCCCTCCCAAGGGAGATGCTTGGTGGTGCGCCGCGTATCGGATCGGGGCGCCGAGCAGTTGGAGGTGCGAGATGCCGACCGCGGTGGTAGTTGGCGCCCAGTGGGGCGACGAGGCTAAGGGAAAGGTTGTTGACCTCCTTTCCCAAAGCGCCGACGTGGTGATTCGCTACGGGGGAGGCCCCAACGCCGGCCACCGCGTGGTCTTCAATGGCCAGGTCTTCGCTCAACACATCATCCCCAGCGGCATCTTCAATCCCAATACCCTCTGCATCGTCGCAGACGGCGTCGTTCTTGATCCGGCGGACCTCGCCGCCGAAATGGACGGCCTCACATGCCGCGGAGTCTCCCTCGATAACCTCCGCATCAGCCCAAACGCCCACCTCATCCTCCCATACCACAAGCTCATCGATCGCCTCGAGGAAGAGCGCCGCGGCCCCGGCAAGATCGGCACCACCGGCAGAGGAGTAGGCCCCGCTTACGCGGATAAGGCCGCCAGGTGCGGACTGAGGGTGGGGGACTTGCTCGATCCAGACCAGTTCCGCCGCCGCATTGTCGAGCTCCTCAGCATCAAGAACCTCATCCTAACTCGAGTGTACGGCGCCCAACCCCTGGACCCCGAACAGGTGGCGCTGGAGTGCCTGGCCCACGCGCCGCTCATCGCACCCCACGTCGCCGATACCAGCGCGATGACCCGGCGCGCCATAGCCGATGGTAAGCGGATCGTCTGCGAGGGCGCCCAAGGCACCATGCTTGATATCGACTACGGCACCTACCCGTACGTCACGTCGTCGCACCCAGTGTCCGCCGGAGCGTGCCTCGGCACCGGCATTGGGCCCCGCAAGCTGGACCTCGTGGTGGGGGTCGCCAAGGCCTATACCACCAGGGTCGGCGAGGGTGCCTTCCCCTCCGAGCTCAAAAATGAGATTGGCGACCGCATCCGCGAGCGCGGCAGGGAGTACGGCACCACCACCGGCAGGCCCCGGCGCTGCGGATGGCTGGACGCGGTCGCCCTCCGGTACGCCGTACAGGTGAACAGCCTCGATTCCCTCGCCCTCATGTGCCTAGACGTCCTCAGCGGCCTCCCCGAGGTCTCAATCTGCACCGCACACCGCACACCCAACGGCGTGACCACGGACCTCCCGGCCGACCGCAGCCTCCTCGGCGCCGCTCAGCCCGTCCTCGAAACCCTCCCCGGCTGGCAAGAAGACATCTCCGGCGCCTCCAAGCTGAGCGACCTGCCGGATAACGCCCGCGTATACGTGGCCCGCGTCGCCGAGCTTGTGGGCGTCCCCGTGGAGATCGTCTCTGTGGGCCCGGACCGCAAGCAGACCATATTGGACGACGCAGGTGCAATAGCGCAGTTCATGCACGCCAGGTAACCGCAACAAAGCGCCAGCCTCCAGCTGCCCATCCAAAGGCAACCGTTCCCACGTCTCACACTTTCCAGGCAACATTGCCCTGAATCTCTGCGCCCAGGCGATTGCCACCGTGCACCATGCTTGATATAATGCATGCGTGAGATTGTTAACGAGGCATTATCGGGCCCGCAACACGTGACGCCGCCCGTTGGCCCACAGGGCCTGGTGACTGCGTTGGTCGTGGAGGGTGCGCGGCCCGGATGCCTGGCGGCTCTGGCAGAAGAAGTGCGCAATGCCGCCGTATAGGTGCGGCGCAGGTGTGCGCCGAACGGAACGGAGGTCGGGTCTCTATGCTCAGCGTACCCAAACGCTTCCCCAAGATCGCGATTCTTGGGGCCGCATGCCTCCTTCTGGTGGTCGTGATGGCAACCCCCATCATGGCCGCGCCCGTAAAGGGAGACGTCAACGGTAACGGCGTGGTTGACTTGGGCGACGTTATCCTTGCCCTCAGGATCGCGCTGAACGTCACTACCCCAACGGCAGACCAGATCGCGGCGGCGGATGTAGCCCCAGTCATCGGATGGGGGCAACCAGTTGGCGATGGCAAGGTTACGATCGCCGACGCGGCCCGCATCCTGCGCGTTGTGGTTGGGTTCATCCCACCAACCGGTCTAGCTTCCCAGCCAACTGGTGCCACGTTTATGGGTGTTGACACGTGTAAGTTGTGTCACTCAGACGTCCACACCGACTGGCTCACCACACGGCACTCCCAGGCGTTCAAAACGCTTCAGGATGCCAAGAACGACACGAACCCCCAGTGCGTAGGTTGCCATACAGTTGGATACGGCCAGCCTGGGGGCTTTGTGGACGCCCAGACCACCCCTAACCTAGAGAACGTGCAATGCGAGGATTGCCACGGACCAGGTAGCCTGCACGTTGCTGGCGGCGGCGACAAGACCAAGATCCTCGCCTTCCCCGATTCGGTTGCTGGCCAGGTGTGCGGCAAGTGCCACACCGACACCCACCATCCCACCTACGAAGAGTGGCGAGACAGCCCACACGGCCAGATCGTGGACCACGTGGCCCAATACTTCGCCGCTGGCCAGAACGCAGCCACCTGTGGCCCCTGCCACTCTGGTGAGGCAAGGCTGGCCACCGCCGTCCTGAACGTCCCCATACCAGACGCCAAGTCGCTGCGCTGGGGCGTTACCTGCGTGGTTTGCCACAATCCCCACAAGGCCACCGGCAACAACCCGCCGTTTGAGACCGCCGGCCAGAACGACGTCCAGCTTAGGTACTCAACCGAGAGCCAGGACCTCAACAACCCCAACGTCTGCGGCCAATGCCACCACGCCCGCTCCGACGACGTATGGACCAAGGTCTCTAGGCCGCCTCACCACAGCCAGCAGTTCAACTTCCTGCTCGGCGCTGGCGGTATCCTGAACCCCGACCAGCAGATCAAGAGCGCCCACGCCTCCGTGCCCGGCCAGTGCAGCCATTGCCATATGAGCACCAAGGAGTTCGAGTCCGAGGAGTCTCCCGCCTCCACCGGCCATACCTTCGAGGTGAACGTGGCTGGGTGCGCTCCGTGCCACACGGCGGACGATGCCAACGCCAAGCTTCAGGCCACTCAGGGCGAAATCACCAACTCCCTGGCAGCGCTAAAGGCCAGGCTTGACAAGTGGGGCAACTGGGAGTTCATCTCCAACGGCGGCCCCAAGGACGCGAACAGCCAGCAGCCCATGATTCCAGACGCCATTAAGCAGGCGCGCTGGAACTACTACATGGTGCTCAACGACGGCAGCGAAGGCGTTCACAACGCCAACTACGCCAGGGCGCTCATTCAGGCGGCCAACGCCGATCTGGACGCCGCAGGCGTGCCCAAGTAGCCGTAGCAACCAACGCTGAATGCGCGAACGGGGCGGAAGGCCTTTGGCGAGCCTTTCCGCCCCGTCTGCGTCTACCAACTCTTGCCCCGAGCCCTAGGCGCTCATACCGCCTCGGCGACGGCCTGTGCACGCAGCTTTCGCTTTACCCGGAACACCGCGCAATCCACCGACTTCGTTGTGCAGCCCAGTTTCTTGGCGATCTCTGTGTAGCTGTAGCCTTGGCTATACAACTTGGCAACCTTGGATTCGAACGATGATAGCATATGCCCATCGCCGCCAAACAGGCGCACCAACCCCTCTCTCTCGATGACCGACTCCAATACCCCAGGGCTCGAGTTGTCTGCAATGGTTTCGCCCAGCGTGCACTCCTCAAGAATCGGCGTCTCGAGCGAGACGCAATCGGTCAGCAGGCGGTGCTTGGGCCGCATCGCCGCCTTGAGCGCCGTGATGATCTGCCGCCTAACACATAGCTTGGCGAAGGCATCAAACGAGCGCCCGCTCTTGGGCTTGAAATCGCGGATCGCCTTCCACAGGCCGATCATGCCCTCTTGAAGCACGTCGTCCCGGTCGGCTCCGCGGATGAAAAAGCCTTGGGCGATGTTGGAAACCATGGCCTTGTACGATCGCAACATCGCCTCAACTTCGTCCGGCTGCGGGGGCCAAGTCACTCTCCTTAATCGTTTGGCTAACATGGCAACTGTACGGCCGCGTGGGCATCGTGATGCGCGTCCGAACCGCAGTCGCACCAAATGGGTGCTCTCTTCTTGTAGTCGTGCCCCCTCAGAACGACTCCAAAACACCCCCACGTTACGTGCCCCCGTGGCTCTCTCCGCCTATTAGACGACGTAAACACCCGTTTGGATGAACTCTCCCGGGATGTGCCTCTGTTCACCTGCCATGCACAGCGCTCCGCCCTTCTCACCCTTGTATGGTTGGGGAGACGGCCAGGCCAAGCTTGCACTTGCCGTCACCTCTTGCCTGCGAATTGCCCTCACCCCGGCTCCCTTGCATGATCGAAGGGGTCGTTAGGCAAGCCTTGTGGTTCCCCTCACCCCGGCTTCGCCACCCCTTGTATGGTGGAAGAGGCGGTGATGGGCATCCCCTCACCCCGGCTTCGCCACCCCTCTCCCACTTTCGGGGAGAGGGGAGCTGGGAGGAGTGTGTGAGGCG
>Ga0078972_1006107_pt1 | contig 29224 bp, 19 predicted proteins | sample YelNatPaOPGAMG01_FD_67568 | JGI IMG/M metagenome (GOLD analysis project Ga0078972, IMG submission 67568) | Hot spring thermophilic microbial communities from Obsidian Pool, Yellowstone National Park, USA - OP-RAMG-01 (SPADES assembly) (version 2) | ecosystem: Environmental > Aquatic > Thermal... | reverse complement strand
GGGGGGGGGGGGGGGGGGGGGGGCGGGCCCCCCCCCCCCCCCCCCCGCCCGCCGGCGATGCTCAGTGCTGCGTGGACTCATAGGTGTGCTCCAGGGGGATCGTAGGTAACTCACTGACATGGAGGACGAGCAGGCTGAATCGATGGGTGAGGCGGTGGGGCTGGGCGGCGGGGGCTAGCCCCCGCCGGCCAGCCCCACCGCCTCACTTCACTTGCCGCCCACGGTTACCTGCGGGGGGCTCGCGCTTGTTGACTGTTGCGGGGTGGCTATGCCGGGTTTGTAGAGCAGGAAGGCGATCAGAATCGAGAGAGCAGTGCCGCCGCCGGTGATGGCCCAGTACGTGGCTTTGGGCGTGCCTTCGGGTACTGCGTAAAAGAACAGGACGACGGTGAACGTGATGCCGGCCTCGCAGAGGAGCACCCAGAGCCAAGCCCCGAAAGTCCCCCACGGCACGACGTAAGGCCGCGGCGTGTCCGGTTGCTTCGCTCGTAGGAGGAGGAGCGCCGGGAACATCAGTAGGTAGGGGAACAGGAAGACGATCGAGCTCAGAGCAAAGATCGTCCAGAAGACCTCCTCCTTCGTATAGAAGAGGGCGTAGTTGACGACCGTGACTGCCGTGGCGACGACCCCAAAGAGCAAGTAGGCGTAGTCAGGGCTAACGTAGCGGCGGTTGACGTGTCCGAAGAGGCCAGCCGCGCGCGTATCCTTGGCGCCCGTCGCCATGCTGTGGTTGGCCCCGAGCGACCACGTCAGCATGTTGCCGAAGAAGGTGAACAGCAGCACGACCATGAGGATGTCGTACAGCCACGTGTAACCCTTGAGCACGTCGTGGAACGATAGCTTCATCGCGTCGGCGATGCCGGTCACGATAGAAAGGTCGTTGAGCTTCAACGACGCCTGGATGCCGAAGGTGGCAAACATGTAAATGGCCAGGATGAGAGCTCCGGCGAGCACGATCATTTTGGGTACGTCACGCTTGGGCTTGTTGATCGCTGCGCCTGCTGAGTTCATGAGCTCAAAGCCCATGTAGGAGTAGATGATGATGGGCAGGTACGAGTAGTTGCTGCCCCACGACGGCTTCCACTGCGAGAGGGCGAACGAGTTAGCGGTGCCGTTCTTGATGGCGAAGGCGACACCGATCACGCCGAGGGCAATGAGCACGATCATCTTGCTGGCAGCACTGGCGTTGGGGACCCACTTGCTGAGCGTGATCGGAAGAATGCCAACAGCGACCACCGCCCAGATAAGGGCAATGACGACGATCTCCTGAGCTGACCGCGGCATGCTGCCCCAGAACGCCGTCGACAGCGTCCCGGCGAAAAGGACGAACACTGACGGCGCCCAGTAGGCGACGTTTATCCAGTAGAGGAAGGCGGTCACTGCGCCCCAGCGTGGACCGAACGCCTCGCGCACCCAGACGTAGATGCCACCCTCTTCCGGCCACGTCGCGCCGAGCTCGGCGGTAACGAACCCGTAGGGAATGAAGAACAGGATGGCGAGGATGACCCACCAGGTCAGCCCTTGCACACCGATGGCCGCCGACGTCGCCACAGTATCGGCGACGAGGATGGCCGAAACGGCGAACAGTGTCATCGAGAACAGCCCGAAAGTCTTCGGTTGTTGGTCGAGGCTCACCCCGGCCGTTGTGCCGCGTACCTCAGCCATGCAAATCTCCCTCCTGCGTGTCTGGACTGTCGATCATGTCTCGCTTATGCAAGCAGCGCTCGGCCAATCGGCTGCAGGTCGGGGTCGGTGGGCAGCTCGTCAATGCCCACGAGCGCGAGCATGAGCGCCTTTTGGAAGTGCAGCCGGTTCTCCGCCTGCGGGAAGATGATCGAGGCGTCGCTGTCGGCGATCTCATCAGTCACTTCTTCGCCGCGCATCGCCGGCAGACAGTGCATGAACTTGGCGCCGGGCTTCGTCTTGGCCCAGAGTTCGGCGTTCACTTGGAAGGGCTTGAAGGCGGCCACGCGATCGTTGTACTCGGCTTCCTGGCCTGTCCACCACCAGCAGTCGGTGTAGATGAAGTCGGCGTCTTTGACCGCCTCGACCGGATCGTGGATGAGGCGGAAGGAGCCGCCGCTCTCGGCCGCGTAGCGCGCCGCGCGCTCGGCGCGGTCGGCGGCGATCTCGTAGCCTGGTGCGTTAGCGATAGTGACGTTCAAGCCTAGCTTTGTCAGCGTCGTGGCCAGCGAGTTGCAAGGGTGGGCGGCGTCGCCGAGATAGGTGAAGTTGACCCCCTCGAGGTGGCCGGCGTACTCGAGGATCGTGAGCGCGTCGCTCATCGATTGCGCCGGGTGACGGTTGCCATCCATGCCGTTGATGACTGGCACGGTTGCCCACCGAGCCAGCTCATCGATCGTCTCGTTCGTCTTGGAGCGAATCTGGATGGCGTCGCACATGCGCGAGAGGGTGCGTGCCGTGTCGGCGATCGTCTCGCGCCCGGGGAGGTGGATCTCACCGGGGCGCATGTAGACGGCGTTGCCGCCCAGCTCGGCGAAGCCGTTCTCAAAGCTCACGCGCGTGCGCGTGGACGCAGCTTCGTAGATCATCCCCAGGTGCTTGCCGAGGAGGAAGGGGGTGTAGCGCTTGCGGGCGCGCAGCTTCTTCAACTCGACGGCAAGTTGTAAGAGCGCTTCGAGCTCGGCGCGCGTGTAGTCCTCGTCGGTCAGGTAATGACGGCCGCGCAAGCTCTTTAGCGGGGGCAGGGAGACGGCGTCGGTCATGGCTTCTCATACCTCCACGTGGCTGGCAACTGTTTGTCTGTTCTTTGGGAGATCGCTGCGTGTGGCCGCACGCCGGCAGGTTGACGGACGTGTGGCCGACTACGCGGTCCAGCTCCCGTGAAGTTGTTAGACCGACCGGTCGGTCTAACAACTTCACGGGGTACGCTATCGCTTTTGTGACGGCCGGTCAACAAGGCGAGTCAAGCCGTGGCACCGGCCGCTCTGATTAAGCCGACCGGTCGGTCGAGTCGCCGCTGGCGAGTGGTACTATAGGCACATGAGTAGGAAGGCATCCGGAACCGACATAGCGGCCCAGTCGGTTTCCCTGGAAGATCCGATGACCACGTTGCCACCCGCCGCGCAACGCATTTTGGCGGCGGCGCGGCGGCTGCTGGCTCAAGGCGGTTTCAACGCCTTGCGCCTGCAGGCGATTGCGCGGGAGGCGGATGAGCCGAAAGCGAGCATTGCCTACTACTTTGGCAACAAGGAAGGTCTGATTAGTGCGCTGGTCGATTCACTCATTCACGATGCGAACCGGCAGCTCATCGAGGACACCGAGCGGCTGCCGGTGGGTCAGCAACGCATTCATGCCCTTGTCGATGGGGAGACGCGCATCGTCTCCGACAGCGAGTCGTTCCGCATGTTCTTCGACGTCCTACCGCACGTGCTGCGCGACGACAAACTGCGGCCGCGTGTGGCGCGCCTCTACGACGGGTACCGAGAGACCGTGCTGCGCTGTTTGGGCGCGCCCGACGCGGCCGCGCGTTCTGCCCTCTTGCCTCTCGCGATGCTCATGATCGCCATCGTTGACGGACTGGCGATTCAAGAGGGTCTTGACCCGGAGAAGGTCGTCGTACAGCGCGCTACGCAGCTGTGGGAAGAACTTCTCGACGCGTACTTGAGTGTCCACGCGCCAACGAGGCCGACGGCGGCTGCTGCGGGCCCTGTCGACAGTGAGGTGTCATGAAAGCGGCAATCATCTGGGATGAGGCATACCTTGAACACGACATGGGCGACCATCCGGAGGGCGCCGATCGCCTCGAGCACATCATGGCGTACTTGCGCGCCAGCGATCTGTGGGAGCGCTTAGCGGTTGTCAGGCCGAGGGCGGCGACCGTCGACGATGTGCTCACGGTGCATACACGGGCTTACGTCGATCTAGTGCGCGCCGCTGCAGAGGGCGGCGGCCGCTGGCTGGATGCCGACACGTACGTCTCACCGCGCACGTTCGATATTGCCTTGCTCGCCGCGGGCGGCACGCTGGACACGCTGGGACTCTGGGAGCAGGCTACGACGAGCTTTGCTCTCGTCCGTCCTCCCGGCCACCATGCCACGCCCGATCGGGCGATGGGCTTCTGCATCTTCAACAACGTCGCCATTGCCGCACGACGGTTACTCGACGAGGGCATGGAACGCGTGGCCATCGTCGACTGGGACGTGCACCACGGCAACGGCACCCAGGCGATGTTCTACGACGACCCACGTGTTCTCTACATCTCGCTGCATCAGTGGCCTCTCTATCCTGGTAGCGGTTGGTACAGCGAGACCGGAACGGGTCCTGGCCGCGGCTTCACGGTGAACCTGCCGCTGCCGCCCGGCTGTCGCGACGGCGATTACGTGCACGCGTTCACCGCCTTGGTAGAGCCCATTGTGGCGGCTTTCGCTCCGCAGGCGCTGCTCGTTTCAGCCGGGCTAGATCCGCACAAGGATGATCCCTTGGCGAGTATGTTGCTCAGCGAGGATGGCTTCGCCTTCATGGCGCTGCGCGTGCTCGAACTGGCGCGCCAGCATTGCGAAGGGCGGTTAGCGCTAACGCTTGAGGGCGGCTACCAGCGGGAAGCGACGGCCCGCTCGGTCGCCGCGATTGTGCGCGCTCTGCTCGACGAGAGTGCACCGCCGGTGAGCGCCGACAGCGAGCGCGCCGGAGCGGCGATCGAGCGGGCCGTCGCTTCCCAGCGCGAGTTCTGGCCCGTCTGAAACTCTGAGCGCCTGCCGGCGTGCCGTCTGCGGGCTCCTGAGCGCCTGCTGGCTTGCCGTCTGAGACTTTAGGGGCTTGCCGGCTTGCCGTCTGCGGGCCCCGAGCGCTCAGTACTCGACGTCCTCGCTCCGGACACGGCCGGAGAAGAGGCGGTGAACGTAGACCTGGTAGGCGATGACCACGGGCAGAGCAACCAGGGCGAACACCAGCATTACCGTCAGGGTGAGGTGCGAGGCCGAGGCGTTGTGAGTCGTCACCGCCACACTGCCTGGGGTGGTCAGCGCACGCGTCAAGTTCGGGTAGAGCCCAGCTCCGCCAACTGCCACGAGCCCCAGCACGGTGACCATAGCACCAAGGAACGCGCGTCCGTCGTTCTTGGCCAGCATCGCCCAACGTCCGTAAGCGAGTCCAGCGACGAGGACCGCCAACGCGACCCATCCGGCGGCGCGCCCGAGGCCGTCGCTGAGCTGCGCTTTGGCGGAGGAATCCAGCGCCGTGTAGACGGTCGTGAGCACGAACAAGGCCACCAGCAGCGCCTGTGCCCACGAAGCCGCGCGCGCCGCGCGCGCCTGTAGCTCGCCGTCGCTCTTGAACGCGGCCCACGTAGCGCCCATGAGCACGAACGCCGTCAAACCGGTCACGCCGACGAGCAGGGCGTACGGATGGAGAAGCGAGAAGAACGAGCCGGCGTAGTTGCCCGGCTGGCCCGCCATGCTCGGGCCCAACTTGACACCGCGAACGACGTCGCCCACGGCCACGCCGAACAGCAGGGCCGGTAGGAGGCTACCCACGAAGAAGGCCGTGTCCCACAGGAGCCCCAAGGCACCGCTGCTGTGACTCCTGAATTCGAGCGAGACGGCGCGCAGGATGAGGCCGAACAGCACTAACATGATGGCCAGGTAGAACGCCGAGAGGGCAACCGCGTACGCCACGGGGAACGTCCCAAAGAGCGCGCCCCCGAAGACGAGCAACCACACCTCGTTGCCGTCCCACACGGGGCCAATCGTTTGGCGCAGCACGCCACGTTCGGCGTCGTTGCGGGCCAGGAACGGGTAGAGGACGCCGACACCGAGGTCGTAGCCGTCGGTGGCGGCGTAGATGGCGGCGATCAGACCGATCAGGACAAACCACACGAGTTGGAGGCTCATCTGCTCACCTCCCGCGGGCTGAGTGTCCCGGGACCGGGCGCCGGAGTCTGCCCGAGCGCCTCGAGGCTGGACGGCAGGCCATGTCCAGACGCTGTGCGACCAGGCGAGGAGGCGCGCCCGGGCGCCGGCACACCCGGACGTACGCTCGCCGGCGCGGCAGCGCCCTGTTGCGGTCCCTTGCGGATGATGCCGACCATCACCCAGACGTAGGCGAGGAAGAGCAGGGCGTAGAGCAGCACGAACAACGTGAGTGTGAGGCCGATCTGTGTGGCGGAGACCGAGGGCGAGGCCGCCTGCGAGGTGCGCATGAGCCCGTAGACGACCCACGGCTGACGGCCCACTTCGGCCGTTACCCAACCGCTCTCGGTCGCGATCCAAGGCAAGATCGCCACGGGAAGCAGTAGGTAGAGAAACCAGCGGTGGTAGGCAAGCCGCTTCCGCCACGCGTAGTAGATGCCCAGGAGCGCAACCAAGATGAGCAGCACGCCGAGGCTCACCATGAGGTGGTAGCTCTGGAAGACCGTCTGCAGCGGTGGCCAGTCGCGCTTGGGAAAGGCGTTCAGGCCGGTGACGCTCTGGCTCGTGCGACCACTGATGAGCAAGCTCAGTCCTCCGGGAAACTTGAGACCGATCACTTTCTGGGCGCTCTCGTCGACCCAGCCGATAATGTTCGCCGGTTGGTCGCTGCCCGTGTGGAACACTCCCTCCATGGCGGCGAGCTTCGCCGGTTGATGGTCGACCACGGTGCGCGCCTGAATGTCGCCGATAATCGGCATCATCACGGTTGACACGAGTCCGACGGTGAGGGCGATGGGCAGGGCGCGATGGGCGAAGTCGAGGTGGCGCCCCTTGAGGATATAGTAGGCGCAGATGGCGGCGGCGAAGAACGCGCCGATGGTCCAGCTGGCGAAGATCGTGTGCAGGACGCGCCCCACAGTGGAGTGGTTGATGATCGCCGCCCAAACGTTGTCGAGCTCCGCCTTGCCATTGACGATCTTGTAGCCCGCCGGCGTCTGCTGCCATGAGTTGGCGATCAAGATCCATAGGGCCGACAGGTGCGCGCCGATCAGCACGAGCCAAGCCGAGGCGTAGTAGAAACCTCGCGAGACGCGCTTGCGCCCGAAGATGAGCACGCCGATGAACGTCGATTCGAGGAAGAAGGCGAGCAACCCCTCGGCCGCCAACGGGAAGCCGAAGACGTCGCCGACGAAGCGCGAGTAGTTCGACCAGTTGGTGCCGAAGGAGAACTCCATAGGGATCCCCGTCGCAACGCCGATGGCCACCGTCGCCACGAGCAGCTTCAGCCAGAAGTCGGCCGCCTGCTTGTCCGTCAGGCGCCCGCTCTTGTAGTAGCGGTGCTCGGCGATGACGAGGATGAGCGAAAGTCCGATGGAGAGCGGCGCGAAGAGGAAGTGAAAGCCGACGGTGAAGCCAAACTGGAGCCGGGCGAGGGTGAGAGCATCCATGTTAGGTTGCGCACCTCCTAGGTGGAAGACGGCAGCACAGTAGCCCGATGGCCTCGATGACGATTGCGGCGCGGCGATATCACCCGGCTACGTTACGTCTAGTACACGGGTTGGGCCCTTGCTCTGTCAACTGTTAACTGTCGGCTGAAGGATTGCTGGCGCGGCGAGTGGATCTCGAGGCCGGGATCCCGGGGCCGCCCGGCGTGGTGGCTTGGCTAGGGGAGTGGCTCGATCGGCGCCCGCTCTGCCGCGCCGACGCTGCACAAGTCGCCGGATGGTGCTGTGACGAACGTGCTTGAGCCTTGGTGAAGCGCAGCTCTATCCCGCGGGCTGCGGGCATTTCAACGTGAACCGCGAAACCCTTGGTCATGCCGGCGAAAGGTGTTACCATGACTGGGGGCCGGCGAGCAAAGCCGGCCTTTTGCTGGAGGTTAGGAACAAGTGCCAGAAGTACCAACAGAGCCTACAGAAGAACTTCTCGAGTGCCACGAGTGCTCGGCGTTGTGCGAGAAGGTCGTCTATCCGGCCGAGTGCTTAGCGAGCAACTGCCGCTACGTCTACGCGTTCCAAGATCACGGCCGTACCTACTTCGGCTGCATCCAGAAGGTGTTCGCGCACGAGATCGATCTCGAGGTCTTCGACGACATCGAGCGCACCAAGGGCGGCTTCGGCGTGGTCAAAGCGACGCGTATGCCGCTCGAGCAGTGCGCCGTGGCGGTGCAGAGCTGCTACCAGTCCGATGAGGGACTGCTCTGCCGCAATCTCTCGTTTCGCAAGCGCGACCGCCGCGAAGTAGAGTCGGTCGGCGAGAGTTAGAGCACGCACAGTACGTGCAATACTACGTAAGTGACCACAGGTTCCGTGGGGGCGAATCGGTCTCGACATGGAGTGATCGTGGTCGGAGCAGCAAGCCGAGGTGCGGTGGCCTCGCTAAACTGCCGCAAAAACACATCTGCCGAGAGTAATCTCGCGCTCGCTGCCTAAGTAGGCGGCGATGTCAGCTCCGAGGGGCCCACGCTCGGAGGCCTGGCATCAGAAAGTGGGCTAGGAAAGCGCCGGTTGGCCTCAGCCGACGACGACCGAAGGTAAGTGAGGCTGGCGGCCCGGATCCGGCCGACGCGGAGTCGGGCTCGCGAGACGAAAAGCGCCGGCTAAGCTTGTAGAGACTCCGCCAGGGCTTCCGTGGACGCGGGTTCGAATCCCGCCGCCTCCACCATCCCGCCCGCTTTCTCAAACGCCTTTCTCGTCGCGCAGCCCCTGGGCGGGGGCTCATATCCTGCGTCGGTGAGGGCGACAGTGCGGCAGGTCCCACTCACCCTTCGCGGTCGAGACTCTTTCGCGTGTACGTTGCCAGCGCCGACGATGGCGCTGCCTTCCCGGCGACGTGCGGACCGCATACGATGCACGAACCATGTAAAGTAATGCATCACAGGTTCGTGCATCGTGACAGGCCGAGCGGCCAGTTGCGCTGCTGCCGGGGTCGCCACGGCACCGCAACGTGGGCGAAGAAGTCGCGGCGTGGCGAGAATCGTGTGAGGAGGGGCTATGAAGTACGCTGTCATCATCGTGTTCGTCTGCATCATGGTCGGGGTCGGCTTCGTGAGCCGCAAGAAGACGAGCACGGTCGGGGAGTTCTTCTTGGGTGGCCGCGACCTAGGCCCCTGGCTGTCGGCGTTCGCTTACGGAACGACCTACTTTAGCGCCGTGCTGTTCATCGGCTACGCCGGCAAGATCGGTTGGGGGTTTGGCCTGGCAGACCTCTGGATCGTCGCGGGCAATGCGCTCATCGGCAGTATGCTGGCCTGGATCATCCTCGCCAAGCGGACGCGCCTGATGACGACGCGCCTAGGCGCGATGACGATGCCCGCCTTCTTGGCGGAACGCTACGGCTCTCGCTGGCTCAAGGTCGTCGCGGCCGTCATCATCTTCGTCTTCCTCATCCCGTATTCGGCCTCGGTGTATGCCGGTCTCTCGTACCTGTTCGAGGTGACGTTCAAGGTCAACTTCACCACGGCTCTCTGGCTGATGGCGGCGCTCACGGCCGCGTACCTGATCCTGGGTGGCTACCTCGCGGTGGCGCGCAACGACTTGATTCAAGGCCTCATCATGATCGCCGGGGTGATCTTGATGGTGACCTACGTCTTGAGGAGCGGACAGGTCGGCGGCTTGAGTGGGGGAATCGCTAAGCTGCACGCCGTCGACCCGCACTTGACCGCCGCGTGGCCTGGGTGGCACATCGAGAGTTGGACACTGACGGGCATTCTCGCCTCGCCGGGAGTGGCGTTGCTTGGGCTCATCGTGCTCACGAGCCTTGGCCCTTGGGGATTGCCGCAAATGGTGCACAAGTTTTACGCGATCAAGAGCACGGCGGTGGTGCGCCCGGCCATCATCATCTCAACTGCCTTTGCGGCGCTGGTCGCCTTCGGAGCTTACTTCACTGGCGCCCTGGCCCACCTCTTTCCGGTAGCGGCGCCGTTGGCGCAAGCGAAGCAGTTCGACAGCATCATGCCGGCGGTCCTCAGTCAGGCTCTGCCGCAAGTCTTGCTGGTTGTCATTCTCTTGCTCGTCCTGTCGGCTTCGATGTCGACGCTTGCTGGTCTGGTGATGATCTCGAGCTCGGCGATCTCGATTGACTTGGTTCAGGGCGAGATGAAACGCGATCTCAGTCGACGTGGTCAGGTGACCTTGCTACGCGTGCTGATCGCCTGCTTCATCGTCCTGTCGGTCGTGCTCGCCCAGCAACGGTGGCAGCTCATCGTCACGCTGATGAGCATCTCATGGGGGACGGTGTCGGGCGCTTTCATTGGTCCGTACGTGTGGGGGCTGTGGTCGCGCCGCACGACGCTCGCCTCCGCGTGGAGCGGGATCGTCGTTGGCCTGGCCGTCTCGCTCATCCTCATGTGGCACTACGGCTGGGATGCCAAGGTCGCGCCCACGATCGGTAGCTTGGCGATGCTGGCTTCACTGATCGTCGTCCCACTCGTGAGTGTGCTGACGCCGGCGCCGGCTGGCGATCGCGTGGGGCGGGCGTTTGGCGACGCGACGGGGCCCAGTTTCGCCACGGCAGGCGAGCTGGGCGCGAGCGACGCGTTCACCGAGGGCGAGCTGGCGTAACGGAAGCGTGCGGGCTAGCGACGCGATCGCCTGCCGGCAAGCCGGCAGGCGATCGCGTCGCTAGCCCGGGAGGCCGCCCTCAGGCTTGGCGTTCATCGGCGGATTGTTGACGTAAGGGCAAAGTCGTAAGCTAAGTGCCCACGCCGGCGCGCTGGCGGGCAGGACGGTCGAAGCGCAGGATGCCCGGCCTTTCCTGTGCTCCTTGATACTGTGCCAAGCGTTGGCGCGTTATCGAAGCGCAGTCGTGATGGCGGGGCGCGGAGATGCTAGGTCGTGCGTCGAGGCCGTTGGTCGAAGGGGCCGTGCAATGGCGACCACGTTGCCCAGCGAGAGGTTAAGCGAGCGGCGCTTTCCGCGCGTCGGGCGCCGCCTCGTATGCCTGCAGGCGCATCGCCGCCTCGTGGCGCTGCTGACGGGCATCAGCATCCTCGGCGTGTTCTTTATCGATCTTGTCGTGCCGCACTTGCCGATCGCCGGGTTCTACGTCATCCCGGTGCTCCTGGCGGCTATCGCCTTGCGCGAGCGCGTCGCTGTCCTCGTGACCTTGCTCTGTACAGCCCTGACGCTCGTCGTCGTTCAGCGTCAAGAGGGCATCTCCGTTGAGAGCCTGCTCTTCGTCGCCTTTGGGTTGCTCGCCGCCGGCGGGTTGATCGCCCTGGCGCGTCTCTTTAACCAGGTCGAGCGGATCTCCGGGCGCGCCCTCCTGCGGGCCCAGCTTGCTGAGGCCACGGCGTCGATCATCGAGTTGAGCGGTGGGCGCGCCGACCTCGACGAGCTCCTGCACTTCGCCGTCGAGCGCATTGGCGAACAGATGGGCGCCGAGAGTGGCCTCCTCCTGCTTCTGCGCGAGGGCGAGTGGCGCGGCGTGGCCGGCTTTGGCATGCCCGCGACCGCGTATGAGGTGAGCCTGCCTTTCGCCGAATTGCCCTTGGCGGTCGAGGCATTGGCGGCTGACCGGGCGATTGTCGCCGGGGCGGCGAGCAACGGCTTGCCGCACGGGCGCGGTGACGCCGAGCTCCTCGGCTTCAAGAACGTGATCGTGCTCCCTCTGCGTGCCTTTGCAGCCGAGGTGGGAGCCATCATCCTGAACCGCGGCGCGCAGCCCTCGCCGCTCTCCGGCGAGCAGCTGCGCTTCGCCGAGAGCGTTGCCGGTCACGCTGCCGTGGCGATCGAGAACGCGCGCCTCATGAGCGAGTTGGAAAACAAGCGGCGCGATCTCTCTCTGGTGGTTGAGTCCAGCCTCTCCTTTGCCTCAAGCCTCGAGTTGCGCGATGTGCTAAGAGCAGTCGCGACCCGCCTGGTTGAGGTCCTCGGCGTGGCGGAGTGCGACGTCTCGGTGCTGGACGATGACCAGTCGAGCCTGCGTGTCGTGGCGAGCTACGGATCAGCGGAGGGCGACCTTGCCGGGCGCGTGTTCCCGCTCGAAGACTACCACGCGACGCGTGAGGCACTGGTCAGCGGCCGGCCAGTGACCGTTGGGCGTAGCGATGACAGCCGTCTCTCGGAGAAGGAACGTCGCGTCCTACGCGAGCACGGGCACACGTGTCAGCTCATCGTGCCCCTGAAGGCGCAGGACCGCGTGATTGGCGCGGCCGAACTGTACGCTAACGATGCTGGACGGCGCTTCACTGCCGAGGAAGTCGACCTCGCGGTGGCGATTGCCCAGTTCGCCGCTTTGGCGATCTGGAACGCCTCGCTCTACCGACAGGCCGAGAGGAGCGCCGCGCGCATGAGCCTGGTGAACGCGGCCAACGTTGAGTTCTCCTCGACATTGGAGCCGCAGGGAGTGCTGGCCTCGATCGCGCAACGGCTCTGCGCCGTGACCGACACGCCGATTTGCGAGGTGTTCTTGCTGCAAGACGCGGAGCACTTCACCTGCGCGGCGAGCGTGCGCTACGGTGAGCCCGACCAGCGCTGGGGGGGAGAGAGTTACCGACTGGATGAGTGGTCGGGGACGCGTTTGGTCGTCGAGACGAGGGCACCACTGGTGATTACCGATGCCGACGACCCACGTTTGGGGCCCACGAGCCGCGCCTGGCTCAAGCGGTACGGCGAACGCAGCGTGCTGATCGTTCCTCTGGTCGCCAAAGAGCGAGTGATTGGCACGGTAGAGCTCGTTGAGGATCGACGCGAGCGGACCTTCACCGCGGAAGAGGTGAAGACGGCTGAAGCGATCTCGCGCGTCGCCGCCTTGGCGCTCGACAACGCCCAGCTCTACGAGGCCGAGCGCGTCGCGCGTGAGCGTCTCGAGGGGCTCACCGGTGAGCTCCGCGCCCTGCAGGAGGTGTCGCTGTCACTGAATCGCTTGCTCGATCCGCAGGCAATCCTGGACGAGGTCGTCGGTGCCGGTGCGCTCCTCCTCAACGCACCGCTGGCAGCGGCCGTGAGCCGCGCTGGTCAGGCGTTGCGCCTGGAGGCCTCCCACCTGCCTGAGCGGGTCGGTGAGGAGGACGGCGGCGCGACTGTGACCGAACAGTGGCTCGACGGATTGCCCGAGTTGCTGCGCGACTACGCGGGGGGCGCTCACGGCCTACGGCGTGCTCCAGGACGCCTCCTGCTCGTGCCCCTGGCCTCCGATCGCTTGCGTCAAGGGGGTGCGCTCGTCTTTGCTCGGCTGCCGGAGCAGCCGGAGTTCACTGACGAGGACGAGTCAATCGCCTTGACCTTGGGCGCCCACTTGAACGTCAGCCTCGACCGTTCGATCGCCTACCAGCGCGAGCACGAGTTCGCTGATACCTTCCAAACGGCGCTGCTCGTCAAACCGCCGTTCATGCCCGGCATCGATGTCGGTGTGAGCTATCGGCCGGCCGATGAGGCCTTTCGCGTGGGCGGCGACTTCTACGATCTGGTGAAACTGGGCGAGGGGCGCCTGATGGTGGTCCTGGGCGATGTATGTGGCAAGGGATTGGGAGCCGCGGCGCACTCGGCCATGGTGCGCTACATGCTCCGTGCTTACGCGGCGGAGAGCTCACCCGGCGAAAGCCTCTCCCGTCTCAACGCGGCCCTCATCAGCGAAGAGGCCGATGCTCCCTTTACGACGTTGGTCGTCGCTTACTTCGACGTTGCCCGCCACACCTTCGAGTACGCCGTCGCTGGCCATCCCCGCCCCCTCGTGCTTTGCGGTGGGCAAGAGTTTCCCATCGCCACGGAAGGCAGCTTGCCGGTCGGCATCTTGAACAGCTTCTATCCCACGAATAGGGCGGTACTGCCCGAGGGATCCACGGTCGTGTTCTACACCGATGGGGTCACGGAGGCCCGCCGGGGACAGCGCATGTTCGGCCAGCGCCGCCTGCTGCAGTCGGCCCGGGAGGGTCTCTCTCTGTCACCGAGGGCCGCCGCCGAGCACGTCGTGGAGCGCGTCAAGCGCTACGCGCGCGGGCTGCGCGACGACGTGGCCGTGGTGGTGGTCCGACTACCCTGAGTCGAGGGCTTCGCTTGCTTGTATCGCCTCCGCCGCGCTGGAAAGCTTCGCTGCTCACCGGGGGACCTTCGCTTCGCACCGGCGGGGAAGCTCAGTTTCGCACCGGGGGCAAGCTTTCGCTACGCCTGGCGGACGATAGAGGTGATCGCGTCGGCGACGGCGAGGACGCGCGCAGCGCGTCCTCGCCGTCGCGCCTCATCGGCGAGCGCCTCCGCCACGGTGGTGTAGGTAGTGCAGCCCAGGGCGCCAATGGTTGCCGACAAGCTTGTCTTGTCGGCTGACGCCGGGAGCGGCGCGGACCGTGCGGGCTCGGCGCGTTTGGCGCTGGCGGCAGGCTGGGCGCTGCTCAGAGGATGGGCGCCCCCTGCGGGACGAGCGCCGCTCCCGAAGCGGTCTCCGCCCGCGGGCTGGCCGCCGCTCACGACGCCAACCCTGTAACGCCGCATGACCTTGGCCATCATGTAGGCGCGCTGTCCGCCCGGACCGAGGGGTTCGCCGTGCAGGGCGCGGGCGATGAGGCTGTCAGGGTCCTGCGCCTGCTGCATCAGCTGGGCGAAGTTACGCTCTCCGGGGCCGTCACCGGCGCCACGGGGCAGATCGGCGGCGAGGAGGATGAGTCCGTCGTCGACGAGTGCTGGCCGGTCCGTCAGGGCCAGGTACGTGGCCGCCCGCGACGCTTGGTAGAAGTTCTCGCTCTTCGGTGCTGGAACTCCGGCGATGATGACGTCGTAACGCTCGGGCACGGTAGGAAACCAGGCGTGGCGCTGGCCGCCGGCGAGCTTCTCTTGCACGCTCACCGGCTCGCCGGCGGCCAGCGCCACAACCTTCTCGTCCTCGTTCACGACGACATCGAGGGCGAAGCACAGCTTCGTCTTGGCGGCGATCGAACGCACGGCCTCTTGGAACGGGTTGCCAGCTAGCCGACCGATCTCAACACCCGGCTGCTCCAGGAAGATGGGGCTATGCGTCCACGCGATCGTCTGCGCTCCGGCGCAGCCAATGGCCACCGTCTTGGCTCCCCCGGAGAAGCCTGCGTAGAGGTGCGGTTCGACCGTGCCAATGGCGATGACGAGGTCGGCCAGGGCGACGCTCAGGTTCACGAAGGCCGGGGCGCGCTGGCGCGTCTGGCCGAGGAAGGCATTGGCCTGTGTGAGACCCTGAGCGTCGAGCACGCGAACGCGTCCCCAGACGTCCTGTCCTACGAGCGCGGCTTTCTCGTCTGCCGAGGTCGTGCTGTGGACTCCGCAGGCGATGAGGACCTGCACGTCGCGCAGGGCGACCCCCGCTGCGCTCAGCTCCGCAAGTACCGCTGGGAGGAGGCGCGGCGTCGGGCAGGGCCGGCTGGCGTCTGGCACGGCGACAACCACGCGCCGCGCTCCACGAGCGAGTTCTCGCAGAGGTGGCGAATCGATCGGTGCGCGCAACGCGTCATGTAAGGCTGCATCGGGGTCGGGCAAGGGCTGCTGACGAGGCGGGGGGACGACGTCGAGGGCGGATACCCTCTTTCCCAGCGCGGAAGGATCAAGTACCAGCCGTCGGTTGCCGGAAAAGACCCAGGGGTGACCCATCAGAGCTTCTTGGCGCCGCCCCTCTGGTCGTGCGGCGCGCGCGGGTTAGCTCCCTGTCGCGGCACGCGCGGTGAGGCTGGTGGATAGAAGAAGTAGGCCAAGATCATGAGGATGATCCCGAAGGGGGGAAAAATGATCGCCATGAGAAAGCCCATCAGCACCCAGTTGAGCACCGAGCGCCCGGTACGGCGGGCGACCTTCGGTCCGAGCCACAGGCAGAACACGAACTGGACGATCCAGAGGATGTTGATGAGCGTCATGCGGCGATTATACGTCCGCCACGGGTGCGTAACGGAGCAGAAGAGCCTGCGCCTCGTGGCGCAGCGCTTGCACGGCTTGCGGCGGCGTGAGCGGAATGGCCTCTCCGGCGAAGGCGAGGAGGTGGTGGACGATCCACGTTTCGTCGACGTACGGTTGCGCTGCCAGGCAGCCGCCATCGCGGAGGGGAACGACTGTCTGACGCTCTTCGACCCAGCGGCGCACGGCCGGGGAGTACCAGACGACGGCCGTGCGCGGCGCCCATTGACCGGCGCTCGGCAGACCCTCACGTCGGTAGAGGTCGAGCTCGAGGTCGGGGCGGGGGACGAAAGTCTCGTCGAGCAAGCGGGCGTCCTTGGTGGTCGCGACGCGGAACGTCCGCCGTCCCTGTGACGTACGGCACCAGGTCACGTAGTACCACTCGCCGCGGCTGCGCACCATGAGGTAGGGCTCGACGATACGCCGACTGGTCTTGGCGGTGCCCTCCGACCAATACTCAATCTCCAGTAGCCGGCGGTGGCGGATAGCTTCGTTGACCAAGTCGAGGATGCGTTCCGAAGGGGGCAACGTTGTCGTGGCGGCGAGGGTTGGAACGACGCTGCGCGCGGCGGCGATCTTTGCCGCCGCCGCGCGCAGCGTCGTTCCATGCTCGACCGGCAGCTGGCCGCCGACAAGATCTACGGCCAGGAGGAGGACGTCAATCTGTAGCGGAGAGAGGCGCGCCGGGGCGCGCAATGCCGAGGCGGCCAGATCGCACGTGACAAAGAGTTTGTCTCGCTTGACTTCCGCCCACAGTACCGTGCCGTCGCCGCCGAAGTTTACGAGGTTGAGAAGGCGCACGTCGGCTTTCAGTTCTGCCACTGGAAGGCGCAAGTCGGCGCACACCTGTGCCAGAGGAAGAGTTGCCTGGTCTGTTCCCTGGCAGTGTCGAAGGAGGTAGGTCATCAACGTGGACAGGCGCGTGAAACGATCGGCGGCGACCTTCCATTTCTCCGCCCGGTGCGCGTCCCGCTGACTGGCGAGCTCCACGCGGGTATCCCGCAAATCTATGTCTGCCGCGCGAGGCCGCGCAGCCTGCGATCCCCCCTGGTTGTGCCCTCCGTTGGCTTGCTTGCCGGATGACTGCTGCAAGCGTTCAAGGGCGCGCAGGGCTGCCGCTGAGACGTGCGGGGGAGCGGTGAGACGGTCAAGAAGGAGCTGGAGACGGTCGCGGATGAGGTCGCGGAGCTTGGGCGGCGAGAGGACCTCGGCATCCTCGCCGAGTTGCAGTGCCCAAGCTACCAAGCGCTCGCCGCTGGCGTAACGCGTGCGGTAGAAGAGGCCGCCGTCGGGGAGCTGCCCGACTACCCCGGCGGTGGCGAAGTGCGCCTCGACCCACCAAGCCATGGCGGGACTGATATGCACGGTCGCCTCGTCGTTGGTGGGCCCTAGCTGCCACGGGGCGCGATCGAGGTACTCGCGCAGGGCGAAGCGCGCTGGTGGCTCGAAGTCGTGCGCTGCCCGCGTGGCGTAGCGCACCGTCGAGCGAATGCGCGAGAGGCGGAACGTCCGGATGGCCCGGCGCAAGTGGCAGAAACCGACGAGGTACCACTCGTCGCTGACGAGCATCAGGCCGTAAGGGTCGACCGTGCGCGGCAAGGTCTCATCGCGCTCGATCGCGTAGTAGGTGAACGTGACTGTCTTGCCTTGCGCCACGGCGTCTTCGAGCTTGGCGAGGTGGGCTGCGACGGCGCCGCCGGTGGCCGTGGCCACGGCCACCGGCGGCGCCGTCGCAGCCTCAAGCACCTCGGGCCGGCCCTGTGCCAAACTGAGCAGTGCTAGGCGGAGAGGCTGCGAAAAGGCGAAACGGTCTTGCAGCACGAACAGACAGGCGGTCAGCGCCGACAGTTCGCCGTCGGTCAACGCGATGGGCGGGAGATGGTAGCGATCGGGATGAAGCGCGTAGGCTTCGATGCCGATGGTGTCGTCCTGGATGCGGGTGATCTCGATGCCCAGGGCGGCTAAGTCGTGCCGGTCCTCGTAAAACCGGCGCTTAAAGGCCAGATCCGTCATGAGGGAGTAACCCTCGACGCGACGACGAATCTCAGCGGTCTCGACGGGTTGCCCTTGGCGCGACAAGAGAAAAGCGATCAGGGAGAGTCGGCGGATGAGCTTGTCGGCATCGCGCGAGAAGCCCACCTCGCGAGGTGGGCGACGCTGCGGTGGCGGCTGGTGCCGGACTCCTGCGGCTCTCTGGCCATCGCTGCCCGGCGGGGAAGGGGTCGTGCGCGCCGGCTTCTCGTTCCTCTTCTCGTTCATGGTCTAGATGGTATCGAGCTTGTGGTGAAGAGGGTAGTCGAGCCGCCTGCCGACGCGCAGTTGTGAGGCTGCCAGCCGAGGGGCCGGCTGTGCGGGATCGCAGACACACCGACAGAACAGCGAGCGGTGTCGGTGATCCGCGGCCAGCAAGCGGATTCAAACCCGATGCACGGGCGAGCACGCCTGATGCACTGGGCACGAGCTACGAATCGAACTCGAGCGGAGCTCCGCCGCCGCCCGGATGTCGCTCAACGCTGTCTTCGGCCTTCGGCAAGATGTGGCGCAGGAACTGTTTCGTGCGTTCCTCGCGCGGATGGAAGAAGAGGTGCTCGGGCGTGTCCTCCTCGACGAAGACGCCGCCATCCATGAAGATGCACCGGTCGGCGACGTCGCGGGCAAAGCCCATCTCGTGAGTGACGACGATCATCGTCATACCGGCGTTTGCTAGGTCCTTCATGACCTTGAGCACCTCGCCGATCAGCTCGGGGTCGAGGGCGCTCGTGGGTTCGTCGAAGAGCATGAGCTGCGGATCCATAGCCATGGCGCGAGCGATGGCCACACGTTGCTTTTGCCCGCCGGAGATCTGCGACGGGAAGTAATCGGCTCGATCGGAGAGGCCGACCTTCTCGAGGAGTTCGCGAGCGCGCTTCGTGGCCTCTTCTTTGCTCATTCCCTTGACGAGCATTGGTGCTTCGATGATGTTCTCCGTGACTGACTTGTGGGGGAACAGGTTGAACTCCTGGAAAACCATCCCGCACTGGAGACGCACAGCATGAACGGCCCGTTGGTAAGCGCGTCCCCATCGGCCGCACTCTACAGTCACGCCGCCCACTGTCACGCGGCCCTTTTGGGGCTCCTCGAGGAAGTTGATGCAGCGCAGCAGGGTGCTCTTACCCGATCCCGAAGGACCGAGCAACACGACGACTTCGCCCCGGCGGACCTCGAAGTCGAGGCCTTGGAGTACGTGCAGCTTACCGAACCACTTGTGCAGCCCCTCGACCTTGACAAGGGGTTCGCTTTGGTGGCTCGACACCTGCTGCGGCGAGGATGATTCGTTGACTACGGGGCTAGGCTCGTGCACGGTCACGCTCCATTCTCCGTTCCAGTCTTGCCTGCCAGAAACTGAAGAAGATCGTCAAAGCCCAGTATACGGCGGCGGCGACCAAGAGGGCCGAGAGGAAGTTGAACGTTCTGCCACCCACGAGCGTGGCGCGGTGGAGAAGCTCGTCGACGGCGATCGTCGAAAGCAGCGAGGTGTCCTTGATGAGGGCGATGAAGTCGTTTCCGACGGCAGGGATGACGATCTTGAAGGCCTGGGGAAGGATGATCCGTCGCTGGGTCTGGCTGCCAGAGAGTCCTAAGGCCCAGGCTGCTTCGGTTTGTCCCTTAGGGACGGCTTGGATGCCAGCGCGAAAGACCTCGGTCAAATAAGCGCCATAGTTCAGAGAGAGAGCCGCGATGCCCGAGACGATAGCGCTGGGGAAGGGCACGCTGTTAAAGATCCCCCACCGGGCGCGACCCCAGAGGATGATAGCTGGGACAGCGTAGTAGATGACGAAGATCTGCAGTAAGAGGGGCGTGCCGCGGAAGAGCGACGTATAGAAGGTAGCGATCCAGTAGGGAATGAGGCGCAGGGTGTGTAGGCCTACGTAGCCCCAGCTGTGGTACTTGTCCCAGGCCTCGCGCAGGCCCATGCGACCGGCGAGGCGCCCGAGGGCACCCAACAGGGCGAAGACGACGGCAATGGCGATAGAGACAACGGTGAGGTAAACGGTGGCGACACCACCTTTGGCAATGTAGCCGCCCCACTGGCGCATGACGGTGAAGTTGACCAGCGACGGGGCGGTTGAGGCGGCGCCGCCAAACTTGTACTTCCAGGAGTAGTCGACGCGTTCGCCGGCTTGAGTGACCAGGACTACGCGGAAGGTGTCGTCGCCCTTGGGCACGCTGTAACTGGCGGCGATGGGGAACTGAATTTGGTTCCCACCGCCGATTGAGGCCGCTTGCGGTGCAGGGCTCACTGGCACGCGAGTGCCATTGATGTAGAGCTCGCACCGCTCGGGATCGACGGGTGATGATCCGCGGGTGTAGTAAACCAAGACGGAGTCGCCAGACCACGACTGCACGGTCATTGAGTTTGGCGTGGAGGGCACGGTGTAGGTGACTTTGGGGAGCTTTGTGCCTGCTGCCGCGACTGGCACGAGGGCCAGCACCCAGACCATGAGCAGAGCTCCGATCAGTGGGACCGCAGTGGTGACGGAACGCCGCTTCATCGGCAAGAACCCCTTGTGAGCTTCGTAAGGGAAGTGGCTGGACGCTCCTGCGCCTAGGCGCAGGAGCGTCCAGCCAAGGAAAGGAACTCTCAGTGTCCCGTGAAACCGGGCAATCACTTCAGCTTGGCCAAAGCTTCATCGTAGCTCGGCACTCCTGGGGCGGGTGCTTGCGTCGGGTCAAACCCGTGGTACCACTTCTTCGCCATTGCTGACAGCGAGCCGTCCGCATGCATCTTCTTGACGGCGTAGTTGAGGAGAGCGAGCCAGTCGGGCTCACCCTTACGGACGAAGAAACCCAGAGGTTCGTAGTAGTAGGGCTTGCCCGAGAATACGAACGGGTAACCAGATGCGATCGCTTGGCTGGCCGTCAAGTCGGCCGTCATGACACCGTCGAGGCGACCGTTCTTGAGATCAGGAAAAGTGTCGGCGTCTGTATCGTACTGCTTCACATTGATGCCACCCGCTTTTTGCAGGAAAGTGGAGTAGGTAGTGTCGAGAGAGACGCCGATCGTCTTGCCCTTCATAGCTGCCAGGCTTGTCAACAGGGGGCTACCCTGCTTCACGATGACCTGTCCCTGCGTGTAGTAGTAAGGCACCGTGAAGTCAAAAGTCTTCTCGCGCTCCTTGGTGATGGTTATCGAGCCGATCGAGACGTCGAAACGATCCACCTGTACGCCCGTGGGGACTGAACTCCACACGGCGTCAACGACTTTGACTGGCACGCCGATCTCTTTTGCGACCTGCTTAGCGACATCGACATCGAATCCGATGAGGTTACCGTTCTTGTCGATGTAGCTTTGCGGTGGGTAGTTGGGGTCGTCAACGGCCACGAAGTAGCCACGCTTGGCAATGGTCGCCGCGAGGCCCGTTGGCGCATGACCGAGGATCTTCGTCATGGCAGCAGTGGCGGATGTCGTGGCCGACGTGCTACTCGAAGCGCTGGAGCTTGGCGACGAACTTGATCCGCAGGCTGCGAACAGCGCGCCAGCGGCGGCGATGACCATCAAGGCGACGGTCACCAACATCGCTTTTCTGAACTTGCCCATGACCCTTCCTTTCTCCATGGTTCTCCTCCACATCAGGATGGCCGGGGTAACTCCTGCGTTACTTTGGATTCTGCGGCCAGAACGAGCGTCCCCCTTTTTCCTTTATGGCACTATGTAGTGCTGACCTGCACGAATGTCAAACTGTCCTGCATAGTATGCAGACTCCTGCACACCGCGGCCCTCCTGTTGCGGTGCGCCGTCTGCCTGCTTAGCTCGCCCTGAACTCACATTACTTGAGGTTGTGTTTTCGCTGTCGGACTCTCCGGTGGTCCTCCTCGTGGTCTCACATCGTTGGCACCCCTTTGCCTCTGCTTTGCTCCCATCAAATGAGCGCAGAGCGCCGCGTTGTGCTACGACTTGCCGCCCCGATAGGAGCCGCGGGCGTCCGTCGCTCCCGTCACTGGGCGCGTCGCGGCGCGTTCTATCATGACCCGGTCCCGTCATGACCCGGTCCCGTCATGACCCACTGTTGCCTGGCGTTGTGCGGCAGCGATCACGGCGGCGAACTCCTGCGCGAGATCCTCTGGAAACTCGATGTCGGGAGCGGCGAGCAGCTCACGGACACGTTCGCGCGCTTTCTCAATCGTGCTCTTGGCACCCGCTGCCAGCCAAGCGTCGTATGTGCCCGTGTCGCCGAGGTGAGGCTGCCAGAGCTCGCGCACGTGACTGCGTGTGTGCTTGTCGGCCAGGTAGTTGCCAGTGAAGCCCATCTTCTTGATCAGATCGAGGGCCAGCGTTTCAGGAGTCACCTCGACGCCCCGCAGGATGCGCTTCACCATGCTGAGCACCTCATCGTCGATGACCATGTTCTCAAGACAAAGGATCCGAGAACCATCGAGAAGGCCGGTGCCGAAGGTGAGGTCAGCACCGTTAGCGTACGCCATGAACATGGCCATCGTGTTCTCGTACGTTGACTGGATACCAGGCTCCTTGGCGGTCGTTGCACCCGCGCCGTACCAAGCCGGCATGTGGTAGAAGTCGGCCATGTGTCCCTGGATGGAACGCAGGAGCAACGCCTCCGGCGAGTTGCTCGCATAGGCGCCCGAACTCATCTGCATCGCGCTCGGTCCGCCTCCGTGGATGATCTTGGCTCCAGGGTAGGCAAGTTGAGTGAGCACGGTGGCGCTCACGAGCTCTGCATTGTTGACCACTGCTGCACCAGCGATCGTGATCGGTGCAGTCGCTCCAAGGATCGGCATGGGATAGAAGCTGATCGGAATACCGGCTTCCGCCAGGGTTAGGGCCAGGTCCATTCCGAAGCGCTCCTGATGCAGGGGCGAGACCGTGCAAATAATGGCCGTGAACAGGGGTCGTGCTCTCAGTTCGGCGCTGCCGCCAGCGAGCGCCTCGGCCATGCGAATGAGACTGCGCGCTTCCCAGTCTTCCTTGAGAGAGACGACGATCGTGTGCTTCTCGGAGTTGCGCACACAGGCGTCGAACTCATGCAGCACGCGGGTCTGCGGCGGCTGATCTTGGGCTGAGACGACGGCTGAGGTGACGGAAACGTTGTGCAAGCCCTGCACCACCTTGGCGCACCGTGCCACATCTTCCTTGCGCGAGGCGCGTACCTGGCCGGTGTCGGGGTCGCGGTAAAACACACCGCAACCGTCTGACGAGATGTAGATATGTTCGCCGTCGAGCGGCAGATCGTACTCAGGATTGCGTGCGCCCAGCACGAACGTCTCCGGAACGGAGCGCAGGGCTTCCTCGACCACGTTTGCCGGGATCTTGGCGACCGTCGTCTCGTAGTCGACCTGGGCACCGTGCTCGGCCAGGATGTCAAGGGCTCGGCGAGAGTAAAACTTGACACCGACAGTGGCCAAGACATCGAGAGTCGCCTCGTGGATCTGGCGGGTCTGCTCGGGCGTGAGCAAGCTCAGCTTGAGGCGTTGCCCGACAAAACAAGTATCTGCGTGAGCCACCCTTTTCCCCTTTCAGATAACGACACTATGCGTCGCAGAATGGGACGTCGGGCAAAGAGGACCCTGCCCGACAAAGCCGGAGATGAAGGTGCTAGGCGTTCGGGTGGTCTCGGGCAGCGGATTTGAGGCGGGTGCGTGTCATGGCGTTGAACCTCGCGCTAGACGGTTCGCTCACGCCAGGCGGCGGCAATAATGCTTGCCAATTCGCGCTCCAGTTCTTCTGGAAGGGAGTCTTCGTCCGGCAGGGGCTGGTCGAGGATGCTCTCAGCGTGCTGCCGCGCTTGGCTGGCGGTGCTCGGGCGGCCGCTGGCTACCCACGAGTCGAAAGTGCCCAGCTGGCTCAGTTGCGCTTGCCAGAGCTCGCGAGCGTGGGCGCGGGTGTGGCTATGGGAAAGGTAGTTGCCGGCAAAGCCCATCTGGGCGATCAGGTCAAGTGCGAGCGTGTCCGCGTTGACGGCCACACCGCGCAGCAGTCGGCTGACCATGCCGAACGTCTCGTTAGCAATCACGAGCTCTTCGAGACTCATAACTTGTACGCTATCCAAAAGTCCAGCTCCAAACAAGAGATCGGCGCCGGCAAAGAACTCCAACAGGAGACCGAGGGTGTTCTCATATGCCGACTGAGCTCCCGGTTGTTTATCTTTGGTGCCGCCCCAACCAAGTCCGGCAGGCATGCCGTAGAAGGCTGCCATCTGCGCCTGAATGGCTCGCAGAAGTAAGGCCTCAGGGACGTTGGCGAAGTACGATCCTGTCCTCATGTACAGCGCCGTCGGTCCGCCCGCGTGAATGAGGCGCGCGCCCGGATGAGCGAGCTGAATCGCTGTGATGGCGCCCAGGACTTCGCTGTTGGTCATGACGGCTGCCCCGGCTGGAGTGATCGGTGCTGTGGCTCCCAAGATGGGCATCGGGTAGATCAGTAGAGGAATGCCTGCTGGCGCCAACGTGAGCGCCAGGTCCATACCGAAGCGCTCTTGGTGCAGCGGCGAAACCGTTCCCAGAATTGCCGAGAACACGGGCCGCTCGTAGAGCTCCTTGCTACCGCCAGCGAGCACCTCTCCCATGCGAATGAGACTGCGCGCCTCCCAGTCCTCCTTCATTGACACCACGACGGTGTGTTTGGCGCTGGCGCGCACGCAGGCTTCGAACTCGTGCAGAACGCGCGTTTCGGCCGGGGTATCTTGCGCCGAGACTAAGGCCGAAGTAGCAGAGATGTTCTCTAACCCGTGGACCACGCGGGCCGCCTCGAACACATCTTGCTTGGTCGAAGGACGGATCTCGCCCGTCGCTTCGCGGACGAAGGTGGCGCAGCCGTCTGACGTGATGTAGGCATGCAGTCCATCGAGAGGTAGGTCATAGTAGCGCGTGCGGCCTCCGAGAGTGAAATGACGGGGAAGCGTGCGTAGCGCCCGTTCGACCAGTTCGCGGGGGAGTTTCGCCGAGCCCGTCGCACGGTCAACTTGGGCGCCGTGTTCGGCAAGCAGCGTGAGAATAGTAGGTGAATAGTAGACGATGCCCACTTCGGCCAAGACCTCGAGGGAGGCTTCGTGTATGCGCTCGATATCGCCTTGCGAGAGAATAGCTAGCAGGGGACGCTGGCCGACGAGGCGGGTCTCAGCGTGTGGCGTGCGTGGCTGAGTCGGACCGTTGGCGGGTGGCGCAATAGGCGTCATGAAAGCTCCTTCTCGCGAGCCGGTGCAGGAGTCGTGCGGTCTGGTGCCGAAACGCTCTTGTGACCGGCGCCAATGTCTCGCATCCAAGCTGGGGTAACGGTGTCGCCTTCATACACGAACTGCTTGTCGACGAACGGCGAGGTCACGGCGCGCACTAGCCCCTCGTAGTCAAGCGCGAAAGTGACTGTATCCCCGGGATGAAGCGTTTCCTGTGTAATCAGCACGGTGTGGTCACTGCTCATGCCGGCCACGTAAGCATGGGGCAGCAGGGGGGACAGACACTCAGGTGCGGTGTCACGGCGCCCCAAGGCGAGTAGCGTGTGGACGGCTCGCCGATCGGGCAAACGTGGGCTCGGTTCGCGACCGAAGGCATCACGTCCACGCTGACTCACTGACACGGGTGGCTTAACGTACGATTCAAGAACTACGGCGGTCAGAGTGGGCGCCGCTAGCTGGAGCTCCCGAAGGGGAGCAGCGCCGACAAAATCGTAGCCGAAGAGTAGGGCTCCGCCGGCGCGCAGCTCCGTGCGAAACTGGGGCCGAAAATCCTCCAGGTGCGGTATGCAGCAACTGCCGCCGAGGGAGAGGAGCGGTTCGTTTTGCTCAGCGCGACAGAGGTGGGCGATGCTTGCCAGGACGCCCTCGGCCTTGGCAAACAGTTCTCTGCTGGGCAACAAGCCGGAGAGGCAAGCGAAGTTGACCGCAATTCCTGCCAAAGTGACCGTCGTGAGGGCGGCGATGGCGCGGGCGGCGGCAGCCGCCCGCGCCTCGACGACGCCCTCACGACGGTCACCCAAATCAACCGTGAGCAGGACGTTGGCCTTGCCTGCTGGCGCGTACTGGCCGAGGGCTGCGGCGGTGCGCGGGTCAGACAGCAGCACGCGATCAGCCAGAGAGGCAGCCTTTTCCACTTCAGCCAGCGTTGGGGCGCGCAGGAGGGTAAGCGGACCGAGGTCTGCGGCGGCGAGCCGAGACAAGGCGGGCAGGCGAGAGTCGGCGAGGCCGGCGCAGCCGGCCTCGCGCATCGCCTGCCCGACCAGCGGCTCGCCATCGACAGCCTTCGTGACGCCGATCAGAGCGATGCCGCGGCGCCCAAGCCGATCAGCGAGGCGCTTTGCGTTGCTCTGTACAGGGCGCAAAGGGACACGCAGGGTGAGCGTCATCGGGCTACAGCGTCATCGGGCTACACATATACGGACGGCTGCGCGGGCATCATGGCCGAGTATACACCGGTGGCGGAGGAGCGCTAGATGACGAAGCGAGTTGATGGCGTTCGTGTAGAGTAGTGGGAGTGTGCCCTGTGCGGGAGTGGCATGCGCAGCCGGGACGACCCATGGGTGAACCGACCAGGTTACCGGGCAGAGAGTTGGGGTGTCGCCGGCCGGGCGAGGTCAGATCGGAAGAAGTGAGTGAAGGGGTGGCCATGGAATCGATAGTGAGGGGTACGCAAGTACGCGACGGGCATCTCTTCTTTGACGGCGTCGACGTTGTTGCCCTTGCACACCAGATCGAGACGCCATTCTTCCTGTTCTCCGAACGTGAATTGCGCTGGAACATCGAGCGGTTGCGCAACGCTTTCACCAGACAGCATCTCGACACCGAGATCTTCTTCGCCAGCAAGGCATGTTCCAACATGTGGTTTCTCGACCGCGTGCGTCGCTCCGGCATCGGTGTCGAGGTGAACTCCGGTGGCGAGCTGTGGAAGGCTCTGAGAATCGGTTTCACCGGTCACCAGATCGTCTTCAACGGCGTCGCCAAGACACGCGCCGAAATCGGTCAAGCGATCGAGGCGGGCATTCGCGCCATTGTGGTTGACTCGATGTACGAGCTGGAGCGCGTTGCCGAGGTGGCGCAAGAGTACCTAAAGGCGGCCAACGTGAGCGTTCGCGTTGATGTCGACGTCGAAACTCTCACGCACCCCGGCATGATGACGACGCACGGCGCCAAGGCTGGCATCGACAGAGATGAGGCGCTCGACGCCTTCGGCTTCGCCGCCTCGCACGAGTATCTGAACTTGCGCGGCATGCACATGCACATCGGCTCCCAGATCACGGGCGTCGAACCCTACGTGGTTGCCATGGAGGCGGCGCTCGACTTGATCGACCGCGCCGAAGCCTCTTACGAGGTCAAGCTTGAGCACCTCGATGCCGGAGGTGGATTCGCCATTCCCTACCGCGATGAGCCCGAGTGCGCTCCGCACGACTACTTCTGCTCGAAGCTGACACCGGATGAGTACGCCGCGGCGATCTGCGCCGTCCTGGAGCGCCGCCATCCATCGCTGAAGCTTTTCCTCGAGCCGGGTCGCTCGATCGCGGCGAGCACGGCGGTGCTGGTGACGCGGGTGGAGAACGAAAAGGTGAAAGGGGTCCGCGATGCGAGCGGCAGGCGCGTCGGCGACGACCACTGGCTGACGATCGACGCGGGCTTCAACGTTGTGCTCGACAACGCGCTCTACAACTGGTACTTCCCCTGCGTGGTTGCCAATCGAGCTGATCAAGAGACGACCGCTCGCTTCCGCCTCGCAGGGCCATTGTGCGACGGCGGCGATGTGATTCCTGGCCAGGACGAGACTCCGTATCGACGTCTGCCGTCCGGCACGCGAGTTGGCGATCTCTTGGCGTTCTTCAACGTGGGCGCCTACACCCTCGAGACGATGATGCCTTACAACGCGCGGCCGCGGGCAGCCGCCTACGCTGTCGCCGGTGGTGACGTTCTGCAGATACGTGAGCGGGAGTCCTACGAAGACATGGTTGCCCATGACCGGCCGGCGAGCCTACTTGGTGCGCGCTCATCGCGGGGGAACTCGGCCGGACAGCGCTGAGGGGCTACGGTTGCGACAGCGGCTGGTGCTTGGCCTCAGTCGAATGAGAGCGTAATTAGCTCGGGGCTGACTTCGAGCTCGATCGCCTGGGCACAGTACGCCTCGGTTTGCGGCAGATACAGGCGCGGCACGCGGGCGTTGTGCGGCGGCAAGCGGTAAGTTGGAGTAGGCACTGCAAGGCCGACGTGAGCACTACGGGCACGGCGCATCGCCTCGAGTCGCTGAGCGGGGGAGTCGAGGAGGATCGGCAGCACGGCGTAGCTCGGTCGAGCGTTGGCGGAGTAAGCGGGCGAGAAGGCCATGCGTACGTGATCGCCCAGCCGGCGGCGCACGGCGTCGACGATGTTCTCGCGTTCGTCGAGCGCTTGTCTGAGGTTGCGGAGGAGGCGTACGCCAGTTGCGGCGGCGGCCTCGTTGATGCGGTAGCCGTTGCCGAGCGTGACCTCGAAGTCGTGCTCGAACCCCTCGCCGCTGGGCTGAGCCGCGCTCGAGCGGAGCTGCTCTATGCGTTGGCGGAGCTCGCGGTCGGCGCAGACGACGAAGCCGCCGCCATCGGGACTAGGTTGTAAGCTGAAAGTGGCGAGTTGACCAAACGTGCCAACCGGCTGGTCGTCGAGCCTGGCGCCGAGCGCGCGCCAGCACACCTCGATGAGAACGAGACCGTGCTGTGCGGCAAGCACGGCGAGTCGGTCGGCCGCCGCAGGGTAGCCACCGGTGTGATCGCACAGGATGACTCGCGTGGCTGGTGTGATGTGAGCCGCCACGTCGTCGACGTCGAGCACGGGCACCTCGGGGGCGCTGACATCGGCGAACACGGGCCGACCGCCGGCAAGGATGATGAGCGTGACGAGCGACGCTGGCGCCAGGGCCGGCAGGATGACCTCATCGTTGGCTTGGAGGCCGAGTGCGAGGAGAGCCAGATGCGTAGCAGCGGCGCCGCCTGCTACGGGAACGACGTACCGGTTGCCGAGCAGCTTGGTCGCTTCGCTCACCAAAAGTTGTGCCTGGCGCCCTTGGGTGAGCCAACCAGACCTTAGCGCCTGGGTGAACTGGCTGTCGGCCGGTGCGTTGTCTTGACCGCTCTCGCCGCGTTCGTCGCCGCCAGTGGAGTCGCCGGGTGCCTTGGACCCGTTGTTCGGACTGCCCTTGCCAGTCGGGTGCTTCGCCTGGTCGGAGCGGGGCTTGTCAGTGCCATCGTCACCGGGTGTGCGCGGCACGTTGGGACCACGCGGCGGGAAGGGGATGACGTTGTCGGTGTCGTTGTGTCCCGCCGGTCTCTTCATGCGGTCGTCGCTCCTGACTATCTCACCACGCCGAAGGCCCGCTGAAGCACGGTTCGTTTGCAGACGCACCTGCACCGGCGCCTGCGCGCTTAGGCGTGGCCGGCAATGGGCGGTGGCGGGGGGGGGCCGGGGGGGGCCCCCCCCCCCCCCCCCCGGCCCCCGCCCCCCCGGGCGGGTGTGGTGGGGGCCCCCCATGGGGGGGGAAAAGCACCCAACAAAAAAAAACGCCACC
>Ga0078972_1006106_pt1 | contig 29231 bp, 31 predicted proteins | sample YelNatPaOPGAMG01_FD_67568 | JGI IMG/M metagenome (GOLD analysis project Ga0078972, IMG submission 67568) | Hot spring thermophilic microbial communities from Obsidian Pool, Yellowstone National Park, USA - OP-RAMG-01 (SPADES assembly) (version 2) | ecosystem: Environmental > Aquatic > Thermal... | reverse complement strand
GATCGTCGTCTTCCACAAACACGATTATCCCTTGCAGGAAGGGCACTTCCGCGCTACGACGCGGCCCTCAATCCATAGCCGGCTGAAAAATCAGGGTCTGAAAGGACCCGATCATGGCGGCTGTGGTCGGCTGACGGTGGTCGCCGAACCGGTTGAGGCGTTGTTGACTGATGCGGTGTTGACCCGCCTGGATTCTCGGGATCTGGCGAAGGTGTTGGCCGGCAAAGCCAGCCCTAATCATGATGTGGCTGCGTTGGCGGCGGCCGTGGAGGCCGATCAAACGCGCCTCGATGAGCTGGCCGGTTTGTATGCCGACGGCGCGATCAGCGCGCGGGAGTGGATCGCGGCCCGCGACCCGATCACCAGCCGCATCCAGCAGGCCAGGCGTGACATCGCTGAGGCCACCGATACCAGTGAGGTTTATGAGTTGGCGGGCACCGGCGGGGCGTTGCGCGGCCAATGGCCGGACCTCGACGTGGAACGCCAGCGGAGCATCGTCAAATCGATCCTGGATCACGCGGTGATCGCACCGGGCACCCCCGGTTCCCGCAGTCTCGACATTAACCGCGTGCAACCCCATTGGCGCATCTAGGTTTTCGGCGTCGCGGATGCTCCCTGGCGAGTGCCGAGTGTGTGTCTGGGCTGGTGGGCCGTCAAGGCCAAAGCCGCACGCGGTCGAAGCCAGCTTCGAGCCTGGACAGCCCACCAGCCCAGACACCAGGAATGCTCTTATCGCCGGGAAGGGTTGTGTTGAAATAACTTTCGTCGTCTATCCGGTTGGCGGGTGACGGTACGGTGCCTTTGCGTGCTCAGCGCAGGAGGGTTGCGATGGCAGCCAGGGTGGTGGGGTCGGTGACGGTGACGGATAGGGCTTGGCGTTCACATGAGGCGGTCAGCCAGGCTATGAACTCCGGGCGCTCGTGCAGCGGGACCGCGCCGGCATCGTGGTTGTTGGCGGCGCCGCCCGCGGGCGTCGTGGTCATCACCCTGCCCCGCGTGGTGGCGGCGAGATGCGGGTGGAGACAGTCCGGGATTCGGTGATACCGGTGATGCGGGCGCTGATGTGGCGCAGGGCTGCGGAGATGACCAGGACGCGGTCACCGGCGCTGGTGTGTCCGGCGCGGTCGAACTCCCACAGCATCTCATCGGTGTCGATCGGTTGCTGCTGCCTGCCTGTGCTCGCCGTCACGTCGTCAGCGAAATGGGCGGATTGCGTATCGTCCTGTCGCCCTGAATGTTTGGCTATCTGGTTACGGGTCCAGGTGGCGCGGGCGGCGCGCAGGGCACCCATGGTGGTCGAATAGCGCCGCGATTTGGTAGTGATGTGGCCGCGGTAGCCCAGGGTGTGCAGCCAGCGCCCAATCCCCGCCAACGACGGACCCGCGGACGCTGGGTGTTCGGCGAGTCCGGCGATGGTGGACAGGATGGCCCGCACATGTTCAGTAACGTCGAGTTCGCCGATCGCTTCTGCGGACAGCCGGCGCGCGGTGATGCCGAAGTCGTGCAGGGATTTGGTGACGTATTTCGCCAGATATGCCGCAACCCTGCGCGGCGACAACCGCGAGGCCGAAGCGACTGCGGTGTCGTCGACTTCGGAATCGCTTGCGGTTATTGGTTCGGGTGTCAATGGTTGGGTATCAATTTGGGTGCCGAACCGCACCGTGCGCACCCCGCCCGGGTTGGGGTAATCGTCGTCGCCGGCGGGCACGTCGATACTGACGCGACTGGCAGCGTGTTGGATCAAGGCGGCCAGCTCGGCGGCGGTGATCGGTGACGACCAGCCGGGATGCTGCTCGGCTACCGGACGAGACACCCCACCACCCCGCGGGGCGGCGGGGCCGTGACGATCGTGGTCACCTGATTTCGTGGTGTCGTTGGTGGCGGGTGGCGGGTCGAGGCGGATCAGGGCATGGATGTGGGGTATGGCGCGGGCTTGCAATTCAACGACTTTGACGAAGCTGACCCGCACCGAGCCGGGCTTGACGCCAACTGTTTTCAGGTGCGTCGCCACGGCGCGCCGTAGTGCGATGGTGAACCGCCGCCACAGCTCGGGCAGATGCCAGGTGAACAAGATATGTCCCAGATAGTCGTAGCAGTCCGCGCACAATGGTTGGCCCACCAGAGGGTCATCGACACTGTGGATTATGGTGCAGCGCAGGCAGTTTCCGTGCCGGCAGCGGCCCGCCGACCTGTTGGGTATGGCGTGACACGGGGTTCCGGTGGCGTTGTGCACGGCCCCGTAGCTGGGGGCGGTCAAGGTGGTGAACACTTGCGGACGGTTGGCGACCTCGACGGGTATGTCGTGGTGGCCGCCGGCGGCTCCGGCGTGCACGAGTTGCCAGGTGTCGCGGGCGTAGAGGTCTGAGCATGACGGGCACACCGCGTGACGGCGGTTGTTGCAGCGCGTCCACACCGTGTGCCGGCGCCCGGCGGTGTCGGCACCGAGCAGCTGGATCGGGTGGGCGCAGTAACCGACCGATTCCACTCGCCGCCACCACGACCCGAAACCGGGTGAGGAGGCGCGCCGGCACATCTGGGTGACCACCGCATCGGCATCGATGGTGGCCGGCAGGCCCGGCAGCACGATCACCGGGCTCTGCGTCGTTACGGTCTTCACCGATTTCCCCGTTCGCCTGAACGCGGTGCCCGAAAGGTGCGGGCCAACAAGGTGATATCGCGATCGGTGACGTGAAAGGCCCGGACCCGTATCGGGTCGGCGGTGCCATCGATCATCACGTACCCGATGCCGGGGGTGGTATCAGCGATCAGGTCGCATTCGGCGCCGGCATCGCGGGCTCCTTGGCCCAAGACCATGGCGGTTTGGGTAGCCTCGGTCATCCGCAGCCCGATCCGCACGGTGAACAACTGCCGTACCGGCAGGGTGTCTTTGGCCGGGTCTTGCACCGCAGCTACCACCGATATCCCGACCGCACGCCCCTGGGACAACAGCAGGCCGAGGAGTTGTTCTGTCTCGGCGCGGAGTTTGCGGTCGGTGACATAGGCGGTCAGCGCGGCGATCTCATCAATGATCAGCACGATCAACGGCTCAGCGAGGGCGGGGGTGTGCAGGCGGGTGTGCCCGCGCAGCCGGGTGGCGCGGGTCTGCATCAGCTCCACCAGCTCGCGCAGCAGTTCCACGGTGGGCTGACCGGTGTGGTAGCAGAACCGGGCGAACAGCGGCGCGCCGGCACCGAGTTCCATGCCGCCTTTGGGGTCGATCACCCACAACCGCACCCGCCCCGTTTTAACGTGGGGTGCCAGCCCGGCGATCAGCGACCACAACACCGAGCCTTTGCCGGCTCCGGTGGCACCGGCGGCCAGGATGTGCTGGCCCAATACCGGTAGGTGCCACCAGCGCCGTGATTCGGTGACCCCGACCCGCACCGCGCCCAGATCGACCGCCGAACCCGGGGTTGGCATGGGCACCGCGATCGGCTGGCCGAGCACATCCCCGCGGCCGATGATGATCCGCAGCTGGCCCGGCGTGGTGGCGCGGATCGTCAACCGCTCCGCGTCCCAGGTCGCCGCCAGTGCGAGGGCGCGTTTCTGCCAGTCGGCAATCGACTGGCCGGTCACCACCTTGACGATCAGCACGTCGGCGTGATGGCCGATCCGCACCGATTGCAGGGCAGGCACCAACGTGAGTTCACCCAGTTTGGCGGTCAGGCCGTGCAGGGCGCAGACCGATTCCCAGTTGCGGTGATAACGCCACCACGCCCAGAAACGCTGCCGCAGCGGAGCGCTGACCCACCGGGTGAATGAGGCCGGCTGACATACCCACCAGCCGAGGTATGCCGCGACCTCCACAACGGCGGTCAAAACGCCGGCTCGGGCGCCGTGACTGAAACCGACCCAGATGGCGACGACGGTGGGAATGCTCAGGGAGGGAAACAGGATTGCCCACCACAGCAGATACCCGGCGGCTTTGAGTAGTCCGACGATCAGCTCGCCGATCCAGTCATCATCGGGTGATGGATTGTTGTTGTGGTTCTTACGGTTTGGACTATTCGACATGACGGTCTGCCTTCACTTACGACGGGGAAAGAAGGGGCGGGAGCGTCGGCCCGGCAGCCCATAGGCGCACGCTGTCGCGGGGCTGCCGGGCCGGCCTGCGGTTACCGGGCCTGCTGGCCCGTCTTGACGGTGGCGAGGTCGGTGGCGGTGATGGCTTCGGCGCGGTACGCGATGCCCGAGCGGCCGTCTTGCGACCACGGCAACGCCACCAGACCCGTCACAGACACCGGCTGGCCAACAACGACTTTCGGTTCCCCGACCACGGTGACCGCCAGCACCTCACCGCCGGTGGCGTCCAAGGCGATCAACTGCACCTGCCACAACGCCTGTCCGGTGGCCTTGTCCACACGCGGTGCCCCGGTGTCGAAATTCGTGCGCTGCTCGGGAATCCGGGTACAGAGGAACGTCACCCCGGTGGTGTCGATACGTAACTTCATGGATTGCTGTCCTTCCTTGCGGTGTTGGCGCGGTCTGTTCGGCCGCGACTCAAGGACAGCGCCATCCCGGATGCGCCCGGAAGTGACAGGCAGTGATACTGGTGATGACCGCACACGCGCACACGCGCTGACCTGCGCTGATGTATGCGGCATGATCGAAGCCATGGCCGCAGTCGACCCGATCCGGGCACTCAATGCGCAGCGGCTCAGCCAAGCCCGCAAACGCTACGGCTACAGCTTGCGTGAGTTGGCGATCGAGGTCGAAAACGTGCGCAAGCTACGCGGCGATCCCGACCTGCCCGCGCGGGAATCCCTGCGGCAAAAAATCGCCCAGATCGAGCGGACCGGAATGCTCGGCCCGCTGTGGCGTGAAGACCTGGCCGCGGTGTTCGGCGTCGAACCCGACGAAATGTTCAGCGTGCCGATCGCCACCGAGCTGCCGCACCCGCTGCTGATACAACTACCCGTCGACCGTGACGTACTCGCCGTCATCGAGGCCCAGCAACATGCCCACATCCAAGCTGAGCACACCTTCGGCCCCCAACACGCCCGCCCCCTGGTGGAATCCGATCTGGTCACCATCGAATCCCTGATTGCCCACGCACCCTCGCAGGTCAAGGCAGAGATGCGGCGCGCCGCTGGGGCTATCGCCGAAGTTGCCGGGTGGATCGCCCAAGACCTCGGAGATCACGCCGCCGCGGAGAAGCTCACCCACACCGCAGCCCTGCACCTACGTACGGCCGGCCCGGCATTCAACGCCATGATCTTGATGCGCCAATCCAACATTCTCACCCGCACCAACCCCGACCTGGCCACCGCCTTGGCCACCGATGCCGCCGACCTCATCGACGGCCACGACGTGGGTCGCCTGGCCGCCAGCATCGCCCGCCAACAGGCCCTTGCCGAGCTGGCCAATCACAATGAGCGGGGATTTCATCGCCACGCCGCCGCAGCCCTCGAACTCGGTGACCTGCAACCCCACCCGCATGATCATGCGATCTATGCCCACGGCGCCTACGTCGCCAGCGAGATCGCCTCCGGCTACCTGCGCATCGGTGACCCGGATAAAGCCCTAACCCTGCTCGCCGGGCACCATCACGCCTGGACATCACAGCAGCACCGCGATCAGACCGTGGCCGATATGCGACTCCTGCACGCCTACATCGCCACCGGCGAATACCAGCAAGCACTGGCACTGACCGCCACAGCGATCCCGGGCTACCTGGCCGCGCCCTCGCAGCGAGCCAGGATTCATCTGGCCAGGGCAGGCACAATCGTGCGAGACCGTCGACGGCGAAACAAAGACCCGATCCTGCAACAGCTTGCCGGCCGCATCAAAAACGCCACCCAAGGAGTCACCCCGTGAGCCGTCGAATCATCCCCGACACCACCACCACCGACCCCGCGGCCACCCACACGGTCGCGGTGCTGCCGGTCGGCTCATTCGAACAACACGGCCCCTACCTTCCGCTGGGCACCGACACCCTCATCGCCACTGCCATCGCATCCGCAATCAGTCAGCACCACAACGTATTTCAGCTACCACCGGTCGCGTTCAGCTGCTCCCACGAACACGCCGCCTACCCCGGCACCATCAGCATCAGCGCCACCACCTTGGCCGCGATCGTCGCTGACATCATCGAATCGCTGGCACAGCAGAACATCGCCGGGCTGATCGTCGTCAACGGCCACGGCGGCAACGCCGTACTCACCAACGTCGTCCAACAAGCCAACCACCTCAACAACCCCGTCAAGGTTGGGCTCTACCCCAGCCGCGAGGACTGGACCGAAGCCCGCACCGCCGCAGGAATCCACAGCAGCAACCACGACGACATGCACGCCGGCGAACTAGAGACCTCCATCCTGCTCGCCACCCATCCCGACTACCTGCGCGACGGCTGGCAGACCAGCGACCACACAGCTAACGACCGCCGCTACCTCACCAGCCTCGGCATCCACGCCTACACGCCCACCGGCGTCATCGGCTCACCATCCCAGGCCACCGCCGCCAAGGGCAGCAGTGCCCTCGACCACCTCGGCCGCAACGCCGACACCCTGATCGAACTCCTCACCACACGTTGAGCACAAGCGACAGCTCGGCGGCTACCTTCCGGGCTTCGCTGCGCTCCCTTCGCTTCCGTCCGCTGGCGCTCCCGTCCGCGCCGGTCGCTCCACTGCGCCCTGCGTCCGCCGCCGAGCACCAGACCAGCGCCCACCACTCAGTGAGAACACCGGCCGTGTTCGCGCCTGCCACCGCCAGGCCAACGGCGTTTGCACCTCTCGCGCGGCGACCAGAGCCGGGCCAGACCGCCGGCCACCGTGGGACACATGCCCTGACCTCGCACGTGAGGACTTTCTTTACTGGTATCAAGGACCGTGCGTGCACAGCACCGACAAGGTGCAGCTGGCTCGTGGCCCACCTCAGTGGCACCCGCGCTGATCGTCGGTGACCCGGATTTTGGCCAAAGCCTTTCGTATTGGGGCAGATACGCCACTCGTGTGAAGCCGACCGAACATGCAGGCTCATACCGGAAGTCGGACATGAGCGGGAGGAACCGATGACAGATCTGACGGGAAAGCGAGCGTTGATCACCGGCGCCGCGCGCGGGATCGGCGCCGCGATCGCCGTGGAACTGGCCACACGTGGTGCCGATGTCGCGATCACGTATCAGCGATCGACCGATTCGGCAGCAAGGGTGACCGGCAGGATTCGGTCGCTCGGACGGAAGGCCGTCGCGATCCGAGCCGACAGCGCCGACGCCGCTGCGGTGACGTCGTCGGTGGCGGAAGCGGTCTCGCACATCGGCGGACTGGACATTCTGGTGAACAACGCCGGTGTGTTGTACTCGGCTCCACTGGTCGAGACCTCCCTCGATCAGATCGACCACCTGATCGCCGTGAACATCCGCTCGGTGGTGCTGGCATCGCAGGCTGCGCTTGCCTATCTGCCCGACGGTGGCCGCATTGTCTCGCTGGGATCGTGTTTGGCGGAGCGGGTGGCGATCGATTACGCAACGGTCTATTCGATGTCGAAATCTGCGTTGCTGTCCTTCACCCGCGGCTTGGCCCGCGAACTTGGGCCACGTGGAATCACCGTCAACCTCGTCCATCCGGGGCCGACGGATACCGACATGAACCCGGCAGACAGTGCGGGCGCCGACGGGTTGACGGGGCTGATGGCCCTTGGACGCTATGCGCGTGTCGGAGACATCGCATCGGCCGTCGGCTTCTTGGTCGGCCCGACGGCCGGGAACATCACCGGTACCGGCATCACCGTTGACGGCGGGATGAACGCCTGAACCCGGGTGCGCCGAAGTCACTGATAACCGTCGCATTCGCTCGGTGGCACGCCGGCGTCATCCAGCGGTGAATACCGATAGAGAGGACTCTCGCAGCTGTGAACCCACGTCTTTTTGAACCGTTGACGATCCGTGGGGTGACCTTCCGCAATCGGATCTGGGTCTCCCCGATGTGCCAATACATGTGCCTCGACGGTGACGGGATGCCCGATGACTGGCATTTGGTGAACGCCGGCACGTACGCCGCCGGCGGCGTCGGCCTTGTCGTGGTGGAAGCCACGGGTATCAGCCCCGAAGCGCGTATCACCACGGACTGCGCCGGAATTTGGAACGATGCACAACGCGAACGCTGGAGTCGCGTCGTCGACTTCGTCCACAGTCAGAACGCCCGGATCGGCATACAGCTGGCACATGCCGGACGGAAGGCCTCCGACTACGGTGCGGACACGACGCGGAGCGGTAGCACCAAACCCGCCGAGGAGGGCGGCTGGACGACGGTAGCTCCATCGCCGATTCCGTTCGCCGGCATGGACGCTCCCAGTGAACTGGATTCGGCCGGCATCGCCAAAGTCCTCGATGACTTCGCCGCCGCGGCACAGCGTGCCGTGGCCGCGGGATTCGACGTTATAGAGATTCACGCCGCCCACGGGTACCTGCTGCACCAGTTTCTCTCGCCGTTGGGCAATGCGCGCACAGACGGTTACGGCGGGTCACTGGAGAATCGCGCCAGGCTGCTCCTGGAAGTCGTTGATCGAATCCGCGGCGTGATACCCGAGGCCACGCCGCTTTTCGTGCGCTTGTCCGGTACCGATTGGATCGACGGCGGATGGACTGTAGACGAAACGGCCTGCGTGGCCAGGTGGGCAAACCAACGCGGCGCAGATTTCTTCGACATCTCCAGTGGCGGCATTAGCAGAGACATCTTCATCTCAGTATCGCCCGGCTATCAGGTGCCACTGACCGAACGTGTCCGCGAACTCGGCGGGGTTCCCGCGTCGGCAGTCGGCAAGATCACCTCGCCGGATCAGGCGGAGAGAATTCTCGCCGAAGGGCGAGCTGACGCCGTCTTCCTCGGCCGGGAACTCATTCGAGACCCGCACTTCGCGCTGCGCGCGGCCCACGAACTCGGGGCGCAGATCGACTACGTCCCGCTGCCATTCCGCGCTGCTAGCTGGGCGTAGCCGTGCTCGTCGACTCCCAACGTTGCCCAGTGAAAGGAACTGTCGCCGATGCCGACTGACGAGATGTCTCCCACGACGATCGCGATGTTGATCTACCCGGATTTCACCATGCTCGACCTTTTCGGCCCGCACCAGGTGCTCGCCGGAGTTCCCGGCGTGGCAGTCGACTTGGTCGCCAAGTCCGCCGAGCCGGTCATCAGTGATAGCCAGGTGGCAGTCATCCCGACCAAGACCTTTGCCGATTGCCGACCCGCCTATGACGTGCTGGTGGTGCCCGGGACCAGGAACACCCACCTGATGGTCGAGGATGCGGAGACGCTGGCGTTTTTGCGATCGGTCTCGGCGGATGCGCGGTACGTCACCAGTGTCTGCACGGGCTCACTCATCCTAGCTGCAGCCGGGCTGCTCACCGGTTACCGCGCCACATCGCATTGGGCGTTTCGACGCTTCCTGAAAGCCTACGGCGCTGTCCCGGAGGACGGTCGGATCGTCGTCGATCGGAACCGCATCACCGGTGGCGGGGTCACCGCGGGCATCGACTTCGGGCTTCATCTGGCCGCGACGTTGGTCGGCGAAGACGCCGCCAAAGTGCGTCAGCTGGTCATGGAGTACGACCCGGATCCGCCGTACGCGGTCGGTACGCCAGATCGCGCCGACGCCGACACCCGCGTCAGAGCAGAGCAGAGATTGGCGCCGCTGGTCGCCGCGATGGCTGCCGCCGCGGAACGGACCGTGACACCGGGAAGGGCAGATCATGCAACGAATTGAGGGCAAGACCGCGCTGATCACGGGGGGCACCAGCGGAATCGGTCTGGCCACCGCCCGGTTGTTCGTCGAGCATGGTGCGCGCGTATTCGTGACCGGGCGTGACCAGCACGCGCTGCACCGTGTTGAAGGTGAGCTCGGGGAGCGGTGCACCGCGATTCGGGCCGATGTCACCTCGGTTGACCAGATGCGTTCGCTGGCAACGCAGATCGATTCCGCAGACGGCGCAGTCGACATCTTCGTGGCCAATGCCGGTATCGCGTACCCGACACCGTTGGCGGAGACCGACGAGGCGCACTACGACCAGTTGATGGACGTCAACGTCAAAGGGGTCTTCTTCTCGATGCAGGCGGTTTCGCCGTTGATCCGGCGTGGGGGATCGGTCATCCTGCTGACGTCGTTTCTCAATCAGGTCGGGCGCCCGGGGCTGTCGCTGCTCTCGGCATCCAAGGCAGCCGTTCGATCCTTGGCCCGCAGCTGGTCTCGCGAACTGCTTGACCGCCAGATCCGGGTGAACGCGATTTCGCCGGGCGGGATTAACACACCGTTGCAGAGCCGGGGCCGCACCGAAGCGCAAGCGCAGGCGGTACGTGACGATCTTGCGGCACGTACCCCGGCGGGACGCATGGGAACTGCGGAGGAGATCGCGCAGGCTGCCCTGTACCTCGCCAGCGACGAGTCCCGTTTTGTGCTTGGAGCGGAACTGGTCGTCGACGGCGGGATCTCGCAGTTGTGAAAAGCCTACGTCTCCGGGACCAGCTACGCGCTATTGCGGCGGGCCGCGGCCGTCACAGTGCTGTCCCACAACCAGATTCGCGACATTTCTAGTGTGGAAGGAACATCATGATTCGCCGAACCTCACCCCAGGTGGCCGGTTTCCTCAGGCCGGATGTCTTCGCAGGATTCGGATTCAACCAGCTCGTCACCGCCGGTGACACCGTCCACCTCGCCGGCGTAGTGGCCAACGAGGGCGGTATGGCGGATCTGCGCATTGTGCATCCCGGTGACACCGCCAAACAATTGGAGTTCGTCCTGCGCGTCATCGAGGACCTCTTGAAGACAGAAGGGCTCGACCGCACCGACCTGGTTTCCTTGACGATTTACTCGTCGGACCTTCCCGCACTGGCCGAGGCCATCCCGCGGGTGTATGTGCCCTGGGTAGGTGAACACGCCCCCGCTATGACCATCGTTGCCGTGCCGGAATTCCTGCTGGCCGGTCAGGTCCTCGAAATCCCGGCGATCGCGCACCGTGGATGAGACCGGAGTGGTCCAACTCAGGGCACGCCTGCACGAAGAGGCGGTGGCGACGACGTGAGTGAAGCGCCGCCGCTGCGGCAACTTCGGGTCGGCGAACAAGTGATCGCCTACCGCGAATCCGGAGCGCCGGATGGTCGGCCGATCATCCTGGTGCATGGGTGGCCGCAGACCTCCCGGGCCTGGCGACATCAACTCGTCGGGTTGGGGAGCCTTGGTTACCGGGTGATCGCACCCGATCTGCGGGGGTCCGGCGGATCGACCGTTTTCCCGGCACCCGAGCACTACGCGCTACGCCACCATGTGGCCGATTTGATCGCATTGATCGACGGGCTCGGCATCGACCGGGCGACTTGGGTCGGGCACGACTGGGGCGCACCGGTGGTGTGGTGCGCCGCCCGACATCACCCCGCCCGGTTCGTCGCTGCCGGGTCGTTGAGCACGCCCTACGACACTCTGGAAAGAGGGTTCGAGCGTGTCGTCTCATTTGTTCGCCGGGATGTGTATCCGAAGTCGGAGTATCCGGCCGGGCAGATGGACTACTACCGGTTCTACTCCGAGCGTTTCCTCGACGCGCGCCGGCAGTTTGAGTCCGATGTCCGGTCCTTCTTCGCCAATGTGTTGCGTAGCGACGAGCCGGGGCAGCAGAGCGTGGTCTGGCCCACGGCTACCGTGTGCCGGCGGGGTGGATGGTTCGATGGCGGCCCCGCTCCGGCCGTGGACGCCGACCACCGCGTGGTCAGTGATGAGGACTTGGACCACTTCGTCGGCGCCTATTCGGACACCGGGTTCTTCGGAGTGAACGCGTTGTACGTGAACGATGTCGACAATCGCGCATTCGTCGAGGAGGCCGGTCTCGGCCGGGTCGAATTCCCGGCTCTACTGGTCATCGGCCGACATGACTACGTCAACGATGCGGCGTATTCAGAACTCGCGGCGCCGATGCGGGAGTTCTGCGATGACCTGGACGTCCGCGAGGTCGATGCGGGGCATTGGGTTCATCAGGAGCGGCCAGTCGAGATCACAGCGGCAATCGACGCATTGGCCCAGCGCGGGTCCGGTACGCAGACCAAGCCCCAGTCATCGGCACGCCTCCGATGAAGCGCGAATCAGCGCGGGCCCGGTGAGGGTGTAGCACACCGAATACGCCGTCGATCCCGTCTGACGGGCGACGTTCCCAGATCGCCGGCCGTGATGCGGCGAGCCGTCTCGATCCGACGCTCGCGGAGCGGCCTACCCCGGTCGGCGACGGTTTCCAGAACCTGCGGAGGTGCGGTTTCGGGTGTTCCACTGGAGAACGGCGGCTCAGGTGCGTATTGGATGGACAATTGGATGGCTTGGGCTTCGTCGAGGCCTCGCAACTCGGCCGCAACCATTAGGGCGGCATCAATACCGGCTGTGACGCCCGCAGCGAAGACGAAGCTGCCGTCCGTGACCACGCGTTCGTCGACGGCGGTCGCCCCGAAGATCTGCAGGATGTCGAGAGATGCCCAATGCGTGGTAGAGCGTCGTCCTTGTAAGAGCCCCGCGGCGCCCAACAGCAGCGCGCCGGTGCACACCGACAACGTGCAGCGGGCGCCGGACGCTTGCCGTCGCAGCCATGCCAAGAGCCGCTGGTTATCCATGTGATCCTGCTGCCCGGGGCCGCCGGGGACGTGCAGCACATCCAACTGGCTGGCGTCTTCGAGCAACGCATCGGGTAGGAGCCGCAGGCCGTGGCAGTCACGGACCGGATCCATCGTCAGGCCGTAAGTGGTGTACGTGACGTTGCTCAGGGATGCGAGGACTTCGAAGGGGCCGGTGAAGTCGATCTGGTCCATGTCGTCGAAGACGATGGCCCCGATCTTCAGATGCTGGTTGTGCCGTTCGCCGACATCGTGATCGCCCATGGCCCCATTGTTGTTGCAGAACGGGCGTTTCGCGTGGTCGGTTCCAGCCAGTTTTGGCCTGATCTCTGCCAGCGGCTCCGGAGTATCGGTGACCGGGGTTGTCGACGATCGGGACGACGGACGCTCGAGGGCCCGCGTCCCGGGCTCCGGTCTGGGCTCCGACCGTCGGTTTGGCGTAAACCTGGCGGTGATCGGCAAATCCGCCGCTGGCCGGTCCGCCCCGGCGATCGCAGACTTGCTTCATGACATTTCCGAATCCGGTAACCCCTTCTAAAGGATCCGTCACTGATGGTGCTGACCTATTGACGCTGCCCGGTACGCCATTGGCCACGGCGGCCCTGGAACTCGTACAAGCCGCGGAGTCGCCGGCCATCGCCAATCACAGTGTGCGTAGCTTCCTGTTCGCACGGTTGCTCGCCCCGTGCATCGGACTCGTCGCGGGTAGTGATTTCGATGAAGAATTGCTCTACCTTTCGTGCGTCTTGCATGACGTCGGCCTGTCCCCACTGGCGAAGGGCGGCACTCGATTCGAAGTGGACGGCGCCGACCGGGCCGCCGAGTTCCTCACCGGGCACGGCCTGGAGGCTCGGAAGGTTGATGCCGTGTGGGAGGCCATCGCACTGCACAACACGGCCGTCATACCTGAACGGATGGGTGCGCTGACGTCACTGACCTATCAGGGCATCGCTATCGACTTCGGCGGAGTGCTCGGTCTGCCGGATTCGCACCGGGAGGCGGTGACCGCGCAGATCGGCGCCGTTATTCACGACGTCTATCCCCGATTCAACATGGCGACGTCAGTCTTGGACGCGGTCGCCGGGCATGCCGCCATGAACCCGGAGAATGCTCCGCGCTATCACCCGCCGGGTGAGATTCTCCGGGAGAGAAACGAATTCGGGACCACGTTCGTCGAGGAGCTCATCGCCGAGGGCGGTTCGCGGTGGGGCAACTGAGGCCCGATTGACTTCATCGAAACGGCTGCTGCCGCGTCGATCGAATAATGAAGAAAGATTCCGGACTCCGGAAGATGGAAGTAACGATGAAAGGAAGCAGCTGCATGTCCAACGTCGAGTTCATTGACACTCCCGGCTACGGAGAAATCACTCGTTCCCGATACAGCTACAGCCAGGCGCTTCGAGTCGGGGACCGAGTCGAGATCTCCGGTCAGGGTGGATGGGACGACGACCAGGTCGTCTCCGCGGACTCCGTGGAGGAGGAGATCGACCTGGCCTTCGGAAACGTCGAAAGGACTCTTCAGGCGGCGGGGGCCACCTGGCACGACGTCGTGAGCGTCAAGACATATCACGTCCCGAGTCGTGAGGACGCCATCGGTGACGACCACATGTCCGCGGTCGTAGGCCAATTCCGCAAGCGTGCCGGAAAGCACCTGCCGTTGTGGACCGCGCTCGGGGTGAAGGCGCTGGGGATGCCCGAGATGCGCATCGAGGTCGAAGTGGTCGCCATCATCGGGGCTGGCGGCTGACGGCGGGGGCTGAGCAGGGGCTGTCCCGACCGCTGGGGCGGCCCCTGAACTCTCCGATGCTCAGAATGTGCGACGGTCGGTTCGTCGCGGATGGCGGCGCGGGGGCGCCGATCGCTGAGTGGGTCCCTCAGACGGCGGCGGTGTCGGGAACGCACGTGAACGTTCGGCGATACCCGGTCGGTGTGGTCGCCAGGCTCCGGCGAAAGTGCAGTCGAAGATTGGCGGCTGATCCCAACCCGGAGTCCCTGGCGACACGGTCAACCGAATAGTCGGTCGTTTCAAGCAGTTCGCGCGCGGAGGTGATGCGTGCATTCAGCAGCCACTGGAACGGGGTGGTTCCAGTCTCTTCGGCGAAGCGGCGCATAAAAGTCCGCATCGACATCCGGGCATGTCTGGCCATCTCCGAAGCGCCGATGGGATCGGCCAAATGACCCAGCGCCCAAGCCCGGGTAGCGGCCAATGAAGCATCACCGGCGATGGCTACCGCGGCGGGAACGTACTGTGCCTGGCCGCCATCGCGATGAGGCGCGGCGACCAACGTGCGGGCCACCCGATTGGCGGTAGCCGCCCCGAGATCCCGCATCACGATGTGCAAGCACATGTCGATTCCGCAGCACATTCCGGCAGACGTGAGTATGTTGCCGTTGTCGACGTAAAGCACGTCTCGGTCGAGTTGCACCGACGGAAACCGCGCCTCGAACTCCTTCATGTGCTGCCAATGCGTGGTTGCGCGTCGGCCGTCGAGAATGCCGGCGGCGCCCAGGGCAAACGCGCCGGTGCAGATCGACGCTATTCTGGTGCCCCGCTCGACCTCGGCTGCCAATGCGTCGAGTACCGCGGTGGGGACGGGGCGATCTACCGGCTCATATCCCGGAACGATCACGGTGTCCGCCTCGGCTATGGCCTCAAGACCGTGGTCGATCGCCAATCTCAGACCGGATGCGGTCTGGACGCGGTCAGTCACGCCGCAGACGCGCAGCTCATACGGCACGTCGGGGTCGATCCCGAAGACGTCCATCGGAATCGCTAGGTCCAGTGCGGTGACGCCGTCGAGGGCCACAACGGCAATGAGGTGATTGTCCATCGGTAACCGATCGTGCCCGGTCTCCGGTGTCTTGGCCAGTGGCAGCTATGCCACGAACCGTCAGGATCTGGCCATTGTGTGCATGGTCGGTACCAGTGCCCCGGGGCGGTGACTTCGTCGACCGATGCGGTCACTTCGTCCGTGCCGCCGGTCCCACTCGCGGTACGGACGGATGAGAGCAGGAGTTGCGGGTCCCGGCCGACTGCGTCGCCTGGTGCCGTACGGGCCGGTGGGTCGGGGACGGCATCGCCCCGAGTGCTGGCTCAGGCACGCTGAGGTCGTCGCGGCCCCCCGGGATTGAGCGTGTCCAACACGCGGGGGTAAGACCCAACATCCCTGAATTGCTCGGCTTGGCCACGACCGTGGACACCTGGTGGCCGAGACCAACGCCTTCGTGACCACCGGCATCACCAACGCCCGCACCGAGGGCTACAACCGGCTGGTCAATCAGGTCAAACGCGCCGCCTGCGGCTTCCGCAACCCCACCAACTCAGCCCGCCGGATACGTTTCCACTGCACCCGCAAACAGCGGGCCGCAACTCGGACGTGCAGCTGATTGCCCGGCTAAAATCGAAGAGCCCCAATAGGCGCCGCCCACGGAGCAGGACCGCGCGCGGCTTGTCATGGTTCCATTGGCGCCCGAGGTGTCACGCGACTACACGGGCACAGTTTCGACGATCAACTTTCCCGCAGTACCAGAGTCGAACGATCGAATGAAAGCAAGCGGAAGCTCATGGAAGCCGTGCACAACGGTGTCGATTTCCTTGAGGGCCCCGTCCCGCAGCAGCCCTGCAAGTTCACGCTGGGCCTCTGCCGCGCGGCCGAAGTAGTCGAGCACGATAAACCCCTGCAGAAGGGTGCGCTTACTCAGGAGGAGTCCGAAGTTTTGTGGGCCTGCGGGCCTTTGACCCCGGTTGTATCCATCGATCAGACCACACAAGGCAATGCGCGCGTGGCCGTTGAGTCGATCGATGGTCGCTTCGAACATCGGTCCTCCGGAGTTCTCAAAGACTCGGTCGATCCCCTGCGGTGTCGCCTCGAAAAGTTGCTCTGGCCAATTTTCCGCTTTACGGTCGACGGCCGCATCCACGCCAAGGTCTTCAACGAGCATGCGGCACTTTTCTGCGCCGCCGGCAATGCCGACCACGCGGGCGGCTGCGTGCTTGGCAAGCTGCGCAGCGACGCTGCCGACAGCTCCTGAGGCCCCTGATACCAGGACTGTCTGCCCCGCCTCAGGTTTGAGTATGTCGCGTATCCCGGCCCAGGCAGTCAGGCCCGTCATTCCAAGGATTCCGAGCCAACGCTGCAGCGGTACATCCCGATCCTCGGGGATGCGTTCCCAATCAGATCCCGGAGCGGTGACTACGAACCGTTCTCGCCATCCGACGAACCCTCGCACGAGATCTCCTGGCGAGAACCTTTTGTGGCGCGTGGCGACAACACGGGCAATGCCCAGTGCTCGAACCGGAGCGCCGATCTGCACAGGTGGCAGGTAGCTTGGGCGATCGTCGAGCCAGCCACGAATCGCTGGATCTATTGATACGAGAAGGGTTTCGAACTCCACATCGCCATCTTCGAGGTTTGGAAGTGCAGCCTCCACAAGGCGAAAATCAGTCTCGGCGGCAGCCCCTTTCGGGCGGCGGGCCAGCACATACTGCAGGGTCTTCGTCATGCGTACCTCCCTTTCCTGGCCGGCTGTCGCGACCGTCCGGGTCGACGGTAGAACCTGCCGAACCAGTACGGCTTGGTCCCATGCGCACCAAGTTCGATCTCGGCGCTGCATCGTTGTCGCCGCGGATGAGATCTGATACCGCCTGCGCAGGCTGAAAGAAGGCGTGCGCCTCAGGCCAAGACGTGCTCCTCGTCACATTCGTAGGTTCAATGTTGCGCGGCGTTCAGTCTGAGCACCGCATTGTCAGGAGAAGGAGCTTTGCCATGGCGGACCAGTCTTCACTCAGTAACGTCCAAGTGGCCGTCACCGTCGACGATTTCGTGTTGTGGGATGGCACGCCACTGCCCAACGGGCATAGCTCACTCGACGTGACGCGTGCCCTAGCGCAGGGGCTGAACGATGCCGGCCAGAACGGTGTCTACGGTTTCGCCCACACCTACAGCATCGCTAAGGATCCGGCCAGCGTGGCGTGTTGGGATGCGTGGCTGGACGCCGGCCATCACCTCGGCAACCACACCCATCAACACGCCCCACTGCGCTGGATGAGCGCTGACGACTTCTGCCGCGATGTGGAGCAGGCCGAGCGGCTCATCGGCCGGTTCATCGACCTCGCCCCCGAGCGCTACTTCCGTTACCCGATGGACATGTGCTCAGGCTCGGAGAGCAAACGCGGGCGGGTCGAGGACTTCTTGCGCGACAACGGATATCGTAACGCGCCCATCACCTGCTGGTTCGGTGACTTCGTCTACATCGTGCCGTATCAGCGGTCTCTCATCACCGGCGACGTCGAGGCGCAAGCCAGGCTCGAAGACCTCCACGTCCAGGGCGCGATCGAAGGCTTGGAGAAGCATGCCGCATCCGCCCGTGCCATGTTCGGCACCAACGTTCCACACATCTGGATGGTGCACGGCACACCCCTGGCCGCCCGCACCATTGGGCCCATTGTCGAGGCGTATAAGCAGCGAGGTGTGCAATTCGTCAGTCTCGAAAAGGCGATGCAACATCCGGTGAACTTCAGCATGCCGCCCGCGCAAGACGGATTCAGCAATCATCTGCAGCGCTACGCGATGGCCGCAGGCATGGCGAAACCCGACCTCTCTGAGGAACTTTTCGGGGAGATCTTGGTTAAGTGCCCTATCAACGGGATGGACACCCTTCAGTACTACGACGAGAAGGTCCTTAAGCCGATCGCTGATCGGGTGGGATCGCCCTACGTATGGGACTGGACGTAACGCGGACGCAGCGTCGAACCCATCAGAATGTAAGAAAGAGAAAGAAACTCGTGCTAAATCTCGCAATCATGCTCACCGACACCGCCCGGGAGCAGCCCTCGACGACAGCGGTACTCGAAGGTGACCGTCGGATGACTTACCGCGAGGTCAATACGGCGTCCAATCAGCTTGCAACGATGTTGATCCGCCGGGGATTGAAGGTCGGTGATCGAGTCGCCATGAGTATCCCGAATATCCTTGAATTCCCAGTGATCTACTACGGGATCCTGAAAGCGGGCGCAGTGGTCGTTCCAATGAACACCATGCTGAAACGCGCTGAAGTCGCCTACCACCTTCGCGATTCGGGTGCGTACGCCTACTTCTTTGCCCATGGCTACATGCCTGAGGACGCGTGGCGCGGCTTCGACGACGCCCCCTCATGCGACTTCTCCATCGACATCAGCGAACTGGCCGAACTTCTCGGTGAGCACTCCCGTGAGGATGTGTTGGTCCCCACCGATGCGACCGATACGGCGGTCATCCTGTACACGAGCGGGACGACGGGTAAGCCCAAAGGCGCTGAACTCACGCACGCCAACCTGGTGATGAATGCGCTGACATGCCATCGCCTTTTCGACGTACTCGATGAGGTGCAGTTGGTGACACTGCCACTGTTTCACTCGTTCGCCCAAACCGTGCAGATGAACGCCGGTTTCAGCCAGGGTGGAACACTGGCTTTGTTGCCCCGGTTCGATGCGCCCACGGCATTGGATCTCATGCGTGAACATCAGGTCGCGGTGTTCGCCGGCGTACCCACGATGTATTGGAAACTGTTGGGCGAAGCCGGCAACCGGGACGATATCGCCGAACGCGGAGGCCACCTGAAGGTTGCCATATCAGGCGGCGCTGCGCTACCGGTGGAGTTGCTCAAGCGATTCGAGACCGTCTTCGGTGTGGGAATTCGCGAAGGGTACGGCCTGTCCGAGACGAGCCCAGTGGTCACGTTCAATCGTCTCGACAGACCGAGCCGACCCGGCTCCATCGGGATGCCGGTCTGGGGCGTTGAACTCGACCTGCTCAGAGCCGACGGCCAGCCCTGCGACCCGGGTGAACGCGGCGAACTTGTCGTCCGCGGGCACAACGTGATGAAGGGATACATCGGCCGCCCCGACGCGACTGATGAAGCCATCGATACCGGCGGATGGCTTCACACCGGCGACATCGCCACTCGCGACGAGGACAACTACTACTACTACATCGTCGATCGCGCCAAAGACCTCATCGTGCGCGGCGGGTTCAACGTCTACCCCCGCGAAGTCGAGGAGACACTGATGACTCATTCCGAGATCAGTCTCGCTGCGGTGGTGGGAATTCCGGACGAGCGCGTCGGTGAAGAGATCAAAGCGTTCGTCATCGCGCAGCCGGGAACGATGCCCACCGAAGCGAAGGTGCTCGCCTGGTGCCGTGACCACCTGGCCGTCTACAAATGCCCACGCACAGTTCAGTTCTGCGACGAGCTCCCGCTCAACGCCACCGGGAAGGTCCTCAAGCAACAGCTGAAGACCGGAAGCAACACGGCTATCGCTTAGCCGGGAATCGGTCGCACAGTCCGGCGCTACAGCAGGTTTCATACGCCCCGGCGGGACCACAGGGCCACGGCGATGAGCACCACGTCGCTCCGTCATGCCTGCTGATGCAGCAGACACTGTCGACGGGGTCCAGTGATGCGACTGGGGCTGTTCATCTTTTCGAACTTCATTACCCAGATCTCAATCGTCGGAGGAGCCAACATGATCCATCTCACGCCTGAACGCGACGCCAAACGCGCCTCCGGATGCCAGACCTGCGCGGTGCCGGGCGCTGAACACACTCATGTGACGAGTCGGATTGCACGCGTGCTTGGGTCGGTCATCGCGGTCATCGTGCTCGCTGGCAGCGGATCGGCGATTCCGCCTCTCGCGCATGCCGACGAGTCCGCCTATGTGCCGTTCTACACGCCACCTGATCCGCTTCCTCCCGGCCGGCCGGGCGACCTCATCCGCACCGAACCGTCGCGGCTGGTGCTCGAACCCTCCGGACAACTGGGAGCGTTTGTCGGCACCGGGACCCGAATCATGTACCGCAGCACCGACGCCCAGGGGCAGTCCGTGGCAGTGACCGGCACCTATATAGAACCCGACGTCCCATGGCCGGGCAGCGGCCCTCGACCCCTGCTTGCGTATGCGGTTATGGGCTTTGGCATGGGTGAGCAGTGCGCACCCTCGCGCGTGTTCAATCAGGGCCTCCACGCCTCTTTGCAGACCGGGTTTGATGTCATGTTCAACCTCGAGGAGGGATGGGTCGCGACTCTGCTGGCGCGTGGCTTCGCCATCGTCATCACGGACGGTGTTGGTATGGGTATCCATGACTCCAGGTCGCCGCAATTCCTCAACCGCAGCGCCGGCGCGGCTGCACTCATCGACGCCGCACGTGCTGCAATGAAGTTGCCCGGCACGTCTTTGGACCCGCACGGCCCTGTCGCATTCTGGGGGTGGCTCGCAGGAGCACACGCGGCGCTGTCAGCGGCCGAATTAGCCGCAAGCTACGGTCCCGAGTTGCGTGTCGTCGGTACCTATGCAGCCGCGGCACCAACGGATATTGCGCCGGTGCTGCCTGCGATGGACGGCAACTTCCTGGCGGGCGTTCTCGGCTATGTCCTGCGAGGAGTCATGGCGTCCTATCCTGCGACCGAGCAACCTATCTGGGACGCGCTCACCCCACGCGGAGTGGAAATGCTGACCAACACCGGACGCCAATGCCTCCTGCAGACCGGTATCGACTACATGTTCCGCCATATCCAGTTTTGGTTCAAACAGAACATATTCGCGACCGCTGCCGCAGAACCCTTTAAATCCCTCCTGTGGGCTCAACGGATCGGCAACGTCAAACCCACCGGCCCCGTCTATCTGACGCACAACCGGTGGGATCCCTTTGATCCGTACTCAGCCGTGGAACAGACAGCGGCGGACTGGTGTGCGATGGGGGCCGATGTGACGATGTGGACCAATGAACAGCCGCCGTTGTTCAACAAACTGGACATCAATTCCATGCTGCCCGTCTTTGTCGATGGTGAGCGGAGCATGGGCTGGATTGCCGACCGGTTCAATGGGGTACCCATTGCGCCCAACTGCGGACAAAGCCCGGCTCCAGCCTGACCTGTCGACGCTGGCCGCGATCCTGGGGTGGGCTTACCCGAGCGTCTGAGCGTGGTATCGGCGTCCCGCGCCCAGCCCGGGATGGCTGAGCTGCAACCGCGTGAATACAGCAAGTCGAAGCGCCGGCCATGCGCGCGGTGAAAGGTAGACTGCGCATACAACCCAGACGTGCGGCAGATCACATTTCTACAGTGGTTGCGGCGCCGCGATCCGCGCCGCGACCCACTTGATCACACGGCTCTGGCCAGCCGGAATGAGGAAGCGACGTTCCACGTGAGTTGCATCGTGCACACACTCAGCACCCAGGATCTGGGTACCAAGGAGCGCAGCGACTGGTGGCGAGACCGCGTATCAGAGATTCACTGCCCGATGTCGTTCGCACTGGCCGATGACTACCGCGGGCGGATCGAATACCAGCAGTCTGGTCGCTATCGACTAGTCCGCTGGTGGGGTGACGCCGAAGCACTTACCCGCGATTCCGCCCAGATACGTCGGTCTCCGCATGAATCCTACGAGTTGCTCATCCCAGTCCATGGTCACCTGCAGCTCGCACAAGGTGATAGCGACATCGTCGCTATTCCACACACGATGACCCTGACCTCCCTGGATGCCGCCATGGATATGCGACATGGCGACAACGTTTCGGCTGTCGCACTGGTCATTCCACGAGATCACCTCGATTCTCGCCTCGCCCGACCGACCTACAATCGCCCAATCTCTCTTGATGGGAGACGAGGGCTTGGTCGTATCGTCGTCGATCAGCTACGTGCGGTCCGGGGAGAGCGCGACCAGCTTGACGGTTTCGAGTTCGACGCGGTCATGGACCGGATCGTCGACCTCATCGCCATCGCCTACAACGATCTCACTGCATCGCTGGACAGCGTTCCCGGTGACGCACTCGTGGATTCGATCCGTCGCTACGTCCGAAGCAACGCTCACGATCCGGGGCTGACCGGCACAGGGGTTGCCGCTGGCCTGGGATGGTCGTTACGCCACATCCAGAATCAACTACAACGCGTGGGTACGACACCCTCGGACCTGATCCGAGAGGAACGACTCGCGCTGGCACGGCTACGCCTCCAAGATCCCGGATGGCGGGCACAGACCATCACCCAGATCGCCTTCTCCTCAGGATTCGGCGACCTGAGCACCTTCAGCAATGCCTACCACCGTAGCTTCGGCGAACGTCCATCGGATACACGCATGTCCCGCTGACATCCACTGCCGGCATCCGTCAACTGCTGCGCGCACAACAACATACGTGCGCACGGCTCCAAGCCGATGCATCCGACCGTCTCTTACGGTTGCAGCATGGAACTTAGCAACCACCCGCTAGCGGATCGTGACACCCTCTTCTCTGTCAGCGGGCGCATCGCGGTCGTGACCGGCGGATCTCGAGGTATCGGCGCGATGATCGCCCGTGGGCTGGTCGCCGACGGCGCCGAAGTAATCATCACGAGCAGAAAAGCAGAATCCTGCCGCGCCACAGCCCACCAGATCAACAGCGACGCAGAGGCTCTCGGTAGTTCGGGTCGATGCAGCTACATCAGCGCAGATCTATCAACGCCGACCGGGGTCGATCATCTCGTCAGTTCAGTCAAAGATCGCCACGAGCACATCGACATCCTGGTCAACAATGCCGGCACTACGTGGGGAGCGCCCTTGGAGGACTACCCCATCGTGGGCTGGAGCAAGGTCGTCAACACCAATCTCATATCTCCGTTCGGCGTCATCGTCGGGTTACTCCCGTTGCTTCGAACCGGTGCGCGCCCTGAGCGTCCCGCCCGCATCATCAACATCGGCAGCGTCGACGGGCTGGTCGCACCGCGGTGGGAGAACTACTCCTACAGCGCCAGCAAGGCTGGCTTGCACATGCTGACCCGCCATCTTGCCGGCCGCCTGGCATCCGACAGCGTCACAGTTAACGCCATCGCTCCCGGACCGTTCCTTACCGACATGCTCAGCCACGTCGCCGCCGACCCAGCGAGGGAGAACGAACTGCTCAACACCGTTCCCCTCGGCCGCTACGGCCAACCCGACGACATCGTCGGCGCGGTCAGATTCCTCTCCTCCACCGCTGGCGCGTTCGTCACCGCAGCCGTGCTACCCGTCGACGGGGGATTCAGCGGCGCTACAACCTGAATCCCCGACGCCAACAACCTTTATCACCAAACGCCAGAAGCAACACCACAGGAGTACACCCATGCCCGAAGCCGTCATCGTGTCCACTGCGCGGACCCCGATCGGGCGCGCCGTCAAAGGATCCTTGAAAGACCTACGTCCCGACGACCTTGCCGCACATGCCGTGCTCGCCGCGCTGGCCAAAATTCCTGAACTCGATCCCGCCCGGATTGACGACCTGATGCTCGGCGTAGGGCAACCCGCCGGTGAGTCGGGGAACAACCTCGGGCGAGCAGTAGCCGTATTGGCCGGACTCGATCAGCTCCCGGGCGTCACCGTCAATCGGTACTGCTCAAGCAGTCTGCAGACAACTCGGATGGCTCTGCACGCCATCCGAGCGGGCGAAGGTGATGTCTTCATCTCCGCCGGCGTGGAAACAGTCAGCCGATACTTCAACGGCGCCTCCGACAACCCTGAAGGCCAGAACCGCGTCTTCGCCAACGCTCAGGCCCGCACCGCTGCCCGCGCACAGGCGGATCACGGCTGGAGTGATCCACGAGCCGACGATCGGCTACCGGACCTCTACATCGCGATGGGGCAGACCGCGGAGAACGTGGCACACTTCAAGGGAGTCAGCCGCGCCGATCAGGATGCTTTCGCGGTGCGCAGCCAGAATCGCGCTGAAGCTGCTACCGCGCAGGGATTTTGGGCTCGCGACATCGCTCCCGTGCGCCTACCCGATGGAAGCTATGTAAGCACCGACGACTGTCCGCGTAATGATGTCACCCTCGACGCCGTTTCCGCACTGCCACCGGTGTTCAGGAGCAATGGGACAGTCACCGCCGGTAACAGCTGCCCGCTGAACGACGGCGCGGCCGCGCTGGTGGTGATGTCGGACTCCAAGGCCGCTCAACTCGGCATCACTCCACTTGCACGCATCGTTAGCACCGGTGTCACCGGATTGTCACCGGAAATCATGGGCCTCGGGCCGGTCGAAGCGAGCAAGCAAGCCCTGCAACGAGCCAACCTCGGGATTGGCGACATCGATCTGGTCGAGATCAACGAAGCCTTCGCCGCCCAGGTCGTCCCTTCCATGGACGAGTTGGGAGTCGACGAAGACAAGGTCAATGTCAACGGCGGCGCCATCGCGCTCGGCCACCCATTCGGCATGACCGGCGCCCGGATCACCAGCACCCTGATCAACTCGCTGGTGTTCCATGACAAGCAATTCGGGCTGGAAACCATGTGCGTCGGAGGTGGTCAAGGCATGGCAATGATCCTTGAACGCCTGTCATAACGGGTACGGGACAGTCGGACTCGCTCAGGCGATCCGCTCAATCCAGCTGGGCACGGCACGAACCAGGACCCGGTAATCTCACCTTCCCCTGCTACGGAGTTTTATCTCTCATGACCAGACCCTTGATATCCCCACGTGATCTAGCTTTCCTGCTCTACGAATGGCTCGACGTTGTCGCACTTACCGAGAGTGACTACTTCGCAGAACATTCCCGCGAGACCTTTGACGCTGTCCTCGATTTGAGCGCGGACATCGCAGCCAATTACTTTGCCCCGCATAACAGAGCAGCAGATCTGGATCCACCGAGGGTCGACACGAACGGTACCGTCGTGCTGATCGATGACGTCAAATGTGCGCTCGATGCCTTCAACCGCGCCGGACTGGGTGCAAGTTCGTTCGATGAATACGTTGGGGGGATGCAACTTCCCTCAGTCGTAAATCAGGCATGCCTGTCCTTCTTTCGTGCTGCCAACCCCAGCACGATCGCCTACATGTTCCTCACGATTGGGAACGCGAATCTGCTCACCGAATACGGCAGTGCCGAGCAGATCGACACCTGGGTTCGCCCACTGGTCGACGGCCGATTCTTTGGCACGATGTGCCTGTCAGAGCCGGATGCCGGATCGTCGTTGGCCGACATCTCCACGAAGGCGACATTGGCCACGGACGGCACGTACCGAATCAGCGGGACGAAAATGTGGATCACGGGCGGCGATCATGAAATGTCGGAAAATATCGTCCATCTCGTCCTAGCCAAGATTCCCGGAGGAGCCTCGGGAGTGAAAGGCATCTCGCTGTTCATCGTGCCCAAGTATCTTCCCGACGGGAGGCGCAACGACGTCGCCCTGGTTGGCCTCAACCACAAGATGGGTAATCGCGGCACCACCAACGCACTTCTGAACTTCGGTGACGGAACGCATCCCGCTGCTGATGAGCCCGGTGCAGTCGGTTACCTCGTTGGCGAAGCACACCAGGGCCTCGCCTACATGTTCCACATGATGAACGAGGCCCGGATCGGGGTCGGGCTGCAAGCCACCGCAACGGGGTACGCCGGACATCTACGGTCAGTGGAGTACGCGAAGACGCGCATCCAAGGACGTCCCGTCGGCGACAAAGACCCGTCCCGCGCCCAAGTGACGTTGATTGAGCACGCCGATGTCAAACGTATGCTGCTGGCGCAGAAGTCCTATGTCGAGGGCGCACTGGCTCTGGGCCTGTACTGCACCCACCTTGTCGACACGGCGCGGATCACGGCAGGTGCGGAGGCTCGCAGCGCCGATCTGCTCCTGGATGTCCTCACACCAATCGCCAAAAGCTGGCCGGCACAGTGGTGTTTGGAAGCCAACAGCCTCGCCATCCAGATTCACGGGGGATATGGGTATACCACTGAATTCGATGTTGAACAGGACTACCGCGATAACCGTCTCAATGCAATCCATGAAGGCACTCACGGCATCCACGGCCTTGATCTGCTGGGCCGCAAAGTCGTGATGCGTGGAGGCGTAGGCCTGAAACTGCTTGTCGAGACAATCAGCCGATCGGTGGAGAAGGCGATCACATCGGACCGTATCTACAGGCATGCGCAGGATCTCTCGTCCGCTGTTCACCGCTTGGCGACTGTCACCGGAAAACTCTGGGATACCGGAGATGTCGCGGTCGCACTCGCCAATTCGACGGTCTACCTCGAGGCAGCAGGCCACATCGTCGTTGCCTGGATGTGGTTGGAGCAACTCATCGCCGTCGGCGACAAATCCGGCCCGTTCTACGAGGGGAAGCGCGCGGCGGCGGACTACTTCTATCGATACGAGCTACCCAAAACCGGTCCCCAACTGGACTTGCTGGGTAATCTCGACCGCACCACGGTCGACATGCAACCAGATTGGTTCTAACCCGACCCCAATGCGCGAACGTCGCAACCGTTGAAGCTCCCCGGGTTTCGTGTACCCGTGACGTGGTGGACCTGCTGTTGTTGCGCACCCTCACTCGGACGACCGGGCATCGTCGTTGTCCGAGATCCGCGCCGCGGTCGAGGACATCTTCGCTGTCCGTGCCACCGACGCACAGGCCGCCGACATTCCATCGCGCATTTGGCCCGCAAGATTGACCGTCCATCCGCACTGGGAGCCCAGCTTCGCCACGCGGCCGATTCGGCCGGGCTTTCGATCACCCTGGCGGCCGCCGTCGGACAGATCAACGTGTGGCTGGATCTCATGGACGGCGCGTGAACCGCCCACGGATCAGCTCCTACCAGACCAGTCCGGTGCCGTCGGGAAAGTGACCACGTAGAACCCAGCCTGGGGACACACATCCTGTTCGTCGTGCTGAACAACCTGCGCGTCCGTGAACGTCACGCACCCGCGTGCCGAACCCGAGAACCTCCGTGAACTGGAAAGGTACCCTACTTCCAGGCTCTGGAGGTCACGTGAGTATAGGTCTGTCAGATCGCGTGAGGGGGTACGTTAACAACTCGTCGCCAACCTCAAATGTCTGTGCTGTTGCGGTCCAAAGTCGTCAATAAAACTGCTGGTAGAACCACTGGTGCGCACATGGGGTGTTGTTTAGGACATATGAGGTCACCCACTTAAGTGGGACCAATGGTCGATTCTGAAGAGTGGGGCGGGCCGACGGAGTTACTGCGTGCACGAACCAGCGACGCTCCTATGTGCGTTCCAGCCGAACCGATACGCTGTTTGTATGTCGCGCCTCGACCGGATTACCTCCGACCCGGCTATCTGCCACGGGAAACCGGTGGTTCGGGGGCTACGGTACCCGGTCACCGACCTGCTTGACCTTCTCGCCTCCGGCATGACCATCGAAGACGTTCTGGCAGACTACTCCGATCTCGAACGGGAAGATCTGCTTGCCGCGTTGGAGTTTGGAGCGCTGGCCACTGGTCATCACAAGGTTCTGCCATTCGATGCGGCGTGACCCGATGGGCACCGCATGAGGTTTCTCATTGATGCTCAGCTCCCCCCAACGCTCGCACAACTCTTACAGGGATCGGGCTACGATGCCATCCACGTGTCGGCCCTACCGGCGGGCAACAGCACCAAGGACGCGGAAGTTGCCCGCGTCGCTGATGACGACGAGCGGGTACTTGTCACCAAGGACCGAGACTTCCGAGAGAGCCATCTGCTCGCGGGCAAGCCACGCGCGTTGCTCATCGTGACGACAGGAAACATCACGAACCGCGAACTGCGGGCGTTGTTTCAGAAACATCTTGAGGCCATAGTCGACTTTCTTAGCGGTGCCGCGTTGGTGGAACTCGCCCACGACCGCCTTATCGCACACTCTGGCGAGCCGCCCAGCCCGTAGCCAAGGGGGTAGATTCCCAACTTGTCACCAACCTCAAATATGTGTGCCATAGCGGCGAATCCGCAGGTCGAGGTAGGTGGGATGCGACAGAGCAGGATCAGGGGCCTAACACGTCCTTAACCTACCCCCATCCCGTTGATAGGGCCGGCGAGCGGGCACCACCGGTGTCAATCGTTGTGGAATCAGGCCGACGTGACCCTGCGAACAGCCGTCCGGTAGATGGCGTGTTCATCGCGGAGCCCGATAGCTACGACATGGCGGGTGTCTTCGTCGACTTGTCGGTAAATCAAACGGAATCGTTGCGGCCGCCGGCTTGAGATATCAAACTTGACCCGCGCCAGTCCAGTGAGATCCCCGCTGATGCGCCGTTCACCGAGTAGTTTGCCCTGCACCCGCCCGTGCGCCAGGTCGTCGATGATAGCCTGCGCCGCCTCCAATGCGGCCGGGTCGGCCTTCTGCACGGCCACGAGGTCGGCCAGAACGTCCAATGCGAAGGTAAGCCGATAGCGGGCAGGTCGCTGGTTTTCTCCGCTCACGCAGAGCGGCCAGCACGAAGCCGGTCGAGGACCTCGTTCACCTCAGCCTGGCTCAAGTGTCGTCCATCATCTCGAGCGAGCCGCTCGCGGGCCAGCTCTGCGTCGAGCTCGTCCTCGGCGGCCTCAAGCAGCTTCTCCCACACCGCCACGGGGACGATGACGCCTTGCGCCCTGCGGTGCGAGCCGAAGTACACCGGCTCCCCCTCGCCGGCGTCGAAGCGTTGCGCGATCTTGTGCAGCGCATCTCGCGCCTCACCCGTGGTCACGACGTTCGCCATACGGATATCGTACGACAATCCGTACGGTTTGTGCCTCGCCCACCTCTCCAATACAGGGGGTAGGTTTGCGACTTGTCACCAAGGACAAGCGTCTGTGCCGTTTTGATAACCAGTCATCAGCATAGGTGCTGGTAAAAGCAGTGACGACGACCTGGGGTGTCGTTTGAGGCATTTGAGTCACCTCAAATGTCTGTGTCGGTG
>Ga0078972_1006105_pt1 | contig 29234 bp, 26 predicted proteins | sample YelNatPaOPGAMG01_FD_67568 | JGI IMG/M metagenome (GOLD analysis project Ga0078972, IMG submission 67568) | Hot spring thermophilic microbial communities from Obsidian Pool, Yellowstone National Park, USA - OP-RAMG-01 (SPADES assembly) (version 2) | ecosystem: Environmental > Aquatic > Thermal... | reverse complement strand
TAAAACTCCCCAACTTTAAAATGTCCCCTCTAATAAGAGGGGAACAAAAATCTGGATTCCCACTTTCGTGGGAATGACAGAAGGAGAAATAAGAATGATGATGGATAGATTGCTTCGCCTGCGGCTCGCAATGACAGCACAATAATTCTTTTTTGCTAATATTCGAAGAATACCTAAGATTTGACGCACGACCCATCTTACCTATGGGTACCCCTTCACTCACTGCACAAACTTCCTTATCCCCGTTTTCACGAGGACAAGTTTTTTAAATGCATTTTTTTAGGTTAATATGAAATGTTAGCGGTTTGATTTATCAAACTCGGTCCTTATTCTGAACTCAAAAGATTTTGGGAGTGTCATTCTGAGGAATGGCTTTTCAAGCCATGACGAAGAATCTCAAGGGAAGCAGATTCTTCGCCTGCGGCTCAGAATGACAAGGAAGCGCCAGTTTCTCCGGCTGTGCCAGAGTGACCATTGTAGGGCAGACTGCCAAGCGAGGAATTTAAGTAAAGAAACTGGATTCCCGTTTTCACGGGAATGACGCTGAAGGAATGAGATTGTTTTGCTACGCGAAGGCGGCTTCCAGAAATGAGCAAGCTTCCCTGTTGCATTTTTTGGGTTTATAGTGCAGTTATGGGAATAAAGTAGATAAAATCTAACGCATCTGCTTTAAGGAGGGAATGATGGAAATAGCAAAGGGTACCAGGGTATTTATAACTGGTGCAGGTAGTGGTATAGGCAGGTCTACAGCCATTGCTGCAGCCAATCTTGGCGCACGGCTTTTTTTGACTGATATAAACAAGAGCGGCCTTGAGCAGACCGTTGCCTTACTTTCCGGTAAAAGAGGCGATGTGGCTATGGTACGCGCCATGGATATATCTCAGGTGGATCAGGTGAGGCGCTTTGCAGAAGAGATTCATAAAGAATTCGGTTCTATGGATATTGTAATGAACATAGCCGGGATCGCCCTGTTTGCACAGTTAGAAGATATGACCCATGAACACTGGAAAAAAATTATTGATGTAAACCTCTGGGGTCCAATTCATGTCCTTGAAAGCTTTGTGCCTGAGATGATCCGCGCTAAAAAGGGGCACATAGTCAATGTCGCATCTGTGGCAGGGCTTATGGGGGCACCATGGCACGCGGCGTATAGCGCCTCAAAAGCAGGATTGATAGGGCTGTCCGAATCCCTGCTATTTGATCTCAAACCCCATAATATTGGCATTACCGTGGTCTGTCCCGGAGGTGTTGATACACCCCTAAAGGATACCGTAGAAATAATCGGCATGGATAGAGATAGTCCACAATTTCAGAAAGCAAAAGAGATGTTCAGCAGGCACGCCATCTCACCTGATCGCGTGGCTTTGCAGATCCTGGAGGCTATAAGAAAAAATACATTCCTGGTTATAACCTCAGGGGATGTGAAGTTCCTCTATTTTTGTAAACATCACCTGCCACCCTTGTACCGATCTGTAATGTTAAGGATCTCAAAGATGATGAATGCCCTGCACACAAAAAACAACATGGATTTTCCCGGTAGTGCGAGGACAGACCGTACCTCTGATAAAGAAAAATGACGGGGTATACATCAAGATATGAAAGCCTTGTTCTTGCAAGTTCTGTAGAGAGTTTAGAAATTTAAATACCCTATCTACTTCGCATACATCCCTTTATGAAAGGGGCAGGGGGAAAAGTTGAGAAGTTTATAAGACAATATATTAAAATCTTTTTAAGAAATCTACGCAGGTTTCAGGTTATATACTTTATATAAACTCCACCCTTGAGCCTTTTTTATCAGTTTTCTTTATCTCCCCTATGATATATGCTGTTTGGTTATATGCATTTATAATGTTTAGAGCCTTTTTAACAGCATTTTTATCCACAATCACTATCATGCCAATACCGTTGTTAAATGTCCTCATCATTTCCATATCATCTACATTACCAAGATATTTAATCATTTCAAATATAGTTGGTCTGATCCATGAACCTGTCTTAACAACAGCCATATATTGATGTGGCAACACCCTTGGTAAGTTCTCTATTATACCACCACCTGTGATGTGCGCACATGCCCTGAGCAGGTTTTTCTCCACTAATTTTTTTATCACCTTTGCATAAATGATAGTGGGTTTAAGCAATTCTTCTCCAAGTGTACATCCAAGCTCATCAACATAGTCATTAAGCTTCATCTTTTTCTTTTCAAGAAGCACATACCTGGCAAGCGAATAACCGTTGCTGTGTAAACCATTTGAGCCTATACCTATAAGTACATCACCATGCTTTATTTTTGATCCATCTATTATTCTATCCCTTTCAACTACACCAATTACAAAGCCGGCTAAATCATATTCTCCTTCCGCATAAAAACCTGGTAACTCTGCTGTTTCCCCGCCTATTAACACACAGTCTGATTGTTTACACCCATTTGCTATACCCTTTATTATATCTGTAGCAATGTCCAGCCTGAGCTTAGATGTGGCAATGTAATCAAGAAACACCTCTGGTGTAGCGCCGTTCACAATTACATCATTCACATTCATAGCAACAAGATCAATCCCCACTGTATCATGAATCCCCATTGAAAAGGCTATTTTAAGTTTTGTACCAACGCCGTCAGTTGAGGTAACTATCACCGGGTGTTTGTACCTCTTTGTATCTATCTCGTATAGCCCTGCAAATCCTCCTATCCCGGAAATCATACCTTTTTTAAAGGTAGTCCTGGCGATGGGCTTGATCCTTTCTACAAATGCATTGCCTCTATCTATGCTAACGCCTGCATCACTGTATTTCATTTTAATCGGCTTTCTTCCTTAAAAAGGTTGGTATATCAAGTTCATCCTCATCATAGCCTGTAAGCATTCCCCTTTTTACTGATTTCACAGAATCAATTTCATCTATCTTTTTATCCATACGTTTGAATGCAGGAATATCCCTGTCTCCTTCGTTACGAACAACGGATAATCTATTAGGATACTTCTCTTTCAGATTTCTCTCACCAAAACCAGTAGCTATAACAGTAACATTAAGACTATCACCTACATTCTCGTCTATAACAGTACCATAGATAACATTAGCATTCTCATCAACTTGCTCTTTAACGAGCTCACATGCATCTTTAACCTCATTTAATGTTAAAGAAGCATCACCTGTAATATTTATAAGCACTCCCTTTGCCCCACTAATAGAGATATCCTCAAGCAATGGATTGGATATAGCCTCTTGAGCTGCTTCCTTTGCCCTTTTCTCACCATTACTTTTACCAGTACCCATCATTGCCATACCCATCTCACTCATAACTGTTTTAACATCTGCAAAATCTACATTTACAAGCCCTGGAATTGTTATGATATCAGATATACCTCTTACTGCATGAACAAGCACCTCATCCACCTTTGAATAAGCTTCAAGTACTGTGGTCTTGCTATCAGAGATATTAAATAACCTATCATTAGGTATAACGATAAGCGTATCTACATGTTGGCTTAATTCTTCAATACCCTTTTCCGCCTTTGCAGCCCTCTTTTTTCCTTCAAACTCAAAAGGCTTTGTTACAACAGCCACTACCAGCGCACCTAAAGACTTAGCTATTTCTGCTATTACTGGACTTGCGCCTGTTCCAGTACCACCACCCATACCAGCCGTTAAAAAAATCATATCAGCACCTGTTAAGGCTTCCTTTATCTTTGCTTCATCTTCAATAGCTGCCTCTCTACCTATATCCGGATTTGCACCTGCCCCCAAACCCTTTGTTAGTTTTGCGCCAAGCTGTATCTTGTAGGGCGCCTTGTTCCTCGTGAGTACCTGCATATCCGTATTCGCCGCAATAAAATCAACACCTTTCATACCCTGCCTTATCATTGTGTTTACAGCATTACCACCACCACCACCAACACCTATGACCTTGATCTTCGCAGAATGATGATATTCGTTACTTAACTCAAACATTTTTATCCTCCTTTCTTAATAAAAAGTTTTGAAGCTATATTTGAAAAAAATTCTCTTATATTCCTCAAAATATCCACATCTTTGCCACTGTAAGCCTTCACATGCTGGTGTTTACTTCCATAGATTACAAGCCCGACCGCGGTTGCATACGAAGGATCTTTTACAACATCTGTAAGACCACCAACACCGGATGGAAAGCCTATTCTTACCGGTAAATTAAATATCTGCTCACCAAGATCTACGACCCCATCCAGCAAAGAACTACCCCCGGTCAAAACAATACCAGCTGAAATAAATTCTTTAAATCCAGACTTTACAAGCTCTTTGTCAACAAGTGAAAGTATCTCTTCTACTCTAAGTTCTATAATCTCAGCCAGTGTTGAGCGTGATATGGTTCTTGGTTTTCTATTACCGATCCCTGGAACCTCTACCATCTCTGCTTTGTCCACATTTGCTCTAAGGGCTGTACCATATTTAACCTTAATCTTTTCTGCCTCGTGTATAGGTGTTCTCAGTCCAACAGATACATCCTTTGTAATATGTTCACCACCAAGTCCTATAACACTCGTGTACCTTATGCTACCATCGTAAAAAATTGCTATATCAGTAGTGCCACCTCCTATATCAACAATAGCTACTCCAAGCTCCTTTTCTTCTGGATTTAATACAGCCTCACTTGAGGCTATGGATTGAAGGGCGATATCAGAAACTATAAGACCGGACCTGTTACATGCCTTTATTATGTTCATAGAGGATGACATATTTGCAGTCACTATATGTACCTTTGCTTCAAGCCGAACACCTGTCATACCAGTTGGATCCTTGATATTACCCTGATCGTCTATTATAAATTCATATGGTATTACATGTATAACATCACGGTCCTGTGGAATGGGCATAGCTTTAGCAGCATCTACCACCCTTCTTATGTCACTGGGCTTTACCTCTCTATCCTTTATTGCTATCACCCCATTGCTGTTAAAACTTTTTATGTGATCACCGGCAATACCTGTATAAACACTGGATATTTCATAATCAGACATAAGTTCTGCCTCTTCAACAGCCTGCCGTATAGCCTTAACCGTTGCTTCAATGTTAATAATATTTCCTTTGCTTAAGCCATGAGATGGTGATACTTTACCTATACCAACAATATCTATGGTACCCTCCTTCAATTCCCCTACTATTGCACATATTTTCGTTGTTCCTATATCAAGACCAACGATCATGTTATCCTTTTTTGACAATGTTGTTCACCTCCTTTAATGAATTTTTCTCTCCTGTACTACCAGTTAAGGTATGTAAGCCTTCGTATGTTTCAGGTTGCATCATCTTCTTGTAATGCAAAACCCCCATATCAGAAAAGCGCAAATCTATAGAAGAAAACATCTGGATTCTATCCCCAAGATATCTGATTAAATTGTTCAGCTTGTTTATACGGGAAATAAGATCATTGTTTCCAAACCTTATCAAAAGTCCATCATTTGTAATAACTGTATATCCTGTGTCCCCTACATGCAGTTCTGAAATGTCCCTGCTCACTATGATTGAGTTCTGATCTAATTCTTTAATAAAAGAAACAGCTTCTATAACTGGTTGTACAGGTATACCAAGAAAGTCTGGACTGTTAAAACTAAAGCCTGTTATAATGGGGTAATTGGTTGAATCGTTATTGGTAACCTGTTTAAAAATAATCCCTTGTTCATCTACATAGTAGAGTCTGTTCAACAGAATCATGCAGTAAGCTTTTCTTTCCACCACTGTGATATCAAGACTATGCGGGGGTGATTTTCTTATTGATACATTCTCTATCCATGGTATGGATAATATATTTTTCCTTATTGTTTTAAGCCGAATTGAAAAAATATTCTCACCCATATTCAATCCTGAAGCTTTAACTATCTCTATTGGCATTACATGCTCATATCCTCTTATACTTACCTGTTTTAATGAAAACAGTTTGGTTGTCATAACAAAATTCGTAACCCAGATATAAAATATATAACTGCCAATACCCAAACCTATTATGCCAATAATATATCCAGCATACTTAAGATATACGCGTACCTTTACATATCTCTTCAACTGTATGTTAGAGGCATTTTTACGCCTTGTTTTAAAATCTAAATATACAGTCCCGTGCATTATATATTCCCCTTCAAAGAAGCTGATTGCAGTATTCCCTCTATAAGGTCCTCATAATTAATACCTTTGCTTTCAGCTATTTTTGGCACATAGCTTAACGATGTAAGTCCGGGAAGTGTATTAACCTCAAGTAAATAAGGTCTACCAGCAGATGCAACCTTAAAATCTATCCTTGAATAAAAACTGCATCCTAACAATTGATGAGCATTTAAAGCAGATTCTTCTATTGATTTCAAAACATTATCATTGATGGATGGTGGTATACTGAATACCTCCATACCTTCTGTATATTTTACCTCATAATCCAGAAACTTTTTTTCAGAATTAACAGATATGCCGATCTCCATTGAACCTAACACCCTATCATTGTAGATAGCAACAGTGATATCTTTGCCTTCTATAAATTTTTCTACAAGCACACGATCCCCATACTTGAATGCCTTTGCAAATGCTTCGGGCAGCTCTTCTGGTGTAGATACTTTACTGATACCAACACTTGAACCCTCACATGCTGGCTTTACCATGTACGGTAAATTCATAGCACTCTGATTGATGAGCTCCTGATACCCAATAGGTTTGTTCAAGGCAAGATACTGTGGTGTAAGGATTCCAGCACTTGTTAAAAGATGCTTTGTAAAGATCTTATCCATTGCTATAGCACTTGCTGTAATACCTGAACCGGTGTAAGGAATGCCCATCAATTCAAGTACTCCCTGAACAACCCCATCCTCTCCATATCTTCCATGAAGTGCGTTAAACACAACATCTATTTGCATCTCTTTAAGCTTAAATGGTAATGTTCTATCTAATTCAACCTTAACTACATTATAACCCAGTTTGACTAAAGCCTTAAATACTGCCTCGCCTGTTAGTCTGGAGATCTCTTTCTCAGAAGATAACCCACCAAGCAAAACACCTATTCTCATATCTTTTGTAATCCTTTTACTCATTGCTCACCTATAATGACAACTTCTAATTCTAACTTTACCTTGCTTTTTTCTTTCACCTTTTCCATACCTGCATCTATAAGGGCAAGAACATCTTCTGCCTTTGCATCACCGATATTTACAATAAAATTTGTATGAAGCTCTGAATATTTTGCCCCTCTAACCCTTACGCCACGCATCCCAGCCTCATCAAGTAATTGCCATGCCTTTACTTTAGGAGGATTCTTGAATATAGAACCACAGCTTGGATAATTTAGTGGTTGTGTCTGTGCCTTTTCTTTAAGTATAAAAGCTATCCGTTCTTGTAGTTTGTTCTTATCCGATTTGTTCAAATTTAGAACAGCAGAAACAACAATACTACTTGAAGAAAGTTGTTTGCATTCTCTGTACCCAAATTCCATGTCATTTTTACCAAGTGTTTTAACCCTGCCTGTTCTCTCCACAAAACTCACTGTTTCCACTATATCGGATATACTGCCATATTTGGTACCAGCATTCATGCGTATAGCACCACCAACAGTGCCAGGTATACCCGCAAGCGGTTCAATCCCGGACAGCCCTCTTTCTCCACAATACCTGACAAGCTCTGCAAGAGGAGTACCTGCCCCTACAATTAATTTTACAGATGAACTGTTTTCATCAGTAATACTAATACTATTAAAGGTATTCTTTATACGGATCACTGGCTGCCTTATTCCACCATCCCTTACAATGATATTTGTGCCAGCCCCCATAACAAAGTATCGTTCATCATTATGTCGTGACCACTCAACAAATCTAAGGATATCCTCCAGATCCTCCGGGATAATCATGCACGAACATGATCCGCCAACCCGCATGCTTGTGTAGTCCCTCATGGGAACATCAAACATAACAGTGCCTTTTATAATAGATTTTAACTCACTAAAATCAGACATGCTCTTTCAACCTTTTTATAAACAAATCCCCAACTGTGTATACATCACCGGCTCCCTGAGTTATAACCATATCACCCGGCGCTACAATATTTATAAGCTCTTCAACAATCTTATTCTTATCCGAGATGTATCTTACATCTTTGTATCCCATATTTTTCATAGCGGTATAAAGGTTATAGGCACTTACCCCTTCGATCGGGTCCTCCCCTGCTGAATATATATCTGTAATTATAAGTACATCAGCTTGATAAAATGCAGTGAGGAAATCATTGAATAACAACTTTGTCCTTGTGTATCTATGTGGTTGAAACACAACAATAAGCCTCTTATTCCAGCTACCTTTAGCACCTGAAAGGGTAGCCTTTATCTCTTTTGGATGATGTCCGTAATCATCAACCACCATAATGTCATTTATATTGGCTTTTATTTGAAATCGTCTCTCCACGCCGTTAAATTTATCTATGCCCTCTTTTATCTTTTCTGGCTCAAGCTCAAGTTCAACACCTGCAGCAATGCTTGCAAGTGCGTTGTAGACATTGTGTAACCCGGGCATATGGATTGTAAAGTTTCCATAGTGTTTACCCTTTACATTAACTGAAAACTCACTTTCTCCTTTCTTCTGTACTATATTGTATCCATGAACATCAGCCTGTGCTGACAATCCGTAGGTCATTCTTCTAACCTTTACCCTTGGAATTATGGAGGCTACATTTTCTTCATCAAGACATAGAATTGCCAAGCCATAAAATGGCACTTTATTTATAAACTCTACAAATGCATCTTTCTCTTTTTCAAATGTGACATAATAATCCAGATGTTCTGGGTCTATATTTGTTACGATTGCTATCGTTGGTGTTAGCTTCAAAAAGCTGCCATCACTCTCGTCCGCTTCTGCCACAAGGTATTCGCTCTGACCCAACTTTGCATTGGAATCAAATATATTAACCTTACCACCGACAATGCTTGTTGGATCGAGTCCGGCTGTAGCAAGCACTATTGAAACTAAAGAAGTAGTAGTAGTTTTACCATGACTTCCTGCTATTGCAATAGCGTATTTCACCCTCATCAGTTCAGCCAGCATTTCCGCCCTCGGTATCACAGGTATATTATGCTCTCGTGCATAAACAAGCTCTGGATTGTCCGGCTTAACAGCAGATGAGTATACAACTACATGAGCATCCTTTGCATTTAATGGCTTGTGTCCAATCATTATTGTTGCACCAAGCGCTTGAAGTCTATCAGTGATCTTTGATTGTTTAAGATCAGAACCACTCACCTTGTATCCAATGTTTAGCAGCAACTCTGCTATTCCACTCATACCAGCTCCACCTATACCAACAAAATGTATATGCCTTATTCTTTTGTGCATAATTAAACCTTGCCTGCCAGTGCTATCATTTCATCTACTATTTTAACTGCTGAATCAGGTTTTGCCCATTTCAACATAGCTATAGACATTTTTTTAACCCTTTCTTCGTCATTTATCAGTTCATGAATTGCCCTTGTCAGTAAATTCGGTTCTTTTACCGTAGAAGGTAATACTATTGCCCCTCCATGCTGTAAAACTTCATTTGCATTTAATGTTTGATGATCCGAGGCTGCTGAAGGATAGGGTATGAGTATAGCGGGTATACCATATGCTGCAAGCTCAAACAGTGTAGATGCACCTGCCCTTGATATAGCAAGATCTGCTTGCTCAAATACCACATTCATATCATCTATAAAATCAAACACCCTTGCATCAAATTCATATCGTTTATATGTCTGCTCAACATATACCTGATCCGCTATTCCTGTTTGATGTATAAATTTAACTTTATCCTTCATATCAATAAGGCTATCAAGGGCTTTTACCATCAACTCATTTATCTGATGAGCCCCTTGACTCCCCCCAAGCACAAGTATTGTTTTTTTACCAGAATGCCCTGCCACGCGCTTTTGAGGCTTGTATCTTATCGGTAAACCAGTAAGTACTGTTTTCTCGTAAGGTAAATACCTGCTGGACTGTTCAAAAGATATAAAAACCCTTCTCACAAATCTTGAAAGAAGTTTGTTGGCAAGTCCCGGAACAGAATTCTGTTCGTGTATCGCAGATGGAATACCCATAGTAACAGCAGTCATTACAAGTGGAAATGATGCATACCCACCTACTCCAAGCACAGCATCTGGTTGGAACTCCTTTATTATACTTCTTGATTCCTTTATCGCGTTTAATAACAACAATATGGCATCCATCTTTTCTAAAACTGATTTATTCTTAATGCCCTTCATCGCCAGTAATTTCCTGTTACTGACGGGAAGCGACCATTTCTTACTCTCTATTCCTGATTCTGAACCTACATACATATATTTAATGTTTTTCCTTTTTATAATCTCATTTATAATTGCCATGGCAGGGAAAAAATGCCCTCCACTACCACCACCTGCTATTATCAACCTCATCACTTCCATCGTTTACCCTTTTTGACAAATTCAAAATAATACCAACAGACATAAGCTGAGCTGTTAAAGAGCTGCCTCCATAACTTATAAATGGCATAGTAAGTCCCTTTGTTGGTAATAAGCCCAGTGTTACTGCTATATTGATAATGACCTGAATACTTATGAACAAAGTCAATCCATAAACAGTGGATTTGGTAAATAAGCTTTCTGCACGTGCTCCAATGGAAAACGCCTTTGTTATGATTAAGATGAACACTGAGATCACCAGAGCAACACCTATAAACCCAAGCTCTTCGGCAACAACAGAAAAGATAAAATCCGTATGTGCTTCAGGTAAATAAAACAACTTCTCAAAACTATTTCCCAAGCCAACCCCGGATACACCGCCTGCGCCATAAGCAAGTGTTGATTGCACAATCTGAAAACCTCCTGTTTTAGCATGCTGCCATGGATCAAGAAAGGCTTTTATTCTGTTAAGTCTATAAGTGGAATGCAATACAAGTAGTATAGCAACAGGAACAATAGAACTAAAGGCTAAAAGCAAGGAGGCGATACTCGCACCAGATAAAAAAAGCATAGCGAACACCACGATAGCAATAATCATAGCAGTACCAAAATCCGGTTCTTTAATGATAAGTAATAAAATAATCGCTGTGTAAAACAATGGAAGCAAAACAGGAATGGGATTGTTAAGTTTTTGTCCTCTCTCTTCAATTATATGAGCGACTAATAGCACCAGGATAGGCTTTGCAAACTCAGAAGGTTGTAAAGTAAAGCCAGAAATTCTTAACCATCTATGCGAACCACTAACAACAACACCAACATGTGGGACAAAAACAAGCACAAGCAGAATAATGCTTAATCCATATAAAAGATAGATGTACTTTCTTACAATATCTATATTAATAACAGCCATGAACCATGCTACGAGTAAGCCGAGTATCAAGAAAATAGCCTGTCGCTCCACAAAATAATACTTGTTTCCATAAAGCTTAAGTGCGTATATAGAGCTTGCACTAAAAACCATAAGCACTCCAAAAAAACACAGCAGAAGGGTTCCGATTATAATGCTCTTATCATAATCCTTCATTTGCACGCTCCCTGTTCATATTTATAACAGCTGATCTAAACACTTCGCCTCTCTGTTTGTAGTCAGTAAACATGTCAAAGCTTGAGCACGCTGGTGATAAAAGGACGCTATCCCCTTTTTCTGCATTGTTTATTGCAGTAGCCACTGCGGACTCCATAGAATCAACAGATACTATTTTAACCAGATTCTGGAATGCCTTTATTATCCGTTCTTTTGCCTCACCCATCACTATAAGCAACTTTACCTTTTCTCTTATGAGCTCTGATAAAGGGCTATAATTACCCTGTTTATCCCTGCCACCCATTATAAGGATTATCGGTGAAGGAAGACTTTTTAACGCAACAACAACAGCATCAACATTTGTTGCCTTTGAATCATCGTAGTATCTAACTCCATTAACATCAGCCACCAGTTCTATCCTGTGAGGAAGGGATCTAAAATGATCTATTGTTTCCTGAACAACTGTGTCTGGAACATCAATCAGTTTTGCTGCAATAATACACGCCATTGCATTCTGAATATTATGCATGCCTGACAGAGATGGATTATCAAGTTTAAACACTGTCCTGTGACCCGATCCATCAACATATATAATCTTTCCTTCTTTATAATAAGCACCTCTACGGGTCCGTTTACTTGTTGTAAAACAATAAGGTCTTGAAGGTATATTCCTCTTACCCTTCACTATGTACTTATCTTCTGCATTTATAATTGCGTAATCATCCGCAGATTGATTCATGAATATTCTAAACTTTGCTCTTGCATATTCGTTCATATCCTTGTATCTGTCCAGGTGATCTTCTGTAATATTTAATAAACCTGCTATCCATGGTTTAAAATATACAATACCTTCAAGTTGATAGCTTGAAAGCTCCAGCAGGTACATTTCATAATCATCATCATTTTCTATAAACTGTACGAATGGTGTACCAATATTACCACCAACCCCTACCTTTTTGCCCGCGTTGATAAGTATCTGACCAAGTAATGTTACTGTAGTGCTTTTACCATTTGTACCGGTTATGCCTATGATAGGCTTCTTTGTAAATCTGGATGCAAATTCTATTTCGCTTATAACCTCTACTCCTTTATCCTTAGCTGATTGTATGCCTGTCAAAGCTAACGGCACCCCGGGGCTGACTATAATAAGCTCACTATTGTCAATCTTCTTACCATCCCAATTATCTACAACTGTGATCTTTGTTCTTATGTCGTTTATATTGCTTAGTTCTGAAATAGATTTTTGATCGTATGCAGTTACTATACCCCCGTGTTTTAAAACAAATCTTATAGTAGCTATCCCTGTGCTTCCCACACCAATAACCGCTATTTTTTTGTCCTTTAGCTCCATCATTCACCTCAGCTTGAGTGTAGCCAGTCCGACAAGTGCAAGCAAAATGGATATGATCCAGAACCTTACTGTAATCTTAGGCTCTGTCCAGCCCTTTAATTCAAAATGATGATGTATAGGTGCCATGGCAAAGACACGCTTACCCGTTAGTTTGAAAGATATTACCTGCGTCATAACAGAAATAGCTTCCACCACAAAAACACCACCAATTATAACAAGCAGTATTTCCTGTTTAAGAATAATGGCAACTACGCCCAGAACTCCCCCAAGCCCAAGAGAGCCTACATCTCCCATGAAGATCTCAGCAGGATAGGTATTAAACCACAAAAAGCCCATTGCTGCCCCTATAACAGCGCCTGCAAAGGTTGCTATTTCTCCTGTTCCTATCATGGGTGTAAACATTAAGTACTCTGAAAATTTTACATTGCCTAACACATAAGCAAATACAGCGTAAACACCAAAACATGTCATAATTGGAACAATGGCAAGCCCATCCTGTCCATCCGTTAAGTTGACAGCGTTTGATGTTCCTATAACAATAAATAAGAACAACAAAAAGTATGCCCAGCCTAAATTAACAGCTATTTTTTTAAAGAATGGAAATGTCAGTGTGAAATTGATATTATCGTATCTTAACAGCATATATATAATTACAATGGTAAGCAGTGTCTCCAGAATCAATTTATAGCTTCCTTTTAATCCCTTTGAATTTCTGTCTTTAAGCTTTTTGTAATCATCAACAAATCCAATAGCTCCGAAGCCTATGAGTGTAAATATGAGGATCCATACATATACATTGGTAATATCCATCCACAGGATTGTTGACACAACAATGGATAATATAATTAAAACACCGCCCATTGTTGGCGTGCCTGTTTTACTTAAATGATTCTTTGGACCATCATTTCGTATAACCTGTCCTATACCTATTTTTGTCATAAATTTTATAAAAGGACCACCGAAGATCATGGTTATAACCAATGCTGTTATCATCGCACTCAGTGTTCTAAATGTGATGTACTTCAGAACATGGAATACTATAAACTGTTTTGCTAAAGGATATAAAAGGTACTCAAGCATTCTTTTGCCTCATCATATAATCGTAATTTGATATAACCTCTTCCAGCCGCATAGCCCTTGAGCCTTTTACATAAATCACAGCCTTTTCATCTGATAAGTATAACAATTCCTGAACAGCACTCTGGGTATCATTTACCTGCTTTACATAAATATCTTTTCTACCAGTAGATTTTATGCCTTCTAAAGTACTCTCTGAAAACTTACCAATGAGTATAAATTTGTTTATACCTTGTTTTGCTAAAAACTGACCAAGGTTATAATGTTCAATCGTTGTTTGCTGTCCAAGTTCAAACATATCACCTATAACTGCTATAATATTCCTCGCTCCATACCTTTCTATAGCTGATAAAAAGCCATTGATCATAGAATCGGGGTTGGCATTGTATGTGTCATCAATAAGAACAACGCCGTTTTTATAAGTTATTGCGTTTCCCCTGCCTTTGAATGGTTTAAAATCTTTGCAAACCGATTTTATGTTTTCCCATTCTACATTCAAATGCCGTGCACAAAGAATGGCTAACGCAATATCATAAAGATAGTGTTTACCTGAAAGCTGAGTACTGAATTTATATCTTTTGCCTTCATACATAATTTCAAACTCCATACCACCTCTTAAAAGGTTGTAAGAAAGTATGGATAATGAAGCAGATGGATAAAACCCGGCAGTTAAAACCTTTCCTTTAAAGGATTTAACTATGTTTAAAGCATAAGGATCGTCAGCATTTACTATTGCTACTTTATCTGGCTCCATCACAGAAAACATCTCTGATTTAGCCCTTGCAACACCTTCTATATCTTTAAAAAATTCAATATGCGCCCTTCCTATATTTGTGAGTATACCTATATCAGGACAGGCAATCCTTGATAGATTTGCGAGCTCTCCAAATCTACTTGTACCAAGCTCCAGAACCCATATCTTTTTGTCCTGTGACATATTAAGCATAGATAAAGGCAAGCCTATAAGATTATTAAAATTGCCAAGTGTTTTACCTGTCGGATAAGTCGTAGACAAAAACTCATACAGGATCTCCTTTGTTGTTGTTTTTCCGTTACTACCTGTTATTGTAATGGTAGTTGGCTTGTACCTCTTTCTTATAATAAGGGCTAACTCTCCAAGGGATTGAATTGTATCATTTACATAGACAAAAAGGGCTTTATTTTCGTATCCCTGAATTTTTTTCTCATACACTTTATTGATAACAGCACCAACAGCCCCATTATCAATTGCCTGTTTCACAAAGTCGTGGCCATCGTAGTGTTCTCCTTTGATCGCAAAAAATAACATATTACTTGTTGGTTTTCTTGTATCTATAGATACACCATCAGCATACCAGCTTTCATTGATGGTTAATAACTTTGTATCCTTTAATGCTTCTATATCATGCATATCTATTCTCACGGTGTAATCCCAAAATAATTATTTACGCATTCTTTATCACTAAAATGAACAGTCTTATCCTTAAATATTTGATAATCTTCATGTCCTTTGCCTGCGATGAGTAAAATATCGTCCTTCTTAGCAATGTCCAGTGCCTTCCATATAGCTTCCTGTCTATCTTGAATAACAGTGTATATCTTTGAAGTGTAGTTATTATCAGGATTTATTGTTTCAATCTTCGTAGTGTTCTTTATACCCTTTTCTATATCAGCTATTATCTTTTCAGGTTGCTCTGAACGAGGATTATCAGAGGTAATAATGGTTATATCTGAAAGTCTGGTTGCAACCTCTCCCATAATGGGTCTTTTACCTTTATCCCTGTCACCGCCACACCCAAATACACAGATAACCCTTCTCTTTTTTAATTCGTTTAAAGCTATTAATACCTTTTCAAGGGCATCAGGTGTGTGTGCATAATCAATAAATACATAAACATCTTTTGGATTTTTTATCCTTTCAACCCTGCCAGGAACATTTTTCATTAAAGCAATACCATCTTTTATATTCTCAACAGAAATGTTTGAAACAATAGCAGTACTAACAGCTGCCATAATATTGTAAATATTGTAAAAACCAACAAGTGGAGAATATAGTTCCAGCAGTCCTATCGGTGTTGATAGTCTAACATAGATGCCATCAAGCGATGTTCTGTATTCTATAAGCTTAATGTCCGACTGATTTGTTCTTCCATACCTTAATATATGAATACCTTTTTTTATCTTTATCCTGTGTGCCCATGGATCATCATTGTTTAATATGGCAAATTTATTACCTTTACGGCTTTCAACCAATAGCTTTTCAAATAGTATGGCTTTTGCAGAAAAATAATCTTCCATTGTCTTATGATAATCAAGGTGATCCTGTGTAAGATTGGTAAAGATTGCAACATCAAAATCTATGCCGTTTACCCTGCCTTGAGATAGGGCATGAGAGGATACCTCCATTATTGCGTGTGTAGCCCCATTGGTTAGATGATCATGCATCATCATATTAAGGTCAAGGGACTCTGGTGTAGTGTTAATAGCCTTCAGGGTTTTATCCATAAACCTGTAATTCACAGTTCCTATGACGATAGGCTTTTTACCTGCTAAACTGAGTATAGACTCTATAAGGTATGTGGTTGTTGTTTTACCATTTGTGCCGGTAACACCAACAACGAACAACATAGAACTCGGGTTATTATAAAATTCTTTTGATAATAATGCCAGTGCCAATCTTGGTTGTTTTACTACGATCTGCAGAGCATGTTCTATTGCTGGATTATATGATTTAGAAACTATAACAGCTGCACCATTATTTATAGCCTCATGTTCATATTTTGTTCCATCGTCCTTTTCGCCCGGTATTGCAACAAAGATATAATCCTTCTTTACCTTTCTTGAATCATAAGCAATACCTTTAATGTCTACATTGGTATTACCATGTATTGATGTATACTCTATTTTTTTTAAAAGCTTTTTTATATCCATTTTATTTTTTACATTTGTCAGTTTAGCTCATACCCTTTTCTATCCTGCAGGTCTGGTTTTAAAGCCTGTTTGTTTTGATCTTCTTTCATTGCAAAAACTACCTTTACAGTCCCACCTGTATAAGGTGTATTCGGCTCTGGCATCTGCTCTACAGCATAACCTGTACCTTTCAAGACGAGATCTTTTATGCCAGCCTGTCTGGCAAGTTTTAACACACTCCGCATTGTCTTCCCGTTAAAATCAGGAACATAGCCTGTTTGAATTGTGTTTGTATATTGTGCCTGTTCAATTTCTGAAGAAGAGGGCTGGCTTGATGGCATTGCCATAATATTTAACCTTGATGGTACTCCAAGATAAGGTAAAACCCTTTCTGCTACCTCTTTAAAAACAGGAGCTGCACTCGCACCTCCGTAAGGGTTTTTCTGTGGATCAACAAGCATAATAAGCATAACAATCTTGGGATCATGAGCAGGAACAAAACCAAGAAAGGAAGATATAAATCTATCTTTATAATAAGTTCCTGTTTTTGGATCCGGAATCTGAGCTGTACCTGTCTTACCTGCCACAGTATACCCCTTCATTGCGGCATTAATTCCTGTGCCTCCATCATTAACAACACCTATAAGCATATCTGTCATAACTTCAGCTGTATGCTCTGATATCACCCTTCTTTTTATTATTGGTTGGGTCATTTCAATTTCACCATCTGGTTTTCTTATCTCTTTAACAATCTGTGGCATAAATAAGAGTCCCCCATTAGCAATAGCAGCCATAGCAGTTACAAGCTGAATTGGAGTTGCAGACACACCCTGACCAAATGGAATGGTATCTATAGAAACTCCGGACCATTTATTTACAGGATTTAATATACCAGGTGATTCGCCTGGCAATGTTATACCAGTTGGTTTACCAAAACCAAAGCGTTCTAAATAAGTATAAAGCGTTGTACTTCCTAACTTCTCACCTATCTTCGCAGCACCGATGTTGCTACTGTATTTAAGAATATCTCCAACACTTAACATGTTAAAGGCGCCCTCAGCATCCTTTATTACAATGTTGTAAACTTTGTAGTGCCCATCTTCACAAAAAAATTTTTGATTCGGTGTTATCACTCCAGCATCAAGAGCAGACGATATTACAAAAGGTTTGAATATAGAACCAGGTTCATATGTATTCTCAACAGCCGCATTCTTGAATATAGAAATAGGATAATCCATATAGATATTTGGATTAAAATCTGGTATTACCGCCATTCCGAGTATCTGACCGTTTTGTGGGTCCATTATAATTCCTACGCCACTTTTAGCTTCTTGTTCTGAAACTGCCTTTTTTAAACTCTCCTCCAGTATAAACTGGATATTAAGATCTATCGTCGTAACAATACTATCACCGGTTAAAGAAGCATCATTGGCAAGATCCCCGGTATAGATAGGATTATTGCGACCATCTACATCTATAACCGCAGAAATTGGTGTTCCTCTTAAATACCTGTCAAAAGCCAGCTCTAAGCCAGAAAGTCCTTTTGAATCTATCCCAGCAAAACCCAAAACATTGCTTGCTAAATTACTATTAGGATAAAACCTTCTGTATTCCTTTAAAGAGTAAATGCCTTTCAGGTGATACTGTAAAAGTTTTTTCGCAGTTTCTGGATCAACAAGTCTTTTTATCCATACAAACTGTTTATCCGATGTTATCTTTTTTAAAATCTCTTCAGGATCCATATTGAGTAATCTACCCACGACCAGAGCGGTTTTACTTTTGTTTTTTATAACCAATGGATCAGCATAGAAAGAATCAACCAGTACACTCTGTGCGAGGATCCTTCCATCTCTATCCAGGATCATCCCTCTCGCCGGGATAAGCGTAATCTCTCTAGAGTATTGCCTCCTTGCGAGTTCAGCATATTTCCTACCTTTTATTATCTGAAAATAAAATGCCCTTGATAACAGAATTGCAAAGCCAGCCAGTATACATAGATATACAAAAGACAATCTCCCAAGGCGTTTTTCGTTTATTTGTTTTACAGTGCTCATTCTACCTATCTATAGTAACTATTTGACTGCTATCTGGATACTCCATATTCAATTTTGTTTTAGCAATTTTTTCAATCCTGTTTCTACTTTTAAGAGTAGCTATCTCAAGATTGTATTGAACTATTTGTTCGTTTAATTTTTGTGATTGAGATGTTAGCTCAGACATTTTATAACTCTCTGCTATAAAATTAATTCTGCTCCAGATAAGAAGAAGAACGAAAGAAAGAATTACAACAATAGAAAAGAAAATCTTTAATGGAGAAATATCTATAGTTTGTACTGTTTGATAATTAATTGTTCTATTATCTACCAATTCTTTCATATCATTACCTCCTATGCCATCCTTTTGATCGCCCTCAATCCGGCGCTTCTTGCTTTATAATTACTGTCTATTTCCTCTCTATCTGGCATTACCAACTTTCGCGTAAGTATTTTGAATACCGGTTTTGAAAGGGATGAAAGTTGTTTAAATGCATTTTTTACTATCCTGTCTTCAAGAGAATGAAAGGATATAATGACCAGTACCCCACCAACATTTAAAAAGTCTCCAAATTTTTTAAGAAAAACCGCAAGGTTATCAAGCTCATTGTTCACGAAAATCCTTATAGCTTGAAATGTTTTCGTAGCAGGATGTAAACCATGAGAACCTTTATTTACCCGTGACACTATATCGGCAAGTTCTGTAGTAGTTTCTATAAATGATTTTTTCCTTGCAGAAATTATAGCATTTGCAATTCTCTTGTACTGCCTTTCCTCACCATACTCTTTTATAATTTGCGAAAGCCTTCGTTCATTAAATTTATTTACAACATCATAAGCAGTTATACCTGATGTTGTATCATACCTCATATCCAATGGCCCTTCGTTATAAAAGCTAAAGCCTCTGGTGGCATCTTCTATTTGCGATGTGTTGAATCCAAGATCCACAATAATCCCATCAAAGCTTTTAACTCCTGTACTGTGGGCAATAACATCTATATCTCTATAATTCGCATGTAAAAAACTTACCCTTTTTTCAAAAATCTCCAGATTCTTCCTGGCTCTATCTAACATACTTGTATCTATATCAGAGCATATCACATATCCATTGGGTGATGACGCTTCTAAAATAGCCCTGGCATGTCCACCATCGCCAACTGTTGCATCAAGATATATGCCATTGTTTTTAGGTTGAAGATATTCAATTACCTTTTTTACCATTACGGCTACATGCATTTATACCCCCAGCTGGGCAATGCCTTTTTTGATATTAGAGAAGTTGTTTTTAATCCTCTGGTGTTCCTGTTCAAATGTAGCTACATCCCATATAGAAAATATCTCATCACCACCTGCTATAATAACCTCATCTTTTAGATGTGCCTCCTCTCGTAAATAAGCTGGAATAAATAGCCTTCCGAGCCCGTCTATTTCATACTCAAATGCATCCCCATAATGAAACAATTTATAGTCTTCTACAACATCAAGGGTTGGTGGTAATGCTTTTATTCTTTCTTTGTGTTGTTTGAATACTTGATAAGGATATACTTCAAGCCAATTTTGATTATTTGTTATTATTACTCTGTTATCATACTCGTCTGCGAGTATTTTTCTGAATGCAGCAGGCACGCTAACGCGGCCCTTTTTATCTATTCTATGTCTATACCTTCCAATAAACTCCATACAATTTTGTCACACTTTCATACCCCTTTATACCACTTCATACCACTACATAATTAAATGTCAAGTTATTATTTATCCTGTCACCTTTTAAAACACTGGCACGGAAAACTTAATATTGCGTACTGTTTTATTAAATTGTATTGACAACACTTTTTGCATATTGTATACAATATATAAAATTATGACACTTATATTCTTAATATCCGTATTTGCAGGATTCATCGGTGCATTAAGTGGAATGGGTGGTGGCATCATCATTGTGCCAGCGCTTGTACTTTTAGGTATCAACATAAAATACGCCATTGCTGCAAGCATGCTTTCTGTTATAGCAACCTCGTGTTCAGCAACAGCTGCGTATGCAAAAGAGCGAATAGTAAACGTAAAAATAGGCACATTTCTTCAAATGTTTACCATATTGGGTGCGATTGCGGGTGCAACATTAACGCTTCACTTAAGTGAAAAACCATTATCTTTGATGTTTGGGCTCATACTATTAACCTCCTGGATCACATTGTTAAAAAAGGGCGTAAGTGTAGCCCATTATGATAATAAAGGTGGATTTGTAGATAATTATCTTGAACTATCAGGATGCTATGAAGAAAAGGTTCCACCTTACAGGATTATAAATTATAAAAGCAAACATGCTATCCTTGGTGGACCATTTATGTTTCTTGCTGGTATGGTTGCTGGATTGCTGGGAATAGGAGCTGGTGCCCTGAAGGTTTTGATCCTTGATCTGCTTATGGGTTTGCCACCAAAGGTTTCTACTACCACAAGCAATTATATAATAGGTATTACTGCGTTAGCAGGTTCAAGTGTATTCTTTGCTTCTGGTTATTTAAAACCTGGATTAGCAGTTCCTATTATACTGGGTGTTTTAACAGGTTCATGGGTTGGATCAAAGCTACTGGTCAGGATGGTAGAAGAGGCGGTTAGAAAGTTATTTCTTGTTATACTGCTTATCATTGCACTTGAAATGATCTGGAGAGGTATATAATGACCCAGGATAAACAAGAAATATCTCAAACAAAACCACAGAGACCTTCCAATATTGATGAGCAATGTATCTCGTCGGTTATAGCTGATGATATAAAGGCTCATAAAGATGCAATCGCAAGGTTAAATGAAGAGATAAAGAAGCATCAGCAAGCAATACTTGCACTCCAGAAGAAATTGTCCACAATTCCTGCTGTGAGAAAGGTTGTAAGCCTTGAAGATATCATATCAACTGTGTACAGGTGGGGTGTAGCATTAACAATAATATTTTTTGTTGCAGGGATGATAAGGTTTTACATCAGACATGATAGTTTGAATGTTGATTACAGTATGTTTTATAAGAATTTTTATCAATTTACGGAAAGAGAGATGCAGTTTATAACCCTTGGTCATTTTAGAACCGAGGTTTTATTAAATGCAGGACTGATGATACTGCTTTTAACACCTATGATCCAGGTGCTGGCTACCGGTGTTTACATGGTGGTAGCAAATAAAAATTGGAAATACGGAATTATCACTCTGTTTGTTCTACTCATTCTTTCTATAAGTCTTCTACTTCATTAACCTATTGTTTGTTCTTGACCTTGTTAATACAAATAATATAAACCTATATAAATTATGAAAATAGGCATTAACTTTCTTTCATTTCGCTCTTATCAGGGTACTGAAACATTTGCAAAACACTTAATGTTAGAACTCTTGTCATCTGCCCCTGAAATGGAATACATTGTTTATACAACACCATATATCCCTGAAGAAATGCAAATAGCTGTGAAAGGAGCGAAGGTTGTTTACTCACACCTGAATCCAGGACACAATCTCATAATGGGTATATATCAACAATTAGTTTTGCCTTTAAAACTTTTAAAAAAAGGGATTGATATCTTTTATTCACCATTTCCATCAATACCTGTATTACTTTTATCCATGGATAAGGTTATTACAATCCATGATTGTGCCTATGATAGGTTTCCTGAATTTCGGAGCAATATAAGCAGGCTATATCTGAAGCTAATGTACTATACAGCAAAATATACTTGCAAAGTTATTATTACTGTATCTCAGTTCTCTAAAAAGGAACTGGTTACACTCTACAAAATAAATCCTGAAAAAATAAAGGTTGTATATCCCGGTGTACCTGAACTACCGGATGTAAATGAAACATTCATAGAAAACACAAAAAGGCTTTTCAACATTGATACAGGATATTTTCTGTATATCGGTAACACAAGACCACGAAAAAATATAGAAGGATTATTAAAAGCCTTCCATATTTTTACCCGGAGTCACAATAACATAAAACTTGTTCTTGCAGGAAAGTTAGATGAGAGTTTTATTGATATTACAAAAATTATAACTACCCTCAACTTAAAAGATATGGTTATCAGAACGGATTTTGTAACAGAAAAACAGAAGGCTGCACTTTATAAAGGTGCTATTGGATTGGTATTCCCTTCTTATTATGAAGGTTTTGGTTTGCCGGTCCTTGAGGCACAAAGTTTAGGTGTACCGGTACTCACATCAAACACTTCATCTTTGCCTGAGATCAGCGGAAACGGTGCTATATTAGTTGATCCATACAATATACAACATATAGCAGATGGAATGAAGGCATTGTTAGATAAACCTTTTAGAGAAAAACTTATAGAACATGGTTATAAAAATATAAAGCGGTTTTCATGGAAGACATCTGCACTCATGTTAGCACAGATATTTAAGAATTTATTATGAAGATACTACAAATCAACAAACTTTACTATCCTGTAATAGGAGGTATTGAGACCATTGTTAAACAAATATCTGAGGGTATAAATAGGATAGAAAATTTTGAGGTAGATGTACTTGTATGCAATGATACATTTAAGACAAACACCGAGCATATAAATGGAGTAACAGTGACTAAAGCCGGGAGTTTAGGAATAATTTTTAGTATGCCTGTATCATTCAGTTTTATTTTATTATTAAAACGGATATGGCACAGGTATGATATCCTGCATCTGCACCTACCTTTCCCCCTTGCACAGATGGCATTATGGCTTATAAAACCAAAAACAAAAATAATTGTTACATATCATAGCGATATTGTCAGACAGCGGTTTTTATCGTATACCTTAAGGTGGTTAGATGAATGGATACTTACCCGTGCGGATAGTATAGTAGTATCCAGTCCAAACATCATTGAAACCTCGCCTGTTTTGATAAAGTATAAAACAAAGTGTATTGTAATACCTTTTGGTGTTGATAATAATAAGTTCAACCCTGAGAATCGCACAGAACATGATATAAAACAGATAAAAAAAATATACGGAGAAAAGATAGTGTTGTTTGTAGGAAGACTGGTTTACTATAAAGGTCTGGAGTACCTTATAGATGCTATGAAAGACATAGAGGCAAGGCTTTTGATCGTAGGAGAAGGTCCATTAAAAAACAAACTTATAAGAAGGGTAAACAAACACGGGATCACCAATAAAGTCTCGTTTCTACCTTTTCAAACACAGGAGGCACTTGTAAATCTTTATTTAGCATCAACTGTATTTGTATTACCTTCAACACACAGAAGTGAGGCATTCGGCATAACAATTGTAGAAGCAATGGCTTGCGGTTTACCTGTTATCTCTACAGAACTTGGCACGGGTACTTCCTTTGTTAATCAAGATCGCATAACCGGCTTCATAGTTCCACCCCGCAATAGTGAGGCTATAAATAAGGCTTTAAAAAAGCTCCTTTCTGATGAGACACTACTATTAAATATGGGGAAAAGAGCTTCAGATAGAGTTGCCTCTATCTTTACATTGAATAACATGTTGGACAAGTATAAGAAATTATATAAAAGTATTGCATAACATGTCTAAATTGAAACTTATAATACTTCTGGCAGGCGATTTATTGTTGATGTACATTGCTCTCATTATAATGCTTTTTGTCAGGTTCAAAAAGGCATTTTACTTTGAATTATTACATTATCATCTTTTGCCATTTTCAGTTCTCTTTATTCTATGGATAATAATATTCTATATAGGCGGGCTTTACGATTTTAAGAACTTAAAAAATCGACTTGAATTCAAAATTAATTTTTCATTTGTTATATCAATAAATTTTTTAGTTGCTGTAATTTTCTTCTATATCTTTACAATATTTGGAGTGTCCCCTAAAACTAATTTGCTGCTGTTCTTTATATTGTTTGGTATACTGGATTATAGCTGGAGACATATATACAATATTATCATAACAACATTAACCCCATTAAATGTAGTTATTGTAGGGAATAACAAGGATGAGGAAGTACTTGTAAACTATATAAACAACAATCCACAATTAGGTTATAAGGTAAAGCACAAAATTAATACAATAGATAAAGACTTTGAAAAAAAGATAGCAGACACAAATATTCTGGTAATACCTGATTATATTAAAAGGGATAAAACCACAATAAAACACATATATAATATACTGTTCAAAGGTATTATTGTTAAAGATATCTCTTCATTTTATGAGGAGATATTCGGCAAGATCCCCTTAGGTGAACTTGAAGAATCATGGTTTATAGAAAATCTTGCTTCTCAACACACAATCTTTGACTCAATAAAAAGGCCAATAGAATTTATCTTCGCAATCATATTAACTATACTTTTCCTGCCCGTTATGTTGCTTATCTCTATAATGATAAAGCTCACCTCTCGTGGAAGTGTTATTTATAAACAACAACGAATTGGTAAAAATGGCAGGGTATTCATCCTTTACAAGTTTAGAACCATGATACCAGAAGCAGAATCCGATGGACCAAAATGGGCAGAGGAACAGGATGAACGCGTAACAATAATTGGTAGATTTCTCCGACGCACACACCTTGATGAACTACCCCAGCTTATAAATGTAATTAAAGGAGATCTGTCCTTTGTTGGACCCAGGCCTGAAAGACCAGAATTTGTAGAGCATCTAAAAAAGAAAATCCCATATTATGAAATAAGACACCTTATAAAACCTGGTATCACAGGATGGGCACAGATAAACTATAAGTATGCCTCATCAATTGATGATACATATGAAAAGTTGCAGTTTGACATATACTATATAAAAAAGCGTTCCATTGTTCTTGATATACTTATATTGTTGAAAACAATTAAAACCGTGTTTATAAATCCATAATAAAAGGAGTAATCATGGGTAAAATCTCTTTTGGCACAGAAGGTTATAGAGGTATAATAGGATATGATTTCAATTTTCAAACAGTAGAAAGGATTACAAAAGCAATATCTGAGTATGTAACACATACTAAAGGCAATAAGTTACTAATTGGTTACGATACAAGATTTTTATCTAAAGAGTTCGCCCAGCATGCCGCAAACACAGCATCAAAATACGGAATGGAGGTACTCTTATCTGAACAATTCTGTCCATCACCGGTATTATCAAATGCAACTAAAAGTCTTATGTTTAACGGCGGTATAATGATCACAGCAAGTCACAACCCTCCAAAATACAATGGCATCAAATTCAAATCACACTACGGTGGTGCAGTATCTACAGAGGTAACCAATAAGCTTTCAGAGCTTATCTCCAGGATCCGTTTATCAAACACTACCCCAGAAAATTATAACAAAACAATAGACATTAAGTACATTTATAAACAGGATATAGAAAGATTCATCAATAGAAAACTCCACAGTGAAAAAAGGCTAAGAATAATTATTGATCCAATGTATGGCTCAGGACAAGGGCTTTTAGCTAATATATTTACGGAACTCGGGCATGAAGTAATAGAGATCAGAAATATTATCAACCCTGCCTTTGGAGGAACAAACCCTGAACCTATTGATGAAAATCTAATTCCTTTAAAGAGATCCGTTTTAGAAAATAAAGCAGATTTAGGAATAGCGCTGGATGGTGATGCAGATAGAATTGCCATGGTTAATGAAATGGGTGAGTACATAGATGCACACAGGATTTTTGGACTCCTTCTCATGTATCTTGTTGAGGAAATGGGAATGAATGGAGATGTAGCTAAAACAGTTTCAAGTACTGAAATGATAGATAAACTCTGCAAGTATTACAATCTAAACCTCCATGTAACAAAAATAGGCTTTAAACATATCTGTGAACTTATGCAGCAACAAAATGTTATGATCGGTGGTGAAGAGAGTGGAGGAATAGGTATTGCAGCCCATATCCCGGAAAGGGATGGATTACTCGCAGCTATCCTTATAGTTCAGATGATGCTAAAAAGAAAAAAATCTTTACAGGAATTAATAGAGTCAATGTATGCCATTACAGGTAGATACTATTACAAAAGGAAAGACATTCACATAAATAATGCAACCAAATTATATAAAGTTATCTTAAATAATAAGGATAAATTGTTAAAAGAGTTTGGCGATTATGATATCAATGATTTAGATGGTTACAAGTTTGTATTCAAGAATGGAGGGTTTTTAATGGTAAGGGCATCAGGAACAGAGCCTGTATTAAGGATCTATGCAGAGCTCACAGAAAAGGATAAGGTAGAAATGATTGTGGATGAATTTGTAAAAAGGCTAAAGCCTATTACAGGAGATGCCATATGAAAAGTATGACGGGTTACGGGACCTCTTCAGGTTTTGTTGAAGGCTTTGAGCTTTCCTGTGAACTAAAAACACTTAATGGCAGGTACTTAGATATAAATGTAAAGTTACCAAAGGAGCTATCCATATTTGAAGTACCCCTTATCAGGTCATTAAAGAGCAAGTTTTCAAGAGGAACCATCTTTTTAAATGTGATCATAAAAAATTATGAATACAAACAAAGGTGGCCATTTACAATTGATAGTAAGAAAGCAGGACTATATATAGAGCTATTAAAGACTATAAAAAAGGCGCTTGGATTAAAAGGCCGTATCACAATAGATGTATTCACCCATTCCCCTGAATTCTTTCTTAAAGAGGATAAACCCGTGTCTGATGCGGCAATTAACGATATGATCAATATAGTGGACGATGCAGTAAAAAAGGCACTTGCAATGCGCGAGGCAGAAGGTGAAGAGATCAAAAAAGAGATAACCTCTCTTATAAGTGATATAAATGATGCAGTTAAATATATTGAAAAAAAAATACCTATAATCATTGAGCAATATAAAGAAAAAACTATATCACAGATTAAAGATATAAAACAGTTTTCAGAGCTGACTATCTCTCCTGAGGTTATAGTAGGTAATTTTATAGACAAAATAGATGTAAACGAGGAAATAAAACGTTTGCAAACTCATACAAAGGCATTTACACAATTACTTGATGCAAAAGGATCCATCGGTAAAAAAATAGAATTTTTCACCCAGGAATTTATAAGGGAATTTAACACGATTGCCTCAAAGATCAATGATGCTGAAATCACAGATAAAGTAATAGAGGCAAAAAATACCGTTGAAAGAATAAAAGAACTTGCACAGAATATAGAATAAGAACATGAGGCATAAAGGGTTGATAATTATCATATCAGGTCCATCAGGCGCAGGTAAAACAACCATTATCCACAAACTCCTTCAGGAGCTCACAGATGTTAAACAATGTATTACATACACAACACGAAATAAAAGACCGGAAGAAAAAGATGGTGTAGATCATTATTTTGTTGACGAACCTACATTCACCAGACTTATTCAAGATAACAGACTTGCAGAATGGGCTATTATAAATGGATATAGATATGGAACCCCAAAAGAAGGGATTGATGCTATTATAGGATCCGGCAAACATGCTATTATTGATATAGACATACAGGGTGCTTCATCTCTTAAAAATATTTATCCTGATGCTCTATCTATTTTTATAAAACCTCCTTCCATTGATATACTAAAACAACGACTTGAATTAAGGGGTGAAAAGGATCGTTTAGACCAACGACTAAAACGGGTTGAATTAGAAATGGAATATGCCCCAGAGTATAACTACATCGTAGTAAACGATAATATAGAGGAAGCCGTGGCATCTATTAAAGAGATTATCAGAAAGGCAGAAAAACTTGATTAGCATTGAATATGCATTTTTAGCTCAATTAAAAATCATTTGATAATGAATAAATAGTAGATGTAACTTTTCCCAACCCCGTAACTCCACCACTCCTTAACTTTTTTCAGACTCTTCAACTTCATAACTCCAAAACTTTATTTCCTTTAACCATGAGGGGGTGTACCGAAGGAACGGGGTGTGTCTTAAATTCCCCTCTAATAAGAGGGGCAAGGGGTGTGTTCTTCTCCTGTCATTGCGAGCCGCCTTCGCGTAGCGAAGCAATCTCATCCTGCCAGCGTGATTCCCGTGAAAACGGAAATCCAGTTTTTTTTACTTAAATTCCTCGCTTGGCAGTCTGTCCTAAAATGGTCACTCTGAGTAAAACGAAGAGTCTATCCATACCTGTCATTCTGAGCCGCAGGCGAAGAATCTGCTTACCTTGAGATTCTTCGTCATGGCTTGAAAAGCCATTCCTCAGAATGACATTCCCAAAATCTTTTGAGTTCAGAAGTTCTGGGGTTCAGAATAAGGACCGAGTTTGATAAATCAAACCGCTACAAACTTTTTCTATCCCTGTTTTCTCGAGGACAAGTTTTGCAAATGCATTCTTCGGATTAATGCACATGATGTTATGAAGGACTACATTTTCTTTATTATTGTATAGCAATCTGTTATAAGTTATAAGGTATTAAGGAGGTTTTATGAACAGGCAAATCTTTAAAGAAGAACATGAGATCTTCAG
>Ga0078972_1006104_pt1 | contig 29235 bp, 25 predicted proteins | sample YelNatPaOPGAMG01_FD_67568 | JGI IMG/M metagenome (GOLD analysis project Ga0078972, IMG submission 67568) | Hot spring thermophilic microbial communities from Obsidian Pool, Yellowstone National Park, USA - OP-RAMG-01 (SPADES assembly) (version 2) | ecosystem: Environmental > Aquatic > Thermal... | reverse complement strand
GGGGTGCCTTCGGCGACGGTTGTGCCACGCCCAAAGAAAAGAAGTTATGGATGAAGAGGAAGGGCCATTCCCTCCCCCTCCGCTGGCAAAGCCAGAGGGAGGGACCCCCACCCTTGGACGCCTTTTTCGCCTTCGGCTCAAAGGCCCCCAATCCCTTATCAGGTGAAAGAGCATTGAAGCTAAACCACCTGTTCATCAACATTTGGGAGCTCCGTTCCGGTTTCATCGCGGGATTGGGGCGGGCAGGACATGCCTGAGCCCGTGCGATCGGCGGACGCAGCGGAGGGGAGGTGTAACCTGACGGTGATAGGTGGTGTCTCGCTGGTAACGGAATGGGGCGGTAGCGGACCACGTCCCGTGGCTGGAGGCGATCAAACAAGTAGGGCCGGAGGTCTCTCCGGCCCTGGCATTTCTGTCCCGAGGAGCGGTTCAGTCGAACTTGGCGCCGGGGAAGAAGAACTTGATTTCGTTGGCGGCGTTCTCGGACGAGTCGGATCCGTGGATGGCGTTCTCCTGGATGTTGGTGCCGAACTGGCCGCGCAGGGTTTGCTGGGGCGCCTTGGTGGAATCGGTGGGGCCCATCACCTTGCGGAGGTGGGCCACGGCGTCTTCGCGTTCCAGGCAGGCCACGATCACCGGGCCGGAGGTCATGAACCGGACCAGCTCCGGGTAGAAAGAACGCTCCTTATGGACGGCGTAAAAGCTCTCGGCCTGGCTCTCCGAGAGGTGGAGCATCCTCAGGCCCTTCAGCTCGAAGCCTTCGTCCAACAGGCGCTGGAGGATGTGGCCCTCCACCTTGTTTCTCATGGCGTCCGGCTTGATGATGGTCAGCGTCCGTTCCCTCATGGGTCGGGCCCTCACTCACTTGGCGATGATCTTTGCGCCATACTCCCTCGCCGCCTCCTGGCCCACGGAGAGCGCCTTCAGGTTGAGCTCCTCGGTGCCTTTGGGCACGCGGGCCAGCACGGCCTTCTTGAGCGCCTCGAAGCTCACGATGCCGGTCAGCTCCTGAAGGGCGCCCAAAGCCACGATGTTGGCCACGAACTCCTTGCCCACCGTCTCTCGCGCCAGGCGCGTAATGGGGATTTTGACGGAACGGAGCTTGTCCGGAATGGCCGTGGGCACGAGATCAAGGTCGGCGACCACGAGGGCCGTTTCGGGAACGTCCTTGAGGTACTTCTCGGCCGCGGCCTCGGTCATGAGGAGGAGGAGGTCGATGTGGGTGGCTTTGGGGTAGTCGATCTCCCCTTCGGAGAGGATGACTTCGCTCTTGCTGGCCCCCCCCCGGGACTCCGGGCCGTAGGACTGGCTCTGCGTGGCGTTCTTGCCGTCGAAGATAGAGGCCGCCTCGGCGAGGATCACCCCCCCGAGTACGAGGCCCTGGCCCCCCGACCCCGCCAGGCGGACTTCGTATCGCTTGCTCATGTTATTTCTCCACCGGTCTGACGCGTTCGATGAGCTTGTCGTACTCCGCACAGAACTCCGGCCTCGTGGCCTGATGGAGAACGCCGACGGGATATTTGCCGGCCTTCTCCTCCTCGGTCATCTTGTCCGAGAGGCGCACGTTGTAAGTCAGGGCCTTGTAGTGCTCCATCATGTCGGAGGCATCTCCCCACTTGTTGGGACGGCCGAAGTAGGTGGTGCACTGGGACCAGGCGTCCACCACCGAGAAGCCCTTGTTCTGCATGGCCTGGATGATGAGGCGGTCCATGGCCACCGCGTCCAGGTCCAGGGCGCGGGCCACGAAGGTGGCGCCGGCGGCCTGCGCCATGGAGCAGACGTCGAAGGGTTGTTCGATGGCTCCGTAAGGGGCGGTCGTCCCCTTGAACCCGGTGAAGGTAGTGGGCGAGGCTTGGCCGCCCGTCATGCCGTAGATGTTGTTGTTGAAGACGATGAGGGTGATCTCGATGTTGCGCCGGCAGGCGTGGATGAAGTGGTTGCCGCCGATGGCCATGGCGTCGCCGTCCCCCGAGACCACGATGACGTGCAGTTTGGGGTTGGCCACCTTGATGCCCGTGGCGAAGGCCAGGGCCCGGCCGTGGGTGGTGTGAAGGGTGTTGAAGTCCAGGTAGCCCGGCGTGCGGCTGGAGCAGCCGATGCCCGAGACGACGACCACGTCGTTCTGGTTCCACTTGAGCTTGTCCAGGGCCCTCAGGATGGACTTCATGATGGTGCCGTGGCCGCAGCCCGGGCACCAGATGTGGGGCATTTTTTCCTTGCGCAGGTACTGGAAATAGTCCATGGACATGGCTCAGTCTCCCAGGATGGCCGAAAGGATGAGGGAGGGGGCGATGGGCTCGCCGTTGACCCTGTTGACGCCCGTGATGGCCGGGCCCTTGCCCAGAATCCTCTCCACTTCGAGCTTGTACTGGCCGAGGTTCATCTCCGGGACCACGACCCGCTTGGCGCGGGCCGCCGCCGCTTCCATCTGCTTCTCGGGGATGGGGTAGAGCGTGATGGGCCTGAAGAGCCCGGCCTTGATGCCCTTGGCCCTGGCCTCTTCCACGGCGCGCTTGGCCGAGCGGGCGGTGGAGCCGTAGGCCACCACGAGCACTTCGGCGTCCTCGGTGCGGTGGTGCTCGAAGAGCAGGAGCTTCTCGCGGTGTTTTTCGATCTTGTCCACGAGGCGGCGGTGGAGCGCCTCCTGCACCTCGGCGGCGGCGGACGGAAAGCCGGTCCGGTCATGGTCGAGCCCCGTGACGTGGTAACGGGCGCCCTCGCCGAAGTTCATCATGGGAGGGACCAGCTCTTCTCCGGCCTCGTAAGGGTAGTAAGTCTCGCCGGCCTGGAGCGAGGGCTTCCGCCTGTTGACCACGGCGATCTCGGCGGCCTGGGGAATGATGATCTTCTCCCGCATGTGGGCCGTGATCTCGTCCATGGCCAGCACCACGGGGGTGCGCATCATCTCGGCGAAGTTGAAGCAGGCCACCGTCGTGTCGAAGACCTCTCGGATGGTGGAGGGGCTCAGGGCGATGGCCGGGTGGTCGCCGTGCGTGCCCCACCGGCACTGTTGGACGTCCGACTGTGAGGGCCCCGTGGGGTTTCCGGTGGAGGGGCCGCCGCGCATGACGTTGATGACCACGCAGGGGATTTCGGCCATGGCGGCGAAGCCTATGTTTTCCTGCATGAGGGAGAAGCCCGGCCCGGAGGTGGCGGTCATGGACTTCAGGCCCGCCAGGCTTGCGCCGATGATGGCCCCCATGGAGGCGATTTCGTCCTCCATCTGGATGAATTTGCCGCCCAGCTTGGGCAGGCGCCCCGACATCTTCTCGGCGATCTCGGAGGAGGGGGAGATGGGGTAGCCGGCGAAGAACCGGCAGCCCGCGGCGATGGCCCCCTCCATGCAGGCTTCGTTTCCGGAAAGGAACTTCACGGTGCCCGATGGTTTGGTCGCTTCATCGCTCATGGGAACCTCGTCAGTCCACAAAGATGGCGAAATCCGGGCACCGGATCTCGCACAGCATGCATTTGGTGCACGCATCCACGTTGATCACCTCCACGTGCCGAAAGCCCATGGAGAGGACTTTTTCGGGGCAGTAGTTTACGCAGATGTTGCACAAGTTCCCCTTACAGTGGCCGGGGATCACCGTGATGAGTACGTCCTTCTTGACCTTCTGGCCGTGGCCCGAGAGGGCGAACTTGTCCTTATGAACCTCCTTGAGCCGCGGGGACCCCACGTCCGGGCCCTCGTGGAACACGCCGCTCAATGGCTGGGATGAGGTGGGCATCGTCATTCTCCCCTATGTCTGGTACGTTTCCCGGGGGCGCGAAGCCCCGCAGCCGACCGGCCCTTTAGCATAGAACCACCCGCCGGCTGCGTCCACGCATCGCCCTTCGCGGCGCGCGGGCCTGGGTGATATGGCCCTGGGCGGCCGGCGGGTGCGCTCGCGCATCCGCTGGCTCCCTCGGGCCTCTCTCAACGAAAGGCTAGGCCTTGAGGGCCTTGGTCATGGCCGCGCCGATTTCGGTGGGGGATTTCACGACGACCACACCGGCGTCCGCCAGCGCCGCCATCTTCTCCGCCGCCGTCCCCTTGCCGCCCGCGATGATGGCCCCCGCGTGGCCCATCCTCCGGCCGGGAGGAGCCGTCTGGCCGGCGATGAAGGCCACAACGGGCTTTTTCATGTGGGCCTTGATGTAAGCGGCGGCCTCCTCTTCCGAAGTGCCGCCGATCTCGCCGATGAGCACCACCCCCTCGGTGGCCGGATCGGCGTTGAACATCTCCAGGGCCTCCGTGTGGGAAGTTCCCGGCACCGGGTCGCCCCCGATGCCGATGCAGGTCGTCTCGCCCAGGCCGCAATCGGTGAGCTGCCAGACGGCTTCATAGGTGAGGGTGCCCGAGCGGGAGATGACGCCGACCCTGCCGGGCTTGTGGATGTAGCCGGGCATGATCCCCATCTTGCACTCGCCCGGCGTGATGATGCCGGGGCAGTTGGGTCCGATGAGCCTGGCCCTGGTGGCTCGCAGGCCCGCCTTGACCCGCGCCTCGTCCCGGGCCGGGATGCCCTCGGTGATACACACCACCAGCTTCACGCCGGCGAAGGCCGCCTCCAGGATGGCGTCCGCGGCGAATGGCGGCGGAACGAAGATCAGCGCGGCGTCGGCCCCCTGGGCCTCTACCGCGTCGGCCACCGTGTTGTAGATGGGAACCTTTTCCTCCCAGCGGGTGCCGCCCTTGCCGGGGGTGACGCCCGCCACCACCTGCGTGCCGTACTCCAGGCACTGCTTGGCGTGGAAGGAACCCTCCTTGCCCGTGATGCCCTGTACCACAACGCGCGTATTTTTATTCACCAGAATGCTCATTTTGCCCTCATCGCATTAGGACTAACCACAGAGGCACCGAGACACAGAGAAAGAAAATATTGCCCCTTGACCAAGGTGATTTTCTCTCTCTGCCTCCGTGTCTCTGTGGTGAATCATTTTCTACTTCACGGAGGCGACGGCCATCTGCGCCGCCTGCTTCAGGTTGTCGGCCACGGAGAACTTCAGGCCCGAGGCCTTGAGCATCTCCTTGCCCTTGTCCACGTTGGTGCCCTGAAGGCGGACCACGACGGGCAGCTTCACGCCGATCTCCTTGGCGGCCGCGATGACCCCCTCGGCGATCACGTCACAGCGGACGATGCCGCCGAAGATGTTGATGAGCACCGCCTTGACGTGCTTGTCCGAGAGCAGGATTCGGAAGGCGTTCTTCACGCGCTCCGTGGTGGCGCCCCCTCCCACGTCCAGGAAGTTGGCCGGCTCGCCGCCCTCCAGCTTGATGACGTCCATGGTGGCCATGGCGAGGCCGGCACCGTTGACCATGCAGGCGATGTCCCCGTCCAGCCGGATGTAGTTCAGGTCGAACTTGCTGGCTTCGATCTCGAGGGGATCCTCCTCCGAGAGATCGCGCATCTCGTGGATGTCCGGGTGGCGGTAGAGGGCGTTGTCGTCGAAGTTCATCTTCGCGTCCAGCGCCACCACGTGGCCATCCTTCGTGAGCACGAGGGGGTTGATCTCGGTGAGCGTGGAGTCGGTCTCCTCGTGGGCCTTGTAGAGGGCCGAGACGAGCTTCACGCACTCCTTGAAAGCCTCGCCCGAGAAGCCGAGGCCGAAGGCCACCTGGCGGGCCTGGTAAGGCTGCAGGCCCAGGAGCGGGTCCACCCAGGTCTTCAGGATCTTGTCGGGGGTCTCGGCGGCGACCTTCTCGATTTCCACGCCCCCTTCGGTGGAGGACATGACCACGTTCATCTGGCGGGCGCGGTCCAGGACGATACCGAGGTAGTACTCCTTCTGGATGTCGCTCGCTTCGGTGATGTAGACCTTCTGGACCTCCTTGCCGGCGGGGCCCGTCTGGTGGGTGACGAGGACGTTGCCGAGCATCTTCTTGGCGTACTCGGCCGCCTCGTCCGCGGTCTTGGCCAGCTTCACGCCGCCCTTGAAGCCGTCGCTGAAGGTGCCCTTTCCGCGCCCCCCAGCGTGAATCTGGGCTTTCACGACGACGGTCCCGTTGATCTCCTTGGCGGCGGCGTAGGCCTGATCGGCCGAGAAGGCAACCTTGCCGCGCGGGACCGCCACGTTGTACCGGCTGAGGATCTCCTTCGCTTGGTACTCGTGCACTTTCACTTCAATTCTCCTGAAAAAAACGCGTGTAAAACACAGTCGCAGGGATCATCATCAAGGCGTGAAAGTATTTCACAGCCACGGGGTTGTGTCAATGAGATGGGGGACAAGGGACAGGGTCCGATGGGTCGATCAATCCCCAATCCCAACTCACTCTACGGGGGGGAGGAACTCCTCGGCCAGATCCCGGTAGCTCTCCCAGAGGTGGGTGACGTCGTTGGCCATGATGACCATGTCCCTGGGGCGCCCGTAGAGGTCGCGGATGTGTCCCTTGAGGGTGGCCTCGGCCTTGAAGCCGAGGCGCTCGAAGGCGCGGCGGGCGCCGGCTTGGGTCTCGGCCACCTCGGCCACCATCTTGTCGAGGCCGAGGTTCACGGCGATCCCGGAGAGGGCCTTGACCAACCGTTGTGCTACCCCCCTGCGCTGCATGGCCCTGGCCACCACCACGCGAATGGTCCCGACGTGGGACATCCAGCCGCATCTCGGCCGCTTCAAGGAGCCGACTCCCACGATCTTGCCCTCGTGCTCGGCTACCAGGGGAATGGTGGTTTCGAAGTCGGCCGAGGCCAGGTAGCGGTCCATAAAGCTCGGGGCCGTGACGTCGTCGTCGAGGAAGAGCCTGTCCTCCTCGGGCAGACTCCTGAAAAAGGCCTGCAGAGAGGGTCCGTCGGTCTGTTTGAGGGAGCGGATCAAAATAGGGGATCCGTTCTTCAGGGTCATCGCTTCCGAGTAATTTTCCAGCTTCATGGGCCCCTCCTCGTTCGCCTTGGTCAATCGCGCCGCAAGCGCTGGACTCCTTAAAGTCTGTACTCTGGAGATTGTAAGATCCGCGCACCCGGAATGCCAGGGGCGTATCCCTCCAGAGGCGGGAGGCGAGACGCGAGACGGGAGACGCGAGACGGGAGACGCGAGACGGGAGACGCGAGACGGGAGACGCCAGGCGCGAGACGCCAGTGGCTCGTTCCCAGGTGGGAAATGCCACTCGCCATTTCCGCTCCTATCGCGTACACTGGCCCCACACAGGGAGGTGGCCATGGGTGCACGGTGGCGGCGTGGTCTGGCGTGGGGGACGGCCCTGCTACTGGCCGGAGGCCTGTACGGCTGCTCAGGCGGGCAGCCGAAAAGGACCGCTCCGGCCGCGGCCCTTTCCGTCACTCCCCTGAATCGCACGGTGGCCTTCCTGCCCGGGTACGAGCACAGGCCGCCCGAGAACGGCGGCACCTTCACCATGGCGTTGCCCGTGGACCCCGTGACGCTCAACCCGATCCTGGCCAGCGACCGCGTCTCCTACATGGCCTATAAGTGGATTTTCGACCCGCTCATCGACATGGATGCCGACATGAAGCCCGTGGGCGTGCTGGCTCAGTCCTGGGAGAACAGCCCGGACAACCGCACCACCACCTTCCACCTTCGCAAGGGCGTACTGTGGCAGGACGGGAAACCTTTCACCGCCGATGACGTGCTCTTTTCCTACCACGCCGCCATGGACCCGGCCGTGGACGCCCTTCAGCTCCGGCCCGCCTTCGACCAGGTGGCCAAGGTGGAGAAGGTGGACGACTACACGGTGCGCGTCACCTGGAAGGAGCCCTACGCGCCGGGGCTGGCGGCTTGGGTCTTCTATATCATCCCCGAGCACCTCTACGGATACGCCCGGGGGAAGGGGGCCTCCTTCAACCAGAATCCCGCGAACCAGGCCCCCGTGGGCACGGGCCCGTTCCGGCTCGAGGAGTGGAAGCGCGGGGACCGATTGGTGCTCACGGCCAACGACCACTACTGGCGCGGACGGCCGCACCTCGACCGTCTGATCCTCAAGATCATCCCCAAGGGACAGACCCAGCTCGCGGCTTACGAAACGGGCCAACTGGACATGGCGGCCCTCTCGGCGGAGCAGTGGGATGAGCTTCGTACCGATTCTGCCTTCGCGGCGGGAGCCTCCATCTTCGAGTACTACGCCAGGCAATTCTTCTATCTGGGCTGGAACATGGACGGCTCCAACCCCTTCTTCGCCGACCGGCGCGTCCGGCAGGCCATGACCTACGCGCTCGACCGCCAGGGGGTGGTGGAGAGCATCCTCGGAGGCCACGGCGCCGTGGCTGCCGGGCCCTTCTACCCCATGAGCTGGTCGAGCGATCCGCAAGTGAAGCCCTATCCGTACGATCCCGCTAAAGCCTCGGCGCTGCTTGACGAAGCGGGTTGGAAGCTGCCGCCCGGGAAGACCATCCGCGAGAAGGAGGGCAAGCCCTTCTCCTTCGAGTGCCTGGTGCCCGCCGAGGTGGACATGTTCTCGCGCTGGCTGGAGGTCTTCCAGCAGGAGCTGAAGCGCGTCGGGGTGGATATGCGGATCCGGAAGGCCGAGTGGAGCGTCTTTCTGGACCGCACCCACCGGCACCAGTTCCAGGCCTATCTCTCGGGGTGGGGCCTGGGAGATGACCCGGATCCCTACTCGCTGCTGGACTCCAGCCAGGCCAGGCTTCTGCCCTCGGGCCTGGCCGTGGGCCAGAACGACTGCTCCTACGCGAACCCCGAAGTGGACCGCCTCATCGCCGAGGAGGAGAGGACCTTCGACCTCCAGGCGCGCCAGACCCTCTTCTGGAAGATCGAGAGGCTGGTGGCGGAGGATCAGCCCATGACCTTCCTCTTCTGGCCGACCCAGATGGTGGCCGTGAAGAACCGCTTCCAGGACGTGCGGGTGAGCCGCGCGGGATACGGCATGTTCACCTGGTACCCCTCGCTGCTGGACTGGTGGGTGCCCAAGGAGCTCCAGAAGCCATGACCGGAAGGGCGGATCCTCCGCGCCGGCCCGGCCGGGGGCCGCATCGCCGCGCGCGAAGCCCGGCGGGTTGAGACATGCTGGCCTACACCGTCCGGCGCCTGTTGCTGATGGTGCCGACGCTTTTGCTCATCACGGTGGTGGTCTTCGCCGTGGTCAAGCTTGCCCCCGGCAATCCCTTCTCCGTCCTCCAAGTTCCCGGCGAGGGGCCAAGCCGCCAGATGAACCCCGAGGACTACCAGGCCATGCTCCACCGGTACGGCCTGGACAGACCCTGGCCGGTCCAATACTGGCGGTGGCTACGGACCCTCGCGTCGGGTTCCCTCGGGGAGTCCTTCTCGCAGAGGCGGCCCGTTTCGGACGTGCTGTTCGGGGGAGCGGAGCGGGCCTTCTCCGCGGGGCTGCCCCCAGCCGCGGCGGCCTCGGCCTTCCTCCGCAGGCTCGCGGAGAGCCCCTTCGGGGCCACCGTCCAGCTCAACCTCCTGGCCCTCCTCTTCATGGCCGGCGTGGCGTTCCCGGTGGGCCTCAGGGCCGCCGCCCGCCGCGGGGGCGCCTTCGACCGCGTCAGTTCGCTCCTCCTCTACGGCCTCTACTCCCTGCCCAACTTTTGGGTGGCGGTGCTGCTGATCGTCCTCGTGGGTGTCCACTGGCGCCTGCTGCCCTTCATCGGCATGCACTCGGACGGTTTCGGGGCCATGGGGCCGCTGGCACAGGCATGGGATTTTCTCAGGCACGCCACGCTGCCGGCGCTCTGCTTGTCTTACGGAGGGCTGGCCTTCGTGGCCCGCTTCACGCGGGGCACCGTCCTGGAGGCCCTTCACCAGGACTACGTGCGGACGGCCAGGGCCAAGGGCCTGACGGAGCGGGCGGTGCTCCGGCGCCACGCCGTCCGGAACGCCCTCATCCCCCTGCTGACGCTGGCCGGCCTCCTGCTGCCCTCTCTGGTCTCGGGCAGCGTGATCATCGAGGAGATCTTCGCGTGGCCGGGGCTGGGGCGGCTCTTCGTGCAGGCCATCTACGCTCGAGACTATCCGGTCATCCTGGCGGAATCGGTCTTGGGCGCCGTGGCCGTCCTGCTGAGCACGCTGGCCGCGGACCTGGCCTGCGCCGCGGCCGATCCGCGGGTGAGGCTGACGTGAGCGGGCGCGAGGAGGGCGCGGTGAAGATCGGGGCTGAGGCCAGGACCGGGGCGCCTCGGAGTCTCGGCGGAGATGCCACCCCCACTTTGTGGGCGCGGTTCAGGCGCTCCAAGGGGGCGATGGCCGGTCTCGCTTTCGTGGGATTCCTTCTCGCCGCCGCCTACTTCGCCCCGCTCATCGCCAACAACGAGCCGCTCGTCATCCGATACGAGGGCCGCTGGAGCTTTCCCGCCTTCCGCGAGCTTCCGCCGCTCAATCACCTGCTCCCGAAGGATGCGGTGGACCTGAGGCTGGCGGCTGACCCCGACTGGCTCCTGGACCTCCCCTCGAAGCCAGACCCGCGGGTGGGGTTCTTCCTGCTTCCGCCCGTGCCCTATTCGCCCTACCAGACGCGTCTGCGGGACGTCAATCGGGGGCCCTCGCTGAGCCGGCGGCATCCTTTCGGATGCGACGACAGCGGACGGGACGTCTGCGCCCGGATGCTCTACGGTGCGCGGGTTTCCCTCCTCGTGGGCTTTCTCGCCGTGGGGGTGGCCCTGCTCATCGGGGTGGCGGTCGGGGCATTGGGCGGCTATGCGGGAGGATGGGTGGACGCGGTGGTGGTCTCGCGCCTCATTGAGGTGATGATGTGCTTTCCGACCTTTTTTCTCCTCTTGGCCGTGGTGGCGGTGATGGACCCTCGCTACCTCAACGCCTGGACCGTGATGCTGGTGATCGGTCTCACGAGCTGGCCAGCCCTGGCACGGTATACCCGGGCCGAGTTCCTCAGGCTGAAGGATTCGGACATGACCGCATCGGCTCTGGCGGCGGGTGCCGGCCCGGTTCGCGTGGCCTTCCGCCACCTTCTGCCCAACGCCCTCACCCCGCTGCTGGTGAACGCCACCTTCGCCATAGCGGGGAGCATCCTGCTGGAGTCGGCGGTCTCTTTCCTGGGCGTGGGGGTCCAGCCCCCCGAGCCCTCGTGGGGCAACATCCTCAGCCTCGTGACGCGCTACTGGTCCGCTTGGTGGCTGGGGCTCTTTCCGGGAGCCGCCATTTTCCTCTCGGTACTGTCGTACAATCTGGTGGGAGAGGGGCTGCGGGAGGCCCTCGATCCCCATTCGGCGGGCTGATAAGGATGGACCAGCGAACATCTCAAAGCGGCACGCGAAGGCCTGGGCGAAGCTGGCCGCAGAACCTGCTGCTCGTGGCCCGCGACGCGCGGTTCATCAGGGCTGCCTCAGAGGAGTGGTCCGCCCACTGGGGCGGAGCGGATGGAGCAGCGCTGCTGGACGCCGCCGGACTCGCCCCCTCGGCCCTCATAGGGGAACTCCGTTCCGTGCCCATGTGGCAGGAGCATCAGGTGGTTCGCCTGCGCCACGCCGAGGCGGCCTCTCCCGAGCTGCTCGCGGACCTTGCGGGCTACCTGGGACATCCCGCGGCCACCACCGCCCTGCTCGTCGAGGTCGAGGGAGAGTTGGATTTCAAGAGGCTGCCGCCGGCCTGGGCAGCCCTGGTCTCCTCCGTGGAGTGGAGGGATCTCAACCCGAAAGGAGCCCGATCCTTCATCCAGGACCGCGCTAGGGCCGAGGGCTACCGAGTGGCTCCGGAGGCGGCGAGGGCTTTGGAAGAGTGGGCCTCCGGCGACCTCGGCCTCCTGGCCTCGGCCCTCGACCTGCTCTTCCTCTACCGGATCGACGAGCGTTTCGTGGAGGCGGAAGATCTGGACCGCCTCCTGGGCGCGGGGGGCACGCCCCGCCAATGGGACCTGCAGGACGCCTTTCTGGAGGGGAGGAGGGACCGGTTCGTGTCCCTGCTGGAGGGCATCCGCCGCGATTCCGCCGCCGCGCCGCTCGCCTTTGCCGGCATGCTCGGCAAGCAGATGCGGAGTCTCCTCCTGCTGCACGGCCAGTTGGCCCGCGGCAAGCGTGCATCAGACCTGTCGCCCAAGGAGGTGGGCCAGGGGCACCCCCTGCCCGTGCAGAGGCTCCTAAAGGTCGCCCCCCGCTGGCCGGAGGCCCGCGTCCGCTCGACCCTCGGGGCCCTCTACGAGTTGGACCTGGCCCTCAAGGGGGAGGCGGGAGAAGCGTGGTCCATCCTGGAGCGCCATCTTCTCCACCTGATCTGAGGCGCCGCTGTTGGCCCTGAGATGGAGAAGTATTCTCCATGGATCGGGGACGCGCTCGGAAAACCGGCCATTCGGAAGAGGCGGATCGGCTGGCGGGAAAGCGCTAGAGGCGCCACGAACCCAGCGACGGAAGAGAGCCGGCCATGGGTGCGCGCGCTCCCAGCTCCCGATCTCGAATCTATTCCTCGGGTATGGAGCGGCCGGCCACGAAGGTCCTGCCGGGGCCGTAGCTCCTGGCCTGGGCGAGCGCGTCGGTGGCGGCGCCCAGCCAGTCCTTCAGGGTTTTGTAGCTGGGTGCCACCATGGCGATGCCCGCGCAGAACGAGGTCCGCACGGTGTGCCCTAACCCCAACGGCAGCTCCCTCGCTTCGAACTCCTTCTGGAGCCTTCGCATGAGCCGCACGGCATCGTCGTCGGAGAGGTGCTCCAGCACGGCACCCACCACCTCGGCGCCGTGGCGGCCGAGGATGTCGGTCTGCCGCAGCCTTTGCTGAAGGAAGCGGGAGAGAGCCTGCAGCAGGTGGTCTCGCGCGGAGAGGCCGAAGTTCGTCACGTGCCCGGCCATGCCGTCCACCTGCATCAGCACGAGGGCGTAAGGGACCTGACGCCTGGCGTACCGGTTGAGGCACAGCCGCGCCTGCTGGAGAAAGGGCCCCGGAGCGAGGAGCGCCGTGAGTTCGTCCCGCTCCATCATCTCCTGCAGGCTTCGATAGCGGATCAGCCGCGAGCGGATGGCGACCAGGAGATCCTCCGGGGAGACGGGTTTCACCAGGTAGTCGTCGCCGCCCGCCTCGGAGCCGAGGATCTGCGCTTTTCGCTGCCCCTCCGTGGTCAGGAAGATCACGGGCACCAGCGTGAAGCCCTCCTCCTGGCGGAGATACCGCACCAGGTCGTAGCCGCTGACGCCGGGGAGGAGCACGTCCATGAGGATCAGGTGGGGGTGCGCGGTACGCAGCGCCCGGTCGAACTGCTGGGGATCCGTCAGAAGGTGTACCGAATAGCCGGCGCTGTGCAGGCACTGCTCGATGAGGCGGGCCTGGGAGGGGTCGTCCTCCACCACGAGGATCCGGGATTGAGACACCCGCCTGCGCCCGAGCAGGCTCTTGACCTTCCGGTAGACTTCGGGAGCCTCGGGAGGGCTGGGAACGAAGGCGTCCACACCGGAGCGGATCGCCTCCATCTTGTCCGTGAATCCCGCCTGGTCACCCAGCAGAAGAACCGGTATGGTTCGCCCCCCCTCCGCCACGCGCAGGTCGCCCACGAACTCGTAACCGCTGCCGTCGGGGAGGCGGCCCGCCACGAGCGCCATGTCGGGGAGCTCCGTCCGCAGTTTCTGCCTGGCCTCCTCCAGGGAGTGGGTTCGCTCCAGCTTCACGCCCCTCTTGGCGAAATAGGCCTGAAAGGCCTCCTCGCCTTCGAAGGGCGGAGCCACCGCGAGCATCAGCGGTGTCACGCGGCTGTGAGGCGCCTGAGGGGCAAATCCCGCGGTCCGCGAGACCAGATCTTGGAACTCGGCCCGAAGCCGCCGAACCAGGCCGGAAAGCTCCTCGATCTCATCCTCGGAAGGTGACCGCCCGGCCATGGAGATGCTGTAGCACATGTATTCGCCGTCGCCCCCGAGGGAGCTGACGCGGGGGGCGGCGTACAGGGCCCCCGATCCCGCGAAATCATGAAAGACCACGTGGAGCTTCTCCAGCGGGGCCGGGTCCTCGTGCCATTTCCTCAGCTCGGCGATCCAGTTCTCGGCGTCGTCGAGCTTGGCGCGGCTCTCCTCAATGTAGCGACGCCAGAGTTCCTCTCTGCGGGTCCTATCCGTCGCCATGCTCTCCCTTTCGACACGCCTAAATTATAGCGCAAAACATGGCTGTTTAAAACAATTTCAGCCCGTACCACTTTTGCCTTCCGGGGCGAAGCGGAGGGAGGCACATTCCGGCGCGTCGCGCGAGACGCGCCCCAAGGAGGGGCTCGGCCGCCCCTCCTCGGCGCTTCCCTGGCGGATTCTGGCGCTCTCTCGCGCCCTGCGGTGGGCCGCGAGGTGCGGCTAAGGTCCGCTGGGCCAGCATTTGACAGCACATGGGCAGGGGGTGTAGCGTAGGATCTTGTGCCCAGGGGGGCAAAGAGGAGGAATCTGTATGCGTCGTTTTCTTTCGGTGTCTCTGGTGGTTGCTCTCGCCCTCTCCGCGTCACTCTGTTGGGCCCAAACGGGCAAAAGCGGCAAAGAGAAAGAGAAGCAGAGCAAGGAGAGCGTGAAGATCGAGGACCTGATCGCGAAGGGCGAATACCAGAAGGCCATCGATCTGGCCAACAAGTTCATCGCGGCCAAGCAAGTCACCGAGGGGCTCTACATCGATCTCGGTGTGGCGCACTTCAGTCTCAAGCAGTACCCGGACGCCCTCGCCGCGTTCGAAAAGGCGGCGGAGCTGAATCCCTTCGGAATCAAGGCCCTGGAGTACGAGGCCACTTGCTACCACGAGATGAACCAGGAGGACAAGGTCGCCGATACCTACCAGAAGATCTTGACCATCGATCCCACGCAGGACGAGGTCCGCTACGACTTGGGCCACCTGTACGAGAAGATGGGCAAAATGCCGGAGGCCATGCAGCAGTATGACCAGCTGGTTTCCACCAACCCCGGCTTCAAGGACGTGGCCTACGACGTGGGCGTCATGCTCATGCAGAAGGGAGAGCTGGACAAGGCGGAGCCCTATCTCCAGAAGGCCGTCGCCGCCAAGCCCGAGGAGGACACCCCCAAGCTCGCTCTGGCCCAGTTGTATTTGAAGCAGGAAAAGTACGACAAGGCGATCCCCATGCTGCAGGACTACGTGAAGGTGACCAAGAGCGACCTTTACAAGCCCGCGGTCCTGCACAACATCGCCGTCAGCCAAATGAAACTGAAGAAGTACGACGACGCCGTGGCCACCTATGACCAGATTCTTGCTCTGCGGCCCAACGAGGAGCGCGCCTTGCTCGGGAAGGCCCAGTGTTACCTGGAGCTCAAGGATTACGCCAAGGCCGTGCCGGTCCTCGAAACCTACATGAAGATCTCCCAGGACGAAGCCAAGAAGAAGGAGGTGGCCAAGCTCCTGAAGGAGATCAAGGGCAAGAAGTAGCACACCCGCCGGAAGCAGACCGAAAGGCCGCGGGAGCGCAAGTCCCCGCGGCCTTTCCTTTTGCGCGGGCATGGGCTAGACTGCCCCTGCATCAAGCGTGCTCATCTGCACCGGTTCCGACGGGGTCAGTTCGCTGACAAGCGTCCCGGACGTGCCGGCGCTGACCCACTGCTACGAGGACGAGCTCGTTCTGGAAGACGGCCAGTTCATGCAGAAGCCGGCGGGAGAGCAAAAGCACTGCAAGGAATAGGACCGTCTCGGGGAGGAACGCCCGCGGCGTCGGTCGTCAGTGGTCCTTCAGCAGGAGGGCCTCGATGCGGTCGAGGCGCTCCTCCAGATGGTCGAGGCGTTCGAGGATCTTCTGGAAGTGGGGCTCGAACACGTCCATCTCGTTGAGTTCGCGGACCAACTCGGGGAAAACCCCCACCACCGCGCTCTGAACCTCGGAGAGGCTGTGCTCGGGGTCGGGGTAGTGCCTCGCCAGGCAGCTCCGGATGCTGGATTGGGGGGCGATCATCGGCACCACGCTGAAGCCCGAGGCGCGCTCGATGGTTTCGATGGCCTCCACGTCCAGCGGGTCCGCCATGGCCACGTAGAGCTTCTCCCGCTCCAGCCGGATGGGAACGGCCTGCTGCTCCCACGCCAGGTCCCGGCCGACCTTGGAGAGGACCCGGGGGGAGATCTCCATGTTGCTCAGCGACACGCACGGTATGTCGAGCTGTCTGGAGAGGAAGGCGCTGAGCACCGTTTCGTCGATGAAATTGAGGGCGATGAGGGTGGAGCCGAACTTCGTCCCCCTCCGCTTCTGCTCCTCCAAAGCGATGCGGAGCTGTACCTCGTCGATGAGATTGGCCTCCAGCAGAAGATCACCGAGCCTGGCCTTGGACATGACTTCCTCCCCGCCTGAAGTGTAGCGTTCCGGAGCCGCGGCGGCAAGACCGCTCCACCATCGCCGGGAATTGGCCTATACTATGGGAAGCACGGAGGTGATCCGATGAAACGCTGGCTGATGGTTGCGGCCACCCTCCTCCTGGCCGCCTTCCCCTTGGCCGCCTTCGGGCAGGCAGTCTTCAATGGGGGCCGCTGCGATGGAAGCTACACGCTCCTGAGCGGCGACCACGTCCGCTTCACGGCGGGCACCAGCAACCCTGCTCCGCAATATTTGTTTCTGCTGGTCAATTCCGGCCAGGGCAACGTCATCCTGCACGACGGGTACGGAGATACGAGCGTGGGGCTCTACTTCAGCACGGGCGACCTGCTCCTGCTGCCGGCAGCTCGCAGCCCCTTCGACCTCTACTCGCAGGCGACCGGGATTCAGATCTACTACGGCGGCGCCATCGTGGGCACCACGGGCGGCCCTATTTGCGGCACCGGCCAGTTCGGACCGGTCGTGGTCCTTACGGACCAGAAGTACAGCCTCCTCATGGAATCGGCCTCGGCGAGTTCGGTCCAGATAGGCTCCTACGCGTCGGTCGTGGCCACCGCCAGCGGCAGCCTGCCCTACACGCTGGCCACGGGCGACAGCACCGTCGCCGCGCCGTCGGTCCCGGCCTGTTCGGGAACGACCTGCTGCAGCCCCACCAAGACCGTTTTCGGGCTGAACGGCCCAGGGAGCAACCTCCTGGGCGCCTACACCCTCTTCACGGGGGGGATCAATTTCGACTACGAGGTGACCGCCCCCGTGCCCTTGTCGGCCTCGGCCCAGGCCAAGCCCACCAGCGGCACCGCGCCGCTGACCGTGGCTTTCACCGGCAGCGCATCGGGCGGAAGTCCGCCCTACACGTGGGACTGGAAGTTCGGCGACGGGACGGCCCACAAGACGGTGCAAAACCCCAGTCACACCTACCAGAGCGCGGGCACCTATCAGCCGGTCCTGACGGTCACCGATTCGGCCGGCGCGCAGAGCCAGGACAAGAGTCTCTCCATCACCGTATCGGGGACCCTGGCGGTGGCGGCCTCGGGAACCCCGCTCACGGGGAACGCCCCGCTCCTTGTGTCATTCACCGCCACCGGCTCGGGTGGAACTCCGCCCTACACCTACACTTGGAATTTCGGGGACCAAACCACTGCAACGGGCCAAACGGTGAGCCACACCTACGCCCAAGCCGGCACCTACCATGTGGTCTTGACTCTCACCGATTCGGCCTCGGGGACCGCCACGGATTCCCATCTGGTGGTCCAGGTGAGCCCCCCCGGGGCGCTGACGGCCCTGGCCCAGGCGGACAAGAGCTCGGGGCCCATTCCCCTGACGGTCCACTTCACGGGCTCGGCCGCGGGCGGCACGGCGCCCTACACCTGGTCGTGGGATTTCGGTGACGGTTCCGCCCCCGTGACCACGCAGAACGCTCAGCATACCTACGCGGCGGAGGGGACCTATACGGTAAGCCTGACGGTGCGTGATTCGGCGGGGGCCACGGCCAGCGACGGCCATCTGCAGATCAGCGCCAACTCCAACTTTGCCGTGACGGCCGCCGCCGTACCCACGGTGGGGGCCTCTCCGCTGACGGTCGCCTTCACCGCCACGGCCACGGGCGGCACGGCTCCCTACCAGTACGCCTGGGACTTCGGCGACGGTACCACCTCCACCGCAGTGGCCCCCACGCATACCTATGTCTCCGATGGCGACTACCCCGTGTCCTTGACCGCTTCGGACTCGGCGGGCCACACGGCCGGCGATTCCCATCTGGTCATCCACGTGGGCAACGCGCCGGGAACCCCCGTTGTGACGGGCGTCCAGAAGCTGCCCAGTCCGTTCCGGCTCAAGATCAGGGGCCAGGGCTTCGTGGCGGGTTGCCAGGTGCTCATCGACGGCGTACCGGTTCCGGAGGTGACCTACAAGTCGGGCAACGTGCTCGTGGCCAAGAAGGGCGCGGCGCTCAAGGCCATGGTGCCCGCGGGCACGACGGTCTGCGTGACGGTCAGGAATCCCGGCGGGCTCGAGTCCGCCTGTTTCAGCTTTACCCGATAGCCGCCGCGAGGGAGTGGGGTAGAGGGCGAATCGTGCCGGCTGCCTCCCATTTGGGTGCTCTTTCCGATTCGCCGTTTCCTCCGTGTCTCTGTGCCTCCGTGGTTTGCCCTTTTCAAACCCCCAATCCCCATTCGCTTTTTCGTCCCCTTTACGGTCCAAATTCCGCGATCGAAGGGTTCTTCCTTCGGCGGCCCAGGTGGCACACGGAGGAAAAGCTTTATCTCCTGAACGGGGAGGGGATTCTCTTTCGCGTTCCGCTGGCGGAGCCAGACGGAACGCTCGGTTCGCCTTTCGGGTCCCTCCCCGCTCCAAGGGCTTGGCCCGCGGAGCCTCCACCCCGCCCTTGGCGCATTCTTCCCCCGGATTCAGTCCGGGGTCGAATGCCCCCAATCCCTTGGCAGGTGATTGGGCAGGTATGCCGGTCACTACGATCCATAGGGATTTGCACTGCCATTCCGCCTTCCATCGCGGGAGTGGGGCCCCGGTCCTCCCCTTGCGAGTAAGCGCGGAAACGGCCTATCATAAAGGGCTTTAGGAGGCTTCCGGCATGGCCTACGATCCACACGCCATAGAAACCCGCTTTCAGAAGCTCTGGCAGGAGGCGGGCGTGGCCCGAACGGGGGAGAAGGGGGGAGGCGGCAAGTTCTACTGCCTGGAGATGTTCATGTACCCCTCCGGTAAGATCCACATGGGCCACGTCCGGAACTACACCATCGGCGACGTGGTGGCGCGGTTTCGGAGGATGAGGGGCGAGAACGTCCTTCATCCGATGGGATTCGACGCCTTCGGCATGCCAGCGGAAAACGCCGCCATCAAGGGCCACACCCATCCGAAGGCCTGGACCGACGCCAACATCGCGACCATGAAGGGGCAGCTCCAGCGGCTGGGTTTTCTCTATGACTGGGAGCGGGAGGTCCGGACCTGCGAGCCCGAGTACTATCGGTGGAACCAGTGGTTCTTCCTTAAGATGTTCGAGCGGGGCCTCTGTTACAAGGCGAAGCGCGCCGTGAACTGGTGCCCCGACTGCGCCACCGTTTTGGCCAACGAACAGGTGGAGAGCGGCACCTGCTGGCGATGCCACAACCCTGTGGTTACGAGGGAGATGGATCAGTGGTTCCTGCGCATCACTGACTACGCGCAGGAGCTGCTGGATGGCCTGGACCACCTCACCGGATGGCCGCCCGAGGTGGTCACCATGCAGCGCAACTGGATCGGCCGGTCCGAGGGAGCCCTCGTGGATTTCCCGGTGGCCGGCCAGGAGCGCAAGATCCGAATCTTCACCACGCGCCTGGATACCATCTATGGCGCCACCTACCTGGTCCTCGCTCCGGAGCACCCGCAAGTGGAGGCGGTCACCACCCCGGAGCGGCGGATAGAGGTGGAGGCCTTCCGAGCGCAGATCCGCTCCCAGAGCACGCATGAGCGCACGACTTCCCGCGAGAAGGTGGGAGTCTTCACGGGCTCCTATGCGCTGAATCCCTTCTCCGGCGAGGCCATCCCCATTTATTTGGCCAATTTCGTTCTCATGGATTACGGTACGGGCGCCATCATGAGCGTGCCGGCGCACGACCAGCGGGACTTCGAATTCGCCAAGGCCTACGGTCTGCCCATCCGCATCGTGGTTCGGAGCGGACCCCGGAAGAGCGAGGATTTGACCGAGGCCGTGGCCGCGGACGGCGTCATGGAGAACAGCGGCCCCTACGACGGCATGGCCAACCGCGAGGCCCTCCAGGCCATGGCCGAAGAGGCGCGGAGGCGGGGTTGGGGGGAGCTGACGGTGACGTACCGGCTGAAGGATTGGGGTATCTCCCGGCAGCGCTATTGGGGAACGCCCATACCGGTGGTCACCTGCGAGGTCTGCGGCACGGTGCCGGTGCCCGAGTCCGAGCTGCCGGTCGTTCTGCCCATGGAGGTGACCTTCACGGGCAAGGGCGAGAGCCCGCTCGCGGGCCACGAGGGCTTTCTCCATACGACCTGCCCCCAGTGCGGGAAGAGGGCACGCCGGGAGACGGACACGATGGACACCTTCGTGGACTCCTCCTGGTACTTCCTGCGCTACTGCAGTCCGAAGGAGGCGAAGGCGCCCTTCGACCGGTCCGCCGTCCGGTACTGGAACCCCATCGACTTCTACATCGGGGGCATCGAGCACGCCACCATGCACCTCATCTACTGCCGCTTCTTCACCATGGTGCTGAGGGATCTGGGCCTGCTGGATTTCGGCGAGCCCGTGAAGCGCCTCATGTGCCAAGGGATGGTCATCAAGGACGGCGCCAAGATGAGCAAGAGCTTGGGGAATCTGGTGGAGCCCGACGAGATGATCGGAAAGTACGGCGCCGACTCGGTGCGCCTCAACATCCTCTTCCTCTCGCCGCCCTGGGACCGCCTCGACTGGAAGGAGGCCGGCGCCGAGGGCGCCTACCGCTTTCTCAACCGGCTCTACGCCACCGTGGAGGAGCTCGCCGGTGATCTGGCCGGCCCCGTCGAGGAGCCGGCCGGTTCGGAGGTGGACGCTCTGCGCCGGAAGACCCACCAGACCATCGCGAAGGTGACGGCGGAGCTCGCGGACCGCTTGAAGATCAACACCGCCGTCGCCAGCCTCATGGAGCTGACGAACGCCGTGCAGGGCTACTTACCCATCTACCGGGGTACGCCAGCCCAGAGGTTTGTCGTGAAGGAGGCGGTGGAAAGCCTCGTCCGTATGCTATCGCCCTTCTGTCCGCACGCCGCCGACGCCCTGTGGGAGCTCCTCGGTCACCGGGAGTTTCTCGTGGACACCGCCTGGCCCCGCTTCGATCCGGCCATCGCCCGCGAGGAGGAGGTCACCATGGCCGTGCAGGTCAATGGCAAGGTGCGCGGCCAGGTCAGGGTGCCCGCGGAGGCGTCGGACGAAGAGGTTCTCCGGATGGCAAGGGCCCTCCAGAAGGTCTCCGCTCAACTGGAAGGGAAGACGGTGATCAAGGAGCTGGTGGTACCGAAACGGATCGTGAATTTCGTGGTGCGATGAGATGGCTCTACCGAATGTTGCGGTGTGGCGCCCCATGAGGTTTGTTCTCGGGCTCGCCTTCCTGGCCCTGCTCGGCGGTTGCGGCTATCGGCTTCTGGGTGCCTCGGGAGCTCTCCCGCCCACGGTGAAGACGGTGGCGGTGCTCCCCTTCGAGCGGCAGGTGCCCGTGGTCCAGCTGGAGCAGCGGGTCACCGAGGCCGTCACTCGGGAGCTGGTCCAGCGCGCCAGGGTCCGCGTCCAGTCCACCAAGGCCGGGGCCGACGCCATCCTGACCGGGGCCATCACCGGCTACGGCGTGGCGCCCCTCTCCTACGACGCCGCCGGACGCGCGAACCGCTACCAGGTGACCATGACGGCCCGGGTCCGCCTCGTCACCGCCCAAGGCAAGGTCCTCTTCGAATCCTCGGGGTACCGCTTCGACGAGGTCTACGAGACCTCTCCCAATCCCGCCTCCTACTACAATCAGGAGGTGGTTGCCTATGACGTGATAGCCAGGGACTTCGCACGCTCCCTGGTGGCCGCCATCCTGGAGGGAAGCCCTGGCCCCTGAACCCTTGTTCCGACACGAGGAGCGCCCCCACATGGGGACGCGCGTCTGCTTCACCCTCATGCCCGAAGGGGTGGTGGAGGAGGAGTACACCTCCGGGGTGCAAACCCACAGCGAGATGGTGTACTACGACGAGATTTGGGACACCTACCACCGCCAGACCTTCCCGATGCGGTCCTTTCTCCTCCTCTCGGGGGTGAGCGCCGCCTTTGTCGCGGCGGCCCTCCTGCTGGTGCTGGACTACGCCACGATGGCGGTGGCAGGCGGCGCCATAGTGGCCGCTTGGCTCCTTCTGCTCTGGCGAGCCTCCCTCCTCTCGGTTTGGGCTTACGGGTACGAAGGGGAGGAGCTCTTCTCCCTTCACGGTTTGCCGGGGAGGGATTTCAGCCGCTTCATCACGGAGCTGCAGCGGCGCGTTGAGCAGAAGCGGTATCCCCTTCAGAGCGTTTTCGAAGCCCTCGACCTAGGCCACTGCGAGTGGAACGGGCGGCTTAGAAGGTGGCGCTGCTCCTTCGTCTACGACCGCCTGGTTCTGGAATGGAAAGGTATGACGGGACAGGTGCGCCGGGAGTATTACTCCCTCATGGCCCTGGAGTCACCCATACGGCTCGTGTGGCGGGTGCCGTGGGTGAGCCTCGGCGGAGCGGCCGCCTCGGGACTTCTGTTTCTCGGTCTATTGGTCGAGGGGGCGATCGGGCGCGACCCGACCCTCTGGCGCGCCCTCTTGGGGCTGGCCGGGGCCAACGCCGCCTTTGTCCTCTGTGTCGTAGCGAGACTGGCCATAGCCGTGCAACTACCCGTGCAGGGCACCCCCATCCGCACCCCCTTCATGCCCTGGTGGCAGAGGGCGCAACTCCAGTCCATCCTCCAGTGGTTCGCCCGCCTGGTCCGCCTGGCGGACCGCCTGGCAGAGCTGAGCACGGAGGACTACTGGGAATTCCACCGCTCGAAGCTCGGCATCCTCAAGGAGGAGGGCTTCTTGGAGGACTGGCCCTACCGTTCCGCCCTGGCCCGGCTGAATAGCCAGGAGCGCGAGGAGCTGGGGGAATAGGGGAGCCCTGCGGAGCCTTTATGGCCCCACGAGGTCAACGCGGGCAGGTGGCGCAGGCCTCCACCACGGTCCGCAAGCCCTCTTCAAAGGGTTTGGAGACGAAGGGGTCGTCGGGGAGCAGGCGCAGCGGCATGCCCTGGCTCTCCTTGAGCTTGATGAAAGTCTGCATGCCCAGGGCGCGGCGCATACTCACGCCGGAGAGGAAACCAGCGGTCACGAGAAGGTTTTCCGGCAGCCCAGACTCCGCCGCCGCGGTCCGAAGCTCTTCGGGATGGCCCAGGATGTAGCTCAGTTTGACCTGCGCGTCCGCCATGGGAAGGTCGCCGCAGGGAACCCCCCCCGCCTCCAGCAGGCTCAGCCCCGCATCGTAATCGGCGTCGTAAGGCTCTAGGGGCACCTGTGAGGTGATCCCCACGAAGGTTCCCGCCCGGACGGCTTCTCGGAGGGCCGGGAGGACGGAGCGGGCGCTCCGCTCCAGCGTGTTGGCGTTGCCTCCCCCGTAGCCCGCGAAGATTGCGCCGCGTCCGCAGGCCGAGAACTGGCGCCGGTAATCCTCGGTGGTGAAGAGGGGGTTGGCGTAGACCGGTTTCACGGAGAGGTCGAATCGCGTATCGGCCGAGGCCACGCCGATCCGCTCGATCTCGGCGGCCACGCCGGCCCACTCCTCGAAGGACATGTTGGAAGAGTCGAGGGCGTACAGATCGTGCCGCACCGCCGTGGCGAAGAATTCGGAGAGGGCATCGTTCAGGTATTTCCAGACGAAGTCGCCGGTGGGCTTGAGGGCCCCCTCGGCCTGGGAGTCCCGCTGAGATTCGATGGTGCCGCCCGTACGCACCAGGTGGAGCTCCTCCAGGCGCTGGTCCTCGTAAGGGATGATCACCCAGTCCTTGCGGAGCGTGTGGACTCCCTCGGGGCCGGCGCTGGCGGCCACCCGGCCGTCGAAGGCGTCGGTGTGCCACTTTCGGTACTTGGTGAGTCTCCCCGAGAAGATGCTCTGCCCGTTGTTGAACACAGCGAAGAGGTGAGCGGGACGGAGGCGGGTCAGGAGGTAGAGGGAGGTCTTGAGGTTGCCGAGTGCGTCGGAGAGGGAGTAGTACCCCTCCAGCGGAACCTGGGAGCCCGTCACCGCCACGTTGGCCGTGAGGTTTTTCAACGCGTACCGAAGGTAGCAGAGTCCCCACGCCATGGTGTCCGTCCCGTGCGTCACGAGGATGCCCCTGGGGTTGGCCACCCGCCCGTAATGGTGGAGCCCCCGGGAGAGCTTCCAGTGAAGGATGTCGTAGCGCCCGTTGGCGAGGATCTCCTCCTTGAAGAGGAAGCCGTCGGGGTCCACCTCCTGGCGGCGGAAGTCCTCCGTCAGCGTTTCGGAGAGGAAGGCATCGCGGACCACGCGTGCGTCGGAAACGTCCGTGAGGACGATGACGGGTGTGTTCGCTTGGTACCGCCTCAAGTGGACCAGGAGCTGGATGCCCTCCCTGCCGCCCGGCGTCAGCTCTACGTCCAGCACAACTCCGTCCACGCGCTCGGCGGAGAGGCAGGCCAGGGCCTCCTTCAGGCTGGTCGCGAAGCGAAGGTCCCATTGGGGCTCGACCCCGGCGAAATACCCTTCGATCTCGCGCCGGTAAGCCCCAAGGTCGTCATCCGCGAAGAGGATGGTGAACCGCCTGTCCATGGTCAGACCCCCTCCGCCGCACGCTAAACCGATGGCGGCAGAAAGAGTATAACCAAAAGCCGGGCGAAAAGCGGAAAGCGGAAAGCGGGAAGAAAAGATTCACCACCAAGACACCAGGCCACCAAGAAAACAAAGAGGGCGAAAGACGAAGGGCGAAAAGTCTCACGCCTAGGCCGCTCCACCCTTCGCTGTCGGCCTTTCGCGTTTTCCGCCTCCACTCCTGCCTCGCGTCTCGCCCCGCCGAAGGTGAACCAGCGGTGCACGGGGTATGCTATGCTTCTTGGAAATAAGCCCCGGGCGCGGGGCAGGCAAAGGAGATGCGCGCATGTTCAAATGGGTGGCCCTAGGACTCATCGGTATTCTGATCCTTTTCGGCCTCGCGGCCGGCCTCTACGCCATCACCACCTACAACTCGCTCGTCAGGCTGGATCAGGCGGTCCAGGCTCAGTGGGCCCAGGTGGAAAATGTCTATCAGCGGAGGGCTGACCTCATCCCCAACCTGGTGGCCACGGTCAAGGGCGCCGCGGCCTTTGAAAAGAGCACCTTCACCGAGGTCGCGGAGGCTCGCTCCAAGGTGGGCCAAATCTCGGCGCAAGGGCTGCAGAACATAGCCAACGATCCGCAGGCCTTCGCCCGTTTCCAGCAGGCCCAGGATGGCCTCTCCTCGGCGCTGTCCCATCTCATGGCTGTGGTGGAGCGCTACCCCGACCTGAAGGCGACCCAAAACTTCCAGGAGCTCCAGGCCCAACTGGAGGGGACCGAGAACCGCATCGCCGTGGAGCGCATGCGCTTCAACGAGGCGGCCCAGGCCTTCAACACCAGGCGCCAGAGCTTCCCCACCAACATCATCGCCGGGCTCTTCGGGAGCCGGTTCAATCCCAAGCCCTACTTCAAGGCCCAGGCCGGCGCCGAAACGGCTCCGAAGGTGAAATTCTGAAAACGGGGCCGCGGCAGCTGACGGTGACATCGGAAGCGGCCTGAGTTTTCCCCTTCGAATGGGGCTGACACCATGCGATTGAAGCGACTCTTCTTCCTGTTGCCGGCCCTGCTGGCCTTTGCGGTGTGGACGGGCGCCGTGGGCGCTCCCATCCCGCCGTCGCCCACCCAGTGGGTTACGGATGCGGCCGGAGTGCTCAGCCCGGGCACGCTCGATGCGCTCAATGCGAGGCTCAAGGCCTTCCAGCAAGCGACCGGCGACCAGGTCATCGTCTACATCGGGACCACCACGGGCGGTGTGCCCATCGACGACTGGGCCGTCAAGGCCTTCGCCGCCTGGCGCATCGGCCAGAAGGGCAAGGACAACGGCGTCGCGCTCTTCGTCTTTCCGCAGGACAAGTCGCTCCACATTGAGGTGGGCTACGGCCTCGAGGGCCGGCTTCCCGACGCCACGGCCTGGCTCATCATCCACGATGCCATGCTGCCCAAGCTCAAAGCCGGCGATTACGACGGTGCGGTGACGGCGGGCGTGCAGGGCATCCTGGGCACCCTGGGAGGCGCCCGGTGGAAGGAGCCCATCCCGGCCGCCGCCGTTTCACAGCCGGCCACGGTGGCCCGCGGGAACAGCCAGCCCGTCGGCCTGCCCCTCTGGCAGATGATCCTGGGCGGTCTCCTTCTCATCGGGTTTCTTTTCCTGCTCGTCACCCATCCCACCCTGGCCATCTTCCTCCTCTTCCAGATCCTCTCGGGAGGCGGCGGGGGAGGTTTCGGGGGCGGCGGTGGAGGATTCTCCGGCGGCGGCGGACGCTCGGGCGGCGGCGGGGCCTCGGGCTCGTGGTGAGGGGAGGCGCTCCATGTTCGGAATGAGCCGGCGTCGGCTGAGGCGCATCGTGGACGCGGAAAAGGTGAAGGCGGCCATCGAGGAGGCCGAGCGTATGACCTCCGGTGAGATCCGGGTGTCGGTGGCCCCTTTCTTCTGGGGCAGCGTGCACCGGACCGCCCAGAAGGCTTTCAAGAGGATGGGCATGGATCGCACTCGGCACCGCAACGGCGTCCTGATCTTCGTGGTTCCTTTGCGCCGCCGCTTCAGCATCATCGGCGACGAGGGTATTCACCAGCACGTGGGGCAGGAGTTCTGGGAGGCGGTCGCCGCGAGGCTCTCGGAGAACTTCAAAAGGGGAGATTTTACCGAGGGGCTCGTGGAGGCCGTGGAGGAGGTGGGCCGGCGCCTCAAGGTTCACTTCCCCTACACCGGGGAGAAGGATCCCAACGAAATTCCGGACAATGTGGACTTCGACGGGGAGAAGGAGTGACTCCAAGCAACTCTGGCCTGGTGCCGCACAGGGCGGCGTTCTCCACTCTCCGCCGTCTCGATCCGCACCGCCCAGAACCGGCCCGGCCTGAGGGCCGTCCATTCAAGAGGTGAGGGGGAGGATCATGGCTTACAAGCTCTTCCGGACCAAGTCGCTGGCGCTGCTCATGTCGGAGACCGAGAGGGAGGGGCGGCGCCTGCGGAGGGTCCTTACCGCTTGGGACCTGACCGCCATCGGCATCGGATGCATCATCGGTGTCGGCATCTTCGTGCTGCCCGGCGTGGAGGCGGCCAAGCACGCGGGCCCGGGCATCATCCTCTCCTTCGCGGTGGCGGCCGCGGCCTGCGCGTGCAGCGCCCTCTGCTACGCCGAGCTGGCGGCCATGCTCCCCGTGTCCGGAAGCGCCTACACTTACGGCTATGCCTGCCTCGGCGAGATCTTCGCCTGGATCATCGGCTGGGACCTCGTGCTGGAGTACATGGTGGGAGCGAGTTTGGTGGCCATCGGGTGGTCGGCCTACCTCGTGAACCTCCTTAAGGGTATGGGGCTGGAGCTCCCCTCGGTCCTCACGGCGCCCCCCTTCGCCGAGCATCCCGGCCTGCTCGACCTGCCCGCCGCCCTCATCGTCCTCGCCATCTCCTATCTCCTCGTGCGGGGCATCAAGGAGAGCAGCCGCGTGAACCTCACGGTGGTGGTCATCAAGGTCTCCGTGATCCTCGTCTTCATCGCGCTGACGGCCTGGCACGTCCACCCGGCCAACTGGGTTCCCTTCGCTCCCTTTGGCTGGAAGGGCATCATGACGGCGGCCGCCATCGTGTTTCTGGCCTACATCGGCTTCGACGCCGTCTCCACCACAGCGGAAGAGGCCCGGAACCCCCAGCGCGACCTTCCCATCGGCATCATCGCCTCACTGGTCGTGGCCACCCTTCTCTACATGGCCGTGGCGGCCATCATGACGGGTGTCGTTCCCTACCGGGAGCTGGGCGTGGCGGATCCCATCGCGCTGGTCCTCAACGTCCTGCACATGCGGTGGGCGAGCGCGCTCATCAGCGTGGGGGCCTTGGCGGGGATTACCAGCGTGCTCCTGGTGCTCCTGATGGGGCAGCCCCGCATCCTCTTCGCCATGTCCAGGGACGGCCTCCTGCCCGAGGCCCTCTCCAAGGTCCACGCGCGCTTCCGGACGCCCTACGTCACCACCTGGATCACAGGGGCCATCGTGGCCGTCAGCGCCGCGCTGACCCCCATCAACGTGGTGGCCGAGCTCTGCTCCATCGGGACCCTCTTCGCCTTCATCATCGTGTGCGCCGGCGTCATCGTCCTCCGCTTCACGAGGCGGGACATGGTCCGGCCCTTCAGGGCGCCCTTGACCCCGTTGCTTCCGGCCCTAGGAATCCTTCTCTGCGGATACCTGATGCTGAGCCTGCCGCTGATCACTTGGCTGCGCTTCCTCGTCTGGCTCCTGGTCGGGCTGGCCATCTACGGGGGCTACGGCTTCCGCCACTCGGGGCTGAATGGGGAGATTCGGCCGGCAGGGGTTGAGGGCCCGTTGCGCCAAGCGCGAAACCCGGCGAGGTAGCAACCCAGAGATCGTGGCCATCCTGAGGGCCATGCGACCCTGGACGGGAGCCGGGGGAAGAATGCCCCCAATCCCTTGGCAGGTGATGGAGCGGTTCATGGACTCTGTAAGATTTGTAAAAATTTGCACCGCCTGTTCGGTTCCCATCGCGGGATTGGGGCCTGAGCCAGCTGCACCGCCGAAGAGAAAGCCATTCGATTGCGGGATTTGGGTTCCAGGAGCTACTTGGCGCCGTTTTCGCTCTGGATGTAGTCGGCGATGGCGTTGATCTGCTGGTTGGAGAGCCGGCCGTCGAAGCTAGGCATGGTGAGGCCTCGCCCCTGGTGGATGATCCTGACCAGAAGATCGCGGTCTTTTGAGTACGGCCAGTTGGGCCGCTTCAGGGCGGGGATGGTGGCGGTGCCGGCGAGGTTCGCCCCGTGGCACGAGGAACAGTTCTGGAGGTAGAGAGAGCGGCCGCTGGTGGCGGCGGCGCCTACGGGCAGGCGCCCGTTCTGCGAATAATCCACTCCGGCGGATGACTCGGAGGGGGAGACCCCGACCTGGGACCAGCCTCCCACCGCCGGAGTGGTTCCCCAGAAAATCAGGCTCAGGGCGGCGGGCAACACCACGGCCGCCGCAACTCCAAGCCAGAAGAGGCCGCCTCTCGATGGTCTGCCGTTCGATTCGGGCATGCGGTTTCTCCTTCGCCAAAAGAGTATAACCCGAAACCGCCGAGACTATGCCAGGCCGCCGAAGCCCCAATCCCGCGATGAAACCGGAACGGAGCCCCCAAATGTTGATGAACACGTGGTTTAACTCCAATGTCCTTTCACCTGATAAGGGATTGGGGGCATTCGACCCCGGACTGGATCCGGGGGAAGAATGCGCCAAGGGCGGGGTGAGGCTCCGCGGGCCAAGCCCTTGGAGCGGGGAGGGGCCCGAAAGGCAAACCGAGCGTTCC
>Ga0078972_1006101_pt1 | contig 29242 bp, 28 predicted proteins | sample YelNatPaOPGAMG01_FD_67568 | JGI IMG/M metagenome (GOLD analysis project Ga0078972, IMG submission 67568) | Hot spring thermophilic microbial communities from Obsidian Pool, Yellowstone National Park, USA - OP-RAMG-01 (SPADES assembly) (version 2) | ecosystem: Environmental > Aquatic > Thermal... | reverse complement strand
CATTCGCAAAGGCATGATTTTAAAGGGGAAAATCTGAGATATGGGAAATATATTTCATTGAAAAGAAGTACATGAAAAGTGATATCGCGGTACATTTTACTTTGATTTATATTTTTTAAGTGTTTTTAGAAGTGTCGTCGCGCCCCATAGGGGCGTGTGGATTGAAACTCCGAAGTTATAAGTGATCAACGGATATATAATCGTCGCGCCCCATAGGGGCGTGTGGATTGAAACGATTTGACACCCTTCAATGGAGTAATACAGGCCTGTCGCGCCCCATAGGGGCGTGTGGATTGAAACGATATGGGGATCAAACCCATCTCGATGAATCTGGCCGTCGCGCCCCATAGGGGCGTGTGGATTGAAACTTTTATTATTTTAAATTAAGAGGAGGTGGAAGAATGTCGCGCCCCATAGGGGCGTGTGGATTGAAACACAAAGTCGATACCATCTTTTACGGATTTGTCGGCGTCGCGCCCCATAGGGGCGTGTGGATTGAAACGGTTACACACCGGCGATGGAAAAGCCGGGAAGTGGCGTCGCGCCCCATAGGGGCGTGTGGATTGAAACCGAAGCAAATCGTACTTTTGGCTTTCGGCCATACCGTCGCGCCCCATAGGGGCGTGTGGATTGAAACATCACAGGCTCAAATACCTGTGAATAACATGCCGTCGCGCCCCATAGGGGCGTGTGGATTGAAACTTTGGGATGGGTACAAAGTCAATATCCGGACGTGTCGCGCCCCATAGGGGCGTGTGGATTGAAACATGGACTTTGAGAATATTATAATTTTCAAGACCGTCGCGCCCCATAGGGGCGTGTGGATTGAAACTTCTTGCAAATCATTATCAATAACGGTCAAGGCCTCCGTCGCGCCCCATAGGGGCGTGTGGATTGAAACGAACTACTTGAAACTATACATAAACAAAACAACGTCGCGCCCCATAGGGGCGTGTGGATTGAAACCTTGGAGGCCTCATTGGTGGGAGTATAGGTGGATTGTCGCGCCCCATAGGGGCGTGTGGATTGAAACCCTTGGATGGGTGCAAAGTCAATATCCAGATATCGGTCGCGCCCCATAGGGGCGTGTGGATTGAAACTTTTATCACATATAACTCTTGACCTATCACGTCAAGTCGCGCCCCATAGGGGCGTGTGGATTGAAACTACAATCCACATCGGAAGAGTTTCCGCTCGCATCTCCGTCGCGCCCCATAGGGGCGTGTGGATTGAAACTCGATTGTATGTGGAGGGAGTGCTGCAAATGCCCTGTCGCGCCCCATAGGGGCGTGTGGATTGAAACACCCCTTCTTTTCATTATAGACCAATTACCGTCAGCGTCGCGCCCCATAGGGGCGTGTGGATTGAAACATCACAGGCTCAAATACCAGTGAATAACATGCCACGTCGCGCCCCATAGGGGCGTGTGGATTGAAACTCTTTTGGCTTATCTTAGCCGGTTTGTTAATGGGCCGTCGCGCCCCATAGGGGCGTGTGGATTGAAACCCTTCACCCCCTTGATTACATCCCTTCCCTCAAAAGTCGCGCCCCATAGGGGCGTGTGGATTGAAACGCAGGACTTGTTGCAGGCCTTGGATTTGCTATAATGTCGCGCCCCATAGGGGCGTGTGGATTGAAACTATCGCTTAACCTACCAACGTGGTTATTAAATATCATTAGGTCGCGCCCCATAGGGGCGTGTGGATTGAAACTTTTCCTGTGCGCTTGTCAAGATAGTTAGTATCCCACGTCGCGCCCCATAGGGGCGTGTGGATTGAAACTGTAGTTTCTCATCCGAGCCCCCTCCACCGAGGAGGGTCGCGCCCCATAGGGGCGTGTGGATTGAAACCTACCACAGGAGGTAAAGCGTACTTTTCCATTGGTCGCGCCCCATAGGGGCGTGTGGATTGAAACAGCATTTGTGAGACGTGTTTGGTATATTTCGTCCGTCGCGCCCCATAGGGGCGTGTGGATTGAAACGGCATCTTCTGAAGTAGTTCTGACATGTTCCCTGTGTCGCGCCCCATAGGGGCGTGTGGATTGAAACATATGATGCCTATAGATACTTTGTATATTATCAACGTCGCGCCCCATAGGGGCATGTGGATTGAAACGCTTATCAACATTGAGATCATCACATCTTGCTTGAGTCGCGCCCCATAGGGGCGTGTGGATTGAAACTTACAGTAGTCGGTGCTCCTGTGGTTGCTGTAGTGTCGCGCCCCATAGGGGCGTGTGGATTGAAACGATATATGGCATTATCGAAAATGAAAAAAGAGAGGAGTCGCGCCCCATAGGGGCGTGTGGATTGAAACCGATGTGGATTGTAGAATGTATATCGTTGCCGTGCCGTCGCGCCCCATAGGGGCGTGTGGATTGAAACATATATAAGGAGATAATGTCTTGAGGATTAAGTTGGTCGCGCCCCATAGGGGCGTGTGGATTGAAACCTTAGTTCATGTGGATAGTCCACATGTGGAGAAGTCGCGCCCCATAGGGGCGTGTGGATTGAAACTGCCGCGTCGGCATATACCGGCGACCTGTCGACGTCGCGCCCCATAGGGGCGTGTGGATTGAAACCGTTCCACAGCACGTTAGATCATCACCCATGTATCGTCGCGCCCCATAGGGGCGTGTGGATTGAAACTCTCATTCCGGCCATCGTGACCGATATAATCTTTGTCGCGCCCCATAGGGGCGTGTGGATTGAAACCCTGTTGAGACTGGAAAATCCAAGAATGCAAGCGGTCGCGCCCCATAGGGGCGTGTGGATTGAAACGTTTCCTGATCAGGAACCCCCATACTAATAATATGCGTCGCGCCCCATAGGGGCGTGTGGATTGAAACCCAATAGTCGGTTAATCGCTCGCATGAGTTGTGGGTCGCGCCCCATAGGGGCGTGTGGATTGAAACAAAATCTTTGAAAATATCTTTCAATACTGATGTCCACGTCGCGCCCCATAGGGGCGTGTGGATTGAAACTGTTGTGCTAAACACGACTGCGTAAAGCATTGACATGTCGCGCCCCATAGGGGCGTGTGGATTGAAACTGCCAATGCATCGGTATTATGGAGCGTGAATGCATCAGTCGCGCCCCATAGGGGCGTGTGGATTGAAACTTTAAAAGTTGAAGGGGACGTATCGAAGACAGTGTCGCGCCCCATAGGGGCGTGTGGATTGAAACCATATGGCATGAATCTAAAAGCGCATTTAAAAGAGTCGCGCCCCATAGGGGCGTGTGGATTGAAACCGTGATGTGCTGTGCACATCAGTTTCGAAATACTTTGTGTCGCGCCCCATAGGGGCGTGTGGATTGAAACTCCAACGTGCTTTACTTTTTTCTTTGCCATATGTCGCGCCCCATAGGGGCGTGTGGATTGAAACTCATGGCCCTTGCTATGTTTTCAACTCCATATCCCGTCGCGCCCCATAGGGGCGTGTGGATTGAAACACATAGAATGTGATGTTTGACCCTGATATATTAGTCGCGCCCCATAGGGGCGTGTGGATTGAAACACAATAGACGTGATGTCGAGATCCTTGAATATGCTAGTCGCGCCCCATAGGGGCGTGTGGATTGAAACCTTCTAACACGTCATATACATACGGAAACTTGCGTCGCGCCCCATAGGGGCGTGTGGATTGAAACAAAAGCGCGTAGTAAGTATTCAATGGCACGGTAAGTCGCGCCCCATAGGGGCGTGTGGATTGAAACTTTATACAGCCACGTTGTTTTGAGAGGATTAAAGTCGCGCCCCATAGGGGCGTGTGGATTGAAACCTGCTCAAGATAATGGATCACCGTCCTACCTGTGTCGCGCCCCATAGGGGCGTGTGGATTAAAACATCGCCGAAGATAAAGATTTTCAGTCAAGTTTATCTAAACTTATAAAAGATGGCATCACTCCGGTGGCTTGCGTCAACGGAAGTAATGCCTTTGATATGATCCTAAAATTAACGGCACTTGGTTTCAATGCGAAGCAATAGCAGATCTTGTAAATCAAGGGTATACTACGATGGTTTTTTGAAATAAATTTCGCTTTAATCCCGCTTATAAAAAAGCGGCGTTATTCGTTTTTAAGGATTTTCAAGACGTAATTTTTAACAAAATTGGCTTCTTCGGAGGTTATTTCGTTATGTGCGTATCTTAATTTAACGAATATGTTTGTTATTTTACCGGCATTTTCTTCTCCGATTCTTTCTTTTAATTCATTTGAAAATTCATATGGTGTCAGTGTTGGATCTCCGATCTTTTTCCTCAATAGTTTGTAATAGAACAAAACTATTTTTTGAGGGGTACCTTTGAAATCGTAATTCTCTTTTTCAAAATTAAAATCGGTGGCTTCGGTGTGATCTTCTTCATTTTCTTTTTTACCTAAAGGCATTCCATACTTTAAGATGTAATAGATCAGAAAAATTGCAAAAGCGCCTGCCATCATAATTACGGATCCAAGGAAAATAGGATTGGAAAGGAGAGATGATCCTTCATGTGGGCTTTTGTAAGGAGTTGTAACCTTGGACGCAATAACTGTAAGTCCGCTTTGAAAAGAATTTGAATTTTGATGTGGTTGACTGGATAAATTTACTTTACCGGAATTAAGCAATCCAAAACCATAAAGAATCGAGACAAAGATAAAGAGTATTGATGCGATCATCCATATGATAAAAAAGGCTGTTTTTATATCTCTTTTCTTTTTACGTTTTGGTCTGTATTTGATCATCAAAAAAATCATCACTGCGCTTACGGATATGACAACCACACCTGTTGCATCGATGACGATGGTATAAAAAGCACCCAGATCGGGATTTGCCTGTGTTTTCGTGCTTGTTGCCGGAGGTAAAGGTGCGACAGGTACAACTACTGTCTTTTTGGGCAATGATGACTGTGTGGCTGTGGCGGGAGACGTTTTTGAAACGAGAATCGTGTTAAGGATTGATTCCATAGGGGACGATGGCTTGAAGGCAAGTCCTAAAAAGAATATCAGCAAAGAAATAAGTGCAACGATTCCAACGAAACGAAATATCGATCTGTTGATAAATTGATCGTGATACGAAGAGTTGAGGATAAATGAAAAAAGTAAAAGTATTATCATACCAGCAGTTACAAATGGGTTTATGAACTGGGCGGCAATTCCAATGATTGCAACTATAATCATAAGTGCTATCGACGCATTGAATTTCTTCATCATCATTTTTGAGTTGAGATATATCACAACGTATGAAATAACGAAAAGTATTATGGCCATTCCCAGTGGTTTCACAGGATATGACAGCCATTTATCCAAAGATATCCAGAATTCGTAAAAGAAAAAATGAATTGGGTTTCCTCCACTGAAAATCCAGAGAAAAAAGATCATGACAAGAAAGTAAGGTATTACCCATGCAAGCCATGGTACCTCTATTTTTGCCCTTGAGAATATCCACACGAAAAAAAAGGCTACTGGCAAAAATGCAAGACCCAGTGTTGTTATTCCAAGCAGATAAGATAAAAGTATCAAAAACAGCGTAAGCCAGAGAAGATTAAAAAATTTCCATCGTTTTGTCATATCTTTTTATCACCTCGTCAAAAGACTCGTTATCCATCATGACATGAACCATGACGTTATTCTCAACGAGAATAGCACTTTGATCTCTGAGCTTTTGTACCTCTCTGGGCAAAATGGCATAAGTATCGTATTTTTTATCGTAAGGCATTCTGAAACCGTAAGGTATGACAAAAACCATGAGACGCGCAACTCTTGATTTTACGGTGAGCAATTTTGGAATGGCATCATCGGTAAGGTACATTGATATGATGATGACAGTTGTTGTTCTGGACATGGAAAAAAGGTCGCCCATGATCTGGGTTTGAAGCAAAAGATCATCAGATGGATCATCTGTGCCCTTTGCTATGGCAAGTGCATCAAAATACGGAATATAATCTTTTGCCTGTTGATCTACTGTGTAGATTTTATCTCCAAGTACTTTAAGCGTTATAGGCATATCTTTGTCGTAAAGATATTTTATAATCCCTGAAGATGCCATTGATGCGTACTCTTCATAATCTTTTCTCATATGTGCCCAAACGTTTCTGGCATATATTTCTTTTGGAAGGTTATAATCAACGTACATTCTTATCTTTGAAGAGCCAGTGTATTCATATTCCTTGACCATAAGATCACCGGTGTGAGCGCTTGCTTTCCAATGTATTCTTTGGAAAGGCTCTCCGCTGTATTCACGTATTCCGACTATATGGCTTGAATCTTCAAGAATTTTAAAATCCGTCTTTTTACCGGAGACCGGATCTATAAGAGTGGTTCTTAATTCGTCTATTGGCAAAATTTTGGGAAAAACGAGTATTTTTCTTTTTACCTCAATTTTTCTTTCTATTGAAAAAAGTTTTAGCGTGCTTTCAACATGAATGTTTATTCCGTAAAAATAATGTTCCCCTCTTGTGCGAAATTTCATAACATATGAGAGCGATATCGCGCGATTCGGCAAAATCGATCCTGAAATTTCCCTTGAACCGCTTGCTATATATCCATCTGAGGAGAAATCTTGAACTTCAACTTTGGAAATCAAGTATTTTGACATGTTTTTGATTTTGGTTTCACATGTTACTTCGTCGTCGGTAAAAACTCTTGAGGGGTAAACCGATGATGATATTTCCAAAGATTTAACGACCTTTACGGTTACCATAAAGTAAATCCACAGCGAAACATCAATGCCTGCCAGCGTTATGCTGAATGAACCGAAGGCTATTATAATTGCTAAAATTGAAAGGATTGTGAAAACAAGAAGTGGTAAAATTTCATACCTCATCTTTTTTGATCACCGGCAATGGTACTTCGCTTACAATTTCTTCGAGCACATCGTCAACTTTCCTCATTCTCACGCGTGCTTCGGATGTAAGGATAAGTCTGTGATACAAAACCTCTTTCATAACCATTTTAACGTCATCCGGTATAACATAAGTACGGCCATTCAAAAGTGCCCTTGCCATTGCACCTTTCATAAGATTGAGAGATGCCCTTGGACTTGCGCCTAAGTAAAGATCTTTGTTAAGTCTCGTGTGTGAGACAATTGAAACGATGTAATCTTTTACAGTGTCATCAACGCTAACCTCTTTGATCGCATTTTTTATAAATTTAACTTCTTCCGGATTAAGAATAGGCTTTATATCGTTTATCGGATGATGATCCATTTGAGATGTGAGCATTTCCATTTCCATGTCACGCTGCGGATAACCTATTTTTATCATGAAAGCAAATCTGTCGAGTTGAGCCTCCGGAAGTGGAAAGGTACCTTCGTATTCGATTGGGTTTTGAGTTGCCATGACGAAAAAGTTATCGCTAAGTTTGTGAGTAATGCCATCTATCGTGGTCTGATTTTCTGCCATTGCTTCAAGAATTGCAGACTGAGTCTTTGGAGTTGCCCTGTTTATTTCATCTGCGAGCAGTATGTCGGTGAAAACAGGACCTGGTTTAAAGACGAATTCTCCTTTGTCTCTGTTGTAAATTGAAAGACCTGTAAGATCTGTGGGAAGTAGGTCAGGTGTAAACTGAACACGCGTGAAATTCAATCCAAGTGAGATCGCAAAGGATCTGGCAAGCACCGTTTTCCCAGTACCCGGAACATCTTCAAGGAGTACATGACCGCCTATCATGAAAGAGATCAAAAGTTTTTCAATGGCCTCTTCCTTACCGAATATAACTTTAGAGATGTTTTTTATGATGCGATCTTTTAAATCAACGATATCCATTTATTTGCCTCCAAATAAAAATGGCTCCCTGCCAGGAGTCATTGGCTTTAAAGCGTTGGGTGAACTCCACCACCTCTGACATGCTCTTACCACTCATAGAAGAAGTTAGAGTTTCTCGTTCAATAGCACTGTTGTGCTGAGTATCAACGAGCTATCCCCGTGTGTCTCACGGTTCTGTAAATAGTATACCATTTTATAATAGAAATATCAAGAATAAATTTGCACTGAATGAAAAACCTATGAAATAACAAAAATTTCATTCCACAAGATCACGCATTTTAAGGGGGGGTAAGACAGGGGTGAGTATGATCATACCCGAGGGTGTCCAAAAGTAAAAATGTGGTGATTTTAGAGCGAAATGCTGGAAATGCTTGTCACACAAGGGATTGCGTGATCTGAAAATTGAAAAAATCAAAATTTTGCTACAAAAATTTACAATCATTTTACCAAGAATTATTCAAAGATTATTCTTTATGGATCATGAATGCAATAAAAGTCATGAATGTAACCACAAAAACATTTATTATAAATATAAAATACATATAAATTGAAGTGTTCGGAGTTTTAAATTCATAGTTGAACTTCTCATGATGTGCATGAATGTAACAACAAATGTTGGGGTATATGTATCCGTGTCCGTGTCTGAATACGGAAGAATAGGAAAGGCAGCACTTTCCAAACGCAAATGACACATGCTTTCTTTTATGGATAAAGAGAAAAGTGATATGATAAAGTTGGAAATGTTGAAAGCAAAAAATGATAATCTTGATGTCTTGCTCCAGAATTTCTGACATTGAAATAAAGGCACGTATTTTACCTAATCTTTTAGTTTTTTTAGTTTGCAAAAAGAGGTTGACAAGATGAAAAGCGCTTTTACAATTATAGAATTGTTGATCGTACTTGCTGTCATAGCTGCACTGATTTCTGCGATGGTACCAATTGGAATAAGGGCAATCGATGAGGCTAAAGCTTTGACCGTTGCGAACAATCTCTCTCAAATTTCAATTGCAATTATGCAAGACTTTTACTTAAACCATGAAATTGTTTCGAATATCGTCGATTTAAACTCTTATTTTGGAGATCAATCAAAGTTGCTGAATAAATATGCCCTTAGCAGCACAAATTCATCGACTTTAACGACAATCAACATCTGGTATACCGGTGGAGACATAACCGCCTCAAATGTTCAAAAATATTCTCCATCCATTGTTGCAACTCAAAATAACGTTCCCATGATTAGGGTAATGTTACTTAAATACTGGTGATGTTGAAAAGTTATCACCCGAAGAAAGATTAAAATGTGACTTTTCAAAATCAAATCATTTTGAAAAAGGTCATTATCGCCCCACTTAAAAGCGGCACGCTCAGGTTATCATCCACCGAAAGTGGCAAAGATTCAACAATGGCAGCTATTATAGATCCGCAAATGGATATCCATAATGGGTGAATACCAAAAATCCACGAAAAATAAGAGACACTTATGGCTGCGGCTGCAAATCCCAAAAAGCCTTCAACTGTTTTAGACAACGGCTTGAAGATCTTCCTTCTTCCGTAACTTATGCCTATTATTTTGGCGGCCATGTCCCCGAAAACAAGAAAGCCAAGGCTCAATACCGCTGTATTTCTATCGAAAATTATGAAGATCAAAAACACACCCATTAAAAATAATGTCATCGAAGAAAAACGCTTCGCCTCTTTTGCCTTGTAAATTTTGAATCCTCCCATTTTCTTTGTCAAAGAGATATTAACCCGTTCAGACAAAAGTCTTATCAAATCCATGAAAAAGAAGATTGCTAAAACTATACCTATCAGCGTAAGGAATACGGATCTTTGCATGAAAAAGTCCAAAAGTACGAAAGACATTGAGGCAGGCCTTAAAAAGATTCGCCAAAGTCGCACATTTTCATCTTTGAGATTAAGGATCCTCAACTTCTTCAAATTCATCATGCTTATTACAAAGATGTAAGTCATAAGAATGATGGCAAAGAGTGAAACATTCGAAAAACCAGCCCTTATTATCACAAGCATCGAAAGCACGGGTAATGTTGTCAGGGCAAGGAAATTCTCATCTGAAGATGTGAAATATATGCATAAAACAAAAAACACAAGATAGATGATATCTCCTATCAAAACATGAAAGTTCATATGCACCGATATCTCAAAAAGTGAGACCAATAACATACCCGTTGCAGTTGCTACTCCTCGTCCACCTTTAAATTTCAGATAAAAGGGGAAAAGATGGCCAGCTATTGCACCTATCCCACTCATATAGACCCAAAAAAGCGGAAACTTAAAGATCCACAAAGATATAGCCATCGCTATAAGACCCTTTGTTGTATCGTAAGAGGCGGTAATGACCGCTGCAAAGAGTCCAATTTCTCTTTTTACATTTGTGGTTCCTGGATTTCCATTTCCAAGTGTACGAATGTCCGAACCAGTCAAAAACTTTGTCATAAAGTATGCAGGCAAAATTGAACCTAATAGATAACCGATGAGAATACCTATGGCATAGTTTAAATCTTTAATTGTTTCCGGCAATTTTTTCACTCCTTCAAAGCATTTTCCAACTTTCTCATCTTTACGATCATAGCCGCTTCGGGATCCAAAGTATCGAGGATCTTCTCTATATGAGGATGAAACCCATGGCAATATGCGTATTCATCCGGAGATCGTACATCTTCATCTGCAACAAAATCCTCGAGCGTTGCATTTTCATCCACCTCTATATCGAGAGAAAGTGTTTCTTTGATGGCTCTTATCTTTTTCACTTTATCTTTTGGCAATTTCATCTGAATTGCGTCATAGAAAAACGATTCCTATCTTTGTCCGCCGTAGCATTCTCAATTTCGATACTATACTTGATCAACTTTAAATGTGAAATGTTGTTGGCTCCGGCGTTCGCCTTTTGATGTCCTCGCTGCGCAGCGAAGACCATCTCGAAAGCACCCTGCCCTCCCGCGATGGTAAATAAACATTCGGCTTTTGAAGTAGGTTTAGAATAGTATAACTCATGATGTACGTCAAGATCACGATAAATATTACAAAACTGTCATTCCCAACTTGATTGGGAATCTCCCTCACAAAAAAGGCGATTCCCGCAATTTGATAAACCGTATCTTTAATGTCACCCCCGACCTGATCGGGGGCGGGAATGACAATGTGAGCGATTCGCTGCCCGAACAAGCCTGTGATGTGCAAGTCTTGTCATTCCGGCCTGCGAGCCGGAATCGCATTTGAGAGAGTCCTTAAAGGCGATTCCCGATGTATCGGGAATGACAATGTGAGCGATTCCCGCAATTTGATAAACTATATCCTTAACGTCACCCCCGACCTGATCGGGGGCGGGAATGACATTTAAATATTGCTTGATTTTTTACATTCCTCGAATTCACCATCTTCGAAAGAAAATTGATATATTTTCGTGTTTTGAGGTACATATTCTTTTATCTCATCCAAAGAAAGATGTTTCACGTAAAGTAAAAAGGCGGATATGGTTATTCCATGTGATACTATCAAAGGATGATCAAATCTTTGAAGGTAATCTTTTATGGCGTTAACTATTCTATCTTGAACTGCTTTTACAGTTTCTGAATTTTCTATTTGCCATTTTGATGGATTTTCTTTCCAAATTTTACCTTCTGGCGTTTTCATCAATTCATCGAGAAAATTTCCTTCCCAACTGCCATAATTCATCTCTCTTAACCTAACGTCAGTTTCTACACCAACGCCAAGGATTTCCCCTATTATCTGAGCAGTTTGATAAGATCTTATGAGATCGCTTGAGATGATCCTGTCTATAAGATGATCTTGGGTTTTCAAATATTCCCCAATGCTTTTTGCCTGCTTCATTCCCATATCGTTTAGAGGAGCATCGAGACTTTGCCCTTGAAGGATGCCACTGAGATTTGAATCAGTCTGGCCATGTCTTGTAAGATAAAAAGTCTTCACTTAACCACCGGCAACGAAGTTGCCAACTATTTCGATGCTTTTTTTCACGGCATGAGTTTTGAAAACTTTTATCCCTTCATCCAACCTTGCAAGCCATCCATCTTCTTCTTTTTTGATGATGATATAATACGTTTGAACAAAACCATCGTCAACTGAAATTGTTTTTAAAAGATATCCTTCATCACCCCTGAAAACGCCTTTGAATTGGATTATCGATTCATTTTCAACGAATTTTTTTGATGCAATCTCGTTGATCTTTTCAAATGAAATATCTTTAAGATGCACATGGGGCATCCAACCAATCACCATCCTTGATGTGTTGAATTCATGGCTTTCCATGATTATAGACCATGATTTTCGACCCATTTCATTCCATTTTCTCCCGTATTTCGTAGCCTTTAAAGGCATTACGTTTCTTTTCGAAAAAATAGCACCTATTTTTAAAGCGTTATCGGTGATCCATTCAACATGATCTTCATCATCCGTGACTATCAAAAATTTGCCATCTTTTTTGAGCGTTCTAAGGGCATTTTTTAAAAATTCTTCAGAGAAAAGCCTTCTTTTTTCGTGAGAATTTTTAGGCCACGGGATCGGATAAAATGAGAGTATTAAATCTATTGAAGATGGTTCAAAGACTTCCTGAATGAGAAATTTTGCATCGCCTTGAAATATCATCACGTTATTTAAACTCATGTCAAGTACCCTTTTAGCGGCTTTAACACAGGATATTTCTGAGTTTTCTATCCCGATAAACACATCGTTTGATCTTGATTTGGCCATTCTCGTCATGAATTCACCATTTCCAAATCCTATTTCAACGATTCGCTTTTTATTGCCATCGAATTTCAACGGAAGATGAAGGTCTTCCGGAAAAGAAATGTACTTAAGACACTTTGTATTCTTCGAAACTTTGAAGTTGGTAAAGTTTTGCGTATATTCCATCTTTTTTCATCAATTCCTCGTGATTTCCCTCTTCAACGATCTTTCCATCGTCTATCACTATTATTCTTTCTATATTTCTTACGGTCGAAAGTCTGTGTGCGATGACGATCGTCGTTCTGCCTTCCGTCAATTTCTCGCTTGCCCTTTGAATAAGCGATTCGGTTTCGACATCAACGTTGCTTGTTGCCTCATCCATTATAACAACTTTTGGTTGTCTTACAAAGGTTCTTATCATAGATATGAGTTGCCTCTGACCCATTGAAAGGTTATTTCCGCCTTCTCTGACTTCCGTATCAATTCCATTTGGAAGAGAAGAAATGAACTTTTCTATGTCGAGTTTTTTGATCGCCTCTATTGCCATTTCCTTTGTTATCTTTTCATCGAACAATCTTATGTTATCAAAAACTGTCCCAGAAAAAAGCATGACTTCTTGAATCACGATGTTAACATTTTTTCTCAATTCTTCGATTGGACAGTCTTTAATTTCAATATCGCCAATTTTGACACTTCCTTTTGAATAGGGATATAAGCCTGTCAGAATTGAAGAAATCGTTGATTTTCCTGCACCGGTGTGACCGACTATGGCAAGTTTCCCTCCATTTTCGACTGTAAAGGAGACATCTTGGAGTATCGTGGTGTCTTGAGAATATCCAAACCAAAGATTTTTAACATCTATTTTCCCGCTGCTTATCTTCTTACCCGGAAGGGGTTTTTGAGGTTGTGGTAATTTCAACAGAGCCCTTATCCTTTCTATTGAAACCATGGCAGATTGAATATCTGAAAAATTTTGAGCCAAATCGTTTATTGGATTGAAAGCTATTCCTATGTAACTTATGAAAGCGTAAAGAGTCCCTATTTCGATCTGTCCATGAACGATTGACTGTGCTCCGAACCAAATGAGAATCGCGATTCCGACATATCTCAAAAAATCTATCAAAGGTCTGAAAAAAGCGAATATAAGCAATTGTTTTATCATAGCCCTGTAATAATCGTTGTTTATGACAGAAAATTCATCCGATTTTTCTTTTTCTTTGTTGAAAAGTACTGTTACGACCATTCCGCTAAGGTGTTCTGCCAAAAAACCATTTATCGCCGCCAGTTTTGCCCTTACAACTCTGTAAGCCCTTCTCGAATAAATTCTGAAGATGGTTGTTACGATCGCTACACCAGCAAAGATAGGGATCGTTATGAGAAACAATCGAAGGTCAATAAGATAAAGGACATACAAAACGCCGGCTATTAAAACGGCATCTTTGAAGATGGATGAAATCATGGTTGAAAACATGTTGTTCAAATTTTGAACGTCGTTAGTCACGCGTGTTACGAGTCTTCCGCTTATGTTTGAATCAAAAAACTTCATAGGTTGATCGATAAGATGAACGAAAAGTTGATTTCTGACGTCGTTAACTGCTCTTATGCCAACGCTTTGAGACGTGTAATTTTGGATGTAGGAAAAAACGAACGAAATGAGAAAGATCATGAAGATCTCAAGTGCGACGAGTGATATGCCCGAAAATCTTATTTGATTGTATTTTGAAGCACTGATCGTGTAAGAATTCCCGTTTCCTTCAAAAATATACTCGTTTTCTAAATGCTTTACCGTATATGCGCCATTCGAAGATGGGACGAAATATTTTCCGTCTATCTCTATTGAATTGTAAGAGGGCTTCGAAGATATGGCATAGTTTGAAGGATTAAGGTACAAATTTATGGCATTACTTGTGAGTATGGTCGGCAATAATCCAATAACGCTCACGATGATCATGAGGGCTATTGAAAGGCTCATCATTTTCCAGTAAGGTTTTATGTACTTGAAGACCCAGAAAGAAAGTTTTAGGCTATCAAGAAATGGAAGTTTATACTCTTCTTGCTCATAAGATGGCGGCATAAATTACCTCTGACTTTTTCAAATAGCTGACTCCTCATTACGTATTTTGAGAATCTCTTGAAGTTGAATTATCTCTTTTTTGATGATCCCATTTCCAACCCTGACAGATTCCTCAACTTTTTTGCACGCATAAACAACGGACGAATGATCCCGTCCAAACCATTCCCCTATTTCCGCAAAGGTTTTCCCAAGATATTTTCTGGCAAAGAACATGCCGATCTGTCTTGCATTTGAAAGTTTCGCCGTTCTTAATTTCGCATCTATTTCGGCCGGTCTTACATCGAAGATCATCGCAAGCGCGTTAAAAAATATTTCCTTCTCGATAACTTTTTCACCTTGAAAATTTTTTATCTCAACGCCAGATACTTCTTTTACTATCTTTGAAATGTTAGATTTATCAACAACGCTTTTGACATTTTTAAAGGCTATTTTATTTATTATTCCTTTTATGGTTCTTATGTTGTCTGAAGCCTCGACTATTTCTCTTATACTTTCATCATCAAGTGGTATTCTGTTTTTTAAAGCAAAGGTTTTGGCTATCTCAAATTTAGTTTGCACATCCGGATTATCAACCTTTACCATGAGACCCATTTGCAACCTCGAAACAAGTCTCGGCTGAAATTTGGAAAGTTGTGTTGGCGTTCTATCGCTGCACAAGACTATCTGCCTTTGATTATCTATGAAATGATTGAGCGTATGGAAAAGTTCTGATTGAATTCCTTCTTTCCCTTCAAGAATTTGTATGTCGTCGATCATAAGGATATCAAGTTTTTCCCTGATGCTTTTTCTAAATTCAATCGTTGTTCCGTTTTTTATCGCAACTATGAGATCGTTCATGAATTTTTCTGCTGTCATGTACATCACATGGAGATCCGGTGAATTTTCGAGTACGTAATTCGCAATGGCATTCAAAAGATGTGTTTTTCCAAGTCCGACACCGCCATAAAGGAAAAAAGGATTCATCTTTCCAGGGTTTTTGGCAATCTCTATTGCTCCATCATATCCTTCCTCGTTAAAAGGGCCAACGACAAAACTCTCGAAGGTGTATTCTTTGTTGAATTCACTTAAAAGTACAGGCCTTTTTCTGACAAGAGGTACATTTGGTCTGGGTTCGTTTTCCTGAACGACTTCATCCTTTATCTGGTAAGGAATATCTTTTCCGCTGATTTCCCGTATCGTTTCAACGAATTGTTTGGCGTACCTCTGATTTATCCAGTCTTTTATGAAAAGGTTTCCAACGGAAAAAACCACAAGATCGTCCGTTGCGGACTCAACCTTGAAAGTGCTAAACCACATCTCCCATACTTTTCTGGCAATTTTCGATTTTAAAGTCTCTATAAGTTTGTCTTTAAGTTCCACGGAATAGCCCCTATTCGAGATAAGATTTGAAAGCCATATACACGTGCTACGTGCTGTTCATTCATTTCACTTTTAAAAGAGATTTAGTATACACTATAATAACAGAAAAAAGGTGATGTGTTCAAAAATTTTTTGTAAAAATTGTGTTCAATTTCCTATCTCCCTTTCTATCTGCTGAATCATGAAAAGTCTATGATAAAGACCGTTCAATCTCATAAGCTCATCGTGTGTTCCAGATTCAACGATTTTCCCATCGTCCATGACGAAAATCACATCGCTGTTTTTGACAGATGCTATGTTGTGTGTTATCACAATCGTAGTCATATCCTTCAAAGTTTTGCCTATGTCTTCAAGTATTAAAGTTGCTGTTTGTGAATCCACAGCCGACAAAACGTCGTCCAAAATTATAACCTGCGCATTCTTAAAAATACCTCTTGATAAACTCAGGCGTTGTCTTTGACCTCCAGAAAGCGTTACACCTCTTTCTCCGACAAGCGTTTCGTACTTATAATCGAACTTAACAACTTCTTCATGAAAATGAGCAACCTTTGAAGCATCTTCGACGTCGTCTTCGGCAAATTCTTTAAGTCCGAAGGCAACGTTCTTTGAAATTTTTGTGCTGAACAAAAAAGATTCCTGAGGAACAAGCAAAACGTTATCTCTTAGAGATTTTGCATTTATATCGTTTATATCTATGCCGTTGTAAAATATACTTCCGTTTTCGACTTCGTAAAGTTTGGTCATGAGTTTAACAAGGGTTGTTTTCCCCGAACCTATTTTGCCTATTATGGCAACCTTTTGGCCGGCTTTTATGTTGAAATCGATGTTATTTAAAGTCTTTTTGCCATCGTAGGAAAAATTGAGATGTTTTATCTCAAGAGTCTGAAATTTACCTGGAAATTCAAGACCTTCATCGTTTCTGTCCGGATTTTTCATGAGCGATTCTATTCTTTCTTGAGAAGCCCTGCCCATTTGTAAGACATTTATGATTTGTCCGACTTCAACAAAAGGACCGGTTAACATTCCAAGATAACTTATGAAAGCCACAAAATCACCAAGGTTAACCGTACCGCTTATGACCATCTGACCGCCTAAAAAGATCGCTATTGCCGTTGTTAGAGCCGCCAAAAAACTTATCAAAGGGCCATAAACAGCGGATATTCTAAGAAGTAAAAAATTATCGTCTGCAAATTGATCGCACGATTGCTTGAAAAGAGCGTTGAATTTATCTTCGACCCCGTAAGATTTTATGGTCTTGACGTTTGAAAAACTTTCTTGAGCCCTTTCACTTATGAAAGAAAAATCATTTTGCACCTTTTTGAACCTCATATGAATCTTCCCTCCAAAGTACCAAGAAGAAAGAGCGACAAAAGGTAATGGAATAAGCGTTATCAAAACAAGTCTGTAATCCACCACCATAAGCATACCGGCGAAGACGAAAATTGCCATGGCTATAGCATCAACTGTCATTATAACACCCTGACTTAACATCTGACTTACCGCCTGAACATCGTTGGTATAATAAGCCATTAAATTGCCGACACTGTGTTTATCAAGGAAAGATATCGGAGAACTTAAAAATTTATCAAAAAGCGTTTGCTGAGCATAGACCTGAAATTTCCTCGCACTTCCCATTATAAACATTCTCCACATGAATCTTCCCACAACTACGCCTATCGCTATAATAACTATCAATATAACGTAATTGAATATGGTGTTCATGTCAACCGGAGGTTTTATAACAAGGTTAACGACGTTACCAACGTATTTGGGCACAAGTATTTGGAGATAATCTATAAAAACAAGAAAAATTATACCTATTAAATATGACTTCCACTTTTTCTTCAGAAATTTACCTATCACAATTCAATCACTCTTGTCTCAGAAGTCTTAGGATCTAAAAGCACACATGTTGCCTTGCCGGTTAGGTAACCACAACTTTCTCCCGGATTTATGACAAGTGTTTTACCGTATTGCTTTATTGTAAGCCTGTGAGTGTGTCCAAAGAATATAAAATCGTACAGTTGAGATTTTATGCCAGAATAAAGGGCTTGAGGCTCATGCATCAAATACATATGCTTTCCCTCGACATCTAACCAATGTGGCGATCTCAGGATTTTTCCATTTGCAAATTTTTGAAGCAAAAGACGATCACCGTCGTTGTTTCCAAAAACACCGATAAATTTCATTTTCTCCTTCAAAAAAGGTAGGATGGCAAAAGGAGAGACGAAATCTCCCATATGGAAGATCATCGAAACGTTATGATCCTTTGCAATCTTCATCGCTTTGTTTATCTTTTCCATGTTGTCATGAGAATCAGAGATCACCATCCACATAGATTCACCTTGAGTAATTTCTCGGGCCGAATATCTTAGTTCCTATTCTGACAAGATTTGCGCCTTCCTCTATCGCAATCAAATAAGAATCTGACATACCCATTGAAAGTATGTCCATTTTGACGTTTTCAAAATTCAAACTTTTGATGTGATCGAAAAGTGTTTTGGTGAGTTTAAAATAAGGCCTCAAATTTTCAGCCTCAAATGCAGGCCCCATAGTCATAAGCCCGTATATCTTCAAATTTGGAAGTTTAGAAATTTCTTCTACGATATCTTCAACCATTTCTGGCATCGCGCCGGATTTTTGTGGCTCTAATCCGCTGTTAACTTCAATGAGAATCTTCATGACCTTACCGGCGGCCTCGCATTTTTTGTTCAGAATCCTTGCAATTTCGACAGATCCTATTGTCTCTATCATATCGAAAAGACGGATCATCTTATTTATTTTATTTTCCTGAACGCTACCTATAAAATGCCATTCTACTTTTTCTTTGATTAAGGGAATGACTTTTTCAGCCTCTTGAACGTAATTTTCGCCGATTATCTTTGCGCCGGCCAAAATACTTTCTTCAATTTCATCATAACTTCTGGACTTAGCGGCTACCTCAAGATCAACACCATAAGGCAGATCGGAAAGAATTTTTTTCACATTTTCACTTATAGACATAAAAAATCACCTTTCTTATTATATCAAAAATCATTTCTTAACTATGTTTCTTCTTATGTTATCTTTTGATAAGACTTAATTAAAAGATAAAATTAGACGATCAATAATTGATCCATCTTAAAACTCCTTCTAAAAAGTGGAATTGTATAATTTCAATGATTGAAAGGAGAGGTCTGAATATGAAAGTAAGAGATATGGAAAAGATATTAAATAAAGAAGAAAACAAGAAAATGGCCGAAAAGGTAAGAGTTGAAACTTTGATCAAGGCCACGATTTACGGAATAAGATTTTAAAAAGGCGCGAAAGCGCCTTTTTTAACTGGAAATTTTTGTTTCCTCAGGTTTTCTTTCGATCTTTGTAGCCTTTCTAACTTCCCATACCAAACTTCCAACTCCGATGACCAAAACGACCATTATGACAAGTACAAACTCTATGCCAAGGCTATGTAAGTTGTGAATATGAAGCGGTGTGAGTATTTGAAAATCTGCTATTGAAGGGAAAAGCAATCCAAATATTCCGGCTGCAACAAAGGTGATACCTCCCCACAACAAAGTTCTTCCAGCCGTTAAACTTGATAATTTTGATGCCATCTGCGGTGAAAGTTTTAAATGTTTGGTTAAAGCACCGAAAGACAATCCAGCGAATGCTTGAACAGTTGTTGTTCCAATGCCGAAGAAGAAACCAGGTACCCAGCCGAGATACATGTTTGGCATTGAAGGAGCCAGGACTGTGTAGATTATGAGCGCAAATGCTCCAAAGCCAAAACCGGCTATGAAGCCATGAATTATCGCCATTTTTGGTGTTGGCGCTTGAACATCTGGATATTCACCCTTCAGCGCCGCTGCATGATGGGATCTGTCTATCTTTCCAAAATGTATGTGAAATGCATTTTTAAACTTGAAAACATACATGCCGCCAAGTGCCATTGCAGTTCCAACTATTACGTATATTATGTAATTGAAATACGGCAGGGAAAATACCTTTGAAAGTGCAAAATAAGAGACCTCGCTCATCAAAGCACGCTGAACTGTAAAACTCAACGAGAAAATCAAACCCACTATAAGGCCTTTTTTTGCAGAGTAACTTCCAACGGCATAACTAAAAGTTATCGGCCAGGTGTGTTCATCAGGAGTTATTCCATGAACTATCCCGAGCAGATAAGAAGTTAATATAACCATTCCAACAGACATTCCTGCTGATGGAGACCACAAATTTATCATTCATTTCACCCTTTCAATTTTTGACAATCTTCACAAATTCCAAAAAAATCAAGTTGATGACTTTGTACTTTAAAACCTTCTATTTTGACATTTTTAACGGGACAGTCAAATACGTCTTCGACTTTGAGACATTTAAGACATATGAGATGATGATGGTGATAAGGGGGGCAAAAAATATATCTTAATTCTCCTTCTATCGAATAACTTCTGGCAAGATTCATTTCCATAAGAAAATTAACCATTCTATAAACAGTTGTAAGTCCCACCTTGACACCCTTTTTTGAAATTTCATCAAAGAGTTCCTTAGGAGTACGGAGATGATGCTCGAGAATGAAAAACTCAAGTGCCTCTTTCCTTGGTTCTGTCATTCGCATTCCTTTTTGATGGAGTTTTTCACTTACCATTCCAACCATTTCATCTTTCATGTTACACCTCTTATAGAAAATCATTTTCTATAAAATTATAGCATATTTTTCCCAATAAAACAAAAAAATTCCGTTTTCTCACGGAATTATGGCGGAGGCGCTGGGATTCGAACCCAGAAGGTGCGGAGCACCACCGGTTTTCGAGACCGGCCCCTTAGCCATTCGGGCACGCCTCCAAAATCAATTCAAGATGGTGTGCCTGGCGGGAATTGAACCCGCAGCCTTTGGATCCGGAGTCCAACGCTCTATCCGTTAAGCTACAGGCACACTCGATCTATCAATAATTTACCTCTTCAGCATTTTCGTTACTCATATCTGGATTTGGTTCTTCTTCGAATTCATCACTCGCATTTTCTTCATTGACATTCTCTGTTTCAGAATTTTCCGTACTTTCTTCTTCAATCGGGCTACGTCCTTCTTTGCCTTCAAGGTACGCGTCCGCTATTCTTGAAGTTATCAATTTAATGGCACGAATCGCATCATCGTTTCCGGGAATTATGTAATCAACGTCGTCTGGATCACAATTTGTATCTGCAATGCTTACTATTGGTATGTTGAGTATATGTGCTTCCTCGACGGCGTTATATTCTCTCTTGGGATCAACCACGTAAAGCGCATCTGGAATTTTTTTCATGTCTTTGATTCCATCGAAATATTTTCTAAGGCGTTCAAGTTCTTTACGAATTGAATTTGATTCTTTTACGGGTAATTTGTCAATATCTCCTGCTTTTTCCATTTCCTCAAGTTCCTGAAGCCTTTTTATCCTTCCGGTTATAGTTGAAAAGTTCGTCAAAAGACCGCCTATCCACCTTTTACTTATGTAAAAGGCTCCGCATCTCTTAGCCTCTTCTTCTATCGTTTGAGCACCTTGATGCTTTGTGCAAACGAAAAGTAGAGTCTTGTTCTGCTTCCCAAGATCGACGACAAAATCGTAAGCCTTATCAAGAAGGTTTGAAGTTTTTTGGAGATCTATTATGTATATGCCTTTTCTCGCGGCATAAACATAGGGTCTCATCTTAGGATTCCATCTTTTTGTTTGATGACCGAAATGCACGCCGGCCTCCAACAATTGTTTCATTTTGATTCTTTCTGCCACAATACACCTCCGAATGGTTTTAACCTCCACAACCGTCATTTCTTTTGAAGACCTTGAAAAGGCACCTTTCAAAAGATCGGGCTGTGTGCGTTTTACGTCAAATTATATCACATTGTACTTATTTTGTCTATGACTTCTCATCTATTGTGGACTATTTATGTTATAATAAAGCGAGGTGATTGAATGCTCGATCTTTCAACAAAAAGTGCTTATGCCACGCGTGCCGTGTATGAATTATCCCGTGCATGGAACCACGGCGTTGAAAAGTTAACGCTTAAAGAAATAGTTGCAAAACAGGATGTTCCCCTTGATTACATGGAAAAGTTGCTTTTTCAACTTAAAAGAGGCGGAATTGTGATCACTATACGAGGAAAAAATGGCGGTTATGCCCTTGCAAGGAGTCCTTCTGAAATAAAAATATCTGACATAACGACTTTGATGGAAAATCCTGTCAAGAGGTTGAATTGTCTTGTCAAAGAAAATTCTAAAAAATGTGATATTTTTGATTATTGCATGATAAAATATGTCTGGAATGACGCTTATATAGCTATGAACAAGGCCCTATCTAAATATACCTTTCAGGATCTCGTCGACATGGAAAGCAAATACGCCGCCCAATTAAAGTCATGAAAGATCTTTTGATAGACAAAAGCCAGGATTTTTTCTTGATTCTTGAAAGGGAAAAATCAGATTGGCCAGCCTTTTATTTTGAGTATGTTAAAAATGCACCGTACATCTTTTCGAGTTACCATCGTATTTTGAACTTGAAAGAGGAGACTATAAAAAAAAGAATCCTTTCTTTTGAAAGAAGATTTTTGGATAAGGTTTTTCAGTCTTTACCTGAAATAGGTCCTTACAAGTACGAAGTTGCGCGTGCCTTGGTTTCAAAGGCAGAGAGCATGAATTTAAACATTTCAGATTTTCATTTTTACATAGTTGGCGGACTTGATTTTGATCCCGTCAGTGTCATCGATGAACAAAATACTTTAATAGATGTACTTGCTTTATACAGAGTAGGCTTTGAAAATTTAGAAGATCTGTGCGTTAAAATTAGCATGAGGAGATGATTTAAATGGCGGAAGACGCAAAAAAGTATGTCTGCACGGTGTGTGGTTACGTTTACGATCCCGAAAAAGGAGATCCGGATAACGGTGTTAAAGCGGGAACTCCATTTTCAAAATTGCCGGACGATTGGGTGTGTCCAGATTGTGGTGCTCCAAAGGATGCTTTTGATCCGATAGATTAAAATTAAAACAACTCCACTTTAAAGTGGAGTTGTTTTTTGGGAGGGATTGGAAGATCACTTGCTAAAGATCGTCAACATTTCCATTCCTTGAGAATAAACAACCATCGTAAGTGTTCCTCCAGAAGGAATTGATTCGTAAACTTTCTGGAAGTCTTGAACCGATGTTATTTGTTGATTATTCAATGATGTTATCACATCTCCGACTTCAAGGCCTGCCATGTTTGCGTTACTATTTGGAGTAACAGATGTTACAACAACTCCAGTCACATTTGAAGGTATCGAATACTGACTTGCATATGCGCTTGTCATATTAGCAACTGTGAAACCATTCGCATTGTACACGTTGGTGTTCTGGAAAACAGTTTCGGGTGAAAGTTTGACGTTAAAGGTCATGTATTGACCGTTTCTGTAAACCTTTAAAGTCACTACATCGCCGGGGGCATATTCACTTATAACGCTTACAAGTTTATCTGCTCCGGTTATCTTAATTCCATTGGCTTCAACTATGACGTCTTTTATCTTCAAACCGGCCTGTGCTGCTCCAGAATCAGGATAAACGCTAACGACAAGAGCACCGGAGTCTATTTTTATTCCAAGATTTTGCGCAAGAGCAGGAGTTAGATCGGTGATCTGGATTCCAAGATAACCTGGGCCTTTGCCCTGAATAAGACGATTAATAAGCGTCTTGACCGTGTCTATTGGTATCGCAAAACCTATGCCCTGGCCTTGAGAAGATGATATTATGGCCGTGTTTATGCCTATTACCCTTCCGTGGATGTCAACAAGAGGGCCGCCACTGTTGCCGGGGTTTATAGGTGCGTCTGTTTGTATCATGTTGTAATAATATCCAGTATAGCCGGTACCTGAAGCATTGGGTTTTGGCACCTTTCTGTTTATAGCACTTACTATTCCAGATGTAACAGTGTAATCAAGGCCGAATGGATTTCCTATCGCAACGACATACTCTCCAACTTGAATATCATTCGAATTTCCAAGTACGGCAGTTGGGAAAGATGTGCCAGCAGGCGCTTCGATCTTAACAACTGCAAGATCGTTCGTCGGATCTCCACCGACAACTTTTCCGGTGTAAGTTTTGCCGCTCAGAAGTGTAACCTGAACAGTTTGTGCATTTCCGACAACGTGGTAATTAGTCACCACGTATCCTTCAGAATTGAATATTATACCTGATCCAAGATCTGCGATTTCCTGTTGTTGAGAAGGTGGTGGCGTAACTCCAAAAAATTGCCTGAAGAATGGATCAAGTGGATTTGACGTTGCGATTGTCTGTGTCGCAACAATTCTTACAACTGCAGGAGAAACGGCTTTAGCAACTGTTATGACCGGACTTTCGATATTGGGATTGAGATATCCATACGGAGCCGTTGCAGGACTCGAAAGTGTCGTGGTGTCAGTTGCAAAAACAAAAACTCCTACCATGGCAAGTACTGTCATCATCACGATTAAAACTTTAAACCTTTTCACAGATAAGCACCTCCTGAGATCTTTTTTCAATTTTTAGACTCAGAAGGAACTCACATGTTCAAATTGAAAGTATGTATTCTTTTATCGCTTTCGCAACCCCATCCTCATCGTTTGAAGATGTTATGTACTTTGCGACATTTATCAATTCAACGGGTGTGTAATCGTTGCCCATCACGATTGGATGTCCCACGATCTTCAAAGCCTCAAGATCGTTGTAATTGTCACCTATAAATGCAGATTCTTCACGGAATATGCCGAATTTCTTGAGAAGAAAGTCAAGTGCCTTTTCCTTCCCGCAGCGGGGACCAAAAAATTCAACAAAACCTTCGTTATCGGGAAAAAGCGTGCTTAACACCATCGTGAATTGCGAACAGTCCATTTCTTTTTCAATCATCTTTATTTTGTTAAAATCTCCGACGACTGCAACTTCGCCGATCTCTTCTCCTATGCATGCAAAGATGTTCGGAACTTTGATCATTCTGTAGGCATTTCTTTCGAAATAAGATTTGTAATTTGACGGTGATGGTATCTCTTCATCATAAATCATGTCAGGAGTTTCGGTAAAATGTGTAAACAGCATGGAAAAGAGATCATATTTTTTTGCAAAGTGAACTATCTTTGAAGCACAAACGTAAGACAGTGTTACCTTTTTTATCGTTTTGTGTGTTTTTATGGTTGAAATAAACGCGCCATTTTGAAAGACGCCCGGTATATCCGATGATATGGCTCCAAAGTACTCTTCAGAAGCCACAAAAGATCTTCCCGTGAAGATCGTCACGTGAATTCCAGATTTTTCGAGTTTTTCAAGTGCTTTCAAATTTTCTTCTGATATTTTTTTATCAGAATCAAGCAAAGTACCATCAAGATCGATGCCGACGAATTTTATCATTTTTCGAAATCCTTTATCTCATTCAGCCTTCTTTCATGGCGGCCACCTTCAAAGTTCGTTGAAAAAAATGTATCAATAGTCTCATCGGCTAAGGTAGGTCCCATAAGTCTTCCGGCCATGACAAGTACATTCGCGTTGTTATGCATCCTCGCGTATTTCGCCATTGTAGGATACAGGCACAGCGCAGCGTAGATCCCTTCGAATTTATTTGCGGTTATGGACATTCCCAAACCCGTGCCGCATATCAATATACCATAATCTGCTTTTTTGTTTTTCAGGTCATCTACGACCTTTTTTGCAAAAACAGGGTAATCGACTGACTCAGTTGAATATGTACCTTCATCCACAAATTCTATGCCCTTCGATTCAAGATATTTTTTCACGTGTTCCTTCAATTCGAAACCTGCATGATCGCTTCCAAGAGATATTTTCACTTTAATCATCCTTTCAATTTCCAAGATCGTAAGGTTTAGTCCAGTCAATCTTTGAGAGTAATTTGAAAGTTACAATGGCCATGACGATTTCGGCCAAAACCGGCGCTGCGAAGAACACAAAAAATTCCAAGACCGGATTTAAAAAAGATAAAATTTGATTCTGTCCAATGTAAATACCTTCCAAATCGGCAAAAGTTGCCCCTAAAAAGCCCATTCCCATGCTGACTAAAGTGCCGGTGGTGTTAAGTGGACGTCTTATACCCCCTATCGAATTAGGCCATTTGATCGTGGCATAAACTCCAAAAAAAGAAAGTGTCAAAAGGATGGGTATAGAAAATAACACCGTTACAATCGGAAAGAGCACATTACCAAATATCGCCGATAAAATGGAAAATGTCACGATCATGACGATTGCAAAGGCAGAAGTTATGACAAAGGCTTTGCTCCAAAGCGGTGTTCTTTTACCAATAGGAAGCGTGTTGACAAAATCGCCAACCTTTATCTCTATCGAAACAAGACTTGCCGTTGCGATTACCGTGTACATGGATGATAAAAAAACAGATACAACAGGTATCATGATATCACGAGTCAGGGCATTTTCTCCCTTGCCCAAAGCACCGACCCCAACTAAAATCAACGGAAAAATTGCAGGATAGATGAGTAAAAAAAGAATGGATGGTTCTCTTCTCATAAGTTTAACGTCTTTTGAGATAAAAGCGATAACCGGTCTTCTTATCCTGTATTTTTTCCTGTGGATGGTGCGCTTACTGGCACTTGTCATCTTTGAAAATCCTGTGAGTATGCCATTTGAGGCCACAAGATAGGCAATAGCGCTCAAGGCTATGCTTGTGCCAATTACAAGTAAAATGCCACTCCATTGCATCTTCAAAGCATCGAGAAACCATGTTGATGGAAGATATGGGGCGTTGACGGTGTTGACGTAATTTGAGAATGCCATTTCAACGTTTCCGGCATTTGAGTTCAAAGATCCAACCATGCCCATGAGAATTATCACGAAAACATAAACTATCAAGGATGTTAAAATCATGAATCTTTGTGTACCTGATCTCGAAGCAAATTTGGAAACACCGAGTGCTATTAAAGAAGATATCGCCGTTAAAATTAGAAAGTAAAATATGTACATCACAAACATGAAGATGATCTCATACCATGACATATTCACGGAATTGGCATATGCTGCCAAAACAGGTATGACAAAAAGGGCGGGAAATCCACCCTGAATCATCGTTTCTATTGCTTTTGAAGAAAAAATTGTCGATTGCGAAATTGGCAAAGAAAGCAAAAAATCGACATCATCGCTCATAAAAACGTTGAGCGCGATGGCAGGTGTATCAGTAACGAGCACGAGTACCAAAATACCTATCATCGATATCTCGACAAAAAGATCGGCCAGGCTTACACCACCAAAGATGATCGTTGAGTAAGTTTTAAAAGTTTCGACAAACAAAAAATAGGCGGGAATTCCTATTATCGCAAAAACTCCTGCAAGGATCAAAACGTAAGCAAAAAGGGGCATTCCATGTCTTCCACGCCTTTTTGGGATATTTGACCACATCTTCAACTTGTATTTGAGAAGAAGACCAAGTTGATTCATAGATTCTCTATTATCTCCTTAACATCATCTTCATTAGAACCTGTGAGATTTAAAAAGATATCTTCGAGAGATTGCTTTCCAGATTCACTTCTTAATTCTGTAAGAGTTCCTTCGGCTATGATATTTCCGGCGTTTATTATGCCGATCCTGTCGCACATCTTTTCTGCAATTTCGAGCACATGAGTCGTCATGAAAATAGCAGAACCTTCGTCTGCGTATTTTCTGAGCAACATCTTGAGTATCTTGGCACTTTTGGCGTCAAGTCCAACTGTCGCCTCATCCAAAAATATGACCTTTGGTTTTCTCATGAGCACCGAAGTGAGTACAAGTTTCTGCTTCATTCCATGTGAATAATCTCCTATGAATTTTTCTAAAAAATTTATCTCAAAAGCATCGCACAGTTCCGAGATCATATGCATCATTTCAACTTTTTCCATCGAAAAGATGGATCCCACGAACTCGAGAAATTCCTGTCCGGTCATGTTCTCGTACAGTTTTGGCTCGTCAGGTACCACGCCTATCTGAGATTTTACCTTTATCGGATGTGTTTCAAGATCGAGATCGCATATCTCTATCTTTCCTGAAGTTGGGACCAAAACACCCGTGAGCATCCTCATAGTGGTTGTTTTACCGGCTCCGTTAGGCCCCAAAAAGCCGTAAATTTCTCCTGCGTTTATCTTAAAACTTATCGATTTAACGGCCGTTATTTTCCCGAAATCCTTTCTCAGATTTGAAACTCTTACAAGTTCACTCATGCTTCTCCTTTTATCTCCAAAAGTTTTTTAACATGGCCGAGTTCTTCATGTATTATCTTTCTAAGAATATCCTTTACCTTTTCGGTTTTAGAAGCATCAAGTATTTCATTATAGAAAACAATCGTTTCTTTTTCTATTGAAAGCGCAAAATCCGCTATACCGTTGATGTCCATGTACTTCGATTTCGATACCATTTCATCGTATGAGGGAAAGATCACACCGTTGACGATACTTTCAAGGTACGGTTTGGCATCTGCCCATAATTGTGGATCCACATCATCAACTATATCTTTTGATATTCTCTCAAAGTCTTTCGCATGCTGTGCTTCTTGAGATTGTAAATAAGAAAAAAACTCTTTCTTTCCCGGATTTTCAAGATTTTTCGCAAGATATCCGTAAAACCGCTCGCCATCCTTTTCTATTTTGATGGCCATTTCAAGGATTTCGTTTGGAGCATACTTGTCATTCATTTTCAATCCTCCTTTATCAGATATATACTAAAAATTTTAGATTCCAAATCTCGGCTCCGCCGTCAGTCTGTCTTTTCGGTATCCCATGAGCATTTTTGCAATATGCCAATTACCTGTTTCTAATCCCTAATTTCTTTTTTGCCTTTTTCTCATGCCACATGTTGCTTACTCGTTACCAAATATATTGTACATCCTATCAACTGCTTTTGCAAATTAAAAAAAGTGGTCACTTTTTAGGATTATACCTCTTCCAAAGGTATAGCCATTTGCCCACAAAAGTTTTACCTGAATCCATCCGTAGTTGAGATTATCTTCCCATCCCGACAAGATCATCCTGTGTTATACTAACTAAGGATGTGCATTCATGAAATGTTTGCAAGTAAGTTTTAAGGCGATTCCGGCTCGCAGGCCGGAATGACGAAATAAAGGATGTTTTAGTGTCATTCTCCCCGATCAAGTCGAGGGTGACGCTAAGGATACGGTTTATCAAACTGTGAGAATTGCCTTTTTTGTAAGGGAGATTTCCAATCAAGTTGGTGATGACAACTTTGTAATATTTATTGTAATCTTGACGCACATCATGAGTTATAATATACTAAATTTCTTTTAAAAGTGAAATGAATGAACAGCACGTAGCACGTGGCTCATGGCAGGTGGGGCGTAGAAAACGCAGTGAATAGTGAGAAGTAAGCGGTAAATGGCAAATATACTAAATCTCTTTTAAAAGTGA
>Ga0078972_1006099_pt1 | contig 29248 bp, 22 predicted proteins | sample YelNatPaOPGAMG01_FD_67568 | JGI IMG/M metagenome (GOLD analysis project Ga0078972, IMG submission 67568) | Hot spring thermophilic microbial communities from Obsidian Pool, Yellowstone National Park, USA - OP-RAMG-01 (SPADES assembly) (version 2) | ecosystem: Environmental > Aquatic > Thermal... | reverse complement strand
CTCCCCTCTTTAAAAAAGAGGGGAATTAAAAAGATTTTTCATTTTTATCTCTCCCTTTTCTAAAGGAAGATTAAGAGGGATTTTTAATTTTTATTATTACCTACCATTACTGAGGCATTGCCTATTGTGTGATTTAAAAATTAAATTTTTCCTCTATTTTATTATATTTTTAACCCCGAAATCGCCTCTATCGCAATTTTAGGGAATTTTATGGTTATTGACTAAAAAATTTTTTACTATTATAATTATCAAACTTTAAAAAAATTTTAAAAAGGAGAATGAAATGGTAAGAGTTCGTTTTGCCCCAAGTCCGACAGGTTATCTTCACATAGGTGGTGCAAGAACTGCGCTTTTTAATTATTTGTTTGCAAAAAAAAATAATGGCAAATTTATTTTAAGAATAGAAGATACTGATTTAGAAAGGTCAACAGAAGAGTCAGTTAAGGTGATTCTTGATTCATTAAAATGGCTTAAAATAAATTGGGATGAGGGGCCGGAGGTCGGCGGTGAGTATGGACCTTATTTTCAATCACAGCGTTTACATATATATAAGGAATATGCAGAAAAATTATTAAAAGAAGGAAAGGCGTATAAATGTTATTGCACAAAAGAAGAGTTAGAAGAACAGAGAAAAGAAGCAGAAAAAAAGAAAATCCCTTTTAAATACAGCGGAAAATGCAGAAATTCTGGGGAACAGAATAAACCATATACAATAAGAATAAAAATAGATACAGAAGGCGAAACAGTTTTTAATGATATCATAAGGGGAGAAGTTAGATTTAAAAATGATGTGCTTGATGATTTTATTTTAGTCAGGCAGGATGGGATGCCAACTTATAATTTTGTTGTAACCATAGATGATATTTTAATGAAAATAACTCATATCATAAGAGGTGAGGACCACCTTTCCAATACACCAAAGCAGATAAAAATTTATCAGGCACTTGGGATAAATCCACCAGAATTTGCCCATATACCGTTAATTTTAGGACCTGACAGATCGCGGCTTTCAAAAAGACACGGGGCAACGTCGGTAGGGGAATACAGAGAAAAGGGATTTTTGCCAGAGGCATTTGTAAATTATCTTGCGTTGCTTGGATGGTCGCCTGATAGTGAAGAAAATATTTTTTCTTATCAGCAATTAATAGAAAAGTTTACATTGGAACGTGTGCATAAATCAGGCGCAATGTTTGATAATAATAAACTTTTATGGCTAAATGGCGTTTATATAAGAGAAAAAATTGGTTTTGAAGAATACTTTGACAAATGCGTTTTTTATTTAAAAAAATCCGGTTTGATAAATGATGAGTTTGTAGAAAAAAATAAAGAATATATAATTAAGGTAATTTCGCTGGAAAGAGAAAAAATAAAAGTATTTTCCGAAATTTCAGAGACAACGGATTATTTTTTTAAAGATGAAATTGAAATAAAAGAAGATGGCAAAAAAATTTTGGATGAAAATAAGGAAATAGTAAAGAATATACTTTCGGATTTTTATAAAATTGTTTCAGAAACAGGGGTAGAAAAAATAAAAGTAGAAGAAAGTTTAAAAGAAGAAATAAAAAAGTATAATATAAAGCCAAAAATATTTATGCATATTATTCGTGTTGCATTGACAGGAAAAACTGTTGGGGCTGGGCTGTTTGATATTGTTGAAACATTGGGCAAGGAAAAAGTTTTGAAAAGATTGCAAAAGTTTTTATAAAATAGCAATGCTTCAGTAATGGAAGGTAATAATAAAAATTGAAAAATCTCTTAATCTCCATTTAGAAAATCTAACCGTTAGCCCGTGGCAGGCAGCACATTCAATTTTTTTGTTATTTCTATGAGATAACAAGCAACCGGGGACAAAAACATGGCTGGTGCCAGAGCAATTTTTTCATTTAAAATCAGAAAATGCCGTAACTTGCAATTTAACATGGGTTGGAATTTTGGTGGCACAAAAACAAAGCGGAGCACTCGGCTGATGCGGAAACCTATGCACTTGAATTCTCCACTTGAATTTTAATAACAGGTCTCAAGAATATAGTTCCAATACGTCTTGATTTTATTCAAAAAATTGCCTGGCTGCCAGCCACGGGCTAAAACTAAAGATGTGGGTAATGGACATATTTAGAAAAGGGAGAGATAAAAATGAAAATTTTTTTAATTTCCATATTTTTTAAAAGAATAGAGAGGGGAGATTTTATGCAGTAAAAAAAGTAAAGCAAAAAAATTTAATTTATATTTTACAAAAACCTACCGCGACAGAAGCGTTACATAAAATTTTAAATTCCTCTTTTTATTTTTACTACTCCATTCCAAATACTTGCAATTGCAACAACCTCATTTTTAAAAATAAGTTTTACAATACCGGTTGTGAAGCAATTTTCCAATGTTATTGAATTTCCATTTTTTACAAATTCGTATTGCTTTTCATTTATAATAACCTCTGGCAATTCATAAAGTGCATCTTTAATTGAAATTAAATTATTTTCAATGGATTTTATTTCTTCAAGTTTTAGACTTTTTTCAACACTGAAATTACCTATTTTAGTTCTTGTAAGGTCTGATAGAACTGCTGCTGAACCAATTTTTTCGCCAATATCACGTGCCAAACTTCGCATATAGGTTCCTGTTGAACAAGTAACCAACAATGTGGCTGTATTATTTGTTGCCTCAAGTAAATTAATATTATAGATATTTACCTTTTTTGGTTGAACTTCAAATTCAACGCCAGTTCTTGCTAGTTCATATAACTTTTCACCATTCTTTTTTATTGCTGAGTATTTAGGTGGCACCTGCATTATTTCACCTGTAAATTCAGGCAAAACCTTTAATAACCTTTGTTCTAAATTTTCTGGGACAGGCGTTTCTTTTATAATTTTTCCTTCCAGGTCATCTGTATCAGTTGCCATGCCAAATTTGATTTCAATTAAATATTCTTTTGGATATGATATATAACTGTTTATTTTTGTTGCTTTATTAATGAGGATAATAAGCAACCCTTTTCCAAGAGGGTCAAGAGTTCCAGAATGACCGACTTTTTGAATATTGAATTTTTGTTTTATTTTTTCAACAACTTCAAAAGATGTCATACCTTTTTCTTTGTTTATAAGTAATATTCCATTCATAATTCACCTTTTTAATAAAAAATTAATTTAAATTATAGCATAAATTAATTTTTTAACATAATAATAATTGTTGACAAAAAAAAATAATATGAGACAATCAGTTAGTATTAATTAAGAAAAAATAATCAAGGAAAAGGAGGCAATCTGATGAAAGTGAAATTAGGAATTATTGTTTTTTTTGTTATTGGTTTAATTTTATTTTCCTGCAAAGGAGAGCCAGGTGCTGCAGGCGATAAAGGTGCCACGGGACCTGCTGGTGGAACAGGTGCAATTGTAATGTCATTTCAGGATGGGGTCTTTCCTTCTGATAACTATGCAGGGACAAGCGATGCAGCTATAATAAATTCAGTTCCGGAATATAATAATGGAGCTTGCACAAGTTTTGATGCGGCAAATTCGAGTTGTACATGGAATTCATCAAGGGCATTATTAAAATTTGATGTTTCATCTTTGGTTCCTTCAAATGTAACAGTTAAAAAGGCATATCTTGAATTGCATACAATTGACGGTGCAGGACCTATAGGTTTTGTTGTGCATGAATTAACAAGGGCATTTGATGAAGGGACAAGTTGTAATGCAAAAGGTACCTGTTCCTGGATTTCTGCAACAGCATCTACAATGTGGACAACCCCGGGCGGAGATTATGATGCGACTCAAATGAGTAGTGTTGTAAATGTAGCGGACCTGAGTATTAATCAAGCCATTATATTTGAACTTAATGCATCAGTTGTTCAAAAATGGATAAATGATCCATCAAAAAATTTTGGTATGATAATTAAAGCATATCCGGAAACAGGAAGCGGAACCTGCCTTGGGGCGGAATTTGCAACATCGGAATACGCAACCAAATCTATTAGACCAAAACTTACAATATATTATAATTTACCTTAACATATAAATAAAGAAGGGAGAATAATTATGAAAAAATTTATTTTATTTTTCGCAGTAATAATTATTGCATTTTTAGGATTGTCATGTTCAAAAGGTGATACAGGTCCAACCGGGGCACAGGGTCTTGCAGGACCAACAGGTAATGATGGTTATCTTGTTATGCAATTTCAGGATGGAAATTTTCCTAGTTCAACCTATACTGGAACAAAAGATACAAGAATTATAAATGGAGGAACTTCTACCTATAATTTTGGGGACTGTTTTAATCTTGAATTTGGAAATGATGCTGGCAGGGTATGGCGTCTTTTAATTTCTTTTGATGTATCTGCAATAAGTGTATCAGCAACAGTGAAAAGTGCATATCTTACTATGTATTGCAATTCTGCGAACGGCTCTGTGGATGCAGTAGTTTATAAAGTAACAAAAAATTGGACAGAAGGGACGGGTGATTGTGGAGGAACGCCAAATGTTAATGCTTCCTGGAATTACTATAATGGTTCTGCTAATGCATGGACAACGCCGGGTGGTGATTATGATGTTGCAACTCAGAGCGAAGTGAAAACCGTTACAACCGCAGGTTATTATACAATAAAATTAAATACTCAGATGGTTCAAGAATGGGTAAATAACCCATCACAAAATTATGGACTGATTGTAAAATCATTAAATGAAACCAGCGGGTATCTTGCAAATAGTGATAAAAAAAGTACGGATGTTACACAAAGACCTAAATTAACTATTTATTATACATTACCATAGAGAGGTGGAAAATGAAAAAAATAATTATTTTAGCATTAATAAGTATTTCTGTTTTTATTTTTTTATCATGCAAGGGAGAAACAGGAGATAAAGGAAAAACAGGAGCAACAGGACTGAGTGGAGCAGACGGGAGCATAGTTATAATGTTTCAGCAGGGCGTATATCCTAACTCAACTTATACAGGGGTTAAAGATACAGGTATAATCGATAATAACCCAACTTATAATTATGGTGGTTGCAGTTCTAATGGAGCAGGGGCTTATCCTGCTTACATATCAACAAGGAGTTTGATAAAATTTGATGTTTCAAGCATAATCCCTTCAAATGTAATTGTTACAAAAGCAGAATTAGTTTTAAATATTAACCAGATATATGGAACAAATACATATACTGCATATAAAATGACCCATGACTGGGTTGAAGGGACAGTTTGTGGTACAACAAGCGCAGGAACAGCGACCTGGAATAATTATGGTTCTGGAGCATGGACAAATCCAGGCGGCGATTTTGATTCAACGCCTGTCAGCAATTCTTTAATAGTGACAGGGACTCCACCACAGTCCATAACATTTACACTAAATCCTGCTATGGTTCAGGAATGGATTTCAAATCCCTTGACAAATTATGGAATATTAATAAAAGCAAATAATGAAAGCACGGTAAATAATTCAATATTCTGGAATGCGAAAGAAAGCTCCGTAAATAGTCCTTTATTAAAGATATATTACAGGTTGCCATAAAAATAATTTAAGCAGTTTATTTTTTGAAAATCGCTGATTTTGATTTACATATTCTTTTATAAAAAAATATTGATTTTAGCATTAATAAATTTTAATTAAATTTTTCCCAGTATTTTAATATAATCATCAAGTCCAATTGCTTGCAGGTATGGATTTATTTGTGAGGATGGTCCTGTTAAAGATAGAATAAATGCTTTATCAACAGGTAAACTTTTATATGAAAAAATAAGTTTTTCAGTATCCCCTTCTATGAAAGTGGCTGTCAAGAGAAAAAAGCATCCAAGTGCAATGCCTCAGTAATGGTAGGTAATAATAAAAATTAAAAATCCCTCTTAATCTCCATTTAAAAAATGGAAAGATAAAAATGAAAAATTTTTTTAATTTCCCCTCGCCCTTTGATGGGAGAGGGGGAAGGGGAGAGGGTGATTAAAAAAATTAAAAATTATCAATTAAGAATTTTCAATTAAAATGAAAAAATAATAAATAACAATTAATAATTGGAAATTGGAAATTGATAATTGATAATTAAAACCACCCTCTCTCTCTAACTCTCTCCCACGCAGGGGCGAGAGGAAAAAACAAATCCCACTATTTCCCATTTTTTAATTTTCCCTCTTTTTTAAAGATGGGAGATTTTATTTATGTAAAAAAAGTAAAGCAAAAAAATTTACTTTATATTTTATAAAAACCTGCTATCACTAAGGCGTTACCTTGGGGGCGCAATCATCTATTGACGCCACATTTTTGTTTTGTTATATTTATTTAACACTAAAAATAAGAGGTCATTATGGGTCGGTCATTAATTAATAAGGACTTGAAAAAGGTAACACATAAAAGATTTATTATTTTAATTGGAATTTTGGCAACACTGTTTTCTTTAATAATAACCAGTACAGGTATATTTAAAGGATTAGAAAGCAAAAATATTGACTGGTTGTTTTCCAAACGCGGTGAAATAAAACCGCAGGCGCCTATTATAATTGTTGCAATAGATGACGAATCATTTGCAAAAATGCCGGAGAGATGGACATGGCCCAGAAATTTTTATGGCAAAATTATTAATAATTTAAAAAATTGGGGAGCAAAAGTTATTGCCTTTGATGTAATATATTCTGAACCAACAAAGAGAAATCCAAAAGAAGATGTCATATTTGCCAACTCAATAAAAAAAGCAGGTAATGTTATTTTAGGAATGGGAATTTTCAGTGATATTTCAAAAAACTATGAAAAAATTTATCCGATTTTCCCTATAAAAATCCTTGCAGATAATACATACGGAATGGGGCTCATACATCATGTTTTTGATGAGGACTCGCATATTAGAAAAAGTTATTTGTTTTTGGATTATAATAAAAATAGATATTTTGCATTATCTTTAGAAATTCTCGGGGCATACTATAATTTAAAAAAAGAAGATATGAAAATAACTAAAAAATACATCTTGTGGGATAAGTTAAAAATCAAATTGCATAAAGGTAATCAGATAATAATAAATTACGCAGGGCAACCAAAGACATTTTTAACAGTTCCATTTTATAAAGTTTATTACGGCAAAGAAATAAAAAAAGAGATTTTTAAGGATAAAATTGTTTTTGTTGGTTCAACTTCTGAACTTTTACATGACGTTTTTTTAACACCTTTTTCTCAACCAGGGGTTCAAATGCCGGGGGTTGAAATTCATGCCAATGTTTTAAATACAATTTTTACAGGAAATTACATTTCACAAATAGATAGGATTAATTCGTTTTTGCTTTTGTTGCTCATAGGAATTTTTACAAGTTTTTTTATTTTTAATATAAAGGCATGGCAGGGTTTAATAGTTTCTTTTTTAGAAATTTTATTTTTTGTTTTTTTAACGGTTTTTATTTTTATAAAATACAATTACATAATCACTTTTGTTAATCCTGTTTTTACAATTGTTTTATGCTATTTAAGTATAAGCACATATAAAGTTGCTGTGGAAGAAAGAGAAAAAAGGAAAATAAAAAATATTTTTTCGAGGTACGTATCAAAAGGAGTAGTTGATGAGTTATTAAAAACTACGGATGTAAAACTTGGTGGGGAAAAAAGGGTTCTTTCAGTTTTATTTTCAGATATTCGCGGTTTTACATCAATGTCAGAAAAAATGCAACCGGAGCAGGTTGTTTCAATTTTGAATGAATTTTTATCAGAAATGACAGATATAATATTTTTAAATCGCGGGACGCTGGATAAATTTATAGGGGATGCGATTATGGCTGTTTTTGGTTCGCCAATTTTTTTAAAAGACCATGCGAAAAGAGCTGTAAAAACCGCATTTATGATGAAAAATAGATTAACACAATTAAATGAAAAATGGCAAAAAGAAGGGAAGCATACATTAAAAATAGGCATTGGAATAAACAGCGGCGAGGTTATTGCAGGTAATATGGGTTCTCTTAAAAGAATGGAATACACTGTTATTGGCGATACTGTTAATTTAGCTTCGCGCCTTGAATCATTGAATAAAGAACTCGGAACCGAGATATTAATAAGCGAAAATACATATAATGAAGTAAAGGACTTTGTAGAGGTAAAAAAGTTTGAAAATATAAAAATAAGAGGAAAAGAAGAAACCATAACCGTTTTTGAAGTTTTAGAATACCGGGAATAAATAATTTTTTTATAAAGGAAAAATTATGCTGAAAAAAATTTTTTTTGTTTTTACACTATTTATTTTACTTTTAATGCATTCTTTTGCTGAGTTTAATGCAAATATAACTTTTATAAAAGGAGAGGCATTTTTAAAGGATTCAAAAAGTTTTACCGGAAAAATAATAAAAACAAAAAAAGGTTCGATTGTCATTGTTGTTTTAAATAATGAAGAAGAAATAAGATGTGGTGAAAATACACAAATTTATTTACAGAAAGATAAAATAAAAATTTTGTCAGGAAAAGTATGGGTGAAAAAAATTAAATCGGCAAACGAACTGACCTTTGAGGTTTTAAAAAAGAAATTAAAGGTCTCATATGGCAATTTTAATATTAATGCAGATAAAGGCGCCATAGAAGTTTACAATGGCACAGGTGTAATTTTTGATGATAAAAAAAATATAATTTTGGATAAAAACAAAAAATACGAAGGATATTCAGTAAAAGAACTAGAAAATGAGGAGGATGATGATTGGATTAAATGGAATTTAAAGCGGGACAAAATAGATATTGTGGTTACATTTGATTTTAATAATAAAAATGCAAATGAGATAAGCGAAATAATTAAAAAAGTTTTTATGGAAAAATATATTTTTTCAAATATAATAATTCTTGATAGCAAAATGCAGTTGCCTGAATGTGATATAATTTTAAATTGTGATTTTGAACTTAATTCAAAAAATGTTAAAATAAATTCAAAATTAAAAAATGCAATAAATGAAAAAATTTTAACCATTTTTGAAATTGAACAAAACGATTTAAATAATGGCTTATTTTTACTGTTATCTCAGGTTGCCAATTATTTAGAGACAGAATATTTTAAAAACATAATTATAAACGGTAAAGATATAATAATAGAAGTAAACAACATAAATTCCGAAGAAGCTGAAATATTTAAAAAATATGTGATAAATATACCAGAAATTAAAAATGTAAAAATAGACGAATTTTATGGTCAAAAAGCGGTTTTTCATATATTATATCCAGGAATCGGCGATGATATTGTAGAATATTTTAAAGATAAAAAAATTAAAGAAAAACATATAAATATATGGAAATATTCTAAAAATATAGTAAAATTAAATCTATAAATAATTAAAATTTAGCGAGGGTGGCGGAATTGGCAGACGCGCCAGACTTAGGATCTGGTCCTTTAAAAGGGTGTGGGTTCAAGTCCCGCCCCTCGCACCAGAAAACAGGAGGATATTAAATGAAGTATGATGTGAAAAGTGAAAAAGGATGTAAAAAGGTAATTGAGGTTGTTGTTGATAGCGAAACAATTGAAAAAGCAAAAAGTAAAGTCATTAAATCAATTAAGGAAAATGCGGTTGTAAATGGTTATAGAAAAGGAAAAGTGCCAGAGGAAATTATCAAGACCCAGTTTGCAGATAAGATTAAGGAAGAAGTTTTAAAAGAAGCTGTAAACAATTCATACATGGAAATTATGAAAGAGTTGCAATTAAAAATAGTTACAGATCCAAACATCGATGAAATAAAATATAATGAAAATAATGAAATTTTATATAAAATTATAGTTGAAGTGGCTCCAGAATTTGAAATTTCTGATTACAAAAATATAAAAATCAAAGAAAAAAAATCAGGTGAAATAACTGAAAAAGATATTGAAAGAGAATTAAATAAATTGAGACAGTACAGGGGGACCTTAAAAAAGGCAGAACATGAAAAGGTAAAAGAAGGGGACTTTGCCGTTGTGAGTATTGCTGCTTTTATTGATAACCAGGCGGTTGCTGAACTTACAACAGAAAATTATACAATAAATGTTGGTTCAAATACTGTTTTAAAAGAAATAGAAGATGGAATTAAAGGTATGAAAAGAGAAGAAGAAAAAGAAATTAAATTAACATTTCCGGAGGATTATTTTAATAAAAATTATGCAGGGAAAAAGGCGTTATTTAAAGTAAAATTAAATGAAATAAATGAAATGCAGCTTCCTGAAGCAAATGATGAATTTGCCAAAACCATTGGCAATTTTAATTCAATTAGTGAGTTAAAAGATAAGATAAAGGAGGAATTGCAAAAACAGATAGATATTGATTTAAAAAATTATAAAATAGATCAAATCATTGAAAAACTTTTACAGGAAAATGACTTTGATATACCCGAAGGACTTGTTATAATGGAAATGAATAATTTAACAAGGCGTTATATTGATAATCTTGCAAAGCAGGGTTTGACTCTGGAAAAAATAGGAAGAACAAGAGATGAGATTTTTATTTCAACCAGAAAACAGGCGGAAAATAATATTAAATTGATTTATATGCTTTTGGAAATTGCAAAAAGGGAAAAAATAGAGGTAACCGACTCTGATATAGAAAATGAAATAAAAAAGACGGCAATTGAAATGAAACAGGATGCAGAGCAATTAATATCTCAATTAAAAGCAAGGGGCAACTGGGAATTATTTAGAACAAATTTATTAGAAGAAAAAGTTATTGAATATCTTTTAAGTGTCGCAAAAGTATAAATAACAATTTATTTAAGGAGGGCTTTATGAATTTAATTCCAATAGTTGTGGAACAAAATGAAAGAGGGGAAAGAGCATACGATATTTATTCTCGACTTTTGAAAGAAAGAATTGTATTTGTTGGAACTCCTATCAATGATGAAATTTCAAATTTAATTATAGCTCAGTTAATTTTTCTTGATGGGGAAGACCCCGGTAAAGAAATTTCACTTTACATTAACAGTCCGGGTGGAGTTGTTACGGCAGGACTTGCGATTTACGATACAATGCAATATATAAAATCGCCAATTACATCAATATGCGTTGGTCAGGCGGCAAGCATGGCTGCTGTTTTACTCGCAGCTGGGACAAAGGGAAAAAGATATGCACTTCCTAATTCAAGGGTTTTAATACATCAACCAATGGGAGGGGTCGAAGGGCAGGCAACGGATATTGATATTCATGCAAGAGAGATATTAAAAATCAGAGATAGAATAAATGAAATTTTAGCCAAACATACTGGACAGAGTATAAAAAAGATAGCCAAGGATACGGACAGGGATTTTTATATGAGCGCTGAAGAGGCAAAAGAATACGGAATAATTGATGAAATAATAACTTCAAGAAAGGAAATAGAGAAAAAATGAGATACTGTTCTTTTTGCGGAAAAAGCGAAACAGAAGTTAAAAGATTAATAGTTGCAGATAAAGTTGCTATATGCAATGAGTGCGTTAGTTTTTTTAGCGAAATAGATAATAAAAAAAATGAAAACATTGTAAATGATATAAAAAAGTTACCAAAACCAAAAGAAATAAAAAGTATACTTGATAAATATGTTGTTTCTCAGGAAAAAGCAAAAAAGATTCTTGCTGTTGCGGTTTACAATCATTATAAAAAAATTTTGTATTCGGATGATGATTTAGAACTTGCCAAAAGTAACATTTTATTGATCGGTCCGACTGGCTCTGGAAAAACATTGCTTGCAGAAACATTGGCAAAAATTTTAAGTGTTCCATTTGCAATAGCAGATGCAACACCTTTAACAGAAGCGGGTTATGTTGGAGAAGATGTAGAAAATGTAATTTTGCGATTGCTGGAAAATGCAAATTTTAATTTAAAAAAAGCAGAAAAAGGTATAATTTATATTGATGAAATTGATAAAATTGCAAAAAAATCGGAAAATGTATCAATAACAAGGGACGTTTCAGGCGAAGGGGTTCAGCAGGCACTTTTAAAAATCATAGAAGGCACTATAGCGAATGTTCCGCCAAAAGGTGGCAGAAAACATCCATATCAGGATTTTATTAAAGTAAATACAAAGAACATTCTTTTCATTTTTGGTGGTGCATTTGTTGGGCTTGAAAAAATTGTTTTAAAAAGAATTCAGAAAAAAGTTTACGGGTACAAAAATGAAAGTGAAAGTAGTGATTACAACAGATATGAAATTCTGGAAAAAACAATGCCTGTTGATTTAATTAAATTTGGATTGATTCCTGAATTCGTAGGAAGAATTCCTATAATTGCTACGCTTTCGGAACTTAAAAAAGAAGATTTAATTAATATACTTGATAAACCCAAGAATGCCATATTAAAACAGTATGAAAAAATATTAAAAATGGAAAATGTTGAATTAAAATTTTTAGATGATGCAAAAGAGGCAGTTGTTGAATTGGCAATTGAAAAACAAATAGGGGCGAGGGGTTTACGTTCCATTATTGAATCAATAATGCTTGATATAATGTATGAGATACCTTCTCTGGAAAATGTAAAAAAAGTGGTAATAGATAGGGATATTGTCATGGGAAATAAAAACAAATTAAGTGCTATAATAACTGAAAAAAGTGCATAGGGTAAGGAGTAAAATATGGGAAAAAAAGATCCTGGTTTTGAAAAAGAAGAAAAAATTTATACAAAAAATCTTGATGCGGTTCCTTTGCTTGCTTTAAGAGATCTGGTGATTTTTCCAAATATGGTAATACCGCTTTTTGTTGGAAGGCAAAAGTCAATTAAGGCACTTGAAGCAGCAATGGAAAAGGATAAAATGATTTTTCTTGTGGCGCAAAAAGATGCAAGAACTGATGATCCGGAAAAAAAAGATATTTATGAAGTTGGAACAGTTTCAGAAATACTTCAAATTTTAAAATTGCCTGATGGGGCAATACGAGTCCTTGTTGAAGGGCTAATAAGAGCAAAAATAAAAAATTACATACAGGAAGAACCTTATTTTGAAGTTTCCCTGGAAGAATTAAAAGAAATAGATGAAAATGATAAAGAAATGGAAGCTTTAAAAAGGGTTGTTCTGGATGAATTCCAGAAGCATGTAAAATTAAACAAAAAAATTCCACCAGAAACAATTATGTCAATTTCGGAAATAGAAAATGCAGGCCGACTTGCTGATATAATTGCGGCCCACATTTTTTTAAAAAATGATGAAAAACAGGAATTGTTAGAAATTCAAAACTTAAAAAAACGGCTTGAAAAAATTTCTATAGCGTTAAAAAGGGAAAATGAAATACTTGAAATAGAAAAAAAGATACAATGGCAGGTAAAGGGACAGCTTGAAAAGTCACAAAGGGAATATTATTTATCAGAACAGTTAAAAGCAATACAGAAAGAACTCGGGAAAGTGGATAGTTCTTATAATGAAATAGAAGAACTGAAATCAAAAATAAAAAAAGCAAAAATGCCAAAAGATGCAGAAGAAAAAGCATATAAAGAGTTATCGCGTCTGGAAAAAATGATGCCTATGTCAGCAGAGGCAACTGTTATAAGAACGTATCTTGACTGGTTGATTGCTTTGCCGTGGAATAAAAAAACAGAAGGCAAGGTTGACATAGAAAAGGTAAAAAACATTTTGGATGAAGACCATTATGGATTAGAAAAACCAAAAGAAAGAATAATAGAATACCTTGCCGTAAAAGAAAATGTAAAGGATAAAACGCATCATGACCCGATTTTGTGTTTTGTTGGACCACCTGGTGTTGGAAAAACATCTCTTGCAAAGTCAATTGCGCGTGCACTTGATAGAAATTTTGTTCGTGTTTCTTTAGGTGGGGTTCGGGATGAAGCGGAAATTCGGGGACATAGAAGAACCTATATTGGTGCCTTGCCAGGAAGAATAATACAATCAATAAGAAAAGCAAAATCAAAAAATCCTGTTTTTTTAATGGATGAAATAGATAAGATGTCTTCTGATTTCAGAGGTGACCCTGCTGCTGCATTGCTTGAAGTTTTAGACCCGGAACAAAATTCAACTTTTATGGACCATTATCTTGATACCGAGTTTGATTTATCAGATGTAATGTTTATAACAACAGCAAATACACTTTACGGGATTCCTTTACCACTTCAGGATAGAATGGAAATAATAGAAATCAATAGTTACACTGCAATTGAAAAATTAAACATAGCAAAAAAGTTTTTAATTCCAAAACAATTAAAAGAACACGGATTAACAGAAGATGATGTTGAATTTAAAGACAGTGCAATAGATTCTATAATTCAAAATTATACAAAGGAAGCAGGGGTAAGAAACCTTGAAAGAGAAATAAAAGAGGTTTTAAGAAAGGTAACAAAAGAAAAGGTTTCAAATAAAAAGGACTTTAAAAAAAATATAATCACAGAAGAAAATTTGCAAAAATATTTGGGGGCGCCAAAATTTCTTGATGTTCAGATAAAGGATATTAACGATATTGGTATTGCAACAGCCCTTGCTTGGACCGAATTCGGCGGTGATGTTCTGGTAATAGAAGTCAGTGTTGCAAAAGGCAAAGGGCAGTTAATGCTTACAGGTAAACTTGGCGATGTTATGAAAGAGTCGGCTCAGGCAGCATTGAGTTATGCACGTTCAAAAGCAAAAAAATTTAAAATTGATGAAGAAATTTTTATGAAATCAGATATACACGTTCATGTTCCAGAAGGTGCGATACCCAAAGATGGTCCTTCTGCTGGAATTACAATAGCAGCTGCAATAATTTCTGCTTTAACAGGAAAAGCAATAAAGAAAAATTTAGCAATGACAGGGGAAATTACATTAAGGGGCAGAGTTTTACCAATAGGGGGATTAAAAGAAAAAACACTGGCAGCATTAAGAAATGGAATAAAAGAGATAATTATACCTTATTATAATCATAAGGACTATCTTGAATTACCCGACTATGTGAAAAAGGGTTTAAAATTTAATTTTGTAAAAACAATGGATGAAGTAATTAACATTGCTCTGGATTTTAAGAGTAATAAAAAGAAAAAATAAAACATTTCTTATGTTTAAACCCCAGATGGATTAAAAATGAAAAAATACGTATTTAAAAAGTTATGGAAAAAGTTTATTGTGTGGATTTTTGATATTTTGGGTTATGTTGTTTTTTTCCCTTTTAGATTATTTAAAAAAAAAGAGATTATTCCTGAAAAAATTCTTGTTGTGCGTTTGGACCAGATAGGGGATATGATACAGGCATTACCTTTTGTGGAAAAATTAAAAAGTAAATATAGAAGTGCAAACATATATATCCTTTGCGCCAGAGAAACAAAATTTTTAATTGAAGGGAATGAAAACATTGATAAAATTTTTGTAATGGAAAATTCATGGTTCTATAAAGAAAAAAAGATAAATTTTAAAGAAATTTTCACCCTGATTGCTGAATTAAAAAAAGAAAATATAGATGTTGCTTATGATTTGCGTGGTGATTTAAGAAATATTTTATTGTTGTTTTTTAGTGGTATTAAATACATTTTTGGTTATGGATGTGCTGGCGGGGGTTTTTTACTTTCAAAAGAAAAAAGATATTTCAGAGATATGCATGAAATTGATAAAAATCTGAATCTGATTGATGAAAAATCAGACGAAGAAATAAAAATTGATTTTAAAATTCCCGAAAAAAATATTATTGAACTAAGAAATTTTTTTGAAGAATATAAAATAAAAAAAGAAGATAAAAAAATAGTAATTCATCCATTTTCCAGAGCACCGGCAAAGATGTGGGGAATTGATAAATTTTTTGGTTTAATTAATAAAATAGACAGTAAAGCAAAAATATTTATTGTTGGCTCAATGGAAGATAGAAAATATATTGATAATATTAAATTAAAAGAAAATGTTTTTGATTGTGTTGGAAAATTTGATATAAGAACCACAATAGAACTTATAAAAAATTGCGATATTTTTATTGGCTGTGATTCTGGCTTGCAATATTTTGCTGCTTATTCTGGTTTAAAAACATGTGTTATATACGGCTTTACTGCCAATTATTTAAGATGGAAACCAAAAGTAAAAAAAGAAAATTTTATTGGTTTTTCAAAACCTGTTGAATGCGGGCACTGTGAACTTGAAAAATGTTCACAAACTACGCATAAATGTATGGAAATTATTTCAGTTGATGAAGTGCATAATTCAATAAAAAAGTGGTTATAAATATGGAAAATATAAAAAAAATATTGATTATAAAGTTATGCTGTATAGGTGATATTATACAGACAATACCTGCTTTAAAAGCATTTAAAAGTGGAAATGTTGAAATTCATTATTTGTGTAATAAATGGGTTGATGACCTTGTTGATATGATTCCTTTTATTGATAAAAAAATAGTTATTGATGTAAATAATTTTTTCGATTTATTAAAAAAAATTTTAATTTTAAGAAAAGAAAAATATGATTTGGTTGTAAATTTTCACAGGGATTTAAAGTCATATATTTTTATTAATTTTTTAAACTCAAAACATAAAGCTGGTTTTATTTGGAACGGTTATGAAAAATTTTTGAATTTCAAATTCACTTTTGATTATAAAATACATGAAAGTTTAAGGTATTTGGCAATTGCAGAAGGACTCGGATTTAAAAGAAAAGATGTTTTCACTGAATTAAAAGTTCCTGAAATCAAAGCAAAAGAATATGAAATAACTGGTGAAAAAAAGGTTGGTTTATTTCCTGGCGGTGGCAAAAATCCGCGAACTTTTATGTGGACAAAAAGATTTCCATTTGAAAAATACATTGAAGTTGCCAAATTACTCAAAACAAGCGGTATAACAGTTTATTTTTTTGGCGGAGAAATGGATAGGGAAACAGTAGACCAGAGTAAAATTCTTGATGTCGGTTTTAAAATAATTATTACAAAGTCGCTAAAAGAACTTGCATTTTATATTTCGCAAATGGATGTATTTATTGCAGGAGACACCGGTCCTCTTCATATGGCAGCAGCACTTGGGGTAAAAACAATAGGGCTTTTTGGTCCAACTTCGCCTGAACTTGTTGCGCCATTAAATAAAAATTCATCATTTATATGGGGAAAAGAAAATTGTAGTCCATGCTATGTACCCGAAACCGTTCATAAAAGAGAATTTTTAAAATGTCAGGATAATAAATGTATGAAAAATATAACAGTTGATAAAGTTTTTTCAGAAACTATTTCTAAATTGGAGAAATGATTTTATGAAAGTGGCAGTTATTCATGATTGGTTAACAGGGATGAGAGGTGGAGAAAAAGTTCTTGAGGCAATACTGGAAATTTTTCCGGAGGCAGAAATTTTTACATTAATTTGTAATGAAAAAAATATTTCAGAAAAAATAAAAAAACATAAAATAAATACTTCATTTTTGCAAAATATACCTGGAATTTTTAAATTTTATAGAAATTTTTTACCATTTTTTCCTGCTGCAATAGAAAGTTTTAATTTAAAAAAATTTGACCTTGTCATCTCGTCAAGCCATTGTGTGGCGAAAGGTGTTAAGGTAAATGGGATACCACATATATGTTACTGTCATACACCTATGCGGTATGCTTATGACCAGTTTAGTAATTATTTTTCTCCGAAAAAAAATGGCTGGCTAAAATACAAATTGATTTCAGCAATAATGCCATTATTAAGAAATTGGGATATAAAAACAGCAGGAAGGGTTACTGAATTTATAGCGAATTCGGAAAATATAAGAAAAAAAATAAAGAAATACTATGAAAAAGATGCAGAGGTTATTTATCCGCCGGTGGATATTGATTTTTATTCAAAGGATGATAGTGTTAAAAAGTCGGACTTTTATTTAATTGCAGGTGCCCTTGTTGAATATAAAAAACCAGATTTTGTTGTTGATGTCTTTAACAATATTTTAAAAACAGAAAAATTAATTATTGCAGGTAATGGTCCAATGCTAACATATCTTGAAAAAATAAAAGGAAATAACATTGAAATAGTTAAAAATCCAACTGATTTTGAAATGCGTGAGTATTATAGAAAAGCGCGTTGTTTATTATTTCCGGGTGAGGAAGATTTTGGAATAACTATGGTAGAGGCAATTTCATGCGGCACTCCTGTACTTGCTTTAAAAAAAGGCGGGGCACTGGAAATAATAAAAGAAGGAAAAACAGGTGAATTTTTTGATGGCACGGTTCAGGATTTTATAAAAAAACTTGAGAAAATTAATAATACAATATATAATTATGAAACAATGATAAATGAAGTGAAAAAATTTTCAAAAGAAAATTTTATTTTAAATTTTAAAAATTTTTTAGAGAGGAAAAAAATTGGATAAAAGAAATTTACAAAGATTATTAAAAATTTTACTGGTGACAGGTGATATAGTATTTATAGCAGTTTCATTTTTTATTACATATTATTTTAGATTTTATTTGAATTTAATTCCGGTAAAGCTCGGCATTCCGGATATCAGATATTATCTTTATCTTTTACCTTTTATTATACTTTTTTATTTACTTTCATTTAATTATTCCGGACTTTATATAGAAATTGAAAGGAAATCGGTTTTTGATATTTTCTTTAAAATTTTAATTTCTTCCATAATTGCTATTGTTTTATTACTTTCTTTTACTTTTTTTATAAGGGAAATAACATATTCGCGAATTTTAATGCTAATTTTCTGGTTTATAAGTTTTATTGTTTTATTTTTATGGCGGATTGGTTTTAGAAATTTATATCACGTTTTGCACAAACATGAAATAATAATTCAAAGAATAATAATAGTTGGAGCAACTGAATTATCAAAAATGTTAATTGAACGTATCCAGAGGAATACGGCGGCCGGTTATAAAATTATTGGATTTCTTGATAATAAAGTAAAAAAATCATTTCATAATGTTCCGTATCTGGGGAAAATAGAAAATTTAAATAAAATTATAAAAAAATATGATGTTGATGAAATATTTATTGGCATTCCTGATTTTGACAGGAATAAATTAACTGAATTTGTTCTTACAAATGAAAATGTGCAATTTAAAATTGCTTCTGATATTCTGGGTTTGATTATCAGAAATGTTGAATATGATGAGTTGTTTGAAATACCGGTTTTTTCTGTAAAGGACCTACCACTTGATAAAATGAGAAATAGATTTATAAAAAGAACAATGGACATTGTTCTTTCAATTATTATTTTATTTTTGATTTTTCCTTTGTTTGTTTTAATTGGAATAATAATAAAAATAACTTCAAAAGGACCTGTTTTTTATAAGCAGGAAAGAATAAGCAGGGGAGGAAAAAATTTTCAAATGCTTAAATTCAGGACAATGCGAATAGATGCTGAAAAAGAGACAGGACCTGTATGGGCAAAACAGGATGATAAAAGGGTTACATTTATTGGTAGAATTTTAAGAAAAACAAGTATGGATGAGTTACCACAATTAATAAATGTATTAAAGGGTGATATGAGCATTGTGGGACCAAGGCCAGAAAGACCATTTTTTGTTAACAAATTTAAGCAGACAATACCAAGATATGTTGAAAGGCATAAAGTTAGAGCAGGGATAACGGGCTGGGCACAAGTCAATGGATTGCGTGGCAATACTTCTCTGGAAGAAAGGGTGAAATACGATCTATATTATATTCAAAACTGGTCGCTGTGGTTTGATATAAAAATAATTATAAGAACAATTCTTGAAATTTTTCATCATAAACACGCTTATTAAAAAAGGAGAAAATTTATGAAAATATTGGTAACAGGTGGTGCTGGTTTTATTGGTTCAAATGTTGTTGATATTTATATTCAAAATGGTTATAAAGTAGTTGTTGTTGATGATTTGTCAATGGGAAATTTGGAAAATGTGAATAAAAAAGCAAAATTTTATAAAATGGACATAAGGGATAAGAAAATAATTGATATTATAAAAAAAGAAAAAATACAGGTAATAAATCATCATGCGGCACAGATAAGCGTTCCCGATTCGGTAAAAAATCCATTACTTGATGCAGATATAAACATAAAAGGAACTTTAAATTTACTTTTTGCAGCAAAAGAAAATAAGATAAAAAAATTTATTTTCATTTCAAGCGGTGGAACTGTTTATGGAGAACCACAAAAATTACCAGCCAGGGAAGATTATAAAATATGTCCTGAAAATCCTTATGGCATAAGTAAAGTGGCAGGCGAACATTATGTGAAGTTTTTTTCAAAACAGTATAATTTTAAATATGTGATATTAAGATACAGCAATGTTTATGGTCCAAGGCAAATACCACACGGTGAAGCAGGCGTGGTTGCTATTTTTATAAAAAAAATTCTTGCAGGAGAAAAACCTGTTATTTATGGAAAAGGGAAATGTGTGCGAGATTATGTTTATGTTGGTGATGTTGCAAGTGCAAATTTAAAGGCATTAAAAATCGGTGATAACGATGAATTTAATATAGGCACAGGCATTCCAACAAATGTTAATAAACTTTTTGAAATAATAAAAAAAGTAACAGGATATAAAGACGAGCCGGAATATGGACCATTTAGAAAAGGCGACATACTTGCCAATTATCTTGATATAACTAAAGCAAAAAAGATTTTAAATTGGCAGCCAAAAATTTCACTGGAACAGGGTATAAAAAATACATATAATTATTTTTATGAAAAAAAATAAAAATGGAGGAAGAATGAAGGCATTAATTTTAATTGGTGGTGAAGGAACAAGGTTAAGGCCATTGACCTTGAATACTTTAAAATGCATGGTTCCAATTGCTAACAAGCACTTTTTTGAATATCAGATTCAGATGTTAAAAAAATATAATATAAAGGATATAATTTTAAGTATATGTTATTTACCTGACAAGATAAAACATTTAATTGGCAATGGAAAAAAGTATAAAGTTAATATAAAGTATGCAATTGAAGATACGCCGCTTGGAACTGCCGGCGCTATTAAAAATGCTGAATCGTTATTGGCAGATGATACTGTGGTTTTAAATGGGGATATATTAACCGATATAGATTTACATAAAATGATGCAATTGCATAAAAAAAACAGGGCAATAGCAACAATTGGGCTTCATGAAGTTGAAGACCCTACCTCCTATGGTGTTGTTGAAACAGATAATAATAATAAAATAATCAATTTTCTTGAAAAACCTGGCTGGATGGAAACAAAATCAAAATGGATAAATGCTGGTGTTTATATCTTTAATAAAAAGATATTAAATTTTATACCATATGGAAAAAATTATTCTCTTGAAAGAAGTGTATTTCCTGAAATTTTAAGTAAAGGAAAAACAATGATTGGTTTTAAATCAGATGCATACTGGATTGATATAGGAACAATGGAAAATTACAAGCAGGCAAATTTTGATATTATGGAAAAAAGATTTAAAATACCTCTCGTATCAAAAAAATTATCAAGGTGGAATATAAAAATAGGTAAAAAGACACATGTGTCAATAAGGGCGAATTTAAAGGGACCTATTATAATAGGTGATTTTTGTAAAATAGAAAAAGGTAATTACGGACCACTTCTCATTATCGGCAATCATTGTGAAGTGGATGGGGATTGTATGATTTCCAACAGTATTATATGGGAAAATGTAAAAATTGGCAAAAATGTAAAAATAAATAATTCAATCATTGGTAAAAATTGTGAAATACAGTCAAATTCTATAATAGAAAAATCAATTATAGGTGATAATTCTAAAATCACAGAATTTAGCAAGATAACAGGAGAATAAAAAATGAGCATAATTAAATTTGGAACAGATGGTTGGAGAGCAATTATTGCTGAAAATTATACATTTGAAAATCTGGAAAAAGTTACAAATGCCTATGCTAACTATATGATTGAAAAAATAAAAACACCGGAAATTGTAGTTGGTTTTGATATGAGATTTATGTCTGAAAAATATGCTGAATTTGTTGCGCAAAAATTGTGTGATTATGGATTTAGTGTTAAACTTTTTGATAAACCGGTTCCAACGCCGTTGGTTTCCTGGGCTATTAAAAATTTTAAATACGATGGTGGAATTGTAATTACATCAAGTCACAATCCATATTTGTATAATGGCTTTAAGGTTAAAAATAGTTACGGCTCTGGTTTCTCAAGAAATGAAATAAAGGAATTGGAAAAATTTCTTTATCTAAAAAAAGAATTAAAATTAAAAAAAGGTGTTCTGGAAAAAATAAATTTTGATGAAAAATATATTGAGTTTTTAAAAAAAATAATAGATATTGATTCAATAATTAAAAGCAAAATAAAAATTGTTCTTGATCCGATGTTTGGGTCCGGGATTGGTTATATTGAAAAAGTTTTAGATGGTTATAAATATCTTAAAGTTATAAATAATAAAAGGGACCCTTTATTTGGCGGAATTAATCCAGAACCAATAGAACAAAATTTAAAAAAATTAATGAAAGAAGTAAAAGATAATAAAAGTGATATTGGAATTGTCCTTGACGGGGATGCTGATCGGCTTGGGATCGTTGATAATAAGGGTTTTTATATGTCATCGCATAAAGTTTTTTCTTTAATTTTATTACACCATATAAAAAATAAAAAATTTTCTCCGGATATTATAAGGACTGTTTCAGGAACTTTTTTAATTGATAAAATAGCAAAAAAATATAATTTAAAACTTTATGAAACACCTGTTGGTTTTAATAATATCGCGGAAATAATGATTAAAAATCAAAATGCAATAGGCGGGGAAGAGAGTGGGGGTTTTGGATATTCTTATTATTTACCAGAAAGAGATGGTATTTTTTCAGGGCTTTTGATGCTTGAATTTTTAGCAAAAGAAAAAAGAAGTTTAAGACAGATTTTAAAATCAGTTGATAAAGAATACGGGAAATTAAGATACGATCGTATAGATGTTCATTTTAAACAGCAGCAAAGAAAAGATATAGAAAGGGTTGTAAATGATTTTGAAAAAGAACTTATCTATAATAATAAAAAAATAACTGATATAAATAAAAAGGATGGAATAAAATTTATTTTAGGTGATGACGAATGGATTTTATTCAGATTTTCAGGAACTGAGCCCCTTTTACGTATTTACTGTGAAGCAGGGACAAAAAGAAGAGTTGTAAGCAATTTAAAATATGCGATTAAAATAATACAAGGATAGCAACGCTTTAGTTAAGGTGGGTTTTAAAAAATATGAAGTAATTTTTTTTGTGATTTTTATATACTAATAAGCAACCGGGTATAAAAACATGGCTGATGCCAGAGCAATTTTTTCATTTTTTTAATTTCTCCCTTTTCTAAAGGGAGACACAGAGGGATTTATTTTTATTTTTTCCTCTCTTCCTAATTTGTGGGAGAGCGTTAGAGAGAGGGGGAGATTGCATTCAAGTTTACTCTCGCATTCCTTCACCCTCTCCCTTATCCCTCTCCCATCAAACTAACCATTACCCACAAGTTAGCCCGTGGCAGGCATCACATTCAATTTTTTTCATTAAAAATCAGAAAATGCCTGAATTTGCTAATAACATGGGTTGGATTTTTGGTGGTACAAAAACAAAGCGGGGCACTCGGCTGACGCGGAAACCTATGCACTTGAATTCCCAGTTTGAACTTTAATAACAGGTCTCAAGAATATAGCCCCTAAACATCCTGATTTTATTCAAAAAATTGCCTGGCTGCCAGCCACGGGCTAAAATTAAAGATGTGAGTAATGGACAGCCCATCAAAAGGGAGAGGGGAAAAGCACTTGAAATTTCCGCTTGAACTTTAATAACAGGTCACAAGAATGTGGACCTGAAACGACCTGATTTTATTTAAAAAATTGTCTGGCTGCCAGCCAAGGGCTAAAATTAAAGATGTGGGTAATGGACAGCTTTAAAAAAGAGGGGAATTAAAAAAATTTTTCTTTTTATCTCTCTATTTTCTAAGGGGAGATTAAGAAGGATTTTAAATTTTTATTATTACCTCACATTACTAGGGCGTTACCAAGGATAGAAAAAATTTTTTAAGCAGTGCCTGGTAAAGGCAGTGAGTAATGAAATACTAATATAAATTTTGTTTTTAGTTCATCTTTTGTTTTTTCATTATTTCCTGAATTTTTGGTTGGTTTTTATCTATTTCAAGGGATTTTTTAAAATATGCTTTTGCTTTTTCTTTTTCTTTTTTCATAAGATAGCAAAGTCCGATATTGTTTAATGTACTAATATTTTCCGGTTGTATCTGCAGGGTCTTTTCATAATAAACAATTGCTTCATCAAGTTGATTTAAAATTGAATAACAAAGTCCAATATGAAAATAAGCGCGTGCAGACAGGGGATTTTGTTTTATTTCTTTTTCAAACTCAATGATTGCTTCTTTAAATTTTTTCTGCTCCATTAATTTTTTCCCTTTTTCATAAAAGGGGTTATTAGATTCGAGTTGTTTTGTAAAATTTATTTGCTGTTCATATTCCTGCTTTGCTTTTTCTAAATACATTCTTGCATTGAAATTTAATGGATTTAAAGTTATAACCCGTGAAAAACATTCAATTGCCTGTTTAAATTCTCTTTTTGTTGCATGTAAACTACCAAGATTAAAAAGTAAACCCTCATTATCAGGATTTAAATCAAGTGCTTTTTTAATCAATATTTCTGCTTTTTCATAATCCTTATCAGCTTCGCTGTAAATTATTGCAACATTTCCTAATACAGGGACTGAATCATAAGCGGTTTTAACAGCTTTTTCCAGTAAATAATAATGTATATTATCCTTATTTATTGACTTATAGTATTCTGCGAATCTGTAGAGGTATGTTCCAACTACTTCTCTTTCTTCAAAATCATAGATGATCGGATTATGTAAAATTCCTTTTAAAGAATATAATTTCCATAAATTAAAGTTATCAGGGGTTGGTTTTTCTGTGGCTTCATTTATTAAACCGCGAACAGGTTCAAAAAAAGTTCTTGCCCTTGTTGGTGTTGCTATAAAAATAGGGGATAAATTTAATTTAAAAGCCGTTAATACATTTGGTATTATATTTATTGATTTTGAATGTTTTTGTAAATCATTTATATCTTTAAAAATTGTATCAAAAGAATCAAAAATAGTAATGTTTTTAAATTTATTTTTTACAAATTTTAAATAAGCAATGGTAAAGACCTGATTATCACCATTTATAAAAAGATAACCTTTTTCGCCACAGTTTGTTAAAATATCATAAGGATAAAAATATGGAATAAAATCATCCGCTCTATTATTTGTTTTAAAGTTTTGAAAATAAACATAGAAAGAAAAAATAATTATTAAAAAAGAAATAAGTAATTTCAAAAACAAGGGGCTTTTAAAAAATTCAACTATATAATTAAAAAATAAAAAAATAAAAATTATGGCTATAATATATGATGGAATAAAATATCTGAAAGAAAGTTTTAAATCAGTATAATTTCCGTAAACAGATAATAAAATAATGTTTATGATATATAATAAAAGAAACAGAATTGTATATTTGAATTTTTTAAAAAAAGAAACAAAGACACCGAATATAAAAAGTATAAATCCGATAAGCGAAAATTCGCGTATGATTACCTGTTTAATATATTCAAAGAATTTTAAAAAGCCAGTTGTCTCCCTTGAAAACATTTTTTGTTTATATTGCTTTTGCGTTATGTAGTAGAAAAAATCATCTATTGACTTAAAAGGATGCCAGTTTAAAGTAATATCTGAAAAGCCGCGAATGATAATATAAAGATAAATTGAAATTCCAGTAATAAAGAAAAAAATTAGAAAAATAAGGTTCTTTTTTATTTCCTGTAAATTTTTAATTATAATATAAACCCATAATATAATTGCAAAAATAATAAAAGTTAAATGTAAGCCAGAACCAATACCTGTGATAAATGCCATTAAATAAAGTGTTTTATCTGATTTATTAATTTCATTGTAATGTAAAAAGAGAAGCAGTAAAAGTGAACAAAAGAAAGCATTGAATGTATAAATCCTTGTAATAGTTGCCTGGGACCAAGTTGTGAAAGAAAAAATAAATAAAAAAGAAAAAGCGGCATAATAAAATAAATTAATAAATTTTAATTGAAATTTATTTAAAATAAAAAGAATAAAAAATAATAAAACAGGAATAAGTGCTGCAAAAAAAGAGGAAAGCAAATTGCATCTGAAAGAAATATCACCAATCGGGAAAAAAGTAAAAATTTTACCTGTTAATATATATAATGGAAATCCAGTAGGGTGAGGCACACCAAGTGTGAAAATTGCTGAAATAAGTTCACCGCTATCACCAAAATAAACAGAAGGGGCAGATGTTCGTATATAAATAAAAAATGAAAATAAAAAAAGGAATATTCCAAAAAAAGAAATTTTTAATTTTTCATTCATATTTCATATTTATTCTTTCAATTGCCTTTGTTTTTCCAGTGGTTTCATCAATGCTTAATATTACTGCATTTAATTTAAGGTCACTGTTTGCTACTTCAAATTTTTCCGGCATCATTGTTAAAAAACGTCTTATGATTGTTTCTTTTTCAACTCCAATAACTGAATCAAAAGGACCTGTCATCCCGACGTCGGTTATAAATCCAGTTCCGTTTGGTAATATTCTTTCGTCTGCTGTTTGGACATGCGTGTGGGTTCCAATAACTGCTGAGACATTACCGTCAAGATAAAAGCCCAATGCCTGTTTTTCAGAAGTTGCTTCTGCGTGTATATCTACTATTATAATATTTGTTTGTGTGGAAATTTTATTTAATATTTTTTGTGTGGTTAAGAAGGGGCATTCAGCCGGGGGCATAAAAATTCTGCCAATTAAATTAATCACGCCAATTTTATAATTTGAATTTGGTATATTATAAACATTAAATCCAGCCCCTGGATTATTTTCTGGATAATTGGCTGGTCGAAGAATATTGCTTTCATTTTTTAAAAGTTCTATGGCTTCTTTTTTATCCCATATATGGTTACCTGTGGTAATTACATTTATACCTGTGGAAACCAATTCAACATATTTTTCTTTTGTTATACCAAAACCACCTGCTGAATTTTCGCCATTTGCAATGACGAAGCATATATTTTTTTCTTTTATTAAAGAAGGTAATAAATTTTTTATAACTTTTCTACCTGCTTTACCATTGATATCACCGATAAAAAGAATATTTAACATAATTTACACCTTTATAATTTTATTTTGCGTATTCAATTGCTCTGACTTCTCTGACCACGGTTACTTTTATCTGTCCAGGGTATTCGAGTTCTGACTCTATTTTTTTTGCTATGTCTTTGGATAGTTGATATGCTTTTAAATCATCAATGCTTGCCGGTTCTACAATTATTCTTATTTCTCTTCCTGCCTGGATTGCGTAACTTTTTACAACTCCTTCAAATTCTGAAGCAATTTTTTCCAAAGTTTCAAGGCGCTTAATATAATTTTCCAGTGTTTCTTTTCTTGCCCCTGGTCTTGCAGCGGATATTGCGTCTGCTGCCTGGACCAGAACAGCTTCTAAGGTTTTTGGTTCTACATCGTTATGATGCGCTTCAATTGCATGGATTACTCTTTCGGATTCGCCATATTTTTTGGCGATTTCTACACCGAGTTGAACATGCGAACCTTCTATTTCATGGTCTATTGCTTTTCCAATATCGTGGAGTAAAGCAGCGCGTTTTACAACTGTTGGATTTATACCAAGTTCAGATGCTAAAATGGATGCAATATAAGCCATTTCAATTGAGTGCTGGAGAACATTCTGGCCATAGCTTGACCTGTAATGCAATTTTCCTAAAAGTTTTATAAGTTCCGGATGTAAATTTGTTATACCAAGGTCAAGGCAGGTTCTTTCCCCGATTTCTTTAACTTTTGCATCCATTTCTGCTTTTGTTTTTTCAACGATTTCTTCTATTTTTCCTGGGTGAATTCTTCCGTCAGCAATTAATTTTTCGAGAGATTGTTTTGCGATTTCTCTTCTTATTGGGTCAAAAGCAGATATTGTTACTGCTTCAGGAGTATCATCAATTATGAAATCAACACCTGTCAAATTTTCAAGTGATTTTATATTTCTGCCTTCTCTACCGATAATTCTTCCTTTCATTTCTTCGTTTGGTAAAGGAATAACAGAAACACTCGTTTCTGATGTATAGTCAGCTGCAATTCTCTGTATTGTTGCAGCAAGTATTTCTCTTGCTTTTTTTTCTGCATTTTCTTTTGTTTCGTCTTCAATTTTTTTAATTGTGGCGAGGGCTGCCTGTTTTGCGTCGTTTATCATAGAATTAATTAATTCATTTTTTGCTGCTTCTGCAGAGAGACCTGATATTGTCTCTAATTTTCGTCTTTGTTCTTTTATCAGATTATTTAACTCATCTTCCATTGTTTTAATTTTTTTCTCCTGTTCAAGGAGCTGTTTTTCTTTTTTTTCAAGGGCTTCTGTTTTTTTATCTATGTTTTCTTCTCTTGTGCGCAATCTTTTTTCGAGATTCTGTAGTTCCATTCTTTCTTCTCTTGTTTTAGCTTCAAATTCAGATTTTAATTTAATAATTTTATCTTTTGATTCTAATTCTGCTTCTTTTAGTATATTTGCAGCTTCTTTTTTGGCATTTTCCAAAATTGCATTTGCCGATATTCTTGCAATTTCTGCTCTGCGTTCAACAGTAATTTTTCTTAAAATGAAACCCGCAGATATACCGATAATTAATGCGATTGTAGCAACTAATAAATAAATTAATACCATAAATTCCTCCTTAAATTTTTGAACTAATTTTGTTTTTTTGGAGAGAAAATTAGAAAGTTAAGATGAAAATTAAAATAAATAAAAAGTTTTAGATAATAGATTGTATTTATCAAAATTATTTTTAAAAACAAAATCTGAAAAATTTGATATATTACTTATATAATTAATTTTCATTTAATTTTCTCTCCAGAAACAAAGTTAGTTAAAATTATTCCCCATGATGCCGTGTAAAGGCTAATTTTGGTCCTTTTTAGACAGGTGGGTGTCTTGTTATATACTTTAGGCTTCCTCTTTAAGAGGCGTGCACACCGTATATAATTCCCGACTCCCATTTAAAAAGGTGTTGGGCCAAAATATTCCCTTTAACACGTACATCCCAGGGATTTTTATCAATATCTAAAATTTTTTAAAAAGCAATTTCTACATTATAAGATTATCATATAATAAGATTTAGTCAAGATAAAAAATGCAAAAATAAAAAAAATAACAATTACTTTTTAAATTATTCCAGTGCTGGCATATCCACCAATTTTTTTATAATTTCTATTTAATAGCAAGTAACCGGGTATAAAAACATGGCGGCAGAGCAATTTTTTCATTAAAATCAGAAAATGCCTTTACTTGCTATTAAAATGGTTTGGATTTTAGTGGTGCAAAAATAAAGCGGAGTATTTAGCTGATGCGGGAAAACCGAACCACTTGAAATCCCACTTTAAACTTTAATAACAGGACTCAAAAATATAGTCCCAAAACGTCA
>Ga0078972_1006098_pt1 | contig 29251 bp, 23 predicted proteins | sample YelNatPaOPGAMG01_FD_67568 | JGI IMG/M metagenome (GOLD analysis project Ga0078972, IMG submission 67568) | Hot spring thermophilic microbial communities from Obsidian Pool, Yellowstone National Park, USA - OP-RAMG-01 (SPADES assembly) (version 2) | ecosystem: Environmental > Aquatic > Thermal... | reverse complement strand
AGCCGTGGCGCCACGCTTGGAGTGGTTTGGCGCCACGGCAAGCAAGGATTCTTCGCTGGAATTGGCGCCCCAGTGCTGCCTGGCCGTCACTGCCGCTCAGAATGACTCTCACGGCGACGGTGGCCAGCGAATTCACCGACGATTCTGGGATACGTCCCCCCCATGTTGCTCGCATGGGCGCCGGGAGTATAATCGGTTGGGTGGCGGCCCATCTGGGAAGCCGCCGCGCTCCTGAACGCAGCGGGGAAGGGGGCAGTTGGCATGGTGCCAGCAGTGCGGCGTGGGGGCCGGCCTTGTGCGCGGCCATCGGCGCCTGAAGGTGCGTGGGCAGGAGGCCATGGCTCGGGATGTGGAGCCGGGGAGCAGATGCGCGATGAGTGACAGCAGTCCCTTTCAGATCGGCGGCTTGAACCTGTGGGTCGTGGTGTCAGGGAACGGCCTGAACCTGATCCTGGAGGGCCTTGTGCTGCTGGGGTCGTCGGCGGCGGGCTCGGCGCCGACCCTCAGCCAGGTGGTCTTGGTGCTGGGGACGTTCCTGAGCACTCTTCTCGTCTCGTTTATCTGCGGGCGGATGGAGCGCGAGCAATACCTCAAGTACGCGGGCTACACGCTGCTGGGCAACCTCCTGCTCACCGTGCCCAGCATCCTGTTTGCCGGCATCCTGGGTGTGATGCTGGTGGCGGTGGCGGTGATGGGGGCGTTCAACGGCGCGCGCCTGGCCGAAATGACCGTCCCACGGCACAGCCGCGAATGAAGGCAGCGGTCCTCACACCTGCAGGAACCGCATACGGCTCTGGGTGAGGCGCCCGGCCAGGTCCTTGAGTGCCGCTGAGGCCATGTGCTCGGGGCGCAAGATAGCGAGCGGCACGCCCTCTCTGGCGGCAACCAGCGGCAGGTCCGCGGCCGGCGGGATGGCGGCGGCGATGCCGGCCTCGAGGGAGGAGCGCAGGGTGGCCAGGGGCAGGGCGTTGGGGCTGGAGCCGCGGTTGACGAGGACGACACCTGCCAGGTCGCCCATGATGCCCCACTGTTGGAGGGTGGCCAGTGTGGCTCGGGCACATTGCACGCTGAGCGGGTCGGGCTCGCACACAACCGCCGTGAAACGGGCGTGGCTTGCCACGGCGCGGTTGGCCGCCGTCCAGCATGGGGCCAGGTCAAAGAGCACATACTCCGACTCGCGTTGCAGGTGGCCGATCAGGGCTTCGGCGAACTCGCCGCTGATATCGCAGGGCGTGTCGCCGCTGTGGGGCGCGGCCAGGAGGCGCAGGCCGTTGGCAGAGCGGAGGATCGACCTCCCGAGGATGTCTTTCGCCGCCAGGTCGGTAGGGGGTTTGGCCAGCAAGTCTCCCATGTCGTGGGCAGGGCGTAGGCCCAGGAGGCCGGCCGCAGTGCCAGGCCCCGGCCGCAGCTCCACCAGGGTGACGGCCTTGCCCTGATCCGCCAGCAGCGAGGCCACGTTCACGGCCACGGTCGTGGTGCCGGCGCCGCCCTTGGCACCGATGAAGGCGATGACCTGCCCGCTGGGCTGGCTCGCGCCGGCCCGGTTGAGCAGCGCTTCCACGCGGGCGACGAGCTCGCCGGTGTCGGCCGGCTTGGGCAGGTAATCGTCGGCGCCGCTCTTCAGGCCGCTGACGCGATCGGCCACGAGGCCACGGGCGCTCAGCATCAGGATGGGCAGGCGCGCGGTGGCCGGGTTCGCCCGGATGCGCTGGCACACTTCGAGGCCGCTCATGTCGGGCATCATCACGTCGAGGATGACTAGGTCGGGCCGGCCCTTGGCCAGGCTGGCCAGAGCCTCGGCGCCGCTCGCAGCGGTAGCCACATCATAGCCCTCGGCCTGCAGGGTGTAGCTCACCAGGCGCAGCGCGTTGGGGTCGTCGTCAACGATCAGGATTCTGCGGGCCATTGCCTCAGCCCTCCTTCGCTTGCAGTGGGATCGAGAACCAGAACACGCTGCCACGGCCGAATTGGCTCTCCACGGCGATGCGGCCCCCGTGGGCTTCGATGATGCGCCGCGAGATGTAGAGCCCCAAGCCCGTGCCGCCCGCACGTCGGGTAGCCGACGAATCGACCTGGTAGAATTTGCTGAAGAGGCGGGGGATCGCTTCGGGTGGGATGCCCGGCCCCTGGTCGGCGACGCTCAAAGTCACTTCGCCCGCTTGGGCCTGGCAGCGCACCTGCACGGTGCCGCCCGGGGGCGAGAACTTGATGGCGTTGCCCACCAGGTTGGTCACCACCTGAGCGAGCCGCCGGGCATCGCCCGAGACGGGCGGCAGGCCGGGGGCGGCCTGGAACTCGATGGTCACGTCGCGGTCGCTGGCCACGCTTTCCAGCCGCCTCACCACCTCCGACGCCACCTCGGCCAGGTTGAGCATGGTTCTGCTGAGCTCCATGCTGCCCGACTCGAGCCTCGATGTGTCGAGCAGGTCGCTCACGATGGCCGAGAGGTGGTTGGCCTGGTCGATGACGCGGCCCAGAAACTCACGCTGCACCTGGGGGTCGGGCACCTTGCCTTTGAGGATCAGCTCGACAAAGCCCTTGATGGAAAAGAGCGGCGTGCGCAGCTCGTGCGACACCGTGGAGATAAAGTCGCGCTGCATCTGCTCCAACTCGTGCTCGCGCGTGACGTCGTGCAGCAGGCGGATCTCGCCGATTTCCCCTTCGTCGGCATCCTCGATAGGCGAAGAGAGCACGCGTAGCACGCGCGGCTGGGGGGTATCCACGACGACCTCTGGCGGCGCGGCCGGCTCCTCCGCGTCGAGCAGGGCAGGGTGGCGCAGGCACTCGGTATCGGGGAGATGTGGCTGGCAAATCCTCAGCAGGGGCTCGAAGCGCGGGTCCGATGCGCCGCTGGCCGGCGACCACCCCGCCACCTCGGCAGCGCGCAGGCCGAGCATCTCTTCGGCGGCCGGGTTGACGGAGACGACGCGGTGCCCGCGGTCGAGCACGATCAGGCCGTCGGCCATGTGTTCGATGATGGCGTCGACGTGCCGCTTGGCGCGCCTCAGCTCATCGTACAGTTGGACGTTCTCCACCGCCACCGCCACCTGCCCCGCCAGGGCCGCCCAGATGCGCTGATCTGCTGTGTCGAAGGTGCCCGGTTTGGTGCTGGCCATGATCAGCGCGCCGAGGGCGCGCGCGCCTGTCGAGAGCGGGGCTGCGACCAGAGCACGGTAAGGCACCGCATCGCCGAGGCCCGCCGCCGGCGCCGGGGACGCGTCGTCGATGCAGATCGGCGCCGCCGTGGCCACGGCTCTCTTGGCGAGTTCGGCAAAGAAGCAGCAGGTGCTCACCGGCTGCGCATCGCCCGGGTGGCAGGCGCCCCGCAGGCGCTCGCGAACCTCTTCAAAGAGGCAGATGCAGGCCAGGTCCGTGTCGCGGTTGATGCGCCGGGCGGCCTGGCGCACCAGCTCATGCAGTTGGCGGAGCTTGTGGGCCCGTGCCAGTTGGCCGCTGAATTCAAGCAGCAGCTCGGTCTCGGCCAGGTGGTGCGCCTGAGGTGTAGTGGATGGTGGGCTGATCGACGCCATGGTGTCTCCGCAGGTGTGCCAGCTCGAGTGTCGTACACCATTGCTGTCGCAGCTCTGGGCCGCCGTCCTGCGCGGAAGGGGCGCTCCCGACCGGCGCGATGTGCCGGGGGTGCGGGCCGGAAGATGCAGTAATGGGGTTCCCCCTTCCCGCCGGAGCGGGAAGGGGGGATGGGCGTCACGCTGCGCCCGAGCGGCGGCCAGCGATGTGCAGGTCGAGCTCCACCTGCTACGTGCGCAGGTACGAGGCGGCGTAGATCATCTCGTTCTTGAGGATGCGCACCGTCTTGTAGATGGCGACCTGCTCGGGGTCGTTCATGTCGACCATGCCAGGGTCGAACGGCTCCATGGCGGCAGTGGTGTCGTACAGGTGCAGGAGGAGCCGCCCCACGGGTGTGGAATCGTCGCGCTGCTCGATGATGCGAATGACCTCGTTCTGCTTCTGGTCCAGAGGGTCGGCGATGGCCGCGTCGAGGCCCGCCGCCATCAGCATGACCAGATAGGTGCGGTTGATCAGGCTGCGGTTCTCGGCCGGCACGCTGTTGGAGACGTTGGAGAGGCCCACCACGGTCATGGGGGGCGGGTCCATGACCTGCTTGAACATGCGGATGGCCTCGACGGCATTGGGCACGTACTCCTGGGTGCCGGCCACGGTGAGCACCAGCGGGTCGATGTAGAGGTTCTGCATGGGGATGCCCAACTCCACGGCCCGGGGGATGAGCTTGTCCATGGCGATGGCGACGCGTTCCTCCGCGGCCACCGGGATGCCCTCCTTGGCCATGGTCAACGCGATCAGTTTGGCGCCATACTGGGCGGCCAGAGGCGGCACGGTGGCCAGGCGCTCCTCTTCGGCCGACGTGGAGTTGATGAAAGGCTGCGCTTTGCAGCGCTTGAGCCCGGCCTCGATGGCCGCGAGATTGGTGGTATCGAGCGAGAGGGGCACGTCGGTCACCGCCTGCACGGCGTCGACAATCCACTCCATGACCTCGACCCCGGCCTTGCGCTGCGGGCCGATGTTGAGGTCGATGCAGGAGGCCCCTGCCCGCACCTGGGCCAACGCCATCTCCTGGATGGCTTTGGTGTCGCGGTTGGCGATGGCCTCCTTGACCCTGGGGGCAATGATATGGATATTCTCGCCGATGATGTACACGTGACTTACCTCCTTTTCCATCAGTTCCCCAGTTCCGTCAGCTCCCTGGTCCGTCAATCGTCTTCTGCAAGATGTGCACGACTGCCTGGTAGACTGCACTGTCGTGGCCCAGCTCGACGAGGGGCCGGCCGATCGAGTCGAACTCGGCCACCTGCGGGTCGGCGGGCACGGTGCCGGCGAGCGGGATGCCGAGCCGCGCGACCGCCTGCATCAAGCTCTCCGAAAGCGGGCCGGTCACGCGGTTGACGACCAGGTAGCTCTTGCCGATGCGCGTGCCCAGCTCGTGGATCAGGTCGACGATGTGCTGGGCCGCCGCCACGCCGCGCATGGTCGGGTCGGTGACGACGAAAAGATGATCCACGTTGCGGGTAGTCTGCCGGCTGATGTGCTCCATGCCGGCCTCGTTGTCGATGACGACGTACGCATAACCGTTGCCGAGCCGGTCGATGGCGGTGCGCAGCATGTTGTTGGCCGCACAGTAGCAGGTGGGGCCTTCGGGCCGGCCCATGGCCAGGAGGTCGACCCCGTTGCCCTCCACCAGGCACTCTTCCACCTTGTAGGCAAAGTAGTCGGGCTTGGAGACCCCGCTCTGGAAGCGGCCCGAAGAGACCTGGTCGCGGGCGTCTTCGCGGATCTGGCCGATGGTGGCCTCGAGGGGCAGCCCCAGGGTCAGGTTGAGGTTCGACGATGGGTCGCCATCGATGGCCAGCACCGGCGTGCGGCCCCTCTCCAGCAGGTACTTGATGGTCAGAGCAGCGAAACTCGTCTTGCCGGTGCCGCCTTTGCCGGCCACGGCGATGGTCACGGTCATCTACGCCTCACAACTCTAGCGAGCCGGGTTCGCTCCGGCGCTGGCCCCGCCCTGCCGCAGCCGGGCCACCGACGGGAAAGCGGTCTCATCGGTGTGGGGCAGGAAGAGGGCCGAGGTGAACTCTTCCATGAAACTGTTGTCGGCGCTCAGTTCCAGGTAGGTCATGCGGGTGGCGATGTCGGCCACCTCCTGCCTGAGCCTGCGGCTGAGCAGGGCCTGGTAGGCGCCGCGCACCGAGGTGTTGCCCAGGTAGCGGAAGCGTTCCCAGGGCATGTCGGGCAGGAGGCCGATGGTGATGGCCTTCTCGATGTTGATGTACTTGCCGAAGGAGCCGCCGATCAGCACCTCTTCGACATCGGCCAGGCTGATGCCCACGCTGCGGGTGAGGACGGAAAAGCCGGCATAGATGGCGCCCTTGGCGCGGAGCAGGTTGGCGATATCGGCCTCGTTGAGCACGATGTCGGCCGGGCTGCCCCGGGCGGGATCGGCCGCTGCCAACACGTACTCGGGCCCGTGCTCGCCCAGCCGGATGCGCGGGGTGTCGAGGGTGCGGTTCAGCCGGCCGGCCTTGTCGATCACCCCGGTCAGGAACATCTCGGCCAGGGCCGAGATCATCCCCGAGCCACAGATGCCCTGAGGGGGCAGGTTGCCGATGGTGCGGCAGGTGGGCTCGAAGGTGTGCTGGTTGATCCACACCTCATCGATGGCGCCGGGTATGGCCCGCATGCCCGATTGGACGCCCGCTCCCTCGAACGCCGGCCCTGCCGAGCAGGCGCAGGAGATGAGCCAGTCGGCGTTGCCGAGGACGATCTCGCCGTTGGTGCCCACGTCGATGAAGAGGGTCAGCTTGTCGGTGCGGTACATCTCGGAGCTGAGCACGCCTGCGGTAATGTCGCCGCCGACGTAGGCACCCACGCCCGGCAGGCAGTCGACCTGGGCCTCGGGGTGGGCGTGGAGGCCCAGCTCGGCAGCGCGGACGGGCAGCGGCCGGTTGATGGTTGGGATATAGGGCTCCAGGCGGATGTACTGCGGGTCGATGCCCAGAAAGAGGTGGGTCATCGTGGTGTTGCCCGCCACCGAGAGGCGCACGATCTGCCGGGGTGCCACGCCGTTGCGCCGGCAGAGCTCATCGAGCAGTCCGTTGAGGGTGCCGATAACCAGCGATTGCAGGTGGGCCAGGCCACCCTCGCGGCGGGCATAGATGATGCGCGAGATGACGTCTTCGCCGCAGGCGATCTGGCCGTTGAAGGTCGATGCGGTGTCGACCACACGGCCGTCGTGCAGGTCCACCAGGTAGACGACGTTGGAGGTGGTGCCGATGTCGATGGCGGCGCCAAAGAGGTGCGCCGTGCCGCGGGGCGGCAGGTCGAGCAGGCGCGGCGCGGGGTCCTCTTGCTCCCATGTGGCCCGCTCGACTATGGCGTCGACCTGCCAGCCGGCCTCGCGCAGGGTGGGGCCCAGGGTCCGAAGCACCGGCAGGCCTGCCCGCAGGCGCTCGATGCCGTGGGCAGCCGCCAGCTCGCGCTGCAGGCGGTCCCAGTCGTTGGTATTGTCATCGAGGCTGGGCGGGGTGATGCTGAGCGGATAGACGCCTACGAAGGGCAACGCCTGCCAGTCGCCTGCGTCGCTGGGCATGGCCACGCTGGCGGCCGCTTTTTCGCCGGCCACTGCGTGGGCCACCAGTTCCTGGCGTGGGATCTCCACCACCAGGTCGCTCTCGATCACGGTTTGGCAGGCCAGAGCGTAGCCCTGGCTCACCTGCTCGCGGCTCAGGCGCAGCTCTGACCGGCGGCGCACCTGCCCCTGGCGCACGATGACCTGGCAGCGGCCGCAGCGGCCTTGGCCCCCGCACGGCAGGTTGAGGGTGATTCCTGCCCGGCTGGCGGCTTCGTTCAGCAACGTCCCTTCGGGCACCTCGACCGCCTGCCCGCCAGGCTCAAACACAACTCGGTACATGATTCCCTTTCCACGCCTCTATGCCAGGAAGAGCTGCCCGGCCAGCCCGCGCACGCCACGCACGAGCGGCGCCAGGGGCCGGCGGCAGCGGTACACGCCAGCGACGCACACCGCGCCCAGGAGCGCGCCGGTCACGACATCGAGGGGGTAATGCACGCCCCCGACGATGCGCGCCAGCCCCAGCAGGCTCCCCAACGCGATGCCCAAGGCGCCAAGCTGTGGGCTGCGCCGGCCAAGCCCGATGGCAAAGACAAAAGCGACGGTGGCGGCGTTGCTGGGCAGCGACGAATCCGACGGATGGTAGAAGAGCAGGCGCACACCGTCGTGGCTCGTGAAGGGGCGCGGCCGGAAGAAGACCAGGTTGAGCCCTTTGAGCACCGCCATGGCGATGACGAGGGCCACGATGGTAAGGATGGCAGCGCTGTGGTCGGCCTGGCGCTCCTCGGGCGTGCGCCCCCGGAACCACAGCACGACCAGCAGCGCCGAGAGGGCCGTGGTGAGGGCATAGTCGTTCATGAGCAAGCGCACCAGCCCGTCAAAGGCCGGCCAGCGGCCTGCCAGGCTGTTCAGGCTCTGGAAAAGTGCCCAATCCCATGCCAGCATCACGATGCGCTCCTCGCCTCCTGCCCGTCGCCGCAGTGCGCCTGCAGCCAGCCGGCCACCCGCGAGAGCGTGCGTTCGCTGGCGGGCAGGCTCAGGTGCCCTTCGCCGGGCACGATCTCGAGCTCGGCAGCCGGCGCCACGGCCTGCAGCCGCGCGCGCAGCTCGCTTATGGGCACCAGCGCGTCGGCCTCGCCATACACGATGAGCACTGGCCGTGGCATGACGCGTTCAAGCGCCTCGGCGCTCGCCAGCCCGGCCAACAGTGCGCGCCGGCGCCCGCCGAGCAACCAGCGCCGGGCTTCGGGCCACGTCATCTCGTCGAGCAGCCCCAACCCGGGCCGGGCGTTCCCCGGCTCCCAGAGGGGAGCAAGGGCCACGGCGGCGCGCAGTTGCGCATCTTCGGCGGCCGCCCGCAGGGCGAGGTCGGCGCCCAGGCCCGCGCCGCCCACGGCCACCGCCCCGGCATCGACCAAGGGCTGGCGGCACAGGAAACCGACGGCGGCGGGCACCAGGGCCAGGGCGTCTGGGTAGCGCTGCAGCTCCGCTTCCCAGGCCGGCACCAGCACCGTCCACCCCTGCGCGGCCATCCGCCCCGCCAGAGCTGCCAGCCGGTCCGGCGGTGAGGCCGGGTCGGCCACCAGGCAGAGGGCAGGGCCCGGGCGGGTTCGCCGCGGGTCCTGCAGCAGCAGTGCCTCTTGCCCCTGGGGAAGGCGCACGCGCCGCGCTTGCACCCCCTCGGGCCATGGCGGCGCGGGCCGCGGCCGCAGCGGGCGCAACAGGGCGGCGCCCACAAGGGTGCCAGCCAACGCCAGGAGCACGCCCGCCGCAAAGAGCAGGGTCAGTTCGGTGCCGGCCGGCCCGGGCGTGAACAGTTCGCGCCGGGTGCCGAAGAACCACACATAACCCAACAGGATGAGCCCTGGCCCGGCGGCATGGCGCCAGGCGGGCCGGCGGCGGTAGTCGAGCAGGGCCAGGCCTGCCAGCGAACGCCAGGCAGCCACCACCTGCAGGGCTCCGGCCGCCACCAGCGTCGAGAAGGCCAGGTAACTCAGGGCCAGGTAGGCGCTGACGAACTTGAGCAATGACGTATCCTCGTTGCAGCGGGCAGCGGGCGGGCTACGTAGTGCGTACTGCGTACTGCGTAACGAGGGGCGCAGGGCGGCCCCACCTTACGCACTACGCAGTACGTTCTACGCATTACGCACCGTGCCGCAACTGCCCGCCTACTTCCAAACGTTCTTAAGGTACGCCGGGATGTCGATGGCTTCGCGCGGGCCGACCCGGATCTCCCAGCCGGGCAGTTCCTCTTCCAGCTCGCCCGACAGGGTAGCGACCAGGCCAGGGATGACCAGCTTCTTGTGGCTGATCTTGCCCTCGATCCCCGAGGCCTTGACGGCCTTGGCGATGCGCTCGGCATCGAACTTGCCGGCGGCCCAGGAGGTCAACACCGACATGCCTTCGGCATCGCAGATCAGGAGCCAGGCAGGTTGGCCCGAGCCCTCCACTTCGCCCGCCACGCTAAAGTAGGTGAGCGAGAAGTTGGTGGTGACCAACAGCGCCGACTCGGGCTTGGGATTGTTGATCTCGTAGAGGCCCGGGCTGACCTGGATGGGTTTCTGCGGATCGGTGTAGATGTTCTGGCGCAGCGTCAACAGCGGGTACACCGTGGCCGCATCGGCATGGTCGAGGACCACCAGGCCCGCGTACTTGGCGATGGCCTGGGCGGCGGCCACAATCTCGTCTCCGGCGGATGCGGCGCCATCGCCCGCAAAGACGATGGTCGGATAGCCCAGGATGCGCAGGTTCTGCTTGAGCGCCAGGCGGCGGAGCTGCGTCTGGGCGGCCAGATTCGCGGCCATGCCATGGACGCCGGGGTCGAGCACGATATCTTCCACCCCTGCGCCCTTGACCTTCTCCACCAGCGCGGCGAGGGCGTTGAGGTCGCCGTTCCCGCGCACGGCCAGGGGCGCCTTCGCAGCCACAGCCGACGCGGCCATCTCTTGCCAGTTGGCTTCGGTGGCGGCGTAGATGAGGGGCGTGGTGCCGGCGGCCTTTTCGAGGCCGGCCTTGATGGCCGCCGGGTTGTCGCTGACCAACACGAGGGGCATGTCGCCCGCGGTGCGGGCCGCAGCAACGGCGGCGGCGAACTGGGCCGGGTCACCCGAGGCGTTCTCGATGGCCAGGCCATCGAGGCCCAGGCGCACACCGACGCGCTCCACGCTATAGCCGGCCGCCTCGGCTGCGGCGCGTTTGATCTCTTCGGCGCCCAACGTGTCGCGAAGGCGTACGATGAGGCCCGGCTGATGGTAGAAGGTCTTCTCGTGACGGAAGAGCACCGTCTCGTTGCCGACCTCGATCTTCTTCTGGCCTGCCGACAGGGTGATCAGGCGGATCGGAGGCGCCGAGGCTGCTTCGAGCGCTGCCTTGGCCTCATCCGAGACGGTGGGGCAGGCCGAAAGCTCGGCCTGCTTGGCCGCGAGCTTCATGGCGAACGCCAGGCAGGTCGGGAAGCCGCACTTTTTGCAGTTGGTGCGCGGCAACAGCTTGTAGATCTCCAGGCCACTCAGTGCCATGATTCCTCCTCCTTCACCCTGCCATCAGTTGGTCGATGGCCCTTTTCACCAGCGCGATGCTCTCCGGGTGGCGGAGCACCACGATGTCGGCGCCGGCCTGGATGAGGGTCATCGCCGTGAGCACCTCCCAGTTGATGCTGCGGGCCTTCCAGTCGCCCCAGGCGGCCGGCACACCGGTGTTGACCTTGGCTTCCTTTGTGCGCCACGCCTCTTCGCCGACGGTGCAGATCATGGGCTGCTGGGTCATGCTGTCGCCGGTGAGGGCGGCCAACCGCAGGCGCTCCATGACGCTATAGGTGTACTCCACGCCGTAGCCCAGGGCGCCGGTGGTAGGATCGACGAGGATGCGGTCCATGTCGAGGCGCATGTCGCTGATGAGGATGTTGAGCTGCTTGGCCAGGTTCACGTCGATGGGAGTCTTGGCGATGACGAGCTGGCCGTGGGCCAATGCGGCCGCGACGATGGTGCGATAGTTCTTGTCTTCGCAGTTGCCCAGGACGATGCGCTCGCCCTTGGCAGCCTCGGCGGCGGCCACGAGCACCTCGTTATCCTTCTCGGCCTGGCCGGGGCCATAGACGATGAGGGGCAGCGTGGTGGCCTTGAGCACCGCCTGCACGGTGGCCGTGGCCTCGGCCTTGCCGGTATTGCCAGCCTCGGGCGAGGCGCTCTTGAGCGCCAGGGCAACGAGGTCGGCCCCCAGTTCCTCGGCCTTTTTCGCCCAGGCTGCCGGGTCTTTGGCTACCTCGCCCCACGCTTCGAGGAGCAGGGGCGACCAATCGTTGGGGTAGCGGTCTTGCACCTCGACGGCGATCACCGGGCGGTGGGGGATCTGGCCCTCGAAATGGAGGAAGGGCAGCGTAGCCTCGCCGCCCACGACGACCTTGCGGCCGCGGGTGCCACCTTCGGCGCTGGTGGCGCCCAGGGTGATCTCACGGACGCGCCCGGTCCACTTTTCTTTTGGGATGTTGACCGTCACTGGCATGGATCGTATCTCCTTTACCTGGTGCGTGAGGCGTCACGGGGGCATGCGATGCGTTCGACACCGGGAGCCAGACCTGCGAGGCTGGGTGCCGGTCGCCCCTTGCATCGTGGCTCTCGTTTCACGCATCACGCTCTCGCATCACCAGTACCAAGCCTGGCCTCGCATTTCATGGATGATGTCGGTGGTCGAAAGCACGCCGACGGCGATCTTGCGATTCTGCCCCTGTTCGGTGACGACGAGGCGGTGCACGCGGTGCGCGAGCAGAGCCTCCACCGCCTCGCGGATGGTCGCATCGGCCGAAATGTCGTAGATCAAGGGGGTCATCACATCGCGCGCCCTGTACTCGAGCAGGTTCTTGCCGTACAGGCGGATGATATCCATGTGTGAGATGACACCGTCGACCTCGGTGCCCGACTCGGCCACGATCAGGGCGTGCACGCCGGTGTCTGCCAGCATCCGTACCACTTCTTTGAGCAGTGTGTCAGGTTTGCAGGTGATCACGCCCCGGTGCATGATGTCGCGCACCCGCTTCTCGGCGGGCTGGGCCTGGGTTTCTTCCGTCATCTGCTCCATCCTCCTCCTCTGGAGTGGCCTCGCTTGCTGCTGGCCGTTCACTCGCGCAATTGAGGGTGTTGGGTGGGCGCGAAGCGCCCGCCCAACACCCCCGCACGACCAAGCCGCGCCGCGGCGTTAGAACAGCGGGTCCATGGTCAGCGCCGGGTGCCCTTTCTCTTCGAGGAAGGGCAAGAGTTCGTCGACCGTCGTAGCCACGCGCTCGTCGGCGATCTTGTCGATGAGGTCGGGGTCGCCCTCGCGCTCGGCCACAGCCTTGAGCTCTTCGGCCATCGACTCCTTGAGGAAACTCGACATCCACACCACGCGCTTGAACCCACCATCGGCCGAGATGAACTTGCGGCTGAGCAGGTAGTACTTGCCGACGCCCATGACGCCCGGCGTCTGCAGGCCACCGCCGGCCATGCCGGCCAGGGTCGAGAAGGTCATGCCGGCCGGCGTCATGCTCGGGTCCTCGCGCGACACGACCATGATGCCGTTGGCCTCGGGGATGACCATGGCGATGCACTCGAAGCAGCCGCAGGCGGTCATGGGGTCGCGCATGATGGAGTACATGGTCACGTTCGACACCGTCTGGTGCGAGTTCTGGTACACGAACTGGTTCACACCCTCAAAGATGCCGTAGGTGGGGTCGAGGCAGGTGCCCTTCTTGATCGGCTGGTTGGGGCCGGTGGGGTTGATCTGGTGCGAGGCCTTGCAGTCGAGCCAGTTGTAGGCGCCGCAGAGCCCGAGGCGCTCGGGCGAGACGACGCAGACGTGGTTGGGCGCAAAGCTCTGGCAGAGGGTGCAGCTATAGAACTCTTCGACCGACTCGTCGGTCATATCGGCCAGGCGGATGTTGCGCTGGTTGTAGGCCTCGCGGGCCTTGCCCAGCCACTCCTCGACCTTGGCAGGCTCGGTGTAGAGGGTCACCTGCACCTTGTCGACGATGGCGCCGAAATCGGCGTGGAAGCGCGCGTGCAGGATCTTGCCAAAGTGTTCGAGGTTGAAGCCCTTCTGGGCCGCCGCCTTGGAGATGCGGATCCATGCGATATCGCGCTGGCCGATGTGCTGGATGCCCGAGGCGCCGTTGATGAAGTAGTGGATCTGCCGCTCGAGCACCGGCTCAAAGTCTTCCTGCATCTTGCGGCCTGCCACCTCGACGACGATGCCCAGGTCCATGGCGCCGCCCTCGGGCACCTGGTCGAAGGTGGGGCCGACGACGGTGACCTTGCCGTCTTCGACGGCATCAAAGTCGGCCATCTTCAGGTATTCGAAGCAGCGCGACTCCTTGCCGCCGAACTCGATGCGCATATCCTGACGGCGCACCCGCTCGCCCTCGAAGGCGCTGCCGTAGGGCACCGGGATGGGCACTTCGGTGATCTTGATGCGCACGCCGCGCACCTCGATGGCGCGCTGCACAAAGCGCCGGGCCTTCTCGGTGTCGGTATCGCCCTCGATGTCGTCCCACGGCATGCTCACCACATGTTCGTAGCGGGTGATGCCGGTGGGGGTGATCTGCGGGATGACGGTGTCGGCCAGGGTGGGGAAGCCATAGTTGATGGCGCCGGCGGCGGTGGCGTACTTGAGGTCGTCGACCTCGCCGAGGGCCAACACGAAGGCAAAGACGCGGAACTTGTTGTAGAGAAGGATCTCGCGGATCTGGCCGCCCTTCATGCCGCCGAAGGTCAGCGCCGAGCGGGTGGCGAAGCCCAGGGCATAGATGGCCGAGATGGTGTCGGTGCCAAAGGGCACGATGTAGGTGTCGTAGCCCATCTCGACGCCTTCTTCCATCAACTGATGGATGATGCTGCGCCCGTTGACGTTGCCGCTCAGGAAGACGAGGATGTTCCGCTTTTGCAGCTCGCGCACGATCTGCACGGCGGCTTCGTTGGAGCGGGCCGCGCCGACGATGGCCGCAAAGCCGGGCATGCGGCCGTCGACCAACTGGATGCCCCAGGCCCGCAGTTGGATGTCGTCGATGGGGCCGTTCAGGCGGGCCGGGCCCTCGGCCTCCTTGGCGAACTCGGGCGAGGTGAAACTGCCGCCGGTGCCGTAGGTGCCCCCCCAGGTGATGATCTGGGGCTCCAGGCCGCGGGCGAAACGGATGCCCTCGATGGCCTCTTCGGCCAAGAGGGTCGCCGCGCCGCAATCGAGGGTCTCACCCAGGTAGGGGAGCCAGTTCTTGTCGCCGGGCACCGGGTGCAACAGGCCTTTGGCGTACTCGATGACGGGCTTGAGGTCGCCCAGCTTGCTGACCTCCATGCCGGTGAAGCCAAGGATGGTGGGCAGGTAGTAAGCCGTGTTGGTAAAGGCCACGGGCGTATCTGGGCCCAGCTCCTGCAGCGCCTTCTGCAGCATCGCATCCGCTTCCTGGACGATGCGGTTGGCCCCACGGATCGCGGCCGTTGCGATGTAACGAGACATTGGTTCTGCTCCTTGTCGGGGTTACTCTGCAGCCGCTTTCGGCAGGCGGTAGATGTTGACCGGCTGCCGGCGGGCGGCTGCGGCCCAAAACTCAGCGAGCGGAAGGTCGCCGCTGGAGCCAAAGCGACGCGGATCCCACGGCGCCAGGCCCAACGCCGCGCGTTTGGCGTCGATGTGGGCCAGAGCCTTGGTGAGGATTTCGTTGTAGTCGGGCACGAACTCGAGCTTGCCCCCAACCTTGGCCGGCCAGACTTCGGTCATGATGCGCGTGACCTCCTGGCTGGCGCTGACGGGCGAGTGCACGCCAAAGATGACAGTGGCGCCCGAAGCGACAAAGTAGGTGCCGATGGAGAGCGCCTTCTCGCTCATCCACTCTGGGCAGATGCCGACCGCAGGCAGGTCGTCGATATCCTCGCCCAGGCCGCCCTCCGTGGCCATCTGCGTGAGCACGGTGAGGATGCGCGAGTTGTCGACGCAGGAGCCCAGGTGCAACACCGGCGGGATGCCGATGGCCTCGCACACCTCGCGCAGGCCGGGGCCGGCAGCCGCCATGATCTCGGGGGTCATGTAGCCCTGTTTCCCGGCGCCGATGGCTGCGCAGCCCGTCATGACCACCAGCACATCGCGGGCGATGAACGCTTTCACCAGCTCGGTGATGGCTTCATCGTGGGTGACGCGGGCGTTGTTGCAGCCGACGATGCCCACGGCGCCGCGGATGCGGCCGGCAATCACCGCATCGTTGAGGGGCCGGAATGACGCGCGGAAGCGGCCGCCCTGCATATAGTTCAGGTACTCGTGCGAGAAGCCGGCCACCATGGGGCTCTTGTCGCGCGGGATGAAGACCTTGCCGCGGTTCGGGAAGTTGTCGATGGCCAGGCGCACGATCGCTTTGGCGTCTTCCAGAGCCGTATGCTCGTTGAACTGCATGTGGGTGGCGCCGGGAATCTTGGCCTTGGCCGATGTGGTGATCAGCTTGGTATGGTAGCGCTTGCTGAGCGGCGCCAGGGCCTGCATGATGCACTGCACATCGACGATCATCGCCTCCACGGCGCCGGTAATGACCGCCAGCTCTTGCTGCAGGTAGTTGCCGGCCGGCGGGATGCCATGGCGCATCAGGATTTCGTTGGAGGTGCAGCAGATGCCGGCCAGGTTGATGCCTGTGGCCCCTTTGCTCTTGGCGTAGGCGATGAGCTCCGGGTCCTGGCTGGCGGCCACGATCATCTCCGAGAGGGTCGGCTCGTGGCCATGCACAATGATGTTTACCTGGTCCTCGCGCAGCACGCCCAGGTTGGCCTGCGATTGCAGCGGGGAGGGTGTGCCAAAGAGGATGTCGGAGATGTCGGTGGCCAGCATGGAGCCACCCCAGCCGTCGGCCAGAGCGGTGCGCATGGCCTGGGTGAGTATGTTCTCGGCATCCATGTCGACGCCGGTGTGGGTGCGGTGCATCGTCTCCACGACTTCGCGGTCGACGCCCCGCGGGGTAATGCCGAGCTGGCGCCACAGGGCCTGGCGCTTGGGGGTGGCGCGTTTCAGGTAGATGATCTCGCCCTGCTGCTGGCCGAAGGCCGCCAGGGCAGCAACGCCCACATCGTAGGCGATCTGGTCGAGGCTGCGGCCCTCGGTGGCGACGTTCAGGTAGCCGGCAACCTGGCGCAGCTTGATGGGGTCCTTGATCTGGTAGCCTTGGGCCTCGCCTTTGGCCACCGCCTGGAGCACAAAGGCCAGGTCGCGGCCGTGGTCCGAGTGGGCGGCGGCACCTCCGGCAACCTGCCTGGCAAAGTTTCGGGCGGCGACGGTGGCCAGGTCGGCGCCGCACACGCCGCGCACCTCTTCGGGTGCCCGGCCAACGAAGCGGCAGGGACCCATGGCGCACATCTTGCAGCACGCCCCGCTCGCTCCGGTGGGGCAGGGCTTGACCTGGTCTGCCCGGCTGAAGGCCGTGGGGATGCCCTCTTGCTCGGCCCGCTCCAGCATGCTCTGAGCAGCTGGATCAATCGTCTTGGGGCACATGGATCAGACTCCTTCTCGTAACAGCGGCGCGGGCCCGCCTGTTCGTGGGCCGCCCGAGTTTCGACTGGCGGACGTGGCCGCCTGCGGTGCGGCCCTGCCCGCTGAGGCCGGCATGGTGGCCCGCTAGTACTTCCGAAAGTCCCCCGACATCTCCAGGTCCAGCCGGTTGGTCTGGGTGACACGCAGGCCCTGGATGAACCACGGCGACCCGGGCTCCTTGTTCGGCAGAGCGGCGGGGAACTCGCTCTCTTCGGCCGGGTCGTACCCCGCGTCGCGCAGGGCCTGGGTGATGCGTTCCGGCCCGACGAGCGCCGGGTCGTACGAGAGACGGACGGCCTTCTGTGCTGCGCTGGCTTCGATCTCGCTGAGGCCTGGGATGGCGCCCAGCACCTCGCGCACGGCGAGCACATGGTGGTCGGCCCACATGCCTGGGATCGACAACGTCATCTGCTCCATACCGGTCTGCTCCTGTCGCTCGCTCCTAGGGATAGGCTCGCTGGTTGACCCTGGCTGCCTATTCTACGAGCCAAAGCCTATTTGTGCAAAATCGCACAATCTCCCTGGGCTGGCACAGCGGGTAGGGGCGCACTCCTGCCCGCCCTGTGAAACGCCAGCGCCGCATAATGCGAGGATCTGGGCCTGCCGGGCCATGCCGGAGGGGCCGGGCTGCCCGTCTTGCCCTGTGGCCGCTGCGCGCGCTGGTTCTCGCGCGCAGCGGCCACACTCTCGGCCCCGAGGCAGGTGCTAGAACAACCCCTTGACCTTGCCGGTCTCGAGGTCGATATCGACGTCGACAAAGGCCGGCCGCGTGGGCAGGCCGGGCATGGTGCGCATGGCGCCGCAGAGCGGGTAGAGGAACCCTGCGCCCACGCTGGCGCGGATGTCGCGGATGGGAAGCCGCCAGCCACGAGGCGCGCCCTTGAGGGCCGGGTCGTGGGTGAACGACAGATGGGTCTTGGCCATGCAGATGGGCAGCTTGTCGAGGCCCATCTGGGTGAAGAGCTTGATCTTCTCCTCGGCCAGAGGCTCATAGTCGACGCCGTCGGCGCGGTAGATCTTGGTGGCGATGGTCTCGATCTTTTTCTTGATGGGCCAATCGTCGGGGTACAGAAACTGGAAGTTGGTCTTCTTCTCGCAGGCCGCGACGATGGCCTCGGCGAGCTCGGCGCCACCCGCGCCACCCTTGGCCCAGACCTCGCTGAGGAAGGCGCCTTCGGCGCCGGCCTTGACCGCGGCCTCTTTGATCATCTCGATCTCGCCGGGGGTATCGGTGGTGAACTTGTTCACGGCCACCACCACCGGCACGCCAAAGAGGCGCGCATTCTCGATGTGCTGGGTCAGGTTGGGCAGGCCCTTCTCCAGGAGCTGCAGGTTCTCCTGCTGGTAGGCCGGATCGAGCGGCTTGCCGGCGACCACCTTGGGGCCACCGCCGTGCATCTTGAGGGCGCGCACCGAGGCGACGATGACCACACAGTTGGGGCGCAGGCCCGAGACGCGGCACTTGATGTTCATGAACTTTTCCATGCCGCAGTCGGCGCCGAAGCCGCTCTCGGTCACCACATAGTCGGCCAGCTTGAGCGCGATGCGGTCGGCGAGGATCGAGTTATTGCCGTGGGCGATGTTGGCGAAGGGCCCCGCGTGCACAAAGGCCGGCGTGCCCTCGAGGGTCTGCATCAGGTTGGGCATGATGGCGTCGCGCAGGAGGACGGCCATGGCCCCCGCCACGCCGAGGTCCTCGGCGGTGAGGGGCTTGCCGTTCTTGTCGAGGCCAAAGATGATCCGGCCCAGGCGCTGGCGAATATCCTGCAGCCCCGAGGTCAGCGCCAGGATGGCCATGATCTCGGAGGCAACGGTGATGTCGTACCCGGTTCGCCGGCCGGTGCCTTCCCACTTGGGGTCGAGGCCGATGACGATGTTGCGCAGGGCCGCATCAGAGATGTCGACCACGCGGTTCCACTGGATCGACGCGGGGTCGATGTTGAGCTTCTTCGAGCCCGCGCGCTTCTCGAACTCTTCGTCCGATATCTCGCCTTCGTGCTGCATGCGCGAGTCGATGGCTGCAGCCAGCAGGTTGTGCGCCGCCCCCACGGCGTGGATGTCGCCGGTGAGGTGGAGGTTGAAATCCTCCATGGGCACGACCTGCGAGTAGCCTCCGCCTGCGGCGCCGCCTTTGATGCCAAAGGTGGGGCCCATCGACGGCTGCCGGATGCAGGTGAAGACCTTCTTGCCAATGTAGCCGAGGGCCTGGCTCGACCCGATGGTGGTCACCGTCTTGCCCTCCCCCAGGGGCGTGGGGGTGATGGCGGTGACGTCGATGTACTTGCCGTCGGGCCGGTCTTTGAGGCGCTCGAGGACGTCGAGGTGGACCTTGGCCTTGTACTTGCCGTAGAGGTCCAGGTCGTCCTCCGTGAGGCCAACATTGGCGGCGATTTCCTTGATCGGTCTGAGCTTGGCTGCCTGGGCGATTTCGATGTCGCTGAGCATGGGTGCCTCCTGTCGTAACCAAGAACCCAACGATACACGATAAACCTCATGGCGAGCCTGTGCCGGGCGAGAGCTGCAGCCGGGGCGCTGGCGGCCACGACGGGGCCGGGCTGGAGCGTGGCGATGAGCGGATGACGCGAAACTTGTGCTCTACGCCACAAACCGGCAGTTCGGCGCTATACTACCACACGTTCATGTTGGATGTCAAAGAAGGGAAAAGCGATATCCTTCATCCGGCTACCCCCCCAAGCGCAGCTTCAGCCGCCCGGCCTGCCCGAAGAGGCCAGGGGGCGGCTGAAGGCGGGGCTCCCGACGGCCCGGCCTCACTTGCGGGCCATCTGGCGGCTGGCTGCTGCCAGCGTGTTCTGCATGAGCATGATGTTGGTCATGGGGCCGGTGCCGCCAGGCACCGGGGTGATGGCCCCGGCCACCTGGGCCACGGCCTCGAAATCCACATCGCCGACCATGACGCCATCCACAAAGTTCACGCCAAAGTCGATGACCACCGCGCCGGGCTTGACCATGTCGCCCTTGATGATGCGGGCCTTGCCCACTGCCGCTACGAGAATGTTGGCCTGGCGGGTCACGGCGCCGAGGTCGGCCGTGCGCGAGTGGCAGATGGTCACCGTGGCGTGTTGGTGGAGGAGGAGGCAGGCCATGGGCTTGCCCACGATGTTCGATCGCCCCACCACCACAGCCTGCGCCCCCTTGATGGGCACGTTGTAGCGGCGCAGGATCTCCATGCCCCCGGCCGGCGTCGCGGGCACCAGGTATTCGCCGGCATCCTGGAGCAGGCGGCCTGCATTCTCGGGGTGCACACCGTCGACATCCTTGGCCGGCGAGAGGGCCGCGATGACGGCAGCCCCGTCGACGCCGTTGGGCAGCGGCTCCTGCACCATGATGCCGTGTACGGCCGGGTCGGCGCTGAGGGCGGCGACCAGCCGCACGATCTCGGCCTCGGTGGCGCTTTCGGGCAGGGCATGCAGGGTGAAGGCCATCCCTGCAGCCTCGAAGGCTTTGGCGATTTGCCGCGCATAGCTCACCGAGGCGGGGTCTTCGCCGGCTCTGACGACGGCGAGGCCCGGGGTGGTGTCCCAGCGAGCCTTGAAATCGGCCACGGCCCGCGCGACCTCTTCGCGCATGGCCTTGGCGAGTTCCCTTCCATCGAGGATTGTTGCAGCCATGGTGGCGCCTTTCTGTGCATGGTCAACGGCCGGTTACCCGTTGCTTGGGGCAGGCCCCCCTGCCGCGGGCAGCCATCTGCCCGGTGCGGCTAGCCTGCGATCGTCTTGTGTACGATCTCCATGACCTGGTCCTTCGTGGCGGCGGCGCTGGCCTCCAGGGCGGCCATCTTGGCGCGCATCTCGGCGGCATAGGCGGCGTCTTGGATGCTGGCCAGGTTGATCTCGACGTTCAGGAGGGCCGAGCGCAGCGAGGCTTCGCCAAGGAGGGCACCCACGCCGGCGTCGCTCACCGCCCACTTGTTGCCCATGCGGGCGGCGGGCAGGGCCAGGGCGACCACTTCACCGCAGCGCTGGGCAATGCGTAAGGGGACCTCGGCCGCCTCTTTGAAGCGCTGCTGCAGGAGCGCCTCGCGGGCCGCCTTTTCCTCATCGGTGGTGCGGGGAAGCCGGTAGGCGGCCATCACCTGAGCATAGGCCTGGGTATCGGCTTCGAGGAGCTTGGGCAGCTCGGCGCGGATGGCCTCGCTCTGGGCCAGGACGTCCCTCATCTCCTGCTCGACGGCCTCATAGCCCTTCTTGCCGATGGTCAGGTTGCACACCATGCTGACCAGCGCCGCGGCCAGCGCACCGCCGAGCGCTGCGCCTGAACCACCCCCGGGCACGGGCTCTTTCGACGCCAGGGCGTCGAGGAACTGGCTGAGGGTCAGGTCAGTGAACACGGGTCTTTATCCTCCTGTAGTCGTCGCCTTTGCCGGGCTCAGCAGCGAGCACGCCCGGTTCGATGGGAGACAGATAGGGCCGGTTGGGGATCCGGCCGCACACGTGCGCACCGTCAGGTCAAATAGTCCACCAACCGCTGCCGGCGGCTGGCCTGGCGCAGTTTGGTGAGTGCCTGGGCCTCGATCTGCCGGATGCGCTCGCGGGTCAGGCCAAAGCGGCTGCCCACTTCATCCAGGGTGTAGCTGTGGCCATCGCGCAGGCCGTAGCGCAGCTCGAGCACCCGATCTTCGCGGGCGCTGAGGCAGCCACGAACCTCCTGCATCTCGTTGCGCAGGAGCGCTGCCCAGGTGGCTTCCGCGGGGGCCTGGCGCGGGTCATCTTCCACAAAATCGCCCAGCAGGCCGTCGTGCGCCTCGCCAATGGGCAGGTCGAGCGAGAGCAGCGGCTGGGCCTGGCTGAGCAGCGCCTTGACCTTGGGCGCCGCCAGGCCGGTGCGCTGGGCGATCTCGGCCACATCGGGCTCGCGCCCCAGCTCCTGCGCCAGGCTGCGCGCCGCCCGCAGCACCTGGCTCAAGCGTTCGCAGGTGTGCACGGGCAGGCGGATCATGCGCCCCTGCTCGGCCAGGGCCCGCGTGATGGCTTGCCGGATCCACCAGGTGGCGTACGTGCTGAGCCTGTACCCGCGGCGGCGGTCGAACTTTTCGACGGCGCGGATCAGGCCAATGTTGCCTTCCTGGATGAGGTCGAGCAGTGACACGCCGAGCCCCGTGTAGCGCTTGGCGATGCTGACCACCAGGCGAAAGTTGGCACTGATGAGCTGCTCGCGGGCCCGTGCTCCCTCGGCGACCCAACGCTGCAGGCACGCTTCTTCATCTTCGGACAGGGCTGATTGCCGCTGGAGGCGCCGCGCAGCCCGGCGGCCGCGTTCGATACACCTGGCCAGGTGCTGCTCTTCTTGAGCCGAGAGGAGCGGGATGCGGCTGATCTCATAGAGATAGAGGGCCATCACGTCGTCGGCGGCTGCGTCGGCTGCCTGGGGGTGGTCGATGCTGCCCGCAACCACGGATTCATCCTCATGGGGTGCGCCAACCATCTCGCCGGGAGTAGGGCCTTGAGCACGGTCGCCCACGATGCATTGCACTCGCAGAGGCCCACTGGCCATGGAGACCCCCTTTCGCATGCAAGGACGGCGGCATTGCACCCGGCTGAGGACTCTACCCGCATTATACCACAGATCCATAGTGCCCGCAATGGGTTGTGAAAGCCGTAACTAGCTGGCCACCAGTCCTCTCTCGCGCAGGAGCGGCATCGGATCGGTGAGATGCTTGTCGAGGCCGAGTTCCTTCGCCGCTACCCCCAGGGCCAGGCCCATCAACTGGGTGATGTAGAGGATGGGGATGCGGCCCTTGTTGAGCTGCAACAGGTTCTGGCGCGAATCCAGGTTCACGTGGCAGAGCGGGCAGGCGACGACCACGGCATCGGCGCCCACGTCCTGGGCGTTGCGCAGGATCTTTTCCGTGAGCTGCAGCATCACCGGCAGCTGGCTGAGGCCGACCGAGCCGCCGCAGCAGTCGGTCTTGTACGACCAGTCGAGGGGCCTTGCGCCGAGGGCCTCCACCAGGTGGTCCATGTTCATCGGGTACTCGGGGTTGGGCTGCTGGAGCACCTTGGGCGGCCTGGTCAGCAGGCAGCCGTAGTAGCACACGACCTTCAGGTTGCTCAGGGGGCGCTGCACCCGCTGCGCGATGCGGTCGAACCCCACGCGCGTTTCGAGGGTCTCGAGGATGTGCTGTACCTGCACCGGGTGGTCAAAGTCGTAGCCGGTCTCGCGAGCGGCGGCTGCCTTGAGCTCGGGCTCGCGCTCGGCGTCGTACACGGCCGTCTTGCTGCGCTCGTAGCACGACGCGCAGGGCATCATGACGGCATCCTGCCCCGCCCCCTGGAAGAGCGCCAGGTTGCGCAGGGGCAGCACCGTGGCCAGCTTGTGGTCGGTGGTGTGGGCCGGCGACGTGCCGCAGCAGACCCAGCCCTTGGGCTCGACCAGGGTGAGGTCCAGCTCCTTGGCCACGGCTTCGGTCGACATGCCAAAGTCGACCGCCGTGCCATGGAGCGAGCAGCCGGGGTAGTAGCCGACGGTGAGCTTGTCGGCGGCCGGGGCGGGCTCGGCCTTGCCGCGGCGGGCGACCTCGGGCAAGAGCTTGAGCTTGCCCTTGGCCAGCATGCGCGCGGCCATCGGCAGGTCGGCGGTGATGACCTGGTGCAGGTCGAGCGAACGGGCAAAGAACATGCGCGTGTACAGCTCGCCCATCAGGCCCAGCTCGTACATGCGGCCGAAGAAGCGGATGCCGCGCAGCGCCGCCTGGCTGAACATCTGCACCGGCGGCACGGCGGGGCGCACGCCCTCCTCCTGGGCCATGATGCGCAGTGTTTCGATGACGCGGGCCACGTCGAGGTCCTGCGGGCAGCGGGTGGTGCACGTCTGGCACGAGGTGCAGAGCCAGATGGAGCGTGAGCGGAGCGCCTCATCGCGGCGGTTCATCTGCACGGCGCGCATGAGCTGGTTGGGGGCCAGGTCGTAGTGCTCGGCCACGGGGCAGCCGCTGGTGCACCGCTTGCACTGATAGCACTGGTACACGTTGACGCCCGTGCGCTCGGCGATGGCCTCCGCAAGGGTGCGAGTAGCAGTTGCAACGCTCACAGGGGTTCCTCCTCTTGAGGGAACTGGCGGAGCCGACCTGCTCCCTCAACGCGCTCTGTTCCGTCAGTTCCCCCAGTTCCGTCAGTTGCCGAGGTTCGGCCGCGGCAGGAGGCCCGCCAGCTCCAACACCTCGGGGATGGCCTCCTCCCACTCGACCGACATGATGTGCACGCCGGCCACGCCCGGGATCTCGCGCACCTGCTGGATGATCTCGGCGCAGATGCGGATGCCCTCCTTCTTGCGCTCTTCCTTGGGCGCTTTTTCCATGCGCTGGACCACCCAGTCGGGCACGTCCATGCCGGCGACCTTGGTCTGCATGTAGCGCGCCATGGCGGGCGACTTGATGGGCCCGACGCCGGCCAGGATATAGACCTTCTCGTGCAGGCCCAGGTCGCGCACGCGCTTCATATACTCGCGAAACTTGTCGACGTTGTAGATGAGCTGGGTCTGGACGAAATCGGCCCCGGCCTTGGCCTTCTTGGCCAGGCGCAGGGGGCGAAAGTCGAAGGGGTCGGCGAAGGGGTTGGCGGCCGCCCCCAGAAAGAAGCGGGGCTCGACGTCCATCGCCTCGCCGCACTGGAACTTTTTCTCGTCGCGCATGCCGCGCACGATCTGCAGGAGCTGGATGGAGTCGATGTCGTAGACGTTCTTGGCGCCCGGGTGATTGCCAAAGGTCTGGTGGTCGCCCGAGAGGCAGAGCAGGTTGCGCATGCCCAGGGCGTAGGCGCCCAAGAGGTCCGACTGGATGGCGATGCGGTTGCGGTCGCGGCAGGTCATCTGGATGATGGGCTCCAGGCCTTCCTGGATGAGGAGGGCGCCGGAGGCGATGCTCGACATGCGCACCACTGCCGTCTGGTTGTCGGTGATGTTGACGGCATCGACGTAGCCCTTGAGGATCTGGGCCTTGCGACGGATCACCTGGGCGTCGGCGCTCTTGGGCGGGCCGAGCTCACCCGTAGCCGCAAAGTAGCCAGCAGTGAGGATTCGCTCGAGGTTGCTACCCGATTTCATTGTCGCAGGTCCTCCCTCACGATCTTGCGCGGGCCGCCGTCGCGGCTGGTGCGCCAGTCGCGGGGCGGCTCGATCTCGAGCAGGGTGTCGAGCTCGCCCAGGGCGCTCAGCCGGTCATAGATCAGTTGCCAGCCACAATCGATGTCGGGGTTGACTTCGCACTTGCCCCCCTGCGAGCCGCCGCACGGCCCGTTCATCAGGCTCTTGGAGCAGCGCGCCACCGGGCAGATGCCGCCGGTCTTGCCGAGCAGACAGTTGCCGCAGGCCTGGCAGCGCTCTTTCCACACGCCATGCTCGGTGGGCAGGCCGAGGAACGAAGTGTTCAGCGCCGGCACCACGCGCACCTTGGGAAAGCGCTCGGCGATGGCCTGCACGCCGATGGCGCAGGCCAGCGAGAGCACCGTGTCGGCCGCCAGGATCTTGTCGGCAACCGCATCGAGGTACTCCCACTCGCACTGGCGCTGCACCGTGTCTTCCACGGTTTCGATGGGCTCGCCGGCGAGCTGGCGGGCCATGCGCAGCTCGGCGGCCAGGATGCCCACTTCCTTCTCGCCGCCGGCCATGCACACGGTGACGCAGGTGCCACAGCCCAGAAGGAGCACCCGCTTGCGCCCTGCCACCAGGCTCTGGATCTCGGCGAAAGGCTTCCGCTCGGCTACTATCATCGATACCTCCGTCTGCTCCCGCTCACCCGGGAAATCGCCCAGGCCGGCACTCTAAGCGAAGAACCGGTTCTTGGGTGTGGATGGGATCCGTTGAGCCGCCAGCGGGCTCGGGCCCAGCTTGCGCACCTGCTCCGTCATCTCGGCCGCAGCCTGCGGCAGGCCGCCATCCATGGCCGAGGTCGCCGTGATTACGGCCAGCCGCTCGGGCTCGATGCCGATCTCTTTGAGCAGGGCCTGCAGGTAGCGGATGCGCTGCCGCGCGCGCCTGGAGCCATCGATGTGGTGGCAGTTGGCCTCACTGCAGGCCATTAGGCACACCCCATCGGCGCCTTCCTCGAAGGCCTTGAGCACGTGGAGGGCGTCGAGCTTGCCCGAGCAGGGCAGGCGGACGATGCGCAGGCTGGCCGGGTACGAGCGATGCAGGGTGCCGGCCAGGTCGGCGGCGGCATAGGCGCAATACTGGCAGGTAAAGGCCACGATGCGGGGCTCGAAAGCTGAGTCGGGTTTTTCGTTCATAGGTCTCCGGGCTCTATTCCGTCCTGCGTGCTGCGTACTGCGTAGGGAGCGTCGGCTCACACTGCTGACCGTGGCAGCCGGCTCGGTACCGCATTGCGAAGCACATGGCGCGTAGCACTCGAGACGAAGACGCGACGCAACCCGTCGCCACTCACACGCTCAACGCCCCCGCCACCGCCGCCAGCACCTGCCCATCGCGATAGTGTTCCAGTTGGATGGCCTTGGCCGGGCACTCGCTGGCGCAGAGGCCGCAGCCCTGGCAGCGGGTGGGGTCGATGCGGGCGGCGCCGATGATGCCACCATTGCCGGTGAGGCTGCGGTCGATCCTGGGCACCTGATAGGGGCACAGGCGCACGCAGGTGAGGCAGCCCACGCACTTGGCCGCATCGACGACGGCCACGGCCGGCGTGCCCCAACGCACGCCTTGGGCCAGGTAGGCGGCCGCCTTGCCGGCTGCGGCCTGGGCCTGGGCGATCGATTCGTCGATGTGCTTGGGGTAGTGGGCCAGGCCGCACATGAAGATGCCCTCGGCCAGGGCTTCCACGGGCCGCAGCTTGGGATGGGCCTCGGCCAGATAGCCCTCGCCGGTCAGGGGCACGCCCAGGCTGGCGGCCAGGTCGGCGGTGCCCTCGGCCGGCAGGATGGCCGTGCTCAGCACCACCAGGTCGGCCCGAAGCTCGAGCTCGCCGCCCATGGCCAGGTCGGGCAGGCGCACCTTGAGCACGCTGCCATCGCGCTCCACACGGGGCGGGTGGGCGCGCTCGTAGCGGTGGAAGAGGATGCCCTCCTGGCGGGCCGCGGTGTAGAGGGTCTCGTCGAAGCCGTAGGTTCGGATATCCTGGTAGAGGATGTGCACCGAACTGCCCGGCGCCTGGGCGCGCAGGCGGCGGGCATTCTGGATGGCCTGGGTGCAGCACACGCGGCTGCAGCGGCCATCGGGCGCCACGCACTGGATCATGACCACATTCCTGGCCGGCGTGGCCGTCGCGCTGGCCAGGGCCTGCTCCAGGTCGCGCTGGGTGATGACCTGGGGATGCTGCCCCAGGAGGTAGTCGTTGCCGCGGTACTCGCGCCCGCCGGTGGCGAGCACGATGGCGCCCGCACGGCGCTCGATGGTGCCGGTGGAGTCGGCCTGGGCAATGTCGACGGTCCAGTTGCCCGGCTCGCCCCGGAAGCGGGTGGGGGTGCTCTCGAGCAGGACCTCGACGGCGGGGTGCTGGGCCACATTGGCGGTCAACTGGCGGAGGAGGGCGCCCACGTCGGCCCCGTCGGCCGTCTCGACCATGCCGCGGGCGTGGCCGCCCAACTCGCCGGTGCGCTCGACCAGGGTCACGGCGATGCCGCGGTTGGCCAGATGGAGGGCCGCCGTCATGCCGGCAACGCCGCCCCCCACCACCAGCGCTGCCTGCTCGATGGGCTGCTGGGCAGCCTGCAGCGGGCGCAGCAGGCTCGCGCGGGCCACGGCGGCCCGCAATGCTGCCTCGGCCTGAGCCTGCGCAGCCGGGTCGGCCGGGTGCGACCAGGCGACCTGCTCGCGGATATTGGCCATCTCCACCAGGTAGGGGTTGAGCCCGGCGCGGCTGGCAGCGGCGCGGAAAAAGCCCTCGTAGGCGCGCGGGCTGCAGGCCGCCACCACCACCCGGTTCAGGCCGTTGGCCCGTATGGCCTCGGTGATGGTATCGAGGCCGGAGGGAAGGCAGGCATAGAGCGGGTCGGCCGCATAGATAACGCCGTCCATCCCCTGGGCCACCTGCATCAGGCGCGCCACGTCGAGGGTGGCGTCGATCTCGGCGCCGCAGTGGCACACAAAGACGCCAATCCTGGGGGGCTCGCCGGCCACGTCGCGCTCGGGCGCCGGCGGCTGGGGGGCGGGCGGGGTGACGGGCCTGCCGGAACGCAGCGCCTGGGCCACCTCTGCGGCCGCTGCGCTGGCCTGCGTCACACTCTCGGGGATGTCTTGTGGCTCCACGGCGGCGCCGCAGGCATAGATTCCCGGGCGGCTGGTGTGCCACGGGGCCAGGCGGTCGACCGCGCAGAAGCCGTGGGGGTTGGCCTCGATGCCCAGGCGGGTGAACAGCCCGGCCGCGCCCGCCGCGGGGTCGAGCCCGGTGGAGAGGACCACCAGGTCGAAAGGCTTTTCGTGCAGGGCGCCATCCTCGCCCACATAGCGGACGAGCACATCGCGGCTGGCCGGGTCTTCCTTCAGGCCCGAGATGCGGCAGTGGGTGAGGGCGACACCATAGCTCCCCTGGGCGCGTTCGAGCGTCTCGATATGGCCCTTGTTGAAGGTGCGCATATCCATGAGGAAAATCTCGCACTGGGCCGCGGGAATGCGGTCCTTGACGAGCATGGCCTCTTTGAGGGCGTACATGCAGCAGACGGAGGAGCAGTAGGCGTGCTTCTGGTCGCGCGAGCCCACGCACTGCAGGAAGGCCACGCGCCGCGGCTCGCGGCCATCGGAGGGCCGGCGCAGGCTGCCGCAGGTGGGCCCTGGGCCGCTGAGCAGCCGCTCCAGCTCCAGGCCCGTCAACACGTTGGCGTAGCGGCCGTGGCCCAGCTCGGCGTCCTCGTCGGCGTTGTGTACGCGGTAGCCGGTGGCCACAATGACGGCGCCCACCGCCAGGGCCTCGTCGCGGGGCTGCTGGCTCAGGTCGATGGCCTGGGTGGGGCACACCTCGACGCAGCGGCGGCAGGTTGTGCAGGTGGGCGTGGGCGAGAGGACGTAGGCGCGGGGGATGGCCTGGGGCGAGGGGCGGTCGATGGCTCGCCGGCGGGTCAGCCCCGCGTTATAGTCGTCGGGCAACTCCACCGGGCAGGCGGCCCGGCAATCGCCGCAGGCGGTGCACCTCCCTACATCGACATAACGCGGGTGATGCCGCACCGTGGCCGTGAAAGCACCTGCTTCGCCATCGAGGGCGACCAGCTCGGTGAGGGTGTGGACGTGGATCTCGGGGCGCTGCAGATGCTCGAGGAAGTAGGGCGCGATGGAGGGCCTCGGGCAGCCCACACCATGGGCCGAGGTAGACCGGCAGAGGGTGCAGTTCTGCGTGGGGAAGGTGGTGTCGAGGTAATCCATCTTGCCGCCCAGGGTGGGCGTGCGCTCGATCAGGTGCACCTGGACCCCGGCATCGGCCAGGTCGATGGCGGCCCGCATCCCTGCAATGCCGCCGCCGATCACCAGGGCAGCGCCGTGCGGCATAGCTCGTGTCACCAGGGGTCTCCTCTCATGCTGCAGGCGAACCGGCTTGTTTGTTATGGATTATACAACTAAGGCTGAGAAACTTCAAACGCGCCCAGCAGCCGGGTGTTGAGCTGGGCGCGCTCCCGGCCCGGCCCCTGGGTAGGGTTTGGCGGGGGGGGGGCCGGCGGCCCCCGCGGGGCG